>Ga0134103_1000012_pt1 | contig 313647 bp, 313 predicted proteins | sample 14_taG_2_FD_94445 | JGI IMG/M metagenome (GOLD analysis project Ga0134103, IMG submission 94445) | Switchgrass degrading microbial communities from high solid loading bioreactors in New Hampshire, USA - 14_58_20_212_A1 metaG | ecosystem: Engineered > Bioreactor > Semi-continuous > Anaerobic >...
CATCTCCTTACCTCCTGTACACGAAGTGGTGGTACCTTCAATGTACAGGAATTTGATCAGAGTGGATCACTTTTACGTCAGCGCTTTCCCCAAAAATGGATCAGTTTTATGTTAGCGTCTACAGCGCTATTTCCTGCCGAGCTGGGACGCCTGCCAGAAGTGGTGAAGGACAGCTAACAACGTTGCTCAACGCTGGTGGCGAGTCAGATGCCCATCGGGAGCAAGCATCAAGACCCAGCGGGTTAAACTGTCACCGATGACCGAATCGTCCGCAACAAGCAGAAAGTTTTCCCGCCAGGCATGAGAGGAGCGAAGAGGAATCCCGAACCTGAAGCCGAAATGGGAAGCAACGAGGGCGAGCAGAAAAGGAGGTCACAAGAAGGATACCTCTGAGTAATAGATAGAACCGCACTCGTGTGAGCATGGCCGTCGTGAACCAGAGACGCCATCTGTGTCAGGCGGATTTGGTGATCGGACTAGATGTAATCTACAGTTCAAGGGGGTACTAGGCGTGGGTAAGGTATCGATTCCAATAACGAATGATTTCTGTCCGCAAACGCTTTTCTTGTATGGGACGTATAAGGAAGATGGCACTCCGAATTTCGGACTGTTCTGCTGGTTCAGCTACATCTGGGATTCGGAGCTGGGTGTGATGGCCTGCATCGGCGGTGAGAAGCTGACGAAGGATCGAATTCACGCAACGGGTGTGTTTTCGGCCAATCTGGTTACTGAAGCCATTTTGCCGCTGGCTGATTACTTCGGCAATACTGATGGGCACAGTCAGGAGAAGATGAACATCGCGGTGGAAACTCGGAAAGGCGCGGTGCTGGACGTTCCAATCCTCGAGGCCAGTCCACTGGCATTTGAGCTTGAGGTTGCCCAGACAGTTCCGCTGCACGATGGAGAAGTGATCTTGTGCAAGATTCGCAATGTGCTTGTTGACGATAAGCTAGCTGATGACAGCAAGTCGGTTGAAGAACGGCTACAAGCAATAGCTCCTGTCCGAACAACCTGTCAAACATACTTCTCCTGGGACGGTAAAGCAATGGGGAAATGGGGAGAGCTAATGCGGTCCTTTGGCACCGTTCCAAGCGCCTAACAGAGGCGGCCCTTGTGCCAGCGGCCGGTTTCGAATGTTCATAGGGACTATCTGGTGGCCGTTGAGGAATGGAGCCAACGAGTACTATGGTTAGAAGATTTGAGTGTTCTTTTGAACAGAAACTCTCAGCTGTCAAGTGTTACTTGGACGAAAAGGTAAGTCTCAAGCAAGTAGCGCAAGAGCACGGTGTGGCTGTTCAGACTATCCGCCAATGGGTGGTGAAGTATCACTCAATGAGCCCTTTCTCGTTGGCTTGGCCCGGATTGCAGAACCTAGACTGGAAGGCATAGTGGGCTTTCAGTTGAACGAAGTCCTTCTGCTCGCTGGACACATGTTTACCCCAGCCGTCCCTTACCACTGTGCGCATGTTGTCGTAGATAGCATGGCGTGGTACTCCGCCGTAAAACTTGAAAGCTTCGATGTGGCCCTCCAGAAGAGCCTCGACTCGCTCGAACGGGAACGATATGACAAACGGCATAGCACTGAAACAAAGGCGGGCGCAGAAGATATGCACTGTTGTTTTCCGGCCATCCATTAGGACAGTGGCTTCGCCCCAGTCAACTTGCATTGCTTCGCCTGGATCAAATTCAAGAGTTACATAAGCTTCAGCCAGCTTGCTTCGGAGCTTCCTTACGTAATGCCGTATGGTGGATTCTCCACCAGTGAAGCCCATCTCTTCCACAAGCCGGTCATAGATTCGCTTTGCCGTATGCTTCTGCTTGCTGGGGGCATCCTCGTCATGTTCAAAGCATGTCCTGATGAACTCTTCTACTTCGGCCGGCATTGTGTTCTTTTTCAACGGCTGTACCATTTTATACCTTCGCTGTTCCCTCTTGTATTCCTCTTTGCCATCCTATTCCCAGACATTTCCGCCATTTGTGATATCCACGAATTCCCGATCTATCCGTCAATTTCGGTCAATAGCGTATCCACAAGGCAGCCAAGACGACGCCTTTTCGCTGTCCCGTGCCCCACCTAACATGGTACGATTTTCGTCACGCAATACTGTCTCGTCCACGGTTCCCCGAGGTCTTTCAGCGCAACTGCCAGCCTCGCCTTTGAGCAACCCACTCCGCACCGAACGCCTCTGGAGTAGCCGCGGAGACAGCGCTGATTGTCGCATATTCGACACCAAAGTCTCATTTCCTCGCGTCCACGTGCCACTTCCGTTCCCACATCTTCGACAATCCCCATCATCCGACAACACTCACTGCCTGGCAGACGCATTTCCGACCGCTCTCATGTGGCAGGTTACATCACACCTCATCATCTTTCCGCGCAGCCGCCGTACCGAGCAACCCCTTCTCAACACCGCAGCCCCATTACGCGCAGGCTCATCCCCTCATATACTAAGGCATACCTTGACCGAGGTGAGATCCGTGCCCATCACTGTCTTAATGCTGGTCAACCGCCTGGAGATCGGAGGAACAGAGACCCACGTACTGTCCCTAGCCAAGCAATTGCGACGCGCAGGAGTCGATGTGATCATCGGTACCGCAGGCGGAGCGATGCTCGATGCCTTCCTGGACAGCGGGCTGGAGGTAGTCCTTCTCCCCTTCCAGACCGATAACCCCGTCTACGCCGAGTACAGAGCCCTGCTTGAGAAAACGAAAGAGCTGGTGCAGGCCAGAAGCGTCAATCTGATTCACGCCCATGCCCTCGCGGCCTTGAAAGTCGCAGTACAAGTGGCCGATGAAACACTCATTCCCGTTGTCGCCACCATTCACGGCAAGTTCTACACACCGCGCCGGCTCCGTGGGCTCCTGGACCGCTGCCCCAAAGTGATCGCAGTCAGCATGCCCGTTGTCACATGGCTCTCCAAGGCAGTAGACTACCCACTGTCACAGATCGCGTTAATCCCCAACGGCGTCGACACCGAGTACTTCCTTCCTGGGTCCACACACAATGAGTTCCGCTCGCGGCTTGAGATCCCAGCAGGGGAGAAGCTGATCGTTCTCGTCAGCCGCCTAGCCTGGGAGAAAACACGTGTGGTGGAAACAGCCATCCAAGCAGTGGCCAAGCTGCAGAGCGAGTTCCCCGTCCACCTCGCCGTCGCCGGCACCGGCGCCCACCAACCATTGGTCAAAGCCGCCGCCCAGATCGCCAACGACAGTGCCGGCCGAGAGATCATCCACATCGTCGGGCCCGTCCTCGATCCCCTGCCCTACTACCAGGCGGCGGATATCGTGATCGGTACCGCTCGCGTTGCCCTGGAAGCTTTGAGCTGCCAGAAACCTCTGATCGCAGGCGGCAATGTCTCCTACGTCGGCTACCTTCACCCAGGCAACCTGGAGAAAGCCTGGTCCGTCTACTTCGGCGATCATCACTGGGCTTACCCCCTCACAGTGGAACGCCTGCTTAACGATCTCCGTTACGTCTTCCAGCACCCAGAAGAAGCAGAAACCAACGCGCAACAGCTGCGGGAATGGGTCGCCGCCAACTTCGATATTTCCATTGTCACCGAGGAAACCATCCGGTTCTACGAAGACACTCTTGCCGATAGAGAACTGAGCGCCAGCCTTGTGCCTGAGCCGCATTTCCTTGAAGATCAGCCCGCTGATCGGCAGCAGCGTTCCCGCAAGAAAGACCAGCCCAGCTTGTCCTCCTTCTCGGAACGGCCGCTGATCAGTGTGGCCATCCCCGCCTACAACCGCGCCCACTACCTCAGAGATTGCCTTGACTCCGTGGCCGCCCAAACATACCGGCCGCTGGAAATCGTGGTGGTGAACGATGGTTCCGCCGACAGAACAGATGAAGTGGTCCGCCAGTGGTGGCAGAGCCTCACCGACCGCCAGGGACTCTCCTTCCGCTACCTGGAACTTCCTCACAATACCGGCTATGCCTCTGCCCAGACCATCGCCTATGCCCTCACCACAGGAGAGTTCATCGCCAACCAGGATTCAGATGATATCAGCCACCCAGAAAGGCTGGAAAAACAGCTGGCCTTTCTCCTCGCCAACCCCGACTACAGCCTGGTCGGTACCAACTTCGCCGTGTTCACCGACGACGTCACCAAGCGCCGGCGCAGCTACATGATCCGCTCCGGCTTTGAGAAGATCCTCTCCAGCTACCAGAACGGCGACCACGTGATCTGCTTCGGTACACTTCTGTTCCGACGGGCCGTCTTCGCCCGCATCGGGGGCCTCACCAGCTTCCTCAAAGGAGCGGAAGACTACGAATGGATCACCCGCGCCCTCAACCAAGGCTTCTACGCGGAGAACCTCAGAGAACAGCTCTACTACTACCGCTCCCATCCCGGCCAGCTCTCCCGACTGGTCAAGGGCACACGCCAGCGCCTGCGCCCGTGGGAGTACGAACTCGAAGGAGTTCCTGCGAAGGACACGGGCTGAGCGGCCCGAGCGCCCGCCAGCAGACCGTTAGTCTGCCTCAGTTACGAAGAGGATCCACTTGCGCGTAAGAGCAACAGGACGATTGGTGTCCCCCACACTTCCTCACGGCTGGGCCTTCTCGGCCGTTTCCTTTTTTTCACACCCGCTTCTCTTCAGCCAACCACCGCTGCTGGCTCCCGCCATTCCGGTATCTTCATTCTCCATTTCCGCATACAAAATTTGACATATTTTGGGACAAGTACGCATAGAACTTCCTCAGAATGGAAACACACAAGTGTCCACCTGTTTCCAGCACCAACCAATTACGAGGAGGAAGCGCTGTGCGGTGCCGTGTTTTCGTCCTCACCATCGCCATGTTAGTACCCATCCTCACAATGTCCGTAACAGCCTACGGGCAGTTCGGTTACGGCGACATCTTCGTCCTCGATGAACGCACCGGTGAGTGGATCGAGGACACAGACGGGGACATGGCAGTGGTGGCCAAACAGCGGGCAGGGGTTCCTGTCTTCGGCAACGTCGGTTCCATCTCATCCATCACAGTCTCCACCGTAGCAGACATCCGAGACGAGAAGGCAGCCACACCGGGCCTCAAGAACAACAGCGCAGCAGCACCAGCCCTTGCGTCGAGCAATACAACCGTTTACACCAGCGCCGACGGCATCTTCAGGATCATCGTCACAGCTCTGCCCTTTGACGATCCCGCGCTCACCGACATCATTTGGGACGAGGCGGATGAACAGTTTGTCCTCTCTCACACCGGGATTCCTGCCAGGTGGCAGTTCACCTATGAGGTGACCAACACGTCGTCGGCCAGGGCCATGACCTGGCCCCATTCCTCCAAAGAAGTTCAGAGTTGAAGTCTACGATGGGAACACAGGTACCATTACTACCAACGCTCGCGCCTATAAGGTGGGCAGTTACGAGTCTGACTGCAATAAGAAAGTAAGAACGGTGGACTTCGAGGTGAAGGCACAAGTCGCCCAATGGGCCGTCTGGAAACTGGGTGCAACCGGCTGGGAATGGTATGTGAAGAAGCCGGGTGTGTACGCGGCCGACTATATCGACTTCTACATTAAGAGCAACGGCAACATCACCGTCAAGTTTGAGGATTTTGATAACCTGAAGTTCGTGCCTGAGACGAAAGGTCCAGAAGGTGTAGACCAGGAGATCGAGTTCTGGTTCGCCTACACCGAGGCCGGCGCAACCCCCGATAAGTGGTATACGCCGCGCGAGCTGGACTGCACACCATTCCTGATTGAGGACAGTTCCATGCTTCACGAGGGCCTGACGTATAAGCTGTGGAACAAGATTAACGTTTCAGAGTGCAACACAGCCGGGACGTACAAGATGAAAGGCAGAGTCGTTCTGACGCTCGCCAACCAACGGCCGTGGATCGACAAGAACGGAGACTACGACAAGAACTTCTTCTGCCCTGAGAAGGACTTCGACTGCTGACTCTCTTCGCCGCCGGCAGCCTACCCAGGCATCAGCTGGGGTAGGCTGCCGATGCGCCTACCTAAGAACACGAGATCACAGGAGGTGAGATATTATGCGCTGTTTCGTCGCGTGCTTGTTCTGCGTCGCCCTCATACTCAGCGCCGTTCATACAACCTATGCCCAAAGCTTGGGAATCGATCCGCTGTTGGTTCAGCACACCCTCGCCCCTGGTTCTTCTTTGACGTACACCATTAACGTTCAAAACGAGGATCGGTTCGAACCCCTACTTCTCACAGTATCCACAGCCGACATTTCCGAGGATATCCACGGAGTGTATAATCTCCTCGCCGCGGGGACAAGCCCTTTCTCCTTGGCCCAATGGATAAGCCTGGAGCCGCCGGTGCTTAAGGTTCCTCCCGCCGGGGAAGCCTCGGTCACGGTCACGATCAACGTGCCCCGTGGTGTGTCCGGTGGTAGATACGGTGCTGTCGTTTTTTCACCCTACCAAGACGAGCACGCCGCAGACACCGGCCACGTGTCTCCTTTTTCGTTCCGTTTGGGCAGCTTTATCGAACTTGAGATAACCGCTGCTGGGACGCGACGGGAAGCGTACATATCCCGGTTCTCTGTCCAGCCATCCAAAGAGTGGCCTTCCATCACTCAGCTCGTAGGCAGCGATGCCCTCGTGCTGACTGCTGAAGTGGCCAACACCGGCAATACTCACGTTACCGCCCTAGGCACGCTCACACTTCAAACAGCAGACGGGCGCACCGTGGCTCGCTTCCCACTTGGTGGGGGCCGCGGTATCATCTTGCCGGAGAGCACCGTCGCACTTCAGTCCGTACTACCCCCGGGTCTCATCCCCGGTGATTACAAAGCCAAAGCCATCGTTGAATACGGCGGCCGCCGCCCTGCCGTCAGTGAAATCGAGTTTACGGCCACCGAGTCTGAGCTCCAGGCTCAGGCCGCAAGCGCGGAGCCTCTGGCCCGCTTCGCCGTCGAACCAGAAGAAATCGACATCAAGGTCAGGCCTGGTGCCATGAGCTCCACTATCCTGGAAGTCACGAACCGCGGTTCCGAACCGATCTCGGTAGACAGCCGCATTGTCCCCCTCGCCTTCTCTCTGATCGGAGAGCCCCTTCCTGAAGAGGAGCGGGGCAAGGCGCCGGAGTGGATTACGTTGAACCCCGCCAGCTTCACGGTGGAGCCCGGCCGCAGCCGGCGCGTACGCTTGATGGTGCGTCCGCCCCGGGACGTTGTGGGCGGCCACTACGCGGACCTGATCCTGGCCACCACAACAGAGGCCGGAACCACTGAAACGGGGGCCTCCATCTTGATCTTTGTCGGCGATGAGATTGACAAGTCCGGAACGGTGGAGGTTGCCGACATCTGGCAGGAAGGCGATCTCATCTTCTGCGATATCCTGTTCACCAACGACGGCAACTACCACGTCAGTACAGGCCTGGACTTCGCCCTGCGCCGGGTCTATGAGGGATACATCGACGAAGAAACAGGCCGGGTCGTACCACGCAGCACCGAGACCGTCACCTCTTTGTCCCTTCCACCTGGGGTCAATCCCGTACTCCCCGGCACGCAGCGGCTGTTCAGCTTCCAAATTCCCGCGGACCTGGAGCCCGGTGAATATGAAATCGCTGTGAGCGCCGACTACGGCGGCGAAATGCCTGTCCTGGCCCAAGCTGTGTTTATCATCGAGGAAGGAGTTAACGAAGATGAACAAGCGAATCGGGATCTTGGCGCTCAGCCTCCTGCTCGCTGCCCTGATGGTTCCTCCTGCAGCGGCAGAGTTCGAGGATGTCCTGGTCTCAGACATGTACTACGAGACCTACATCCTCGACGCCCTGAGCAACCTCTCTGTAATGTCTGGGGTTCCCATCGTGGCCGATTCGTCCGTGGGTGGGTTCCTCACCATGGAGTTTGAGGACATCCCTCTGGAGGAGGCACTCAGGCGCATCTGCGTCCCCTTCGGTTACACCTTCCGCTACATGCCCGGTGGGTACTATCTCGTGGGCGCTGCCAGTGTGGACAACCCCACCTTCAGTGTCTTAAGTGAGACGCAGGTGTTCAAGACCAGCTATGTTCCGGCGGAAACCGTGGCGCAGCTCTTGTCAGATTTCTACAAACCGTTTATCAAGGTGGACAAGACCTTAAACACCCTCGTTGCCACCGGTTCCCCCGAGATGCTGCAACGGATCGCAGCGGATATCGCCCGCATCGATACTCCCATCCCCCAGGTCATGCTGGAGGTCTTGATTATCGAGCTCACGGAAGATGCAAGAAAAGCGCTGGGAACCGAGTGGCAGTGGAGGGGAACGGCTTCCAACGGCGAATCTACAGGTGAGATCGGCTTGATTGCCGGTGCCCTCAGGGGGGCGGCTGAGTTCATCTACGACTACACTGCCGGCATCGCTTCGTTCTTGATCTCGCTGAAGCCGCTTGTGGAAGAAGGAAAAGCCAAAATTCATGCTAATCCTAGAATTGTAGCCATGGACGGCCATCAGGCGAGCCTCTTCTTGGGCCAGGAGCAGTCGTACATTGTCGAAACAGAATCAGCCGAAGGAAGCCTGATTAAGCAGCGGGTGATTGTCAAGAGTGGGGTGACCTTGAACTTCCTGCCCCACATTGCCCCGCACGGCGAGATCACCGTTCAGGTGGAACCGGAAGTGAGCCAGATCACCGGCTTCAACAAAGACGGCTACCCCATCGTCTCCAGCCGGAGGGCCAGCACCTCTGTGCGGGTGCGGCATCAAGAAACCTTTGTCCTCGGTGGGCTCGTCAGTTAATTTGAAACCATCACCACGGGCAAAGTGCCCATCCTGGGCGATATTCCTCTCCTTGGAAAACTCTTCCGCAGTGAGAGGAATGAGCGAAATGAAACAGAAGTTATCATTATGGTAACTCCACGTTTACTCGAAAGAGATGTATGATCGGTGAAGAACGCATCAAAAGCACTGTTGACTCTGTTCGTCATCTTGGTTCTGGCGTGCGGCTCGGTGTACGCTAAATCGCCGGCCTTGGCGCTGAAAAATCCGCTGTACCTCACCTTGATCGACAGAGACCGGATGGTCTACGCCACTTATTCCATGAAGTCTGGCGAAGCCTTTATCTCCTACTCCGAATATGATACGGAGGCAGAAGGCTTTGGCGTGTTAGCCGTGACTGCAAGCACCCAAGGCGCTCCCATGAAGCTGTCCTTCGTGGCCACCAAAGAGTTCGGCATGGTAGACATGGCCTTCGGCATCCACCGGGCCATGGGCGAAGACGGTGTCTGGCTGCTGGATCTGGCCTTAGGAGGTAGCATCGACAAGCTCTCACTCCGTGCCGGAATCCATCAGACACCCCTTACCAGCTGGGAAGATATCCAGGAGAACCTCAACTTCTCCGTGGGCGCTTCTGTCAAGCCGACAGAAAACATCACCATCGGTGCCGACATCTATCCCGGCGAGGAGTGGAGCTACGCAGTCCACGCGGCCTTCTCCGCCACCGCCGGCCAGCTTGGTGCTGACATCGGCGGCAACGTTACCGCCTCTTTCTTGGGCAGCGGTTTTGAGTCCGCCGACGCCAGCCTGTGGTTCAGCAAACAGCAGATCCTGCTGGAACTGGGCTGCGGTGTTGAGCAGGGCCCCGAACTGGATGAACTCGTGAGCGGCCTCCGTGTCGGTGCCGGATTCCGGTTCTGATCTTACTAGGCTGTGTGCTTGCTCTGTATGATCCTCCAGATAAACCACGCTCCGTGAATGGAAGCGACAACTAAGGCAGCGAGCTCCACTTTCCAGTGCAGCTCGCTCCATTTTTTGTCTCGCTTTTTCTTAGCTCTGCTCGCCGCACCGTACCCAAAGAAGATAAGACCCAGCGCCGCTAAGCCCACCCATCCCACGATGGGTATGGCCTGCCCCACATGCTCCAGGTTTGCCCACACCGCGTGCACCGTCAGGCTCACTGCCGCGCCAGTTCCCAAGACCTGGTGGTAGCGGCGGGGCTTCGGCTTGTTCTTCCGCTTTGCTGCCAAGATCGCGATCCCAGCCGCGTACAGCAGCACCATTCCCAAGACGCCAAACCAGGCAAAATACGGCATAAAGACCCTCCCAACTGTCTGTTGGTACAACATACTCACCAGTTGGGCAGGCTATGACAAGAGTCCACAAAGGCCCCCCTGCCGTTGATGCGGCTTAACCGCGACATCAGCCGCTGCAGGAACGCAGCGGCTGATGTGAGCTGTACAGTTTGTGATGCAGCTACTTCTGGAACGCAAAGTTGAGTACAGAAGTCTCCCCGATCAGCACCGGTGCAGCCTGCGAGGCGAGTTCCCACTGGCCCGTGGTTTCGCTGAAGTAAGCAACGGTGACCGTGTAGTTTCCCGGATACATGGCATGGAACGTGTGGCTGCCGTCGTATCCTGTAGTTCCGTAGGCGACGAGCACGCCGTCACCGCTGAAGACAGCGATCACGCCGTAGCTTCCCTCGTCATCGTCCGCTGTCAAGTTTGTCTTCACCTTCAATGAACCGTACATCATCGGCACCAGCTCGCCCAGCATCGCGGCGGCATCGATCACGCCGAAGCCCAGTTCCTCAGTGAACTCCATACCCTGAGCGGTCTGTTCCAGCTGGTTCTTCATCTCCAGCGGCGTCAGCTCAGGATACCGGGAAAGAAGCAGGGCTGCAGCACCAGTGACAAAGGGCGCTGCCATGGAGGTTCCCTGCCAGGCCTCGTAGCCGCCTCCTGTGACGGTGGAGTAGATGTTGACGCCGGGAGCCGCCACTGAGTTCCACCAACCTGTAGTGGAGAAGTCTGCCTTATCCATCCAAGGAGTGGAGGCGGCCACGCTCACTACACCGTTGTAGGCACTGGGATAAGAGATGACACGCTTGTAGCTGTTGCCCGCGGAGGTCACTAAGAGGACTCCCTGTTCTGCCGCGTAGTCGATGGCATCTTTGAAGGCGAAGCTGTAGCCCCGTCCGCCGATGCTCATGTTAGCCACAATGCGTTTGCCGGGGTCTGCCGCAGCGTAATTGCCCAGGAAGAGCATGGCTTCAGTCAGGTACGATGTCCAGATCCGGCCGCCCGAGTCCATCACCCGCACTGGCATGATGGGGCAGTCCCAGGCCACGCCGGCGATCTTGCCTGTGCGGCCGTCATCCGCTGCGATGCCCGCCACGTGCGTGCCGTGCCCGTGGAGGTCAAGAGTAGGTGTGCCTTCTCCCGTGGCGTCAAATCCCTCCACGAAAGCTTTGCCGGCAAACTCGGGGTGCTGCGCATCGACGCCGGTGTCGATGATGGCCACGATCACATCGGGGCTGCCGGTGGTGATAGCCCAGGCCTCAGGAGCGTTGATGCTCCTCAAACCCCACTGTCTGTCATATTCCTCGGCCTCTGGTGCGGAGAAAAGCCTGATGTCGTCATCTATGGGGTCGGGAATCTCCCAGCTGAGATTAGGTTCCACCAGCAGTACTTCCCGGCAGTCTTTGAGCTTGGCTGCAAAGGACATTGCGGTCTCACCAGCAGGCACGGCGGCAGCGGCCCAGCCGATCTGCGGCCATTCGTAGAGGATGGTGCTGCCCATCCTTGCCAGCAGCTCTTCCAAGGAGCTTCCTGCGTTGGCCTTGATCAGTACTTCCCCGTCCCGGAAGTCCAAAGCCGCGTAGTTCACGTAATCCCGGGCAGAACTGGTGCTGGGCTTGGCTCCGCCTCCTCGGCCGAAGGGCTGCAGCGCACACCCGGACAGAAGAGAAACCAACAGTACAGCAACGGTTAAGCACGAGTACTTCTTCATCTCCACAACCTCCCTTCCCTAGTTGCCGGCCTCATTGATAGTGGTGAAGATAAACTCGCCGTTGCGGGAGCCGGTGTTAGTCTCCCCGACCTCCAGACCGCCGTAAGACACGGCTTGGGCGTAGAGGCTGGAAGTGCTGCCTTGGGTGCGCCAGGCCACACTGTCAGCGATATCCCAGGTGTAGACGTGCCCTGGGTTGAGCTTCACACTCAGTTTCGCCTCTTCCGCATTAACCACTTCCTCGCTGGCAATGAGCCAGTAGGTGGCATCGTACACATCCAGGTAATACGCGAATGTGGTGTCTGCGGGGAACTGATCCTTACCCCTCAGCTCCCACGTAAACGTGGGCTCCAGCTCCACACCGGTGGCTCCGTTCGCAGGAGAAACCAGGTAGATGTCCATGGGCGGCAGCGGCGTCACATCCACAACCGTACCCGGGCCGTCACCAGCACTGTTGTAAGGAACCACTTTGTAGAACGTCCGTTTTCCAGGTGCGAGCTGTGGGCTGAAGTCGGTGACTTGGAAACGACCGCCGCTTACATGCTTGCTGGGGACGGTAGCAATGAGGTGGTAGTTTTCCGCATCGAAACTGCGGTACACCTTATAGCCGTCGGCGTTGCTTACTTGAGACCAGATAACGAAGACGATCAGCATGGAGTCCCCCGGCACCGCTTCCAGGTCCGCCTCATCCGCGACAGCCAGTGGGCTGTACCGCATCTGAGCTTCCAGAATACCCTGCTTGGAGTAGTAGCCGATCTTCTCTGCGTATGTCTCCGCTGAGAGCAGCATCTGGGTTACCCGCCCCGGCGGAGAGTTCTGCCACGGAGCCCAGTTGAAAATAGTGACTGGAACAATGTAGATGGCAGCATTGTCATTGGTGTCGTAGGCCAAGATGCGTAGATAGGTAGCGCCGTTGGGTAGAGCAGTGGTGTCTATGGACACCTCAAGCTCATCGTCTTCGATGATCATCCCCTCCCGGGGTGAACGCTGCTCCCCACCCACGTAGACGTACATTACATAGGCGGGGTTTTCTCCCGTAGCCTTGATTTGCAGTTTGACCGTTCCCGTCAGGATCTGCCCACGAGCTACGTTCAGTTCGATCGTAGGCGGAACCATGGAGGCACTAGGATCAAAGCTCCGACGGGTGGGGATATCGATAGTCAGCTCTTCGCCCTTGGCAACCTGGACAGCCTGGACTCTCGCAGCACCGCCGTCCGGCCGTTCCACCAGGATATCTCCCACCTCGCCGGCTGGGAGGCTGAGCACGAACCGCCCATCCGCATCGGTGGTGGTCTTGAGGGTGCCGTTCCAAGTGACTGTCGCCCCCTGCACAGCAGGGCCTCCCTGGGTATCAGAGACGTACCCTATCACCGTGCCGGTGTCCTTTGGCTCCTCACCCGGCTTGCCGAAGATTGCCGTGACCGTCTGGTTCTTGGTCATCGTCACCTGGGCTACTGGGTCGCTGCCGGACAGGCCCGCCCCTTCCCAGCGGATGAAGACCCATCCTTCTGCTGGTTCCGCAGCCAGGGTCACCACTGTGTTGCGGCGGTAGAGTGTTTTGTCTGGATCCCGCACTACCCTCCCTTCCCCCTCAATCTTGATGGTGAGCTGATAACCCGAGGAACCGCCGAGGCAGCCCACGAGAGCCAGCGCCATCACAAGGAGCGCAATGAGCCACAACGATTTGCGCATAAAAAACCCTCTCCTTCCTAGTCTGATGACTGTTGAAGTTGAGGGTATTATAAAAATGGCTGTACCATGTTCCTTTCTTAATCCGCCGATGTTCAAAACTATTAACAAGTCAACGGAAGCTGAACCAGAGCTGTCTCAGCCTGGTCGGCTCCGATGGGAGCAGTCCGGCTGTCCAGCACCCACCGCTCGCCATCGTGTACGTCACCGCCACAGTGTAGTTTCCCGGCATTACGCGAAACCAGCCGCAGTCGTTAGGACTGCGGCTGGCTTTGTGTGCCTTATGTGCCTTTGGTTTTTCTAGATGTGGAACCTCTTCATCTCCAGCTCCACTTTTTCTGCTGCTTGAGCAACGTGGGTGGCAGAAGAGGCAATCTGCTGCATAGCGGCGGACTGTTCTTCCGTGGTGGCGCCCATCTGCTCCGCCCCAGCTGCAAGCTCTTCGCTGGCCGCTGCGACACTGCGGATCTGCTGGGCCAGAGACTCGATAATCGCCGATATATCCGAGAACATACCGCCCGTATGAGTGACGATCTCCATTCCTCCCTGGACCTTGGCCGTGCCGGTCTTGGTGCTTTCCACCGACGAGTCCACAGAAATCTTGATGCGTTCCACCAGCTGTGTGATCTCACCGGCGGCCTGGCCGGACTGCTCGGCCAGTTTACGCACCTCATCGGCCACAACAGCGAAGCCACGTCCCTGTTCGCCGGCCCTAGCGGCCTCGATGGCCGCATTCAGCGCCAGCAGGTTGGTTTGGTCAGCAATACCGGTTATGATGGAGACAATCTTGCCGATCTCCTCGGACAGACGGCCCAGATCCGTGATCTGGTGTGCAAGCCCTGTGACCACATCGTTGATCTCTTTCATCGATTCGATGGTGTGCTCAATATCCACCGCGCCGTTCTTGGACAGCTGATTCGTCTTCTTGGCCAGCTCAAAGATTTCCTGGGCGTCCTTGTTGAGACGCTCCACAGCGCCGGCGAAGTCGTGGACGGTACCAGCCAGTTCGTCGATGGAAGCGCTGGTTTCCTCGGTTCCTGCGGACATCTGCTCAGCTGAGGACCGCACTGTCTGCACGGCGTCCATGACCGCTGACACCATGGCCCGCAGGTCCGACTTCATCTTGTTCAGTGCCTGCGCCAGTGTGCTGATCTCATCCCGGCCCTGGTACTGCAGCTCAGGCACGTTCAGGTTGCCACGGGAGATTTCCTGCGTGAAGCCCAAGAGCATCGAGACGGGCTTCGTAATCGAGCGGGTGATGCCGGTGGTGGCGACAATCGCAACTACGTAGGCACAGATCAACAGTACAATGACGGCAGACTGAGCCTGGGCTGAGCCCTCGCGGGCGCCGTCGTTGAAACGCTTCGCTTGGGTACTCGTTTCCGCCATCAAGGCATCAAGGGTCTCCTTCACCAGGTTAAGCTGGGGGGTTCCCTCGTTGGTAATCACTTCTGAGGCCTTGAACACGTTGCCCAACCCCATCTGCCGGAGAGCCTCTTCCCTAGCAGGCACCCAGGCGTTGAACGCCTGCAGGGCCGCATCAACGAGCGCTCTATCGCCCAAGAAAGCGTCGTAGATACTGTTTAGCTCACCGAGAAGCTCTTCCTCCAGCTCCAGCAGTTCTGCTGACCGCTGTTCCCGATCGGCTTTGGAAGTGGACAACAGCAGGTCCTTGATCTTCAGGTTCATCTGGATGAGTGTTTCCTGTGCGTCCAAGGCCGTCGTATGCGTTATGTACGAGTAGTTGTAGATGTTCGCCGCGATGCCCGCAATGCGGTCCAACTGGACAATGCTGTAGACTGTGACGACCGTACTCACCAAGAGCACAAGTGCAAAACCTGTTACCAACTTCTGGCCCAACTTCAGCTTCCTAAACATGTCTCGCTCTCCTCAGCCCTTACTCCATTGTTGTACCTTTATCCCTGTTTACTTGGCAAAAAGGCCATTCTCTCCAAGGAGGAATGGCTCTTCGCGCACAACAAACACACCAAACTCGTGCGAAAGAGCAACTCGGCCGTCATGGCTGCAAGCAGCTGTAGACCCGGAGCTTTGCGTCCGCTCCTTTCGAAGCGTTTGCCTTTTTTCTTGCACTGTTTGCTCAATAACTTCAATTAACTGTACACTTAAATTCTTGCGCATGCTCACCCCCGCGTCAAGAGGTTCCGCGCTTTTTCGCGAGCGCCCTTCGCGGTTGGAACGGTAGACGCCGGTGAAGAGTTCCACCTTTCTTTCCCTCTTCTCCATCCGCCAAAGGTTTCCTGCTGGTTATGGTGGCGTAAAAGAAATCTTCGTTCTGCCTGGTAGAAAAGGAGATTGCCGCATCAATCCTGGCAGGGAACACCAAGGGTGTCAATTGTCGCCGGACCGTGGTATAATTTGCTCAGGTGATGGATGATGAAGCAGTCGAAGGTCATTCAGCTTGCTCAAACGGCTCTCTTTGCCGCACTCTGCTACGCGGCGTTCACGTTTATTCAGATCAAGATCCCGATCCCCGGCGGCGGTTCCACATCACTGCACGTCGGTAACGCCTTCTGTGTTCTGGCCGCACTGTTCCTTGGCGGGTGGCGGGGTGGGCTGGCGGGAGCCGTGGGTATGGCCATCGGCGACCTGTTGGATCCAGTGTACGTCCTCTCTGCTCCCAAGACTTTTGTCCTGAAGTTCTGCATCGGCCTTATCACCGGCCTAGTGGCACACAAATATGCGAAGATCAACAGCAGTACGGACAAAGCCTATGTGGCCAAGTGGGTGGTCATCTCCGCCTCCTGCGGCCTCGGGTTTAACGTCATCTTTGATCCTATCGCCGGTTACTTCTACAAGCAGTATGTCTTGGGGCAGCCCCAACAGTTTGCCGCCGTGATGGCGAAATGGGGTGCCGCGGCCACCTTTGTGAACGCTGTGGTATCCGTAATCCTGGTCAGCCTGGTCTACAACGTCCTGGCACCTGTGGTCAAGCGGGCAGGTTTTGTGGACCCCAGCTTGGGCCGGTAGGCCTGCGGCGCCGTTGGGTCGGGCAAGTATCACTGTAAGCTGCTGAGAAAACGAAAAGGCCTCTACCTGCGCGGTAGAGGCCTTTTCTGTCTGCAATCTCAGATCTTACCCACCAGCTCAATGCCGGGCTTCAGAGTGTTGGCACCGGGGCGCCACTTGGCAGGGCACACTTCGTCGCCGTGTTCAGCCACATACTGGGCAGCCTGCACCTTGCGGAGCAGCTCAGCGGCATCGCGGCCGATGCTGTTGTCGTGAATCTCATAAGCCACGATCTTCCCTTCTGGGTTGATCACAAAGCTGCCCCGGAGAGCCATACCCTCTTCTTCTATGTATACGCCCAGTTCTCGGCACAGCTTGCCTGTGGGGTCAGCCAGCATGGGGTACTTGATCTTCCGGATGGTTTCAGAAGCGTCGTACCAGGCCTTGTGGACGAAGTGGCTGTCCGTGGAGACAGAATAGATCTCGGTGTTGATCTTCTTGAACTCATCATAGAGATCCGCGAGGTCGCTCAGCTCAGTTGGGCAGATAAAAGTAAAATCCGCAGGATAAAAGACCATGACCGACCACTTGCCCAGAAGATCTTTCTTGCTGACGTCCTTGAAGTTCCCGTCAACAAAAGCCTTCACTTGAAAGTCGCTGATTTCTTTACCGATGAGTGACATCAACCATTCCTCCATCCTATTAGTATTCATAACTATTACCATTATGGCGGATGAAAAGCATCCTGTCAAGCCCAAAAACGTGCATTTTTCACAACAGACTTTTGTGAAATCGGCAGAATTGCCGCACAATAGCCCCCTCATCTTCTCAGAAAACGCGCAAAAGGAAAGCCCGGTGTCTCGCCGACCGGGCTTCCGCGCGGTTCAAATCTCTCCGCTGCTCTCTATTTGCTCATACCAGAGAACTGAATGCCTTGGATGAAGAACCGCTGTGCCAGGAACAAGATGATGATCATGGGCAGCGTCGCGATTACCACCCCGGCCATCATGGTGTTCCACTGAATGTTGCGGTACAGCCGGAAGTCCGCCAAGCCGACGGTAAGCACCTTCCAGCGATCGCTCTGAATCACGATCAGCGGCCAGACCAGGCTGTTCCACTGGCTGACCAGCGTCATCACGGCCGTGGTGGCCATGGCGGGCTTAGAAATAGGCAGCATGATGCGGGTCCAGATGGTGAAGTACCCAGCACCGTCGATTTTCGCCGCATCTTCCAGATCGCTGGGGATGCTCAGCAGATACTGGCGGATCAAGAATGTGCCCAAGGCATTTCCGAACACAAATGGCAGCACCAGGCCCTTGATGGAATCAACCAGCCCGAGCTCGAGCACGATGATATACGCGGGAATGAGCGTTACCGTGCTGGGGATCATCATGGTTCCCAAATAGAGATAGAAGATGGCATCTCGGCCTGGGAAGCGCAGCCGGGCAAAACCGTAACCGGCCATGGAACAGCAGATAACCTGCCCCAGGGTCACAACGCTGGCCACGATCACGGTGTTCAGCAGGTACCGCCCCACGTTGAAGTTGCTCCACGCGGTCCGGTAGTTCTCCCACATCGGTTTGCTTGGGATGATGTTCATCCCCCGGAAGACATCGTCCAGAGGCTTCAACGACGTGGAAAACTGCCACACCAAGGGGAACAAGTAGAGGAACAGGATGAGCAGTACCAGGGCGTAGAGTACCACTCTCATCAGGACGTATACTGGCCGTGACTTCAGCACACTCATCCCCCCTCAGCTGATATCATAGTTGATGCGCCGGCCCACGACCCTGAAGAACAGTGCACTTGTGGCCGCGATCAAGATGAACAGGATTACAGCCATGGCCGTTGCTTCACCCATCCGCAGGAACTGGAACCCCTTCTGATACAGGTAGAGGTTATAGACCCGGGTGGCATTACCCGGCCCACCCGACGTCATGGCAAAAGGCAGGTCGAAAATCTGGAAAGTGCCGATCATGTTTACAATCAGGTCATAGAACAGGATCGGGCTGATCAGAGGGATCGTTATCCGCCAGAACCTCGTCCACGGGGATGCACCGTCGACGATAGCTGCTTCTGTTACTTCTCGCGGGATCAGCTGCAGGCCGGTCAGGAAAACAATGATATGAAATCCGAGATACTGCCACACGTTCACGGCAATGACCGACGGCAGTGCCCAGTCTTGCGAGGCCAGGAACGGGATGCGCTGACGGCCCAGTTTGAGCAGGATCTGGTTGATGATCCCGAACTGGGAGTTGAAGATCCAGGTCCACGTTAGGCCCACCGCCACCGACATGGATACCCACGGCACGATAAACAGCGTCCGCATCAGATTTTGGAACTTGATGTTCTGGTTGAGCAGCACCGCTACAATCAGGGCCAGCAGGCTCTGAAGGGGGACGTTGATCACCACGAACTGGACGGTCTTCTTCAGCGACAGCCTAAAGGTCGGATCCTTCAGCAGCGCTCTGTAATTGGCAAACCCCACCCATTGGGGATCATTGATCAGATCCCAGGCTGTAAAGCTCAGCACCACTGCGGCAACGATGGGAATCAGCTGGAACACCAAGAAGCCGATGAGGTTCGGTGCGATGAACAAGTAGCCAGCGATTGCTTCTTGCCTGAGATGCCGCTTTCGCCACATACGCTTGCCTCCTTTGTGAGAGGGGCACATACCTGTGCCCCTCCAACTCTTACTCAGCCAGCTTCTACTCCAACAGCGGAGTGACTTGGGCTTCAATGCTCGCGATGGCGCTGGGAATGTCCATGAATCCGCCGAAGGCCAGATCCAGTTCTCTGCCGATGATGTCGAAGATTTCGTTCCAGTTCTTGTGCATCGGCCAGGTACCGGTGTTCTCTGTCAGTTCGATGTAGACTTCAACGTTGGCCGGCTCTCTGCCCGCATAGGCATCCAGGAACACTTCAACCAAGCTCTCGATCGCCGGGAACACACAGCCGTGCTCCGCCACGATCTTCTGGGATTCGTAGCCCTCCAGCCACTTCACCAGGCGCCAAGCTTCTTCCTTATGCGGTGTGTGGGCGTAGATGTTGTGCGCCAAACCGTTGAACGCACTGACCCGGCCCTTGGGCCCCCAAGGCAGGCCCACAACGTCCCAGGAGAAGCTCTCAATGGAGCGGCCTGCGGTGAGCATCCAGGAACCAGCAGGAACCATCGCGAAACGCTGTGCCACGAACATATCCCAAGCGGAACCACCAGCCACCGTCGCTTCCGGCGGAGGCGCGACGTGGTACTTGTTCACCAGGTCAGACCAGAACTGCAGAGCTTCCACTGCTTCGGGCTCGTTCAGGACGAACTTATTGCCGTAGGGTTTGTCAATTACACCGGTACCGCCGTTCATCCAGACAAAGTTGAGCCAGCCGGCCTGCATGTTGGATCCGGCGATGTCACCGAAGCCGTACTGCACGATCCGGGTGGGATCAAAGTCGGGATCCAGAGCGTTCCGGCCCTGATCGTCCAGGGTCAAGAGCTGGCAGATGCGGAGGAAGTCGCCGCCGTCCTTGGGGTTCCAGGTCCAATCATCGGTAGGATAAGGTACGCCGGCTTTGTCAAAGAGATCTTTGTTGTAGAAGATGGCGATGGTGTCCCAGTCCTTGGGCAGGCCGTACTGGGCACCTTCGTAGTGCCATACATCCAGCAGGCGCTGGTAGTAGATGCTGGTGTCAACATTGTCCCGTTCAATGTACGGCTTGAGGTCCAGCAGGGCGCCCCTGGCCACGAATCCAGAGAAGTACGCGGCATGGCCCCAGAACACATCAGGCAAGTTCCGGGCTGCCATACCGGTGGTGAGCCTTGTCCAGTAGTCATTCCACTCTACGAGTTCCATTTCCACAGCAATGTCTGGGTTGCGGCGCATGAATTCTTCAATGGAGGCACGGTAAGCTTCTTCTTGGTTCGAATCCCAGAACATGTAGCGCAGCGTCACTTTCTCTTGTGCACCCGCTGCTGTACTGAACAACAAGCCGATCACGAGTGTCGCCAACACAAACCACACTGTTCTTCTCATCCACAATAACCTCCTTTAAGAAATCTCTGCTCGTTGGGTGGAAATGCGGCTAGACTCGTCCCATCACCTCCCCTTCAATGCGCTGCTCGTTCTAGGCTGCGGGTGGTGCCGCGCACGACAAGCTTGACATCGATCTCCACCTTGGCCACGTGCTCCGCCTGAGATTCCAGCAGCCCCAGAAGCATGGTACAGGCGCTGGTTCCCACAGAGTAGGGGTCTGTCTCCACAGTGGTCAAGGGTGGGTACAGGTTCTGCCCCACGCAGATCCCGTCAAAGCCCACCACAGAAATGTCGTCGGGCACCTTCAACCCGAGGTCAACAATGGCACGGATGGCGCCCAAAGCCATTTCATCAGAGACAGCAAACAGGGCCGTGATATCCGGGTTTGCCTCCAGCAGGCTGCGGGCGCCCAAGTAGCCGCCGAACTGGCTGAAATGGCCGTTGTAATCCAGGCGCGGGTCAAACGGGATACCCCGATCGGCGAGGGCCTGGATGAAGCCCCGCTTGCGGTAGACACCCGATGACCACTCCTCGCCGCCGCTTAACAGCCCGATGCGCCGGTGGCCGCACTCCAAGAGGTAGCTGGCAGCGTCATAAGCGCCGCCGTAGTTGTCCAGATGCACAGCGTTCCACAGTGTGCTGTCATCGTAGCAGTCAATGGCAACGGCGGGAATGCCAAAGCGGGAAAAGCCGTCGATCATGGGGTGCCCAGGCGTGCAGATGTATAAGGCACCCATTGGTTTTGCCCTCTCCAGCATCTCCTCAAAGTAAGCCTGGTCCCACGAGGAGAAAAGCATCTGGACCAGGGCGATCTTCCGCTTGCGGCAGACATCGGCGATCCCGTTCAGGTTCCCCAGAAACCAGTCATTGAGGTTCTCTGCCAGCACCACAAAGGCAATGGCACCAGAAGCAGACCGAGCCTTCTTGGCCCGCTGCGGCGGCATGTACCCGTAGCGTTTCGCCGCTTCGATGATCCGCTGTTTCGTCTCGGGGCTCACCCGGTCATCATATCCGTTGAGCGCGTTGGAAATGGTGGCAGGGGAGACATTGAGCATGCGAGCGAGCATGCGCCCAGTGATCTTTGTGGAAGTCGGCCGTTGAGTCACTGCAAAAACCTCAATTCGGTATTCATCAAATATGTTCTTATGTTAAGTTACGTCGCGATTAGCGAAAAACCTGCTTCTGTTTATGGTAAATTAACTAAATTTCAAGTAAATGCCGCGTGCTTGCGGCAGCGCGAAAAAAGCCCGGTTGGTACCGGGCAAAGTAGATGGCTCGAACTCAGGCAAACGAGAAAAGCTCTTTCAGCCACTCGATGCAGAGCTCCATCCAATGGGCCGCGTGGGGGTTGAGGCTGCGGCCGTTGTCGGTCTCGGGCGTGGCGAGCGAAAGGCCGTGACACCCCTTCTGGAAGATGTGCATCTCAAAGGGGATCTTAGCTTCCTGCAGCGCCGCCGCGAACATCAAGCTGTTTTCCACAGGCACGATCTCATCGGTGACTGTGTGCCACAAAAATGTGGGTGGCGTGTTCGAGCTCACCTGTTTCTCCAGCGACATCTCCTCCACCATCTCCGGAGTAGGCTCTGGGCCCAGGAGGTTCAGGAACGAACCAGGATGCTTGAAGGGCCCGGCCGTGATCACTGGGTAGGACAGCACCAAGGCATTGGGCTGGTTCTGTGGAGCCTGCGCCAGTCTGTGCCAGTGCACGCCTAGGCTTGCCGCCAGATGGCCGCCGGCGGAGAAGCCGCAGACGGCGATACGGTCTGGATCGAGGTTCCACTGCGCGGCGTTTCTCCTCACCTCGCAGACGGCCTGCGAAAGCTCCAGCAGCGGCTGGTGATAGTTCAATGGAGGCACGGTGTACGTCAGTACAAAAGCGTGAAAACCGGCAGCGCAGAACTGCAGGGCCACAGCTTCAGCTTCGCGCTGGGAAACAAAGCCGTAGCCTCCACCTGGGCACACCACTACTGCCGCCCGCAGCCGCTGCCCATCCAAGATGTAAGTCTGAAGCTTCGCCTCGCTGTGTTCGAGGCCGAGTGGATTTAGATAGATCGTTTCTGCCAGCATGAGAGGGCCTCCTTCTTTCTACTAGAAGCGCTGCACCTGCACCCGGTGCAGTACACCTTCAATGTGTGTCTTAGAGGGGAACTCTGTTCCAAACAACTCAGCTGCTGCGGTCGCGGTGGCGACGGCAAATCTCACCGTTTCCTCCCACGATAACCCCGCCTTGATGGCCGCGACGGTACCTGCCAACAGGGAATCACCGCACCCGGTTGTACTGCGGAGCGGCTCGGCTTGGGCACGGCCCCACACGATGTCTTCCCCAGTGCGGTAGAAGACGGCTCCCTCACCACCGAGGGAGAGGACGACAACGGGGATTCCCAGCTCTGCAAGATCGCGCACCGCGGTACGGACTGCCTGCAGGCCTACAATGGGATAACCCAGCAGCTGCTCCGCTTCGTCCTTGTTGGGTTTCACCAAGTAGGGCTTGGCGCACACACCTTCCGCCAAGGCGGCGCCTGAAGTGTCGAGACAAGCCTTCACGCCGTAAACCCGCGCTTTCTCGATCACCGCGGCGTAGAAGGATGAGGGCAGTCCCTGGGGCAGGCTCCCCGCGCAGACGAGAAAGTCAACCTGCGGGAGCAGGCTGTCCAATCTATCCAGAAGGGCGTGAGCTTCTTCCTGTCCCACGATGGGGCCCGGGTTGTTCAGCTCTGTAGTGCGGTTCTCTGACGCCTCATAGATCTTCACATTGACCCTGGTGCTGCCCTCCTTCAGCCAGATGAAATCCGGCCTGATCCCCTGTTCAGCAACGCTCTCTTCCACGCGCCTGCCTTCCGGCCCCGCCAGGAATCCCGTGGCGGCCGAAGCTACCCCCAGCTGACGCAGGGCTCTAGAGACATTGATCCCTTTACCGCCCACGGCAGCGTGGGAGAGGCTGACGCGGTTGGTGCCGCCCAGTTCAAGCTTTTCCACAGTGACTGTGTGATCCAGGGCGGGATTCGCTGTCAGTGTAAGAACCACAGATCTCACCTCCCTCCCGGAAGTGCTCCGACCCGGGAGATCACATCACCGGCAATGGCTGCGGCGTACTCTCCCGCCTCAGTCAGTAAGCTGCTACCTTCGTCTAGAGCCGAGGACAGCTGCTCCTTTGTGGACACTTTCCGTTCCCAGAAATACTGAATTAGGCCCGCGGTGAAGCCGTCGCCGGCCCCCGTGGTATCAACGGGTTCTACCTGTGGAGGGGCCACAAAGCAGCTGGCATCCTTCGTCAGCAGTGTCGCCCCATTGGGCCCGTGGGTCCAGGCCACAAGCTTGCACCCGTAGTTCAGGAAGTCTCTTGGCGATTGAAGGCCGGGAAGCATCCCGTGTTTGATCCAAGCAAAGTCGTCATCACTGATTTTCAGGATGTCCACATGACTGAGAATGCCTACTACATCCCGAGCCGCTTCTGACCCCACAGCAATGATGTTGGGCCGAATATTGATGTCATACGTTACCACCGCACCGTTGTCCGCTGCCTTCTGGACAAACCAAGTTGTCAACGCACGGGCGTTCCCCAGGCTCATCAGAACTGAACCGAAATGGAACCACCCCATGCAGTGCTCGCAGGCAGCGGCCACCGCTTCCGGAGTCAAGTGCGACAGCGCTGTCCCCTCCATGTAGATCCGGAACTCCGTGTACCCGGCCGCGTTCTGATACACAGCGGCCAGAGGGGTGCTGGACATTTCTCCGCACACGGCGAAGTCGAGCCCAACGCCGCGATCACGCAGGAACTGCTGCAGCGCTTCGCCAAACCCGTCATCGCCAAAAGCAGTGACAAGCTGAACCGGAAGACCGCGCCGGGCAAGATGAACTGCCACATTGCCGGGGGCTCCCCCGGGCAGGCCTGTACACGTAAAGGAAACACCTGCCCTTGGTTTGTCTTGCTTAACGAACAGATCTACTAGGACCTCGCCGAGCACGACTATGCTCCGCTCCAATACTGGGACGTTCATTGCAATCACCTACTTGAACGAGCTTAGGCCGTAGAGAAACAGCCCCCATCCATACCCCGCCGTGCACTCATCCGAGGTAAGATGGGGGCTCCCGGTCCATGCTCTATGCTAATCTACTAGGCCGTTGGGGTAGAACACAGTTTTCAGCCCGACGTTTCCTTCTACTCTCTCTGCAAACGCGGCTGGGGCATCATCAAGAGTCAGCCGCTGATCCACGAGATCTCGGAGGTTGATCTTGCCGCTGCGCGCCAGCTGCACCGCCTGGCCGAAGGTCTTCTTCAAGGCAAACGTACCGAGGAAACGGACCTCTCGCTTGTAGATTTCATACGGACTGACGGAGATTTTGCTGTCCGGTGGGCAGACACCAAAGAACAGCAGCGTCCCGCCGTCTTTGACATACCGTACAGCCCCTTCCACAACCCTAGGTATCCCGGTACAGTCAATCACCAGATCGAAGGCGTGTTCCACGCCGGCATCTGCAAGCTCATGGGATAGGAAGGTCCTGTCAGCGCCCAGCTGCTTCGCCAAGGCAAGCTTGTCGGGGACAATGTCTGTTACCGTGACCGACGCAGCGCCGTTGACCGCTGCCAGCTGTGCATGCATCAACCCAATCGGGCCGGCTCCAAGCACCAGGACTGAACTTCCCAGCGGCACACCTGCACACTGCTGCCCGTGCACGACGCAGGCCAGTGGTTCCACAAGGGCCCCTTCGAGAAAACTCATTCCTGTTATATCAAACACGCAGCGCTCAGGCACCAACACATACTGCGCCATAGCCCCATCCTGGCTTACGCCCACGGCCTGCATGTTCTCGCAGAAGTTCTGCCGGTTGGCCTTGCATGGCTCACACGTTTCACAGAAGATGTTAGGATCAGCCGCTACGGCTTGGCCTACCTTGAACCTGGTGACATTCCTGCCTGCCTCCACTACTACACCGGAGAACTCATGGCCGGGCACTCTGGGGTAGCCGCCGTAGTACTCACCCTTATAGATATGAATGTCTGTCCCGCAAAGCCCGGCTGCTTTGACTTCAATCAGCAGCTCGTCTTCACGCGGCACAGGGATGGGCATGTCCGTGATCCTACCCACCATGGGTTCCGAAATAACAAAGGCTTTCATGTCTCATCTACTCCAGTGCCAAGAGATAACTGCCGAGATCGTAAGTAAACTTCAGCAGGTTGTGGCGCAGCTTCAGATCCCCTGGAAGCACGTCTGTGAAAAACTGGATTTCGAAAGCGAAGTCACCGGCGTAGCCGATGTCCTTTAAGGCCTTCATCACGCCGCGCCAATCGACGGTGCCGTAGAAAGGCGGCAGATGCTCATCTTGCTCGCCGTGATTATCTGCCACGTGTGTCGCCTTAAGCCAGCTGCCGATCCGCCGCAGCGCTTCGGGCTGGTTGACACCTGTGACGTTGGCGTGGCCGAAATCCCAACAGATCCCTACCGATGGATCGTTAATCTCATCAACAAGGGCGATCAGTTCATCAGGATGCGCACTGAACCGACGCATCTTGCCCCGTTCCAACATGTTTTCGATGGCAATACCAACATTGTGCTTCTTCGCCAACTCTACGTAGGGCAGATGGTATTCCACGTTGAAACGGAGGGCCGCTTCTGGATCGTACCAGACCTCATCCCTCATATTGGCGGGGTGCATGACCATCCACTCTACTCCCAGGATCCCGGAAGCAATGATCGACCGTCTCACCAGTTCCTCGCGCCAGTCCCGATCCGGAAGCGAGAAATCACTTTGATTGTAGAAGTAGGCGTGGGACTGCTTGAACTCCACTCCCAGCTTGTCCGCGAACTCCCGCACTCGCTGCGCCCATTCCAACCAGTCATCCTGAGTCAGAGGCATTCCCGGCCTGCCCTGGCCCGCCAGGTTAATGTCGATATACTTGTAGCCTGCTTCTTTGAGGCTGACGACGCATTCCTCCAAGGAAATCACGTCAAAAACCTTTTCGGCATCTTCCATGATGTTCGTTGATGTAGACAGCCGCATGGTCTCACTTCTCTCCGTTCATTCTGTGTGTTGCTTAGTTGTGGGCGATAAAAATGGGGTTAGTGATGGCGGTAATATCGCCTTGTGCATCCCAGACCTCCACCCGGTAGAAATGCCGGTCATCCATGGGAAGCTCAATCATCATGCTGGGCTCCACAGCTTTCAGCTCGTGTTCCAACCCACGCTGGCTGTAGACCCGCACGGTTGAACCAGGGGCCAGGAGGGCGAGGGTGGCGGTCACTACTCCGCCTTCTGTGTAGCGCACGGTGTCGCCCATGATGCAGTCCTCAAAGGAAAGCTGAATCGTTGGGCCGTATGGGGTGCGAGTAATGTACATATGCCCGCTGCGCATCCCATCCAGGATGGCTTCGGCGGTTTTCTCCTTCACGTAGACGTTGGTAAACGGGCTCCGGCCCAGATGATTGCTGTGTGCATCTGTACCGCTGGTTACGTAGACCTTCCTGCCCTCAGCGAGCATCTGGTGCCAATCTTGCAGCGTCTTGTAGTCGTCTTCGCCGAAGTGGGCGTTGTTCCAAACTTCGAGGAAGTCGACGGGAAGGTCGTAGCCAAAGCGAGAGTAGAACCGGGGATCATTGGGATGATTGATCTGGGAAAGGCCGCCGAGATTGCGGAAGCCTTCCAGAAACTCCGTGACTTCTTTCTTGGTGATCATGCCGATGCGTTCACTGAAAGAACGTACACCGAACAGGTTGATGTGCACCTTTTCCAGGGTAAGCTCGTACCCAGGCAGAACAATTAAGCCGTCTACACTGTGGTCCTGACGCATGTGATTGCGGGTGTTGTGTTCGGTTAGAGCGATAAAATCATAGCCGGTGAGAATCGATTCCTCAATAACTTGTGCTGTCGGGACATTACTGTCGTGACTGTAGCTGCTGTGAACGTGCAGATCTCCTCTCAGCAGGAGATACTCTTCTGCGAGAACAGGGGAACTGAAAATGATCGCCGCCAGGAGCAACCATGTCCCCGCCAAGAGCCGCGAACGTTTCATCGATTTGCAACCTCCTGACGTTAGTGAAGCTGGTAAGCCGGCTGAGGCCAGCTTACCAGCGAAGGGATGCATCAATTACATGTTGCCTGGGAACAGCCAAGCAGCTTCGTCTGCAATCTCCTGCAGAGCCTGCTCAGGGGTGATGCTTCTGTCTTGGATCAGGCGGGATACAACCTTGTTGACCATGTTGTTGAACTCCCACCACTGCTCAGAAGCCCAGGTATCACGGGCATACTCGAGTTGGTCGAAAGCCACTTTGTACTGCGGATACTCGGCCCAGAGGTTCTGGATGGTTTCTGTCTCAACAGCGGAGTACCGGATAGGCACGTATCCAGTGTTGACACTCCAGATAGCGGCTTCTTCGGGGCTGGTAGCGTACTTGATGAACTCCCAGGCCGCCTCTTTCTTCTCCTCGGACACGTTGTCAAGCATTACCAGGTTGGCACCGCCGGTAGGCACTTCATACTGAACCTTCTTGGGCAGGAAGGCTACGCCCACTTCAAACTCGCCCTCGGTGTTCTTCAGGATCTGGGTCATGTTGCCCGTGCTCTGGAACATCATGGCGATGCGGCCCTGATAGAACTCCTGCATCATGACTGTACCAGCGTTAGTTGTAGCTGGGATGCGGTAGACGCCGGAGTCAGCCAGCATGCGCCAGAACCGCAGAGCTTCCAGCGCTGTTCCGTCTTCCAGGTACATAACCTTGTCCCTGGCCTCGTTCATTGAGCGGCCGCCCTGTTGGCCGACCATGGCGCAGAGGAACCAGCCGGTGTCAATCACGAACGAGATACCGTAGCGGACGGTCTCGCCGTTCTCGTCAACCTTGGTGAGCTTCTGTGCATATTCGTACAGCTCGTCCCATGTCTGAGGCGGACGCTCAGGATCCAGGCCCACTTCAGCAAACGCAGCCTTGTTGTAGTAGAACACGGGGGTCGAACGGTTGAAAGGCAGCGACACCAGCTCGCCGTCGAGCCAGGAGAACTCCATCAAGCCCGGCACGAAGTCGTCGATGTCCACACCGTCACGCTCGGCGTAAGGCAGCATGTCCGCCAGGACATCATACGGAGCGTACTGCAGAATCAAGCCACGGTCCAGCATGCACACTTCTGGATTTGTTCCCGCTGCGATGGACTGCATCAACTTAGCAGAAGTATCGTTGTAGTTGCCTTGATATGTCTCGATGACGACGATGTTCTTACCATTTGCAGCGTTGAAGCGTTCTACCAACGCCTTCACGGCTTCGCCGTTGGGCCCTGCACCCATGGAGTGCCAGAAGTGGATCTCAATAGGCTCGGCGGCCAAGGATACGGCACTGCTCAGAAGCAAGCTCATCACGACAGCTGCAACCAACACGATTGATCTTTTCATTAATGTCCTCCTCCCAGAGTGAATCAGTTCTTGCCACGTCAACCAACTGAAATCGATGGATGATCTAGTTGTATCACCTCCACATCGTGCTGAACTCACAGCCCGCAGCTACTTGATGCCGCGGTATACAAAGGCCTCCAGAATCTTGCGCGATGCCAGGAGATAGATCAAGACGATCGGCAGGACCAGGATGACGTTTCCAGCCATGATGATCTCCCAGTTGAGAGCACCCTCGACGTTTCTTAGCATCGCTACCGCAATCGGAAGAGGCCTTACTTCGGCTGTGTCGGTCATGACCAGCGGCCAGAAGTACGCATTCCAGTGACTGATGAAACTGAAGAGGGCGATGGTCAACATCGCCGATTTGGCCATGGGAAGCATGAGCTTGAACATGATCTGGAACTCGCTTGCACAGTCAAGCCTGGCCGACTCGATGATCTCCTCCGGCACCTGCATGAAGGACTGGCGCAACAGGAATATTCCGAAGGCGTTTGCTCCAAACGGGATAATCTGCGGCCACAGGGTCCTGAGAAGCCCCCATCGTGCCATCAAGATGTACGTAGAAATGAAGGTCACGTTTCCCGGAATCATAAAGGCCAGCAGCACGATGCTGAAGAAAAACCCCTTGCCCAAGAAGTTGTACTTCGCAAAGGCGTAAGCCGCAGGCACCATCACGATCACCTGCAGGACGATGATGCTGAACGTGATGATGATGCTGTTCTTGAGGTACATACCAAAGGGGGCAGAGTTCCACACCTTGACATAGTTGCTCCACATCCACCGCTCCGGGAGCAGCGTTGGGGGGAACTTGATCGTCTCCGCAAACGTCTTAAACGAAGTTACAATCATCCAGTAGAAAGGGAAGATGAAGATCAGGATCAAGAGCAGTTTCAAAAGCGTATCCACTGCCTTGGGCGCCAGCTTGGCAACTCGATTTAGTTTCACGATGACACCTCGCCTTCCAACAGCAGCGATTTATTGATAGTGGACCCGATTGGAAAACACCCTGAAGTAGAGCACTGTCAGGACGCTGAGAATCAACAGCAGGATTGTACCCGCAGCCGACGCATACCCGATCTTCATATAGGAGAACGCGTACTGGTAGATGTAGTAAGCAAGCACGTTCGTTGACCCAGCAGGCCCACCGTTGGTCATGATGTTGATGGTATCAAACACCTTGAACGAGTTGATCGTAATGATGATCAGCAGGAAAAACAGCTGAGGCGAGATCATCGGGAACGTGATCTTATAGAACGTCCGCCACTTGCTGGCACTGTCCAGCTCCGCAGCCTCATAGATCTCTGCGGGGATATTCTGCAAAGCAGACAGCACCACCAACGTGTAATAACCGATGGACTTCCAGAACGATACGATGATCACGGACATCAAAGCCGTCTTGCTGCTTTCGAGCCACTGCAGCGGTGTCAGGCCTAAGAACCGCAGGATAGTATTGAGCACACCCACTTTCGGTTCCATCAACCACTGCCACACCATCGATACTGAAACCAAGGAGATGATATGCGGTGTGAAGATGGCGGCCTGAGCCACAAAGTTCAGCTTTTTGTTGTCTTTGAGCCACATGGCCAGGAGCAGCGACCCGACGATCAGCAGTACCACCATGGCCACAGTGTAGACCGCTGTGTTCCGCAGCGCTTGGGCGAAGTCAGGCCTCTTAAACAAGGTTTGGTAGTTCTGCCACCCCACAAACCGCTTCACCGGCCGCACCAGGTTCCAGTCCGTGAATCCCAGGTACACCAGGTTGATGCACGGGTAGACTGTGAACACAATGAGGAACGCCATCGCCGGTGCAATGAGGGCGTAGGGGAACAGCTTCCTCAGAAAGACGTTGGGACGGGGCATTTTCAATAAACTCGCCCGTTTCACGGTTTGCACACTCACACCGCAGTCCTCCCCAGCAGCTCCATGAGCGCCCCATAGTCGGGAGCACCTGCACGGATGCGGAATCCTTCACTGTCAAACAGATACAGGCCCTGCTTGTCTACGGAAACGTAGACCTCATCTCCAGTCTGGAAACTGCTGTCGTAACCCTTCACCATCACAGGGCCATCTGACGTAACCACTTTGTAGATTGTCTCCGATCCCAGCATCTCGCGGGTGCTGATGCGGCCCAACCTCTCGTAATACCGGCCGCTGCTTTCCCGGCTGATCTGCGCTCGTTCTGGCCTGAAACCGAACTTCACACCGCCGCGGCCCAGTTCGAGGACGTTCATCGGCGGAGTACCGATAAACTGAGCGGTGAAGATATTGTTGGGGTCAGAGTAAATCTCCTCAGGAGTCCCCTCTTGTTGGATGACGCCCTCGTTCATCAAGACGATGGTGTCGGCCATGGACATGGCTTCCACCTGGTCGTGTGTAACGTACACAAAGGTGGTCTTCAAGCGCTCATGCAGCTCGATCAGCTCCACACGCATGGCAGCCCGCAGTTTAGCGTCCAAGTTGGAAAGTGGTTCGTCCATCAAGAACACTTTAGGCTTCTTTACCATCGCCCGTGCCAGAGCAACTCTCTGCCTCTGTCCGCCGGACAGGGTTCCGGGCTTGCGGTCAAGATACTCTGTAAGGCCTACGATGTCGCAGATTTCCTTGATCAGCTTGTCTCGTTCAGGCTTAGGCACTTTCATGTTCTTCAGCCCGAACTCGATGTTCTCCCGTACCGACATGGTTGGGTAGATGGCGTAGTTCTGGAAGACCATGGCAACGCCGCGTTTGCCGGGGGGTACATCTGTCACATCAACACCGTCGATCAACACTTGGCCTGATGTCTGGGGGCCAATGCCGGCGATCATTCTGAGGAGTGTGGTCTTTCCGCAGCCCGAAGGGCCTACCAACACAGTGAACTTGCCATCTTCGATGGTCAGGTTGAGATTTTCAATGACCCGCACCTGGCCAAACGACTTGTTGACGTTGCGAAACTCAATCTTAGCCACAACCCTACCTCCTCTAGATGCGTTCCGCATTCTCCAAGAGATACCGCTCGGCTTCTGCGCACCACAGGCCGGCGTTGGCTTGCACAATCCTATCCAGCTCTCGGAACAGCGGGCTTTCCTTGCCCAGTTCTGCGAAGTCCGCGATAGCGGTCAGCGGCAGCCGGGTTTCGTTGTAGATGAGGATCTTCAGCCCAACTGGCTTATCCATGTTGAGCACGCTGTCGATGACTGAATCCAGCCCGCCGATGTGTGTGACGATTGCCCCTGGGTTCAGGACCTTGTCCTCAATCAGCTTGATGGTGTCAACCGTGTCTTCAGGCACTCCACCCGCGGTACCCAGGATGTGGATGGAATCATAGTGCACACGATAGAAGTTGACTGGTGCAGAGAACTCCTTGTCTGTGGGCCCGGCAAAGAAGTTGAGGCAGCCGTCCCTGCCCATGATCTGCTGCGCAGTTTTGAGCACATGCTGACTTGGGGTGAAGACGAAAACATCGTCGAATCCGCCGCCTGCGATCTCCATCAAGTACGCAACTTCGTTTTCCACCTCGGCGACGTTCACGTACTCCAGGGTGATTCCGTTCCGCGCTGCCTCTTCTTCAGGGAACCTGCTGCGGGCCAAATCCAGGCGTTCCTGATTGACATCGGTGACCACTAGGACGGACGGTTTCTCCCTGTGGAGGGCAATATCAATGGCGGCAATACCCATGGGGCCCGCGCCGCCCAGAATGGCCATCCGTCCGCCCTCTTTGGTGCCGTCCGTGCGCACAAAAGTCTCTTGATCAATGTGGTACATACCCTTGAACGCGCGCAAAACGCAGCTGATGGGCTCTACGAGAGACCCCTTGAAGTAGCTGTCTCCGTTATAGGGCAGGATGCAGTTGCGCTCGATGACGATTCTGGGGACCACCGCATAGGTCATGTTGCCGCCAATGTAAGGGAACGAATATCCCACCGAAAATGGACTGTCCGGCAGATTGAGAGCCGGCTGGATCACCACTTTTTGGCCCGGCTGCCACTCGTCTCTCAGGTCCTCCCCCACGGCAACGATCTCACCACAAGTCTCATGACCGATCACAATCGGATTCTCAGCCACGTCCTTGGGCACCCTCTTGTGGTCTTCGCCCTGCATTACCGCCTTATAAGTAGAAAAACAGAGAGAGTCGCTGACCACCCGCATAAGCAGTTCATCCTTGCCCAGCGGCGGCAGCTCAAACTCTTCCAGTCTGATGTCACGTTTTCCGTACAGCCTAACTCCTACCGTCTTCAAATGCTACATCTCCCTTATCGTGGTTGCTATAGGTTTGCGACATTTGTGAATACCTCGGTTGAGATCAGCGCACCGGTGCCCAGGAAAGCGGGCTCGATCGGCAGTTCGGAGACTTCGATGCGGGTACGGCTGAAGATCTCTGGCAGTACTCGCTTCTTCACCTCGCTCACTACGGCATCAAACCAGGCCTTGCCCGCCTTGGTCATTTCATCGCCGAGGATGATCATGGGAGGGTTAAACGAGTTGATCAGGTTGACTAGGCCAACACCCAGGCACCGTCCGGCATCGCACACTATCTCCACGGCCTTCTCGTCACCAGCAGCGACCAAACGTGCCACCTCATCGATGGTGATCCGGTCCGGCCAGCCCGGGGGGTCAAGTGCCTCCTTAACTTCTTTGAACTTGGCGAGTACGGCGTGGCTCGAGCAGAACATCTCCAAGCAGCCTCTGTTGCCGCACTCACACTGAGGCCCGTCGTAGGCGATGGTTGTATGCCCGATCTCGCCTGCGACGTTTAAGTGCCCCTTGTAGACCTCGCCCCTGGCAAAAATGCCCGCACCGACGCCTCGGTCCACTACCACGTAGATCACGTCATCCAGTCCTTTTGCTTTGCCGAACCACCGCTCGGCGAGGACACTTACGTTGGCGTCATGTTCCACAAACGTGGGAAGCCCAAACCTCTCACTGATGAAGTCCTTGACGGAAAACCCCTGCCATTCCGGGTAGTTGGAGGTGAGAACGATGCGCCCCTCAACGGAAAACAGCGGGCCGGGAGCACTGACGCCGATACCATACACATTACAGCCGTTTTCCTTCGCCGCTGCGAGGCACCGGGATATAAGCTCATCCAGTACGTTCTTAGTCTCTTCCAGATGCTTCGTCGAGAGCTCGCGGGTCGAACTAAACTGCAGGTCGCCCTTGAGGTTGAACAACCCGCACTTCACGTAGTTTCTGGCAAGGCGGACTCCCACTGAATGCAGCCTGTTTTCATCGATCTTGAGGTTGATGGCACGGCGCCCTTTCCGGCGGCTGACGAGGTTCTCTTCAAGGATCAGACCTTTATCGAGGAGCAGCCCAGTCAGCTTGGAGACACCCGAAGGACTGAGCCCAGTTGCTTCTACTATGTCTTGGCGGGTGAGGCACCGATTATCCCTGAGCAACTCCAGAATGATGCGCAGGTTACCCTTTTGGAGTTCCTCGTTGTTCTTCGCTACGAGCATCGATTCACCCCTTATATTAATTCACGGCATTTCATGTTTGACGTTGTTTATTAATGCACGCCGTGCATTATATAGATTACACGCAGATTTCGATACTCCTCCTGCAAACCACATGTTCCTATAACTTTTTTCACTCACATAATCACAAACCGCATGAAATCGGCATTTCCGGCTAACAAAAAAAGACGGCCCCTATAGGAACCGCCTTTACTTTTCAGGCCCGGCCTGTGCTAACGCTTCGCGTACTCTACCAGGCGCATGTCGTAGAGCACATTGCCTTGCTCATCAAACACTTTCAGAGCCAGAGGCCAACCCACTTCGGGGTTGATGATCCATTCGGAGACAACAATCTCTCTCCGGCCCTGTTCATCTTCTTTGCGGATCATCTTCCTGACCAGGTATCCATCCACACCAGCAACGGATGTTTCTTCGACTACCCGCAGCCGCGAACCGTCCCACGTCTGCATGGTGTTGCCCACTTCGAACTCAAGCTCACTGGCGAAAAGCCCCATCATCATCATCTCGCTGAACAGGCTTCCGCCGCTCAAGATGGAAGCAAGAGCCGAAAACCCGCCTCCCAAAAAGCTGAGGCCTTCGATCTCCTTTTCGTTCATGATGCTCGTGACAGCCTGGGTTACCTCAAACTCGCCGTCACCGAGTTTCTTGACCTCGAGAAGCTGGTAGTTCTTGCTCTCTACGAAAACCTCATTGCCCGTGTCATAATCGTAGGTCAGAGCATAGTTGCGAATCTCGTAGTACAGCTTCTCATAGTCTTTCGTAAACTGGTTCCACTGCCATGTTACTCCCCAGCTGTCAGCACAGACAGGTAAGGCAATCACCAACAGCAGCAACACTACGGCCACTAATCTGCGGAACATCGGCTCCGCCTCCCTTTTGTAAAGTATGTTATGATCTTATCCGTTAGTTTCTAAATTCCTATTCACCGCGCGGTTCTGTACGAAATTTTGTTACTGGTGCGAACCGGTTTGCGCCGGCCAACCTCTCCACAGTAAAACGCCCCTCCTGTCGAAGCAAGAGGGGCGTGTACACACGGCACCTATCTGACGCTGTTCAGTTTTTCGATAATGACCCGCTCAAGTGCCCTCTGGACGTGGTGCACTGTGGGGAACTCGGTCCCGAAGATCTCCGCGGTGGCTGTCGCCACAGCCACGGACCAGCACACCAGCTCTTCCCAGGTGCGCCCGGCCAACAGTGAAGAGATCACTCCCGCCACCAGCGCATCACCGCAGCCAGCCGTGCTGGCCAGGGGTTCCGCCTGCGCCCGCGCCCACAGCACATCCTCACCGCGGCGGTAGAACACGGCCCCTTCCCCACCCAGAGACACAATAACAATCTCAGGGCCCAGGCCGGCCAGGCGCTGAACTGCTGTCAGCATCTGTTCTTTCCCCGCCGGCCTCCAGCCCAGCAGCTGCTCCACCTCGTCCTCGTTGGGCTTAATCATAAAAGGCTGCGCTCTCACACCTTCCATCAGGGCTTTCCCGGAGGCATCGAGGCACACCTTGACACCGCGTTCTCGGCACCATGAGGTTAAGCGGCGGTAGAAGCCCGGTTCTACTCCCGGCGGCAGGCTGCCGGCGCAGATCAGATAATCAGCACCGGGAACCACCGCCTTCAGGTCCCGCCACAAGGCCGCTTCGTCCTCAGCGCCCACCTGCGGCCCCGGTTCGTTGATCTCTGTCGTCCTATTGTGCTTGCTTTCAAACACTTTTGTGTTGACCCGGGTGGCTCCCTGTTTCAGCCACGTGAAGTACGGTGTGATGCCGGCACTGCGGACAGTGTCCTCCACAAACTGCCCTTCCCGTCCCGCCAAGATGCCCGCGGCAGTAGAACTGATGCCCAGTTTCTTCAGGGCTAGGGACACGTTGATGCCTTTGCCGCTGCCGTTAACGCGGGCCTCTCTCACTCGGTTAGTTGCCCCCAAAGTCAGCTCATCCAGGGCGACGGTCCGATCGACGCTGGGGTTCATAGTCAGTGTTACAATCATCTGCTCTTCCTCCCGCGGGCTAACTGTACTGCTCAGCACCGGCCAAGATGCGCAGCTTCTCCAGCACGAGCTGCTTGGCGGCGTCTCTCGCGGCAGCGAATACTTTGCGCGGCTCAAACTCCTCTGGATGCCCTTGGAGGAATGCCCTCACCCCATTGGTCACCGCGTATTTCAAGTCTGTGCCGATGTTGACCTTGGCAATACCGCAGCGGATCGTCTCCCGCACCGTCTCTGCCGGCAGATCTGACCCACCATGGAGGACCAGAGGCACGTCCACACGCGCGGCGATCTCCCGCAGGCGGGCAAAATCCAGCCTGGGCTCGCCCTTGTACAGACCGTGGGCAGTGCCCACAGCGGGTGCGAGAATGTCTATGCCCGTCTGCTCCACGAACTCCACCGCCTGGCCTGGATCGGTCAGGTAGGCGTCGCGGTCAGCCACTTCGAGATCGTCTTCCTTGCCGCCCACTCTACCCAGCTCTGCCTCTACCGACACACCGTGGGCGTGGGCCAGTTCCACGACCGACCGCGTTAGAGCTACATTCTCGGCAAACGGCAGCCGGGAGCCGTCGATCATCACAGAGGTGAATCCCCATTGGATACAGGCCTTCACGATCTCCAGGCTGTGCCCGTGGTCAAGCTGCAGGGCGATGGGCACACTTACCTGTTCAGCCGCAGTCTGCACCAACCGGGCGATGTAAGGCACGCCTGCGTACTTCAAGGCGCTCTCTGAAGCCATAACAATGACGGGGGTACCCATCTCCTCCGCGGCCCAGACAACTGCCTGCACATCTTCCATGTTGTGCACGTTGAACGCCCCTACTGCCCTTCCGGGGACCCTCGGCGTGAGCAGGTCTTTTGCTGTAACCAAAGCCATGTGCTTTTCCTCCTATCCCTCCGTGAACCTAGAACTCCCCAACGATCCTGCTGATCTCGCGCATCAGCGGAGCAATCTGAACGTACTTGCTGCAAACCTCCTGGTATTTCTTCTGCAGGTCTGGGCCTGGCAGGTAGCGGTTCGCCATGCGCGACGCTGATACCACTGCTTCGCGGTAGCTCTTGTAAATGCCGGCACCCACTCCGGCCAAGAGTGCCGCACCCAGCAGTGTCGCCTCCGTAATCTCTGGAACGTTGATGGGGCGTCCGAAGACGTGGCTCTTGATCTCCATCCAGAGCGGGTTCTTAGTTCCCCCACCGATGGCGTAGACTTCGGAGAACTCTACCCCCAGCACGGTTTCCATAGTACGGAGGATCTGAGCCACCTCACACGCCAATCCCTCATGGATACTGCGGATGAAGTCGGCCTTGGTATGGAAGTCCCGCACTCCCACAAAGCCCGCCTTACTGTACGGGTCGCGCACGGGCGGGCTTCCTCCCCTCAGATGGGGTATGAAGAACATCCCCTGGGCTCCTAGCGGGGCGCTTCTTGCTTGTTCCACGAGCACCCCGTAGTCTTTCCCTTCCTCGAACGTCTCCCGAAACCACTCAAAGCTGATGCCGCCCGAGTCCACGCCGCCGTGGATATAGTGGCAGCCGGGCACCACATGGCAGCCGACGTTGAACCCCTGCATCCGGGAAATGTCCACATTTCCTTCCATGGAAAAGGCTGCCACAAGGCTCTCCGACGTGCCCATGGAATCCAAGACCTTCCCCGGCTCGATCACGCCGGCCGCAAAGGCGCCGCAGATGTGGTCGTGGCCCCCTGCCACTACGGGGATACCAACCTCCAATCCTGTCTCCGCTGCTGCCCTGGCGGTGACCTGGCCGATCACAGTGCCGCTCTGGCAGGGGGTGGGCAGAGACTTCTGCCTCAGCCCTGCTAGGGCCAGCAGTTCCTCCGACCACTGCCGCTGGTGGATGTCAAAGAGCATAGTGCGGGAAGCAATGGAATAGTCCGTTGCATACTCGCCGGTCAGGCGGTAGTAGATGTAATCCGGTACACACAGCCACTTCGCGCCCCGGTCAAAGGCTTCCCGGTCGTGCTTCTTGTGCCAGAGAATCTTGTAGGCAGAGTATATATAGTTGTAGTTGAGGCCTGTAGCCTGGAAGCACCTTTCCGGAGGAACCAGGTTGTACCATTCCTCCATGACCTCTTTCCCGCGGATATCAAGCCAGGCCATGATGGGAGTGAGTGGGTTTCCCTTTTCGTCGATGAAAAGCCCCGCTTCTCCCATACTCGCCACAGACAGGGCTGCAATCTTGTCGTTCTTATCCAGCCGGCTGGTGGTGCGCCGCAGGAGCTCAGCTGCCCTTGCCCACAGTTCTTGCGGATCATAGACTGCTGAACCCGGCCCCACCGTTGCTGCTTCGTTGCGGATCAGCTCTTGCGCCCGTACAGCCCCCTCCAGGGTAAACGCTACTGCCTTGATGTGAGTTGTCCCCATGTCCAGTGCCAGCAGTAGTTCCATCACTTCACCCCATTTACGCCCGGCCCCGTGCACCGAAGACGCGGATGCGGCCGCGGATAACCTCTTTCATCTCAGCCTTGGCGAAACTGAGTACTTCCCTCACGTCCAAATCAGGATTGCGGCCCCCCTCGGCGCAGGCCGCCACAAAGGCCCGGCGCACGTCGGTTCCCACGTTGATCTTGCATACACCAAGCGTGATGGCTCGCTGCAGATCCGGATCTGGAGTCCCAGAGCCGCCGTGGAGCACAAGCGGAACATCAACATTCCCGGCGATCGCCTCCAGGCGTTCGAAATCCAGCTTGGGCGTGCTCTTGTAGACGCCGTGCGCGGTGCCGATTGCCACTGCCAAGGCGTCCACGCCCGTGGCTTCCACAAACTGCGGTACCAGCGCCGGGTCAGTGAGGAGTCCGGCAGTGGGGCCATCCTCCTCCGCCTCTGCCCCAGCAGTGGGCACATGCCCCAGCTCCGCCTCTACCGACACCCCCTGCTGCGCTGCCCACTCCACCACCTGGCGGGTGATGCTGATGTTTTCCGCAAACGGCAGCTGCGAGCCGTCGATCATCACCGATGAGAAACCGGCGTCAATTCCCGCCTTGATCAGCGCCAGGTCGCGCCCGTGGTCGAGGTGGAGAGCCACAGGCACCTGTGCCTGGCTGAGGGCTGCCTCTGCCATGCGTACCATGTACTCCATGCCAGCGTAGAGCAGGTCACGCTGCTCAGCCATGATGATGATCGGGGCCCTCTCCTCGTTGGCCGTTTCGATTACAGCTTTGATGCTCTCCATATTGAAGACGTTGATCGCGGGAACCGCGTACCCACCCGCTTTTGCGGCCTGAAGCAGTTCCTTCAGCGCAGCGAACTTCATTGTTTACCCCTCCTCAACTCTGGCATAAGCGTTCGGCGGTAATGCTGTCCGTGACCAGCACATCGATATACCCCGCTCTGAGGGCGGCCTGGATGGCGGCGAACTTGCCCCCACCCCCTGCCACAGCCACAACCAAAGGACAGGCTCGAATCTGCTCCAGAGTAACGGCAATCAAGCGCTCGTTGATGTCCCAGCGGCAGAGCCGGCCTTCGGAATCAAAGAAACGGGAACAGATGTCCCCTGCGATCTTCTGGCGCTGCAGTTCCACTAGGTGCCGTGGGGTGAAATACGGGCTGTTGAGCAGGGGCGATCGAGTCAAGTTGACGCCCACGCCGACGATGGCCATGTCTAGCTGATCCCACAGCGAGACAGTCTCAGCCAGGACGTGGTCTGACAGGAAAGCCTGCTTAATCTCGGGCCGCTCCACGAGGTAGGGCGCGTGCAGCGGTCTGACCTCGCCGCCGATGCGCTTTGCCAGCTCCGCCGCGATCCAGTTGATCTGGAAGTGCGCCGAGGTATCTCCCATCCCTCCGATTAAGGGGACCACCAGCGGCGGCACACCATTACGGGCACCGCCCTGCATGGCCTGCACGCATTCATACACCGAAGTCCCCCAGCCGATACCGATCGTCCGCACCCGCCCCAGCAGGCGGTTTACCACTGCCGCCGCCGCCCGCCCCAGCTCCGGAGCAAAGCGGGGAGAAGTGTCATCGCTTTCCAGGGAAATCTCTGCATCCTTTAGGCCGTACGCTTTGACCAATGACTCCCGCAGGTGGGCGTGGGATTCGAGGGGGTTCACCACCTTGATCTGCACTACTCCCACCTGCTTGGCTTCCTGCAGGAGCTTGTTAACCCTCAGCCTGGTAATGCCCAGCTCCTTGGCGATCTGCTCCTGTGTCAAGCCGTTGTTGTAGTATAGGGTTGCGATCTGCACCATCAGTTTGATCTTGTCTACAGGCCTTTCCACAGACATACCCCACTGCCGATACATTTGTAAATTACATTTATCTCGCCAGACAATACTTCGCCAATTCTTGGCGAAAACCTCCTAAAAAACCATCTTTCTTAATAGAATGCACAAAAAAGAACCCCGCCGTGCTGATGCACGCGGGGCTCATTGGCCCTTCCTTATCTCTTCAGTTCCCAGTAGCAGCGCTTGGGAGAAACGATCTTCTCTTCCTTCTTCAGTTGGTTCACAGCTTTTTCAACTTCCTTCTTGTCCAGACCGGTACCCTCCACGATATCCCCGGTGCGGACGGGAGCTTCGGCCTTCTCAAAGAACTCCAGCACAGCTTGATACGCGTCCATACGATCGCTCCTTTCAGTAAGTTGCTGCGTAAGTTTATTTTAGCCCAACTTACGGGGCAAGTCCAGCTTTTCGAGGGCTGAACCGACGATCCTACTCTTGCCCTGTGCCTTGGCCTCTATAAGCCTGGCGGCAGCATGGTGGGTATCGTTTACGGCTTTGAAGTTGTCCACGTCAAACAGAATCGATTCTTTGTGCCGGCGTTGGTTCAATATCTGTACATGAAGATGGTTTAACGAGTTTGAACCCCACATTCTCAACCTTTTCATATATACTTGTTAACATAGACGAGAGTTGTCTTCGTTTTGCTTACAAAACAGAGGCAAAACGAGACACCGCCGCAAACTTATTAATGGAAAGGAAGAAAGATCGCATGCTGTGTAGGAAAGTGTCTCGTGCTTTAGTCGTTGCGTTGTCTCTCTTGTGCTTGTTTGCTGGAGTTGCAGCCGCGGCCTCCGGGAAAGTCATGCTGTACTCCTCCATGCAAGAAGACCAGCTCCTTGCTATCAAGAAAGGCTTTGAAGCGAAGTACCCCAACATTACCATGGAGTACTATTTTGCCGGCACCGGTCGCGTCATGACCAAGATTGCCACCGAGGCCCAGGCCGGCCAAGTGGGCGCCGACGTCATCTGGGTAGGAGACCCTGCGGACTATGTTTCCTTCAAAGAACTGGGCATCCTGGAACGCTACGAATCCCCAGAAGCCGCATTCATCGACGATGCCTACAAGGATCCTGAAGGCTACTACATCGGTGCCCGGATGATGAACATGGGAATCGCCTACAACACGATTTTCGTCAGCCCCGATGAGGCCCCGAAGAGCTGGTATGACCTGCTGGACCCGAAGTGGAACGGGCAGATCGTCATGACCGACCCCGGCACATCTGGTACCTCGAAGTTCTGGCTCAACGCCATCGTCAGCCATCCGAAGTACGGCATCGAGTACCTTGAGAAGCTGCGGGCCAACGGCTGCTTCGTAGAGAGCGGCACCACAGCAACGCACAACCAAGTTGCCGCAGGAGCATATTGGGTGGGCATCTGCTTGGACTATGTGACGGCCTCGCTGGCAGAACAGGGTTCACCCATCGCCTTTGTGTTCCCAGAAGATACAGTCTCCATCTTCAGCCCCATCGGCCTGGTCAAGGATTCGGTAAACCAGGAGAACGGCAAGCTCTTGTTTGACTTCATCCTCTCCAAGGAAGGGCAGGAGATCCTGGTCAGCCAGAACCTGATCTCCGTCCGCGATGATGTGGAACAGCCCGGTGTGAACGTAGCCGAGATTGCTTCCAAGGCTCTCTCCCTCGATCTGGAAGCCATGGCCGAGCAGAACGACGCCAACCTCGCCGCATACGACAAGATCTTCGGTATCTGAGCCGACAGCAGCAGATCTAGAGGTTACCTGGGGCAGCGGGCAGTGGTGCCTGCTGCCCACCTTAATATCACCGGGAGGAGCAGACCATGCCCTATGTAAGATTCGAGAACATCTCCTTTGCCTATGGTGAGAAGCAGGTCCTGAAAAACTTCTCGTTGAGCCTGGAGAAGAACGAGATCATGTGCCTCGTTGGCCCTTCCGGCTGCGGGAAAACCACCCTTGTCCGCTGCCTGCTGGGGCTGAACCGGCCCGCGGAGGGTGAAATCTTCGTCGGCGACACCTGTGTGTTCAGCAGCAAGCGCAGGATCAATGTGCCGCCGGAAAGACGAGGCATCGGCATCGTGTTTCAGGATTACGCCGTGTGGCCTCATCTCACGGTGAAGGAGAATATAGCTTACCCCCTCCGGAAGCGCGGGTTGAGCAAAGACGAAATCCAGCGGCGGGTGGAGAGCGTGTTGGAACTGGTCAGCATGCGGGATTACATCAACCACCTGCCCAATCAGCTCTCTGGAGGCCAGCAGCAGCGGGTGGCCATCGCCAGAGCCCTCATGACAAGTGATGATCTCATCGTCATGGATGAGCCCATCACCAACCTCGACGCCAAACTGAGAGAACAGATGTTGTTCGAAATCAGGCAGCTCCAGCGCAACTTGGGCACCACCATTTTCTACATCACCCACGACCAGAAAGCGGCACTGCACTTAGGAGACCAGATCGCGATTATGGACCCCCACGGAGGCCTGGTTCAGGTGGGCTCTGATGAGGACTTTATTCTGCGCCCGAAAAACCGCTTTGTGTTCGAGTTTATCGGCGTGACTAACTTCCTCACCCTCAAGCCTGTGAACTCTTCGTACAGCTTGGATGTGGGAAGCCAGCTGATTCCCTGGCCGGAAAAGCTCCCCGACGTATTGAAGAACGGCCGGGCCATCGATGTGGGTGTTCGCCCCAACGACATTGTCTTTGATGCGTCGTCACCGATCCGGGGGATTGTGCGCCGTTCCGTTTTTCTGGGCAGCGAGTACGAGTACTTCGTGCAGCTTGGCGACAAGGAGCTGCGTGTGCAGCTGGGAACGCTGGAGGCTGCTCAGAGCGGCCACGTTAAGGAAGGCAGCGAAGTGGGGCTCAGGTTCCTCAACCCCCATTATTACGAAGCTGTTCGAGAGGAGGCCTGGAAATGATCAAACTGCGCCGGAAGACCACCGATCTGGCGGCAGTAGAAGGCCGCCGCATCAGCCTGGACGGCATCATGACAGCACTTGCCTTTGCGCTGCTGCTGGTAGTCGTGGTGATCCCCATTTCCATGATCGTCTACCATGCATTTCTTTACAAAGGCAAATTCTCCCTGGATCTGATCATCGATCAGTTCACTCGGGATACCACCATCTCCGCGATGTGGAACACCATCAAGATCGCGGTGCTGGTTACTGTCTTCGGCACCATCGTTGGCGTGTTCTACGCCTGGCTGCTCGGGCGCACAAACATCCCCGGGAAAAAGCTGATGCGCTTCCTGTTCACGATTCCGTACATGTTCCCGCCGTTCCTGGGTGCCATGGCTTGGGACCTACTTCTCAACGGACGCGCCGGCTACCTGAACCGCTGGCTGATGAAGACTTTCGGCCTTAAGTCGGCACCGCTGAACATCAACAGCATCTGGGGAATCGTATTCGTTGAGCTCTCGTACTACTTCCCCTTCGTCTTCATGCAGGTGGTAAGCGCGTTGGAAAGGATGGACCCGACGTTGGAAGAAAGCGCCCGTATCGCCGGCGCCAGGCAGGGTACCGTGATCCGGAAGATCACGCTGCCTCTGGTCACTCCTGCCATCTCAGCAGGCGCGCTGTTGATTCTTATCAGCTCACTGGCCCATTTCGGCGTGCCGGCCATCCTCGGCTTCGCCCAGGGCATCTTCACTCTGCCCACTCGCATCTACGCGGTGATCGCCCGCTCCGGTGGCAGTTTCGAGGGTATCCGCCAGGGTGCCGCCCTGTCGATTCTGCTGGTGCTGGTTGTTTCTATCGCCCTGTGGATTCAGCGCCGTGTGCTCAGCTCAGGCGGCTATGACATTATCAAGGGGAAGAGCATGCGCCCCACCCTGATCAACCTGCGGGGTGCCCGGATTCCCCTGTTCATTCTCGCCCTGACCAACCTGGTCGTGATCGTTTTGGTCCCTCTGATCATGATCTTCTTGGTGGGCTTGGTGCGGGCGTACGGGCTGCCGCTGGTACCTGCCAACTTCACGCTCGCGAACTACAAGCGCATCTTTGCTGCCAGCGGCACCATCGAATCGATCAAGAACTCGCTGATTCTGTCCATCAGTGCCGGAGTGATCAGCATGCTCCTGGGCACGCTGGTGGCGTACGTTGTCCAGAAAATCAAACCCAAGGGTACAGCACTCTTGGAGATTATGTCGGTACTGCCTTACTCGATCCCAGGCATGGTCTTGGCGGTCGGAGTGATCCTAGCTTGGTCCGGCAGTCTGGGCATCAACCTCTACAACACCTTGTGGATCATCCTCATCGCCTACGTTGCCCGGTACCTCTCCTTCTCCATGAAGACATCGTCCGCGGCTCTGCTGCAGGTGCATCCGTCCCTGGAGGAGGCGGCCCGGACGTGCGGTGCCACCCACACGGAGACGCTGCGGGACATCACGCTGCCCCTGATCAGGCCGGCGATGATCTCTGGGTTCTTCCTGATCTTCTTGCCCGCCATGCGTGAGGTGACCACCTCAGTCCTGCTCTACGGGCCGTACACCCGCACCCTGGGCGTTCAGATCTACGCCCTGCGGGATGCGGGCATGATGCCCCAAGCGTCGGCGTTGGGGTCGGTGGCCATCGTGCTGATCATCGTGATCAACAGCATCGTGAACGCACTCAACAAGGACCGCAGGGGGGTTTGAGCCGTGGCACAAGTACAAGTTGAACTGAGAAATGTCACCAAACGCTTCCACACCAAGACGCTCGGAGACATCGTTGCGGTCGACAACTTCAACTTCGAGGTTTACGAAGGAGAATGCTTCTCTATCTTGGGGCCTTCGGGCTGCGGCAAGACCACCTGCTTGCGCATGATTGCCGGTTTTGAGGATCTCACCGAAGGGGAAATCTACCTCAGCGGCAGGCCGGTCTCCAGCAGCCGCGCCCATATCTACGTGCCGCCTGAAGAGCGGGACCTGGGCATGGTCTTCCAGGCCTTCGCGGTGTGGCCCCATATGAACGTATTCGAGAACGTGGCTTTCCCACTCCGGATCAGAAAGGTGCCCAAGGCCGAGATCGAGCAGCGGGTCAAGGCAGCTTTACACCACACCAGCCTCACCGGGCTGGAGAACGCCTACCCATCTGACCTGTCCGGCGGCCAGCAGCAGCGTATTGCCTTAGCTCGAGCCATCGTCACCAATCCCAAGGTGATGCTCTTGGATGAACCGCTGTCTAACCTCGACCCCCACCTGCGGGAGACAATGCGGTTTGAGCTCAAGGAGCTGCAGCAGAAGTTCGGCTTTACCATCATCTTTGTAACTCACGATCAATCGGAGGCCATGGCCCTGTCTGACCGGATGCTGGTGGCGGACATGGGCAAGATCATGCAGATCGACACGCCAGAGAATCTGTACAACAAACCCGTTAACCGGTTTGTCCATAGTTTCCTGGGGGAAAGCACTTTCCTGAAAGTGATCATCAGGGACGGAAAGGTCTACGCGGAAGGAGATCTGGAGCATCCCCTCGCGGTCACTCCCCCGCCCAACGCCGAACCTGAGATGATCCTCGCCACACGGCCGAATCAGATCCAGCTCACCGGTGAAGAGGGTTACGAAACCAAGATCCAAACCCGCATCTTCCTCACTGACCGGACAGAGTACGTGGTGCCTGTAGGGAACCAGTTCCTGAAAGTGCAGACACCTCACCGTATCACTTTTCGGGAAGGTGACCCCTGCAAGGTGCAGATTATCGATCCCATGTGGTACCCCGTGGAAGACGATGATGCGGAGAAGGAACGGCAGCGGCGGCAGCTGATCTAGCCGGCCGCACTCCGCTAAAGAAGGCAAACCCTGCCAGTTCGCGGTCAGCGCTGGCAGGGTTTTGCTTTCGGGCTACGATCTTGCCTGCTCCTGAAACTCTTTGGGTGTCATTCCCACCATTTCTTTGAACACCACAAAGAAGTACTTCTGATTGGCAAACCCCACTTTCTCGGCTATGGCCTTGACAGGGGCAGAGGTCTGGGTGAGGAGTTTCTTAGCCTCTTCGATCCGGGCCTGTTTGATCGCGTCCGCAATGGACATACCGGTACATTCCCGGTAGAGGCGGCCGAGGTACGCCGCATTCAGGCCCATTTCATCGGCTATGGCCTGTGCCGAGAGCGAACCATCGGCATATCCGGCAGCGATCCGGGCATTCACTCGCTCGGCAAGCTGGCAGAGATAAGTCTTGCGCTTTTCGCCCTGTTTCGCTGTGATGGCCTGGAAGCTGTCGTCGAGCAGGTTATGCAGGGCCGCAATGTCCTCCATCCCATGCAGGAAGTCGATGTTGTCCGGCCCACGTTCCAGCCCCAACTCCTCCTGCAGCTCGTTCAGGTTCTTCAGGAGAAAACCGACAAAGAAGCTGAAGTCGTGAAACTTGGCGTGGCGGATCCGGTTGAAGAGCTCCTTCCAGGCGCTGCGGGCTTCAGCAAGGTTTCCGGAACGCAGAGCGGCAGTGAGAGGCGCGATGTCCTTGGTAGAGAAGTCAACAGGATCGAGGAAAGCCGCTGACAGCTTCTCTGATAGAACCTGCTGCCCCGGGTAGAGAAACCGCATCTGCCACACGTCCAGAAGGTTAACTTTGCCCTCCTGCAGTTCTACGGCGCTGTTGCGAGGTTCGGTGTACAGGCACCGGCAGTCAAGCTGGGAGCTCAGAGCAAGGCACAGGTCAAGGATGTCTGGCTCCGCAGAACCACTGACCAGCACAGCGCACCCAAACAACGCTTTGGCTGTCAGGGATGGAAGCGCAGCCGCAGCCTCAACGACCGTGCGGACGGCACTGGGATCAGCGTGGTCCACGAGAATGAGGGACAATGGGTAACTGAGGAGGCCGGCCTCCTCGCCCGAGAGGAGCATCTCCATCTGGCGGCTCAGGTGCTGCTCCCGCTGACTCTCTAGGAGGCGATCTACCTGCTCCACCATGCTCTCATGGCCCCGCCCTGCCTTCCGGAAGGCTTCGCGGATAGCCTGCAGGGGCCGGTACAATACCATCAGCGTGTAGAACGCACCGGCTGCCAACACAACGGAAACGGCTCCCAGCATAAAGAGGGTAAAGCGGCGCACGCGCGCCAATCCCGGGACTAACTCGTCGGTCTCAAAAGCGCTGAGGTAGTACACTCCCAGGCTCTGCAGCTGGTAGTACATCCAGCCGCTCTTGCCGCCGGGTTCAAGGATAAACCCGTGGCGTTCCCCTGCCTGCACCCGCTGCATCAAAGCGGGCCAGACCTTCTCCACTTGGCTGCTGAGCTCTTCATCGCCGGTGAGCATGATCTCGCCATCGCTGTACACGATGGCGCTCCGGTGCCCGGAAGGCAGGCCCAGCAGCTGATGCTCAAACCAGTGGGCTCTCACATTCAGCAGCAGCGCGCCGCTGTCCGGCACGTTCCGCTCAAAAAAGAGAAACGAGTATGTGTCCCCTGCGGCAGTGTGCCGCTTGACGGGGCCGGCAGAACCGTGCCGTTCTCGGGAGGCCATCAGTTCATAGGCACTGCGGTCTGGATAGTCCTTGCTGGCGTGGGGAGTGTACCCTCCTCCCGATGTGTACATGGTATCTGTGCGGGAATTGTAAATCAGGGCACTGGAGAGAATTGTGCTACCGCTCACCCAGTTGCCCAGGTCCCTCAGGCCTGCGATGCGCTCCGCATCTGTGAGGGAATCCATGGTTCGCAGCCGTGTGAGGGAACGGGAGTAGAACATCTGCATGGCAGTGTTGTGGATGATCTCCAGGAGAGTGCCGGATACAGCATCAACCTGCTGGACAAACTCGTTGTTCTGCTGCGTCAGGGACTGAATGAGGGTGGTCTGCGACATCTGGACAAAGGCGAGGAACATGCTGAGAAGGACAACAGTCACCAACAGGACAGCTGCCCCTCTGCGCAAAGTGTCGTTCTCCAGTACTCTCACAGTCGTCCTGCCCATCGCCGATCAAACTCCCTGTTAAGTCCTCTTTAAAGAAATTCGCCCACTGCCTACAAAAACCCTCTTCGGCGCCTAGAATGTGCGGCTCACGCAGGAGTTTTGGCGCGATAGAGGAAATCCTATCAGCATGGCTATGACTGTGAGAGGATGATCTCAGCTGTGAGAAAAGCGTTTGTGATTACCGTTCTGGTGCTGCTTCTTATCGGCTGTCAGAGTCCCGTTTGGGCTGCCCTGCGTATTTCACCCGAAATGGAACTCCTGGCGGGAGTCTTGTCGCAGACTTCTTGGATTACGGATCGCGGCCCGCGCGGCATCGGGAACCAGTACTTCCGCGCCCTGCAGGAGTTCTTCGCCGACTACAAGGGGCATAAGGCAGTTGCCCTGGCGGAAGAACTTACCAAGAAGGGCTTTGCCTACGATGCGCCGCCCGCCTTCATCTGCCACTTAGGCCCCCTGCCCGATCTCGAGCTCGCCTATGAGTACAGCGACTATCTCGTGGGAAGGGCCGGCGGCCGGGACAAGCTGGAGGAGTTCCGCCTCGCCCTGCGGGACCTGGCCCAAGTATCCAACTTCCTCGACTTGTACGCGCAGTGGGAACCGTATCTGGAGAGCTCCCTCGCGCCGTACCAGGAAGGCTTTCGGGCCGATCTGCTCATTGAGTGGCTGCAGGAGTTTTTCGGCTGGTCGGCAGCAGAGTTCCACCTGATCATGGCCCCCAGCATGTTCCCTAGCGGTGGCTACGGAGCCCAAGCCACGGACAAGGACGGCGGCACAGTTGTGTTCCAGGTCATCCGGGAGAATGGTACAAGCACACTGCACCCGGAGTTCCCCACCAGTGCCGACTTGGAACTCCTCACCATCCACGAACTGGGGCATTCGTTCGTCAACCCCAGCCTGGGAGAGTATCCACAGCGCGCAAAAAGCCTGAAGCCACTTTACTATCCCGTGCGGGAGATCATGCGGCAGCAGGCTTATCCCACGGTGCAAATCTTCCTCAATGAACAGGTGCTCCGAGCGGTGGAAGTGATGGCTGCCCGGGACCTTTACGGCGACGACGCAGCAGCCCAAGAGATCACCTACAACGAACAGCGCGGGTTCTACCTGCAGCGGTTCGTAGTGAAGCAGCTGGAGTACTACCAGACGAACCGGGACATCTACCCCACCTTCAAGGAGTTTGTCCCTTATCTCTACGATCAGCTGGAACGCTACCAGAAAGAGAACGCCACCTGGCAGGCGCGCCTGTTCAGCGTTTTCCTCCGGTAGCAGCGCCGAGCCCCGCCCAGCTGCCGGCCTGCGGCAGTGTGATGGTGAACTCCGCACCCCTGCCGGTGTTCCGCGCGCTGATGGTTCCCCCGTGGCTCTCCACGATGCTAGCGGCGATGGCCAAGCCCAGGCCCGCGTGGCCGCCTGGGCCCTTGAAGAACCGCTTGAAGATGTTGGGCAGGTCCTGCTCACGGATCCCAGGACCGTCATCGCTGATGACCAACTGCACCTGCCGTCCTTCGCCCCTGCAGCAGAGTGTGACCTCGCTCTGGGCATAGCGGAGGCAATTGTCCAGAACGTTCACCACTGCTCGGGCCAGTTTCTCTCCATCCGCCAGCACAGTAACTGATGCATCAGGGGGTACTGCGGCAAGCTGCTTCTGTTTTGCCGCGGCCAGGCCCTGGGCAGTCTGGATGGCATCGGCCAGGATATCCCGGAGGGGCGTGAGGTTGAGCTGGTAGTGCTCTTCGATGCTCTGAAGGCGGGAGAGGTACAAGAGATCTTCCACCATTTTGGCCAACCGCTTCGTTTCGTCCACGATCACCCCGGCAGCTGCTTCTGGTTCTACCACGTTGTGCAGCAGGCCCTCGGCATAGCTCCCAATGGCCATCAGCGGTGTACGGAACTCGTGTGATACATTCTGCAGGAAGGTCTTCTGGGCCTCATCGTGGGTTTCCAGCTTTTCCGACATGGTGTTGATGCTTTCCACCAGCTCTTTCAGCTCCGCATCCACCGGGAAGTCTACTTTCCTCCCGAAGTCCCGCTGGGCGATGGCGCGAATGTGCTGGGTGAGCACTGCAAAGGGCGCGGTGATGCGCCTGACCAGGAGCACCGACACCAACATGCTGAGAAGCACCGCCGCGAGGAGGATCACCACCAAGATCTTGAAGGCCGCGGCCTCCATGTCGTTCAGCATTTCCAAGCTGGAGTAGATGACCAGCCAGCGAACCCCCCGGGGGTTGGCCCGGGCCAGCTGTTTCACCACCACTGCGTATTCTTCCCCACCCACATTGACACTCACATACCGCGGCTCACTGCCCTGGGGCAGATCTAAGGCGGCCGCGATCTCCGCCCGCACGTTGGACTCCTCGCCCAGCCAATCGCTGGGCAGCACTATGACCGGTTCCGCCTTTTGATCCAGGAGGATGTAGTCCGCGTTGAGCACGGTCAAAGTCTCCCGAAAGGCTCGTTCCAGCTCGAAGTATAAGCTCAGCCCCTCCAATTCCGGCGGCAGCCCGGGCCAAAGCAGGGCCGGCCCCGGCGAACGCACTGTGATGGTCTCCGCACGCTGCGCAATCCGGCTCAACTGCTCCACGACGTTCTGCTCCATGTACCGCCGCGCAATCAGGCGGAAGACGCCTGCGGTTACGCCTGCCAACACCAGCACAATAAGTAAGTTGAACGCGAGAACCCGCCAGGTAATGCTCCTCCGCTGCATATTACGTGTCCCTTTCTGTGATCCGGAATCCAAAACCCCAGACAGTCTCAATCTCCACCCGGGAGTGGGCCTCCCGCAGCTTCTTGCGAATTCGTTTCACCGCATCATCGGTGGCCCGAGTCTCCACCGCACTGGCGAATCCCCAGACCTTGTCCAACAGCTCCTCCCTGCTCACTGCCCTGTAGCGGTTGGCGGCCATGTACTCCAGCACCCCAAACTCCAGCACCGTGAACTGCAGGTCCTGACCGCGGCAGGAGACACGCTTAGTGTTGGAATCGATGACAAGATCCCCCAGCTTCTGCTGCACGAAGAGGTTGTGCTCGGCCTTATCCAGTTCAATGCGGCGGAAAAGACTCTTTACCCGCGCCACCAACTCCAAGGGGCTGAAGGGTTTGGTGAGGTAGTCATCGCTGCCCAGAGTGAGCCCTACGATCCGATCAGGCTCCGTGTCCTTGGCAGACACGATGATAATGGGCACGCTGCTCATCTGTCGGATGATTGTGCACAGCTGGTACCCGTCCATCCCCGGCATCATGATGTCAATCACAAGCAGATCCGCAGGCTGGCGCCGAAAGGCATCTACGAGCGATTCGCCATCGGTAAAGGCCTGCACCGCGTATCCCTCTTTCTCCAGGAAGCTGGAGATGATCTTGAGGATGTTCACCTCGTCATCCGCGACGTAGATTAGTTTCTGCCCCACAGCCTTCACCTCTCGCCCCTATTGTACTCCAATCCCTCTTACCTGTGGGTGATCTCTTGGCCACTGCCGCAATTCTGCCGCAGTTCTGCGGGGATTTCTCCCCAGTCTAGGCGGTATAATCAGCTCAGCTGACGCCCAATGGAGGTGATACGATGGCAGAGTGGCGCCACGAGCGCAAGATTATCATCAATGCCTGCGACCATGCGAGCCTAACTGTGGTCCTGAGGGCGGCAATGAAACTCGACCCGCACTGCGGCGATGGAGGGAGCTATACCGTCCGCAGCCTGTACTTTGACGACGCCTTTGACCAGGCACTCACAGATAAACTGGACGGCATGTTCATCCGCAAGAAGTTTCGGCTGCGGCCTACAACGGCGACACCAGTTTCATCCTGCTGGAGAAGAAGATGAAGCGGGGCGAGGCCGGATGCAAGACCAAGGCGGTGCTCAGTGCCGCAGAATGCCGCACCCTTCTCAGCGGCCAATACGAGTTCCTTAAAGAACGGCCGGAGCCGCTGTGCCGCGAGCTGTACATCAACCTGTCCTCGGGGCTGTTTTTCCCACGCTCCGTGGTGGAGTACGAACGGGAAGCGTACATCTGGGAACCAGGGAGCATCCGCCTCACCATCGACTACAACATCCGCACATCCAAAGTGGTGGAGGACTTCCTCCGCCCCTCCCCGCCCCTAGTCTGGGCAGATGAGGGCATGCGGGTGCTGGAGATCAAGTACGGCAATGTCATACCCCTGCACATCAGCAAACTGATACAGCTGGACAGCCGCGAGGTGGGCACAATGTCCAAGTACGCTCTCAGCAGGCGGTTCAGTTAAAGGAGGCATCGTGCTATGGACAACTTCGGCAGCAGGCTTACCTTCAGCGATCTTTTCAAAAGCAGTTTCTTAAAGAACGCCGTCACCAGTTTTTCCTTAGTGGATGTGGTGGTGACGATGCTGGTGGCCTTTGTCATATCGCTTTTTATCTATGTTGTATACAAGAAGACTTTCAGCGGCGTCCTCTACTCCCGGACCTTCAACGTGTCCCTGATGGGTATGTGCTTGGTCACGACCTTGATCATCATGGGGGTAACTTCTAACATCGTGCTGTCCCTGGGCATGGTGGGTGCCCTGAGCATCGTCCGGTTCCGCACCGCCATCAAGGACCCCATCGACATCGTCTACCTCTTTTGGGCTATCTCCGTGGGCATTGTCACCGGCGCGGGGCTTTACCCTCTGGCCATCTTCGGTTCCCTTATCATCGGCCTCATGCTGGTGTGGTTCAGCCGCCGCACTGTAGGCGAGATTCCTTACATGATTGTGGCGTCCTTGACTGACTCCGACGCTGAAAAAACACTCCTCAACGCCATCGCCCCCCATGTCAAGCGCATGGGCATCAGATCCAAGGCAGTGCACGGCGGCGAAGGCATTGAGCTGACGGTGGATGTGCGCCTCAAGAATGAAGATACGGATTTTGTGAACGAGCTGGCAGGCATCAAAGGCGTGGAGAATGTGGTCTTGGTCAGCTACAACGGCGATTTGGCCATCTAGGGGAGCTGACTGACAATGAGAAGAGAGCTGGCAGCAGTCTCGGCCCTGCTTATGATGGCGGGAGCTCTGGTTGTGGCCTTGGCTGGAGTGGTTCCTGAGGCATCGGACGGGTATGCCTACGTGGAGCGCTTCTTTCCGGAAGACAGGGTAATTGAGGTGCGCATCGATCTGGACCCAAGTGACTTCGCCGATATCCTCGCCAACCCCCTCGAAGAGGAGTACAAACCGGCGAAAGTGACGGTGGATGGAGTCACGTTGGACTACGTAGGTGTGCGGGCAAAGGGCAACTCCAGCCTCATGCAGGTGGCTTCCAGCGACTCCAACCGCTACAGTTTCAAGGTGGATTTCGACCACTACATTGACGGGCAGAACCTCTTTGGTCTGACCAAGCTCAACCTCAACAACTCCATGAGCGACCCATCGTTTATGCGGGAGTACCTCTCCTACGATCTTCTCAAGGAGATGGGCGTTCCCACGCCCGCGGTGGGCTACGCAAACGTCTATATTAACGGCGAGCTCTATGGGCTGTATGTGACCGTTGAGGGGATTGAGGAACCGTTCTTGGCCAGAACGTACGGCATGCCCCTCGGCAGCCTGTACAAAGCTGACCAGGGCAGCACTTTGGTTTATCAAGAGGGGGTCTCCGACCAAGCCCCTACGGTGAGGCTGATGTTGGGCCGGGATACGCGAGAACGGCTGAACCATATGGTCAAAGCCTTATCCACCGGGGAGAACTTGGAAGAGTACCTGGATGTGGATCAGATCTTGCGCTACTTCGCGGTCAACACTGTCTTGGTCAATCAGGACAGTTACGTGGGCAACTTCGCTCACAACTACTACCTCTATGAGCAGGATGGCATCTTCACCATCCTGCCCTGGGACTACAACATGTCCTTTGCCGGCTTTGGCGGCACAACGGACTTGAGTATAGACCAGCCAACACAGGGGATACCCCTGGAGTCCCGGCCTCTGCTGGACTCGCTGCTGGGAAAGGAGGTGTATAAAGAGCGCTATCACGCATACTTGGAGGAAATCATAACCGAGCATTTCACCGCGAAGAAGATGGCAGAGAAGATCAGCGGAATCGCTGACATGATCAGGCCCTATGTGAAGGCGGATCCAACGAAGTTCTGCACCATGGAACAGTTTGAAGCCAGTGTCTCCACTGCATCCCTCGGTGCCGAAACCAGAGCTGCCGCGGCTCAAGAGGCAGAACCCCTCCTCAACCGCCCAAGCAGCAGTACGGCAGCTCGCCGTGGAGGCGGCATGATGGGCGGCATGCCTGGTGGGTTCATGGGCGGGAACGCCATCAATCTCCTTGAGTTCGTCACAGAACGGGTAGAAAGCGTCAGAGCTCAGCTGGCGGGAGAAGTGGTGCCGCAGGAAAACGCGGCCAACCCCTTCTCGGGCAGGATCTGGAGCCAAGGACCAACACGCCAGCAGCCAATGGCGCCGCCAACAGAGATGGTGCCGCCGCAGGGGATGATGCCCCAAGGGATGATGCCCCCTACAGCGATGATGCCCCCCGGGATGGAGGCGCCGCCCGCGCCAAACTTCCCGGCCAGGGCAGGGGAGTTTGACCCTCAGCGTGCGCCTGCGGGCATGAATCTCCAAGGGATTCGTGAAGGAATGCCCGAAGGAATGCCCCGGTGGGGAGAGGGCAACGAGGCCGCCGGCTCAAGCCAATGGTCCACCACAGATATTGCTCTGGCCGGCGCCGGCCTGGCCTTCCTCTTGCTCCTCAGCTTGATCTTCGGCAGGATGCGGAACCAGTACTCGGTATGACCTCCCTGAAAAAGCCGCTCTCCGTGAGCGGCTTTTTCAGCGGTTACTTGAGGATGAACTTGAAGCCCTGGGTGAAATGCCTGCTGAAGATGAGGAACACGAGGATAATGGGTACCGTCAGGATGACACTGGCTGCATACAGCGGGCCTGGGTAGGAAGCGTAGGGCCCGCTCATGGTGGCGATCATGACGTTGAGGGTCATCATGTCGTATTCCTGGATGACGATCAGGTCCCAGAGGAGCTCCACCCACCGTTCCATGAAAAGGAACAAACCGATCACCGCGGTGATCGACCCCGACAGAGGCAGGACCACCCGGAACAGAATCTGCATCTCTGAAGCTCCGTCGATCCTCGCCGCCTCCAGCATCGCCTGATTGATGGATCTAAAGAAAGACACGTACATGAAGATCGCCCAGATGTTGACCGCCCGGGGAATGATCATGCCCGCGTAAGTGTTGTAGAGCCCGAGCCGGCGGACGATCAAGAACTGAGGGACCAAGAGGATGATCGCGGGATAGAACATCTGGAAGAGAATGAACTTGTAAATAGCCTCTTTGCCCCGGAAGCGCAGCCGCGACAGGGCATAGCCCGCAAGCATGGCCACCAGCAGCATGGACAGGGTAGAAAGGACTGTCACCAGCAGGCTGTTGCCAAACCCACGCAGCCACGGCCTGGCCACGGCAGTGGCGGAACCCTGGAGCAGCCACTGATAGGATCTCGTCGTGAGTTCGGTGGGGAAGATGCGCCGGTTCACTTCACGCCACGGTGCCAACGACTGGAGGATCATGTAGATGTACGGCCCGGCAGCCACAACGATCCCGCCCAATGCCAGAACCCAGCGGAGGGTAGTGGTACCGTATTTGTCCACCCGCCTCCAGAAGCGTGCCCAGTTAAAACTCTGCCTCTCCATGCCTAATCCTCCCATCCGTGGGCCCGGCCCCAGGACTGCATGATGCGGCGCACAATGCCTACCACAATGAACACCGCGATGGCGTTGAGCAGCGCAATGCTGGATGCATAGCCGGCCCTTAGGGTGTGGAACGCCTGGTAGTAGATCTCCAAGTACCAAGTATGGGTGGCCAGGTTAGGGCCGCCGCCCGTGAGCATGTACGGTTCCGTAAAGACACCAAACATCAGGCCCACAGCCAAGATCATGACCGAGTACAGCGCAGGATAAAGCTGTGGGAGCGTGATGCTGAAGAAGCTCTTGATACGCCCCGCACCGTCGATCTGAGCGGCCTCATACAGCTCATTGGGGATACTCTGCAGCCCAGAAAGGAAGATCAAGGCATAGTAGCCGGAGAAACGCCAGGCGATCATGAGCCCGATGACGAGAATGGCCAGAGCAGGTGTCCCCAACCAATCAGGCACATAGCCGATGAACTTGGAGATGAACTTGTTGACGGGGCTGGTGTAGGACACCACACCTTTGATCACCAGGGACATGGTGACACCCGATGCCAGGTAGGGCAGGAAAAACGCCACAGCCAAAAGCCCCTGCCCCTTCTTGAAACTGTTGATCAAAACGGCAATCCCCAGAGACATGATCAGTACCGCGGGCAAGAAAACCGCCATGAACTTGAACGGGGTGATCACGGCCGCGTGCACGCGGCGGCTCTGCAGAGCCTCGATGAGATTGCCCAGCCCCACAAACTCGCGCACGGGCGAGATCAGGTTCCATTCGGAGAAAATAAGCATTAAGCCCCAGATGAAGGGGATCACAAAAAATACGATGGTAAAGGCGAGGTACGGGATGGTGAAAAGCCATCCCGTAACCCCCTCGCCTCTAGTCAGGCGACGCATTGAACCCACTCCTACCGGGCCAAAATCTGCTCAATCGCGGCCTTGGCATCGGCCCAGCCTTGCTCAGGCGTCTTCTGCATCCGCACCACGGGGATCATGCCTTCTTCACTGAGTGCGGTCTGGATTTCTACCGCTGCACCGTGCCTGAAGGGAGGTACCGCCTGCGGCAGAGACGCAGCGTAAGGCACGAGTTCAGGCTTTGATGCGAAGTACTCGGCGAACACTGGGTTGTCTGCCAGGTCGTCACGCACCGGCGGCAGTGAAGTGGTTTCCATCCACAGGAGGTCATGATCAGGATTGGAGAAGACCCAGCGGATGAAGTCCCACACGGCAGCCCGCGCTTCCGGATCAGCCTGGGCATAGAGGGCCAGGCCCTTCGCGTCGGCAAAGGTGTTGTTGGCTGCCTCCGCTTTGCGGCTCTCAGGAACAGGCGGCATGCTCAGGACGAAGTTCTCTCCCGGCACCATTTCTGGGAACTGCTCCCGCCAGCCTGGGAACACCCACGGCCCCAGTTCGCTCCACACCGCCATGCCGGTGGGGAAAGCATCGGGGATATCCTGGGTCAGGATCAGGCCTTCCTTAGCCAGATCATAGTAGAACTGGAAGACTTCCAGTACAGCACTTTCGTCAGCAGTGACCTTGGTGCCTGTGATGAACGGCACATCGCCAGCAATGGCATCGTAGAGCATGAAGAAGTCAAACCAGCGTTCCCACCAGTTGGTGCTTACCAGAGCCGGGCGCACCATGAGGAACAGGCCCTCTTCCTTGGCTTTGCGGCCTACCTCGAAGATCTCTTCGTAGGTCTCGGGGATGTAATCAACGCCCAGCTCAGCCAGGATATCGTTCCGCCAGCCAAAGAGCATTGGGTTGCAGTAGATGGGAAGGATGTAGTAGTGGCCGTCGTCAAACTGCCAACCCTTGATGGCTTCTTCCATGTTGCGGGCGGCGATAAGCTCATCCCATCCCGGCATGGTATCCAGAGGAACCAGAGCTTGGCTGTTTACCAGCTCTGCACCGAAGCCGATAAAGATGTTCTCAGAAGCGGCTGGTGCAGTGCCGCCAGCGATGGCCGTCAGAATAGTAGCCTCAGAGCTGGGGGACTCAGCCATGGGCATAATGCGGATGTTGTAGTCCGGGTTCTCGGCCATGAACCGCTTGGCCATTTCCTGCCAGAACACTTCCTGCGACGGGTTGGGTGCAGTCCAGAAGATCGCCGATTTGGCCAGGGCAGAGGCACCCACCGCCAGCATCAGGACACAAACCAACAACAGGGTTTTCCACCATTTTCTCGCCAGCATAGTTACACCTCCGTTTTTTATGCCGAAGTTCTGCTCACTGGTTCCAAAACAGTCAGGCTCTTTTTCTCCCCTCTCACCTCCCCTGCTCGGCTCAGAACACAAGTTTGTCCATCTCAATCCCCGCCACACCGATTACCCGGTCTGCTCCGCCGTAGTACACGTAGAGGAAACTGTCCTTCACGGCCTGGCCGCAGCTGAACACCACATTGGGCACGTGCCCTTCCTTTTCCCAAGGCAGTTCTGGCTCCAAGATAGGCTCAGGCAGCCGGCGCACCACCTTGGTGGGGTTCTCGCCGTCTAAAAGTGCGGCACCCAGGCGGTAGGTCTTGTTGCGGTCCACGGCGTGGTAAATGAGCAGATATCCCTGCCGGGTACGGATGGGCTGGCCGGCAATACCGATTTTCAGTTCTTCCCAGCCCCCGGGGATAGTTTCCATCACAATCTGATGATCCTCCCAAGTGCGGAGGTCTTTGGAGAATGCCGCCCAAATATGGGGCATCCGGCGGTGGAACAGCATGTATCTGCCTTCCACCAAGTCTTCCAACAGCCCAGCATCCTTGTTGGGTTCATCGAGGAGCACCCCGTGGCGCTCCCAGCGGCGCAGGTCCTTGGAGGATGCCATGGAGATGCGGTGATTGTCCCAGCGCCTACCGCCGAAGGCGGTGTAGACCATGTAGAACGTATCACCGATCTTACTGATCCGCGGGTCTTCCACTCCCCATGCTTCCTGCTCCCCTTCACCCACGTAGATGGGCTGCGGCTCTCTCTCGAAGTGAATGCCGTCTTCGCTTACAGCATAGCCAAAGGATGAACAGAACTTATGCTCTTCCAGGGGCTCAGGATAGCGCAGTGCATCAAACCCCCGGTCTGCGGCTCTGTAGAACATGTGAATCTTGCCGTCGTGCAGAGTAACGCCGCAGTTAAACACTGCCTCCCGCTCGAAAGCGTGCTCGGCAATGGGTTCCAAGATAGGCTCAGTGCTGAGACGACGTAGTTTGAACATGAACTCTCCTCCTGTCACTTCTGCAGCTGCCGAACAGAGTCGCGGATGACCAGTTCAGTGCCTAATCTGATGCGCAGAGGCACATGGGCATCTTCACCCCTCATCAGTTCGTGCAGGCGCCTGGCGGCGATTTTGCCCATGTGGTGCTTGTGGATGTGAACAGTGGTCAGCGGCGGGCTGAGATGGGCGCTGAGTTCGACGTTATCGAAACCGACCACCGATAGGTCATCGGGCACACGGATGCCGGCGGCGGCACAGCCCTGCATGACTCCGAGGGCAGTGTTATCATTGTCCGTAAGCACAGCGGTGACCGGCAGGCCCCGCTCAATCAACGCCTCAATCCCCTCACGGCCTTTGCTGATCTGCGGCCCCGCCGCATTATGCAGCCAACACCAGTCACTGTTGGGCTGAATGCCGTGGGACACCAGTGCCGACTGGTAACCCTCATAGCGCTCCTGCAGCGAGCGGTGGGACAGCGGCCCGCCGATGAACCCGATCCGTTCGTGCCCCAGGCTCACCAGGTGATTCACAAGTTGAATGACACCGCCTCGGTTATCCGTCACCACGCAGTCCACATTGAGGTTGGGCAGCCAGTTGTCAACCAGCACCACGGGGATGCCCCGCCGTTTCGCCTCCTCCACAATGCTGGGATAGATGTCCGCACCGACCAGAATCATCCCGTCCAGTTGGACCCGGCCGTGCAGCTCCCAGAGGCTCGTGTCACCAGGGTGAGAGATAGTCTGGAAGAACACGCTCGAGCCATGCTTCTGACACTCGTTCTCCACACCCACCATCACGGTACCGTAGAAGGCATCCGCGGGCAGAGGATGAAGGCGGGAGTTGATCACGATGCAGATCCGCTTTCGGGCCGTCTCCGGCTGCTGCTGGTGGTTGAGTTCGTAGCCCAACTCTTCTGCCTTTTGGATCACCTGCTCGCGCATGGCGGGGCTAATGCGGCCCCGGCCACTCAGCGCCCGGGAGACAGTTGTGATAGATACTCCCAGCTGTTCCGCAATATCTTTAAGAGTCACAGACATGATTGCATCTCCTTGGGGCCCTTCTCAGCGGCAGGGCTGAAAAGGATCGGGGATTAAGATGCGGCCCGCCTCCGCATCGCTCAGGCCCGCGTACAGCCAGGCTGTGCCGTTCGGCTGCCTCGCCAGGCCGCCGGTAAACACTACATCCTGGAGGTCAGGGCGTTTGCTCTCACCTGGCGGGAAGTCTTCTCTCGCTGCGACAATCCTCATGGGGCCCGGCTTCTGGGCCGCGGGATCGAAGATGAAGGCCATGGCGTAGTAATGGCGGTTTCCTGCATCGTCAAAGCAGGCAATATGGCCTAAGACTCCCAACCTTCCGTCGTCAAGCACATGGATCTCGTTGGCCCCGCCCCACTCCTCTGGGATAAACTGCTGGAGGAGTACGGCCCTCTCAATGTTCGCGATAGTGAGCTCCTCTAAGCTGCCGATCTGAACGTAGCCGATTGTACCGCGGCCGCCTACTTCCCCTTGAGGCCGGGTAAATACAGCGATGGCTCCGTCGGCAAGCCCGACCAGACGAATGTCTTTCATGCCGTCCGGGCCGGCAGCGAAGTGTTCCAGCTCTTTGAGGGTTTTCCCACGCAGAAACCTTGTCCGCCAGCCGAGCGCCCCGGGTTGAACGGGATGGGGGAACACCTCCACACCGCCTAAGACGATCTCGCCTCCGATGCGGGCCCAGAAAGGATCCTGCAGGCCAAGGACTGGCATATCCTCTGCGAGTACCCATTCATCCCCCTGCTGACGAAAGAACATTACCTGCGAGTATTCCGTATCCCGCGGTTCCACCCGGGCGGGGATGAACCACTCTCCCTGATCGAAGATGGGTGCCGCGATGTTGTAGACATCTCTTCCTGTTACTCCTGCAAACTTCAGCTTCTCCGCTCGGTAGACTTGGCGGCCTCGCCTGTGTTCTTGCAGCAGTTCTGCGCAGGTTTGGACCATAGCTGCCCCCTTGCATTTTGCGCCATTTGCGCAAAGGCCATAGCCATGTTATTGCGCAGTTATAGTTCGACAGTTGCTGCGTTGGTTCCTCCTTTTTGCTCCGCAAAAATCGCGCATTTTCGCGCATAGTTGTCCACCGTATTGCGCACCATTTGCGCAGGCCCCACCGCGGATGCGCCCCCTGGGCAGCGCTGGGGACGCGCTGACAAGCCCGCCGCGCGAAAACTGTGCTGTCATGGGAACAGGATCTCTGCTGGCGGCAGTGGAATTGATCCGTCAACTCAGAAGAAGGAGGCTGCTTATGGCTCCCACCTTTGATTTCAAGAAGGTTGAGAAGCACCTTTACCAGCCCAAAAGGGAACCGGAAATCGTGGATGTACCGGAGATGCTGTTTATTGCGGTAGATGGCGCGGGCGATCCCAACACCTCGCCGGCCTATGAGCGGGCAGTGCAGGTGCTGTACGGCCTGTCCTACACCATCAAGATGAGCCCCAAGCGTGGGCAGGCGCCTCCAGGGTATTTCGACTTCGTGGTCCCGCCCCTGGAAGGCCTGTGGTGGGGTGGTGAAATCGACCTGGAAAGAATGGCCATCACTGACAAGAGCACGTTCTCCTGGACCATGCTCCTTCGCCAGCCTGAGTTTGTGACCCCGGAGGTTTTTGCCTGGGCCCAGGAGGCTCTCGCTGAAAAGAAACCCGAGCTCGATCCGTTCTCGGCGCGGCTGTGGAGGTATGCAGAAGGCTTGTGTGTGCAGGCCCTGCATGTAGGGCCCTATGATGAGGAACCAGAGACTATCTGTAGAATGCACGCCTATGCTGCGGAGCAAGGTTACCGCATGGATATGTCGGAAACCCGCCGCCATCATGAGATCTACCTCAGCGACCCGCGCAAGACTGCGCCGGAGAAGCTGAAGACGGTGATCCGCCATCCCATTGCCAAGGGGTAAGGACGGTTCTAGACCGTCAAAGCTGCCGGCTGCAGTTTTCCTTTGTACTTCTGGGAAACGATGTAGTCGGCGGTACGGGCTGCAATCGCCATCACCGTTTCAGTGGGGTTGCAGCCGCCGGACGTGACGAACACGCTCGCATCGCAGATGAACAAGTTGGGGATGTCGTGGCTCTGACAGAATTCATTCACCACCGAGCGCTGGGGATCTTTCCCCATCCGGCAGCCGCCGTGCAGGTGCGCGGTATCGGGGATAACAAAGGCTCTCTTCCCGCCGGCTGCCTCGAGAATCTGGAAGCACGTCTCTACGCCGTGGGCGATCAGCTTGTTATCATTTTCGCCGTAACTGAAGTTCACAAGGGCGCGGGGCAGGCCATGCTCATCCTTTTCGTCGCTGAGGGCCACATAGTTGGCAATGGAGGGGAGTACCTCCCCCACCATGGTGATGCGCGCGTAGAAGTTCCATTCCAGCATAATGTCCCGCAGTTTCTTGCCCCAGATTCCCGCTTTCACTGCGAGGCTGCCCGCCAGAGCCACCGGGCGGCTGCCGTGGGCATTGAGAGTGTACCCCCGGGCAAAACCTCGGGCCGGATCCGTCTCGTAGAAGTCCTGGCTCACAGCCAGCACCGGCGTTCCTTTATACAGCCGGATCTCCTCGTCAAACTTGGCGAACACGTCGTGGCCGCTGTGGGGCATGATGTACTTGCCCACCAGCCCACTGCTGTTGGCCAGGCCGTCTGGGAACTGGGGGCAGGCGGAGTTGAGAAGCAGGCGCGGTGTCTCCACCACGAATGCGGAAACAATGACCATCTTCGCATCCTGCCTGTAGGCCCGGCCGTTGTGGACGAACTCTACTCCCGTAACGCGCCCGTCCTTTCCCACCAGAATGCGGGTGACGGTGGAATCAGACAGGACCTCGGCTCCGTAAGACAGCGCCTGCGGAATGTGATGGATTAAGGTGCTGAACTTGGCATTGGGCAGGCATCCCTGGTTGCAGAACCCCCTGTTGATGCAGGGCGGCCGGCCGTTGTAGGGGGCCGAGAGAATGGCCAGCGGCGCCACTGAACTGCGGATGCCCAACTTCTCACAACCGCGGCGGAAAATCTGAGCGTTGCCGCTGATCGGTTCCCGCACAGGGTACGGATAGGGCCCGTGAAACTCTCCCCAGGGGAACTCTCGAGGCCCACTGACCTTGATCTCCTCTTCCAACCGGGTGTAATAGGGTTCCAAGTCTTCATAGGAAATGGGCCAGTCTTCCCCAACTCCATCAAGCGTCTTCGTCTTGAAGTCGCTGGCATGGAAGCGGTAAAACACACCGGTAAAGTGGACCGTGCCTCCACCCACACCGCGCCCGGAATTGTTGTGGCCGAAGCGGAGGGGATTCTGCCCTGTACTGAGGCGCGTATCCTGCCAGTTGAGGGTACGGGCGTAGAGTTCGTCACTGGCGAAATCTTGAGCAGGGTCCCAGAACGGCCCCGCCTCAATGCCCACCACATCAAGGCCCGCCCGCGCCAGGTCACGAAGGAGGACACCGCCCGCAGCGCCCAAGCCCACCACTACCGCGTCCACCTCTTGGTTGCCGTATTTGCGGTTGTCCATGCCGAGATGGCGCTGATCGTCGTAGTGATCACAGTATCTCTGCATGGGATGGTTCCTCCTCGTTAGAGTTCTGCCGCGTCGCAAGGGGTGGTTCCCAGGGGTCGGCCAACCCCAACTCGACGCGGACGTACCCGCGCGGATAGGCCGGCCCACCGTAGCCGATCTCAGACCACACCCAGGGATGGGAGTAATACGCATCCACCACCAACCCTGCGAGCTTCTTGAACAGTGCCTTTTGCCGATCCCGGCCCCACTCCCGCACGGCCGGCAGCTGCCCCAACTGCAGGCCCTGCAGGATCTGGAGCTGCTGGTCAGCAGTGGCCTCCAGAAAGGCGCTGCCGTACAACTGCTTGGCCCAGTTCTCAATCATCGTGAGCCCGTCCCGCACCAACTCTGCTTGCGGGGGGATGCCGGGCTGACGCTGGTCTTCGCCCACGCCTCCTGCCAGCTCCTGATCCACGTGGGCGGCAATCCAAGCGAGGATCTCGCCCCTATCCTCGTAAGCCACGTGCCCGGCAGCGGCCTTGATCATCTCCTGTTCCCACTCCGAGAGGAATGTGTAGGAGAAGGGGCCGAGGCGCCGCAGGACAATCCGGCGCGTATTCTCGTCCCATTCTTCTTTGTGCGCCAAGACATCATAACCTGGATAAAGACCTTGCTGGTTCCCCACGGCTCTCAGCTCCAGTGCAGCGCCAAGAGGGCCAAGGCGCTGAATGCAGATACGAACAGCGGCAGGATTACAGGCGGCCCCACCAGGAAGTTGTGCAGGCGGTACCCGTCCACGCGCTGCCCCACTCCCCGAAAGTGCTTGTAGAAGCCGATCAACCCCGCAACCATGCCGAACCAGCAGAGGGCGCCCAACGCCCAGCGCGCTCCCTCACCGTTCCCAGCGGTGACGAGCAGGGCCGCAAATGCCAGGATCGGCAGAGCGACAACGGGAACCCACTGGCTTACTGCCCGGAAGTTCTGTCGGTAGTGGTTGAGAGTCACTTGAACGAACACCAGCAGGAAGGCGGCGGCGCAGAAAGCCAGTACTACTCTGGGAAAAGGCCAGCCGTCCCAACCCGTTCAATCACCCCGGTAGTAGTAGTCCCCACCGAGGCATAGGTTGATACGGCAGCGGGTGCCGCGCGCGACAACCACCAGGCAGTGCCTGGTGGCTGTGCCGGGGTGGTTGGCCTGCTACCGCCAGCCGCGCCGGATCACCTCCGGCGAGATGGCTTGGCCGCGACAGCCGCCCCCTTTCCTCCGCAGCTGAGGCAGGACCCTCTGCTGCAGGAACCGCAGTGCCTCCACCGCGTTGTGGCTGCGGCAGATCTGCTCAATCTGAGCTCTGTCCTCCTCGTAAACCACGAAAAACTGTTTGCCCGTGCTCACGTACTTGCTACCCCCTCTACCCCCGCGCGATAGACTCCACAGCATTCAGCACCGCATCAATCTGCTCGGGCGTGTTGAAGTACCCTACACTGAAGCGCACAGTACCCTGCTCCAGCGTTCCCAGGCTCCTGTGGGCCTGGGGGGCACAGTGCAGCCCCGCCCGCACTTGGATATCGTAGGCTTCATCCAAAACGTAGGCCACTTCTTCAGAGTCAACGCCGCCCACGTTGCAGCTGACGATGGGCACTTTCTCTGCTGGATCATCCGGCCCGTACACCTTCACATCTGGAATCTGGCTGAGGCCAGCCTGAAGCCTGGCCGCCAACTCTACTTCCCGCCTACGGATCTTTTCCACTCCCTCGCGGCGGATAAACTCCAACGCTGCCTTCAATCCGGCGATTCCCGGGCCGTTCTGGGTGCCTGCTTCGAACCGGTCCGGAAGCCACGTGGGCATCTCTGCTGCCAACGAAGCAGAACCGGTTCCTCCGTACTTGAGCGGTTCCACTTCCAAACCAGGAGCGATGTACAGCCCACCGGTCCCCTGCGGCCCCAACAGCCCCTTGTGGCCCGTAAACGCCAGCAGGCTGATGTTCCACCCCTGCACATCAATGGGATGTGTGCCTGCGGTCTGAGCCGCATCAACCAACAGCGGCACGCCGGCCTCGCGGCAGAGCTGGCCAATGGCCGGAATTGGCTGAATGGCACCGGTCACGTTGGAGGCGTGCATTACCGCCACCAGGGCAGTATTCTCCCGCAGCGCGCAGGCGAGATCCTCTGGGTCCAAGGGCAGCCCTTCCGGGCAGGGAATGACGGACAGCTCAATGATCCCCAGCCGTTCCAGCTTCTTCAGCGGCCGCCACAGGGCATTGTGCTCCAACCCACTGGTGATCACATGATCGCCAGGGCGGAGCAGGCCGAACACGGCGGTGTTCAGCGCCTCTGTGGCACTGCTGGTGAAGACAATCCTGTTGATATGCTCCGGCGGCACATTGAACAGTTCCCCCAACAGGCCTCGAGTTTCCAGGAACAGCTGCTCAACCTGAACCGTGCCGCGGTGGGTGCCCCGGGACAGGCTGGCACTGACAGCTCGCAGGTGCGCTTCCACGGCACGGCACACCGGCTCCGGCTTTGGAAACGATGTTGCAGCGTTGTCGAGATAAATGCCCAGTGGAACCACTCCCCCTCCAGCGTACGATCTATTCTTATGTGGTTCCACTCAAAATGCCACAGCGGAGAGGAGCGCTACTGCAGTTCTCCCACCAGGCCGATAGCCTCAGCGCATTTACGCATGCCGAGGATGGTTTCCTGGATCACCTCGTCCAGTTCCATGCCCAGCATGGCGCAGCCCTTCAGGATCACGTCGCGGCTGACGCCCGCGGCAAACGAGGGCTGCCTGAACTTCTTCTTCACCGACTTCACTTCCAGGTCCAGCACACTGCGGGATGGGCGCATGAGGCACACCGCGTTGATAAGGCCGGTGAGCTCGTCCACAGCATACAGAGTCTTTTCCATCAGTGTCTGTGGTTCCACATCGGTGCAGATGTGGAAGCCGTGGCTCATGACGGCCCGGATGAACTCCGGATCCACACCCCGCTCCGCCAGGATCTCACCGGCCTTGTGGCAGTGCTGGCCAGGATACTGCTCGTAATCCAGGTCGTGCAGCAGGCCCACTGCACCCCATTCTTCCGGGTCTTCGCCGAACTTCTCAGCAAAGTGGCGCATCACCCCTTCCACCGCCAGTGCGTGCTTGAGCAGAGCCTCCGAGGTAGTATACTCAGTCAGCAGTTCCCATGCTTGATCACGGGTTGGTTTGAATGCCACGACTTTTCCCTCCCAGTTCTGTATATAAATGGATTATAGCACAACATCCGCCTCAAGGCGGAGCTATGTTCAACCCAACGTGGGATTGGCACGAAGCAAGTATCTGATAGAATGATAGCGAAAGGAGTGACAGCAGTGCGTGAAGATAATTGGCTCGGCATCGTTTTAGTCGCCCTGGGTGGATTTTGGCTTCTGCGCAGCCTGGGCGTGCTGCCGCCGGTGAACTGGGGGCTTATCTGGCCGGTGGCGCTGATTGTCCTTGGTGCGTTGGCCTTGTCGAAAACCGCTCGAGAACCGCGCCGGCGGGAAATCGTGGTGGACGGCCGCACCGTCACGGTGGAGGAGGAATCGCCTGTGATGAGACTGATTGCCGGGATCGTCGTGACCCTGATCATAATCTTTGTCCTGCTGGTTGTCTTTGGTTTCGTGGCGCCTTTTGTGATTCTGTTCATCCCGCTTCTGCCGCTGATCCTGTTTTTGAAGCTGGGAGCCGTGTTCTTGCGGGTACTGTTCTCCATGGCGCTGTGGGGAGCTCCCATCCTCATCATTCTTCTGCTCTTGGGTCTGTTGCTGTAGGATTAACAAGGGGAGTTGGCAGGAACTGCCGAATTATTCAGTATCACTTTCCCGTTGAAGGAGATGGATACTTTGGCAGCAGCGTCACTTCCCCGCCGCAGTCCAGAGAGCCAAGGGCTCAGTTCCCAGGCTGTCTTGGACTTTCTCGATGATATCGCCCGCAAAGGCCTGGAGCTCCACAGTTTCATGCTCATCCGCAGCGGCTGTGTCCTGGCCGAGGGCTGGTGGAAACCCTATGCCCCCGAACTGAACCACGCTCTGTTTTCCTTAAGTAAGAGTTTTACTGCCACCGCCATTGGTATGGCTGTCGATTCAGGGCTCGTCACCGTTGACGATCGAGTGGTAGACTTCTTCCCAGATAAGCTGCCGCCCGACCTGGACAGCCGCTGGCGGGCTTTGACGATCAAGCACCTCCTCACCATGACTTCAGGCCACAGTGAGGATCCGTTTGGAAAGATGATCACGGCTCCCGACGGCGACTGGGTGAAGGCTTACTTCGCCTGCCCGCTGCAGTACGAGCCGGGCACGGTGTTTGTCTACAGCACCGGCGCCACATACATGCTCGCCGCGATCATCCAGCGGGTAACAGGGGAGAAACTCATCGATTACCTCCGCCCCCGCCTGTTTGAGCCTCTGGGGATTGCCAACCCCACCTGGTGGGAGTGCCCGATGGGGATCAGCGTCGGCGGTACGGGCCTCAGCATTACAACTGAGGATATCGCTAAGTTCGGCCTGCTGTTCCTGAACCGAGGCCGGTGGAACGGCGCGCAGCTTGTGAGTGAAGGTTGGGTACAAGAGGCCTCAGCAAAACAGGTATGCAATTACAAAGGCAACCCCAACTCTGACTGGGAGCAGGGCTACGGCTACCAGATGTGGCGGTGCCGTCATGGGGCCTACCGCGGAGATGGCGCTGTCGGCCAGTACTGTGTGGTCATGCCTGAACAGGACGCTGTGATCGCCATTACGTCAGGAATCCGGGAAATGCAGCCAGTGCTGGACAGCATCTGGGAGCACATCCTGCCCCGGTTTGGAGGCCCCCTGCCGGAGAATCCCGCGCTCCAAGAAGAACTCAAGGCGCGCCTGGACGGCCTCAGCCTGCCGATGCTTCCTGGTATGTGGAATGAGCAGGCCGCGGCGCGGGTCGCGGAAGTTCGCTATGACCTAGAACCAAATGCGTTTGGGCTCACTGGTTTGGAGTTCTTCCCCGCCTCGGGAGAACTCCGCATGACCGCGTGGTTCGGCTCCTCCTCGGTTCCCCTGCGGGCCGGATTCGGTGATTACATTGCCCAGGAGATCCGGGGGCAGGCGGATGTCCTCACCCGGCGCCTGCTGGGCGAAGGCCCGTACTTGATGTGCGCAACCTGGGACGATGACAGCACCCTTACCTGCCTTGCCCGTTTTGTGGAGACGCCGTTTTCCCGGACAGCAGTGATCAGGTTTGCCGGTGATGAACTCAACTTGGAGATAAGCCAGAACTGCAGTTTCGGCCCAACGGAGTATCCTCCCATTCGCGGCCGAGCAAGGAGGGATTAGCATGCTGGAACAGTTGGTGGCGAAGAACCGCAGCTTCCGCCGGTTCGACCAGGCAGAGCGCGTTCCCGCCGAGTTTCTCCGGTACTTGGTGGGCCTTGCCCGCCTGGCCCCATCAGCCAGCAACCGCCAGCCCCTGCGCTACATCTTAGTGTCCAGCCCAGAGGCGTGTGCGCGAGTGTTTCCGTGCCTGGCCTGGGCCGGTTTTCTGACTGACTGGCCCGGCCCCAGCGAGGGGGAACGACCCACGGGGTATATAATTATCCTCAGCGACATCTCTCTCAACCCCAGGGCCGATGTGGACGTGGGCATCGCAGCCCAGACCATGATGCTGGGGGCGGCCGAGAAAGGCTACGGCGGATGCATGATTGGATCCATCAAGCGCCAGCGCCTGCGGGAGATTTTGGCCATTCCCGAAAACCACGACATCGAGCTGATCCTGGCCTTGGGCAGGCCGAAGGAAGAAGTGCGCATCGAGCCGGTGGGGCCGGACGGCGGCACCCGCTACTGGCGAGACGAAGCAGGAGTACATCACGTCCCCAAGCGCAGCCTGGATCAGCTGATTATCGCCGAACTGTAGAGGGCACAAAAAAGGCCGGGCAGCCGGGGCCGCTGTAACGCAGCGCTCCGGCCTGCCCGGTTTTCTACACTTCTTCCAGCCAGCCGAACTCGTCGGGGAGCCGGCCCGTCTGAATGCCGGTGAGGGTATCATACAGCTGTCGCGCCAGCTCACCGATCTGGCCGCCGTTGATGCTGATGACGTTGTTGCGCCAGGCGAGCTGCCCGATGGGAGAGATTACTGCCGCTGTCCCGGTGCCGAACGCTTCCTTCAACCTGCCCTCAGCGTGAGCTGTGTACACCTCATCGATAGTAATCTTGCGCTCCACCGCCGGCACACCCCAGCTCCGCAGCAGCTCCAGGACGGACCGGCGGACGATTCCGGGGAGGATGGACCCGCTCAGCTCGGGCGTGGCCACCTCATCGTCAAACCGGAAGAAGACGTTCATCGCGCCCACTTCTTCCACATACCGCCGTTCCAGGGCGTCCAGCCACAGCACCTGGGCGTGCCCCTCGGCGACCGCCGTTTGCTGCGCTTTCAGCCCGGCAGCGTAGTTGCCGGCCGCCTTTGCTTCCCCGGTCCCGCCCCGGACAGCCCGCACGTACTCTGGTTCCACGTAAATGCTCACTGGGTTCATGCCCTGGGCATAGTAGGAACCCACGGGTGAAAGGATGATCAAGAACTTGTACGTCTGGGCGGGATGCACCCCCAGGACGGTATCACAGGCGAAGATGAACGGGCGGATATACAGCGCTGTCCCCGGCGCACTGGGTACCCAGTCCCTTTCTACATCCACCAGCGTCTTGATGGCCTGGAGAACGAAATCAGGATCGAGTGCGGGGATGCACATCCGGTCGCAACTGCGGTTGAGGCGTTCAATGTTCAGCCGCGGCCGGAACAGGGCCACCCGGCCGTCGACGGTGCGGAACGCCTTCATGCCCTCGAAAACAGCCTGCGCGTAGTGGAAGACCGCCGCCGCGGGCTCCAGAGACAGGGGCCCATAGGGGACTATGCGCGGGTCGTGCCAGCCCTGGCTGGGGCCGTAGTCCATGATGAACATGTGGTCTGTGAACACGCGGCCGAACCCCAAGTTCTCTGGGCCGGGCTTGGCTTTCGGTGCCGTCGTCAGCCGGATGGCAATCTCCATAGGCAGACTCCCCCTCTGCAGATTGTGAATATCTTATTGATACTTTATTGTATAACCGCGAATATACTTATTCTGGTTTATATAAGAATATCCTGCCGCAACCTATAAAAGACTGCCGCAGGCGAGGTTTTCCGCCAGGGCGCCGGCGAGCCGGGTGGGCCAGTCACCGATGGGTGCCAGGCGGCCGAGGAAGAAGCGCAGCGTCTGCGGTTCCTCGACGAACTGCAGCCCGCCCACCAGGTGCCGGTGCTCGTACAGCCAGCAGATGCGGTCTACCGCATACTTCACCTGCGAGAGTGTGAAGACCCGGCGCGGCAGGGCCAAGCGCAACAGTTCCATATCGGCCAAGCGCTCGCTCCCATCTGGGTTTCGCTGTTCGGAGAGGGTGCCCCGCTCCATGCCCCTGATGCCGCTCACGATGTAGAGCGCCGCCGCCAGCGCGCCCGCAGGATACTGTGACTGGGGTACATGATCGAGGAACCGCCGAGCATCAAGGTGACAGCCCAGCCCTCCAGGCGGCGTCACTACCGGCACACCCCGCCTCTGCAGTTCTTCGGCCATGAACGCAATGAACTGTGGGCCCTGGCTGATCATGTCCTCATCCAGCGTCTCTTCCAGTCCCACGGCCAGGGCTTCCATTTCTCGCACACTCATGCCTCCGTACGTGAGGAAGCCTTCGAACAGCGGCAGCTGTTCCTTCAGGCCCGCCGCCAGCTTCTCATTGCTCGTGCAGATGCCGCCGCCCCGCGCGCAGCCCAGTTTGCGGGCGGAGAAGTAGATCACGTCTGTGTTCTTGGCGATCTGCCTCACAATCTCGGCCACGGGCATGTCGCGGCAGCCTTCCTCCCGCACCTTGATGAAGTGGAGATTGTCCGCAAGCAGGCTGGCATCCAAGACCAGCAGGACATCAAACTCCCGGCACACGTTGTACACGGCCTCCAAGTTGGCCAAGCTGAACGGCTGCCCGCCGATCAAGTTGGTACCGGCCTCCATCCGCACAAAAGCAACGCGGCCCGGCCCTTCTTCCTCCAGCAGCCTGCGCAGGGCCACTACGTCCATATTGCCCTTGAACGGAAACTCGCTCTCTGGGTTAAGCGCCTCCGCGTGAGGGAGTTCTACCACTTCACCACCCATGCGCACGATGTGCGCTTTGGTGGTAGTGAAATGATAGTTCATGGGCACCAGCTGCCCCGGCTGGACCAAGAGCAACGCCAACAGGTGCTCGCAGGCCCGGCCTTGGTGGGCAGGGATGAAGAACTCTTTGCCGAAAATGCGCCTGCACACCTGCTCCAGCCTGGTAAACGTCATGGAACCCGCGTAGCTGTCATCTGCCACCATCATCGCCGCCAGCTGCTGGTCGCTCATGGCGTTGGTACCGCTGTCGGTAAGCATATCCAAGAATACCTGCGAGTTGTTGAGGAGAAAGGTGTTGTACCCAGCTTCCTCAATTGCCGCCAGCCGTTCTTCCAGCGGCGGCAGGTGGAGTTTTTGCAGAATCTTGGTTTTGTGCATCTCCACCGGAATCTGTTCACCTGAAAAGAAGTGAATTCTTGTCATCGCTGTCCCCCCGTTTTTTTGGTATAAAAAAAGCCGTCCTGCTGCACAGGACGACTTGTAGCCGCGGTACCACCTGAATTGGTTCCCCAGGGAACCCTCTCTTAGGGAGCCATCACTCCCGCAGCCATTAACGCCGGCAAGCGGCCAGGCCTACTGCTCTTTCAGCCCGCAACTCCAGGGTGTATTTCCGCCGGCCTTGACTGCCAAGTCGCACCACCCCTTGGCTCTCTGTAAGTCGCTGATCGGCGTACTTCTCCCTTTCATCGTCTTTCAACCGTGTCTCCTAATATTTTTTTATTCTACATCCCCGCGGGGCTGATGTCAAACGGAGTTTAACCAAAATAGATGGGGTTCGTGATCAGTACAGGTGTTTCATCGGGAGTGGCTCTCTGTACCTGCACCCGCACCCAGTCGATGTGGCCGGAAAGGGCAAATGACGTCTCTTCTCCCCGGTATCCCCTCACGCGGTGAATGGCCTCGCCGTTGGCCACGACCCGCAGTTCAAAACCGTCTCCCTCCAGGCCGCTCACACTCACCGACAGCTCCCGGTTCTCGCCCTCATACAGGGGAACCGAGTCGCCGATGGAGTACACACCGCCGCGGGGTGTCGTTACCTTGAGGTCGGCTAAGGGCCCCACAGACACCTGCACAGCGCCGCGCTTCAGGGCTGCCAGAATCTCTGCGGCCGAACAGGCCCAGGCGTAGACGTACGTGTTGGCGGTATCGGGCTCATCCAACTGCTCCAAGCGGTGCAGATCTCTGGCCGCGACCCCTGTGATACGCAGGCCCTTGTTCAGGAGTTCGTCCCACCATGTGATGGCCCGCCAGTTGGGAATGGCGTGGTTCTGCCACGAACCAGACCAGATCTCCAATAGATCCACCTCGGCGGGATCAGCGTTGTCGTATTCCCACTCGCAGCCGGTGCAGAACGGGTCACCGACCGTGAAAGGATGGGCAATGCTCACCAAACCGCCCTGCTCGTGGACAGCGGCGATCTTGTCGCTGAGGGGATCGGTGCGGCGGGCGCGCCAGTCGATGTACGTGCTGACGCCTACCGCCACCGCGTGGCCGTGGAAGGTGGTCCACTCCAAACCAGGGATGACCAGCGGATTGAAATTCTCCCGCGGGATATCCCGGTGCGCGGCAATGGTGTTGTGGTCGGACAGCACCATGAAATCGAGGCCGTGTTCTCTCATGGCCTTGCGCACTTCGGCCAGCGGTGCCCTGCCGTCGCTGTGGTTGGTATGGGTGTGCATCTCCCCTGCGTACCAGCGAGGCGCCTCATTGCCCTCGATTTCTATCTCCAGGACTGCCTCCACTTCTTTGGACAACAGTGCGTGGACCTCCAGCTCCAGCGTCCACTCACCCGGCTCCAACCCGCCGCCGAGAAAGCCGCGGCTGAGATCGGGCCCAACTTCAGCCCACTTGCCGAAGTACTGCGGCGAGTCCCACCTGCCGCGGAAGTTGCCCTTGGGATCGTACAGGGAGAAATTGAGCAGATTGCGGAGGGGAAGAAAGCGCTCCACGTCTTGGGACACGTCCAGCCACAGTGCCCGCACTGCTTGTGGGATGCTCGGATCCCCCTCGCAGTCCTGCGCATACGAAGCGATCTTGGCCCGCATCAGCTCCCGGCCAAGCTCCAAGTCGTCCACCTTCATCGGGGAGTACGTAAAGCGCATTCGCAGGGCTTCGGTTCCACGCGGGATTTCAATGGGGATGGGTATCAATGCTTTTGTATCGCTGGGATGAAGCTTGACCACCTTCTGGAATTCCCGGCGCATGCAATCTTCCTCCTCCATGGCCTATCCTTCTTTAACATACGGCTGGCCGGAAGCTTTTGGCGCTACGGCTCTCCCGATGAACCCGATCAGAGCGATCATGGTCAGGGCATAGGGAAGCATCTGTACGAACTGCGTTGGTATCCCCAGCTCTTGCAGGCGCATCTGCAGCGCATCGGCGTAACCGAAGAACAAGCAGGCACCCAGGGCACCGATGGGGTTCCATTTACCGAAGATCATGGCCGCCAGTGCAATAAAGCCCCGTCCGGCCGTCATCCCTTCCACAAACCGGCTGAGATGGGCTACCGAGAGGTAGGACCCTCCCACTCCGGCCAAGGCGCCGCTGATGGTAACCGCAGCATAGCGCATCCTATACACGTTGATGCCCACGCTGTCCGCCGCCGCAGGATGTTCGCCTACAGAGCGGAGCCTAAGCCCCCACGCGGTCTTGAACACGACGACGTGGGCCACGATCACAGTCAGGAAGGCCAGGTAGACCATGGGGTTCTGCCGCCCGATCACCGGGCCGATCCACGGGATCTTGCTGATCAGCGGCAGCTCTACATCCAAGATACGGGGTACAGCTTCCGACACTCCCGCCATTTTGAAGATCAGGCGTTGGAGGTAAACGGTGAGGCCGCCGGCGAAGATGTTGATGGCGGTACCGCTCACCACCTGGTTCGCCCGGTACTTGATAGAAGCTACGCCGTGCAGAAAACCCATCAGCGCCCCTGCCAACAGAGCGCCCAACACGCCGAGCCAGGCAGAACCGGTATACCATGACACGGCCACAGCCGTAAATGCGCCGATGAGCATCATGCCTTCCAAGCCGATGTTCACCACGCCGCTGCGTTCTGAGAAGATTCCGCCTACCGCCGCAAAGAGCAGGGGGGTGGCCATGCGGAGGGTGGCCGAGAAAATGGTGGTGTTAATGAGCATCGTGAGGATTTTCCACATTTACGCTTCCCCCTTTACCTTCATAAAGCGGCTGAAGAGATACTCGGCGGCCACAAAGAAGATGATCACTCCCTGCAAGATCGTGATCAGCTCCCGGGGGACGCTGGTCAAACGGTCCATGGCTGCCGCACCGGTCTGCAGGGCGCCGAAGAGCACTGCAGCAAGGACGATACCGACAGGATGGTTCTTGCCCAGAAGAGCCACAGCTACGCCCATGAACCCTAAGTCAGGAGAGAACCGCTGAATGAAACGGTTGTTGAGTCCCAAAATCTGTTCCATGCCTGCCAGGCCCGCCAGGGCGCCGCTGATGGCCATCGCGGCCACAGTAATCTTGGCTACGCTGATGCCGCCGTACTCGGCCGCAGTTGGATTCAAGCCCACCGCCCGAATCTCGTATCCCAGCTTGGTCCGCCACATAAGGATGTAGACAACGGCAGCGGCGATCAGAGCGATGTAGATGGCTGTGGTCAACCGCGTGGGAGGCATCAGCCTGGAGAGAGTAGCGCTGGCGGCTACGCGTTTCGTTTCGGGAATCATGGTGCTGCCCTGGAAAGGCCCGGTCACCAGCCAGTCAGTGAGGAAGTAGGCAATGTAGTTCATCATGATAGAGTTGATCACTTCGTGAATCCCAAAACGTGCCTTCAGATAGCCGGGAACGGCAGCCCAGATCGCGCCGCCGATCATAGATGCCAGAATCGCCAGCGGTAGGTGGATAATCTTCGGCAAGTTGGTGAAGGTGAACCCGACCCATGCTGCGGCAAAGGCACCAATGTACAGCTGGCCTTCCGCTCCAATGTTGAACAATCCGGCCCGGAAAGCAAAAGCCACGGCGAGGCCGGTAAACATGAGTGGAGTAGCACGCTGAAGAGTCGTGGCGAAGCCGCGGGCTGTACCAAAGGATTCTTGCAGGAGAACCTTGTAGGCAGCCAAGGGGCTTTCACCGACGGTTAAGACAAACAACGATCCTACCACCATGGCCAGCAGGACGGCCAGGATCGGCGCCACGACCACATGGTAGGGTATGCGCTTCATTCTATCGAGCAACCTCGTTCCCTCCCGCAGCTTGGTAATCCTCCAACCGCCCGCCTAACATCAAGAAGCCCAGCTTGTGCTCATCTGCTTCCTCAACGGGCATGACGGCCACGATCTTACCGTTGTACATGACAGCCACGCGGTCGCTGAGGGACAGAATCTCGTCCAGTTCGGCTGAGACAAGCAGCACCGCCGCCCCCCGATCGCGCTGGGCCACAACCTGGCGGTGAATGAACTCAATCGCCCCGATGTCCACGCCGCGGGTGGGCTGGGAGCAGATCAAGAGCTCGGGATCACGGGCGAACTCCCGGGCCACAACTACTTTCTGCTGGTTGCCGCCGGAAAGCTTGCGCGCCGGCTGGTGCGGATATGGCGGCCGGATGTCAAACTGTTCCACCAGTTTGACTGCGTTCTCTTTGATGGCGCGAAAATCCTGCATGCCTAAGCGGGTCCTGAAGGGAGCCTGAGTGTGGAGCCCCAAGATCAGGTTATCTGCAACCGTATAGTCGAGCACCAAGCCTCTCCTGTGGCGATCTTCAGGGACATAGCCCAATCCCCACTGCTTGATCTTGAGAGGAGGAGCCTGAGTGATATCCCTGCCCTGGAGGAGGATCTGCCCAGATTCTGGGCGGGCCAATCCCGCCAAAGCCTCTACCAGTTCGGTCTGGCCGTTCCCTTCCACGCCCGCGATGCCCAGGATCTCGCCACGGCGCACCGTAAAGCTGGCACCGTTGACTTTAAGCGCTCCCCTCTTGTCGCGCACTGCCAGATCCCGAACCTCCAAAACGACGTCGCCGGGCTTGGCGGGGCCTTTCTCCACCTGCAGCAGCACTTTGCGGCCTACCATCATCTCCGCCAAGTCCTGCGCATTGGTCTCGCTGGTGGGCTTGGTCCCTACTTTCTTGCCCCGGCGGAGCACCGTAACCCGGTCAGAGATAGCCAGCACTTCCCTGATTCTATGGGTGATGAAGATGATGCTGGTGCCGTTCGCTCGCAAGTTGCGCATGACTTCTATCAGCTCATCCACTTCTTGCGGAGTCAGCACCGCGGTGGGTTCGTCCAGAATTAGGATTTCTGCACCGCGGTAAAGGGCCTTGAGAATCTCCACCCTCTGCTGCAGGCCCACGGACAGATCCTGAATCTTGGCGTGGGGATCGATCTTGAGCCCGTACAGCGCTGACAGGCGTTCCACTTCGGCCACGGCCGTGTCATAGTCCAAAAAAGGCCCGCGCTTCAGCTCCGAACCCAAGACGATGTTCTCAGCCACAGTGAGCGGTTCCACGAGCATGAAATGCTGGAACACCATGCCGATCTTGAGGTTGATCGCATCGCGGGGTTCGTTGATCTCTACGCGGCGCCCGCGCACGTAAATCTCGCCCGCATCTGCTCGGTAGATGCCGAACAGGATGCTCATGAGCGTGGACTTGCCTGAGCCGTTCTCGCCCACCAGCGCGTGGATTTCCCCTTCCTCCACGTCAAGGTCAATATGATCGTTGGCTAACACCCCGGGAAACTGCTTAGTAATCCCCTTCATTTCCAGGACGGTTGCCATGGGTAGCCTCCTTTACTGGGAAAAAAGGGAGCAGCGACTGCTCCCTTTTTTCTCATGCACTATCTACTGCTTTTACCCCGAATCTTATTTCGTTGGGTCGGTAACTACAATCTCGCCGGAAATGATCTTCTGCTTAGCTTCTTCGACCTTTGCCCGTACGGACTCGGGTACGATGTGCTTGGTGAAGTTGAACTCGCTGGTGCCTACGCCGCCGTCAGCCACGCCGAAGCTGCGTACGCCACCCTCAAAGGTGCCGTCCAGGACGGACTTGATGGTTTCATATACGGCCAAGTCTACCCGCTTCACCATGCTGGTCAAGACCGTTCCAGGAGCAAGGTGGTCTTGGTCAGAGTCGACACCGATGGCATAGAAGCCGAGATCCTTCGCAGCTTCAATTACGCCGAGGCCGGTACCGCCAGCTGCATGGTAGATCACGTCAGCGCCGCGCTCATACTCGCTGATGGCCATTTCCTTGCCGCGGCCTGGGTCGTTGAAGTCGCCCACATAACCAACGAGGATTTCAGCATTGGGGTTCACCCAGCGGACGCCCTCTTCAAAGCCCACTTGGAACTTCCGGATCAGAGGAACTTCCATGCCGCCCACAAAGCCGACCTTGTTGGTCTTGGTCATGAGGCCTGCGACCACGCCCACCAAGAAGGAGCCTTCATGCTCTTCGAACACAAGCGAAGCCACGTTGGGCAGGTCTACGACAGTGTCAACGATGGCGAACTTCGTATCCGGATAGTCCGGCGCCACGGAATACAGGGCACTTTCATGAGTAAAGCCGATGGCAATTACCAGGTCCATTCCTGCATCGGCAAAGAAACGCTGATGCTCTTCCATTTCGGAGATATCAAAGGGTTCTACATAGCTGAAATAAATCCCAAGCTCATCCCTGGCCCTAAGCAGTCCGCGGAACGCAGCATCGTTGAAGGACTGGTCACCAAGCCCGCCTTCGGAGAGAACCAAGCCGACACGGAGCTGGTCAGCGAAGGTAGCGCCGGTGAGTAGGCCAAAAACTAACACGACAACCAGGAGCAAACTAAGTCTTTTTGCCATGCCACGACCTCCTACAAGAGTTTATTGTCACCTCTATTTTTCGGCGTGGCAGAAGAAACTCCTTCAACCTTTCATGCAACATTCAGCGCTCTCAGCGCTGTGGGATCGGCAGCGGCCAAAAAAAGGAGCTGGCGCCGAGAGGGAGAATTATGCCGTAGAGGCTGAAACACCAGAAATTTCTAGGAAGGTGGTATACGTGTCCACTGCCAAACCGGTTCGCTTAACGCGAGAGGAAGTACCCTTGGAGCAGAAGTGGCGCTTAGAAGACCTTTTCTCCACACCAGAAGAATGGGAAGCGGAGCTACGAGCCGTTGAACGCGACGTCGTCACCGTCACGCAGTACAAGAACCGCTTGGGAGAAAGCGCGCAGGCCCTCCTGGACTGCCTCACCGCATGGGAGAAATTAGCAGTACGGCTGATCAGGGTTATGACATATGCCAACCTGCACTTGGAGGCTGATGGCACTAACCCGCTGTATCAGGAGTGGGCGCAGCACGCGGCTGCCGCAGCAGCGCGATTCCAGGCGGCGGTCTCATTTGTGAATTCAGAGATCCTCGACCTTCCTGATGGGCGCATCGATGAGTATCTCAAGGCCCACAAGGGGTTGGGCGTCTTTGAGAAATATCTGCGAGACGTGCTGGAAACAAAGCCGTACCGGCTGCATCCACAGACTGAAGAAGCCCTTGCTGCCTTGAGTGAAGTCTTGGAAGCACCGGAAGTTATCTACGGCAGGTCAAAATCAGCGGACATGCAGTTTGAGCCCGTCAGGGACAGCACCGGCCGTGAGCTGCCCAACTCCTTCGCTCTTTACGAGGAGAAATATGAAAGCTGTCCCGACACTGAACTGCGCCGCGATGCTTTCGCCTCTTTTACCAAAACGCTGAGGCAGTACAAGCACACCTTTGCCGCGATCTACGGCACGGAAGTGAAGAAGCAGGTAATCCTGGCCAAAATGCGGGGCTACTCCTCGGTGACCGAAATGCTGCTGCAGCCGCAGCACGTTACTTTGGAGATGTACCACAACCTCCACGACATCATCCAAAAGGAACTGGCGCCGCACATGCGCCGGCTGGCGCGGCTGAAAAAGCGAGTGTTGGGCCTGGACCAAGTGCGGTTCTGCGACCTCAAAGCACCTCTGGACCCTGACTTCCAGCCTGCCACCACCTATGAGCAGGCCAGTGAGATGATCCTAGAATCCCTGGCGATACTGGGCGAAGAGTATACAGATGTGATACGCAAAGCACTCACTGACCGCTGGGTCGACCGGGCGGACAACGTCGGCAAGGCCACCGGAGCGTTCTGCTCCAGCCCGTACGGAGTGCATCCCTTCATCCTGCTCACCTGGACGGATCACATGCGCAGTGCCTTCACCCTCGCGCACGAGCTGGGGCACGCCGGCCATTTCGCCCTGGCAGGGAAGCACCAGACGTTTGCCAACGTGCGGCCCTCCACGTATTTCGTGGAAGCCCCTTCCACCATGCATGAGCGGATCTTGGCCCACTACCTGATGGCCAAAGCCACCGACCCCCGCATGCGCCGCTGGGTGATCCTGCAGAGCTTGGAAACGTACTACCACAACTATGTCACTCACATGCTGGAAGCAGAGCTGCAGCGGCGGGTCTACAAGCTGGCCGAAGCGGGGAAACCCATCACCGCCAACCTGCTCTGCGACCTAAAGGGAACCATCCTGCAGGAATTCTGGGGCGATGAGGTTGTGATCGACGAAGGGGCGGCCCTTACCTGGATGCGTCAGCCCCACTACTACATGGGCCTGTACCCCTACACCTACTCCGCCGGCCTTACCGTCGCGACAGTCTGCGCGCAGCAGTTCGAGAAGGAGGGTAAGCCTGCGGTGGAACGCTGGCTGGCCGCGCTCAAAGCTGGTGGGACCCTGCGGCCGCTGGAGCTCGCCCGGCTGGCTGGTGTGGACATGGAAAAGCCGGAACCCATCAAGCAGGCCGTCGCTTACGTGGGATCCCTCATTCAAGAGCTGGAAGACAGCTTCTAGAGTCCCGCTTGACCGCCAAAAAGCCCCAGCTGGGCTGTACGCATCACGCCCAAGCTGGGGCTTTACCATTCCTGGATATCAGGCGTTGAGCCGTCCCTCTCCTCCCTAGAAGAGGGAGAACAAAGCAAACAGTCCCACTGCCAGCGAGGCGACCAGAGACACCACGGTAATCTGGGTATTGATGGACGGGCCTGCGGTGTCCTTGCAGGGGTCGCCCACGGTATCGCCGATCACGGCTGCCTTGTGAGCGACTGAGCCCTTGCCGCCAAAGCTGCCCGCTTCCACCATTTTCTTGGCATTATCCCAGAGGCCGCCAGCGTTGCTCATGAACAGCGCCAAGAGCAGGCCCGACACGATGTTGCCCGCCAGGTAGCCGCCGACAGCTGGGATTCCGCCGATGAAGCCCACAGCAAAAGTGGTAACGATGGCCATGAGGCCCGCCGGTATGAGCTCCTTCAGCGCACCCTGAGTGGCGATGGTAATGCAGCGGTCATATTCGGGATCGGCCTTGCCTTCCCGCAAGCCTTTGATCTCCTTGAACTGGCGGTGAATCTCTGCCACCAGCCGCTCCGCGTTGCGGTTCACACCCAACATCAGCATAGCCGAGAACACTGCCGGGACGGCAGAACCCACCAAGAGACCGAAGAACACTCTGGGGTTCATGACGTCAAAACCTTCGACTAAGGCCATGGCGTGTGCGGAAAGCACGTCGTTAGCCTCAGCCATGAAAGCACCCAGAAGGGAGATAACCGTCAGCCCGGCGGCGCCGATGGCGAAGCCTTTGGTAATCGCCTTCACAGTGTTGCCGGCACTGTCCAGCTCATCAGTGATCTCCAGCGCTTGGCCGCCCAAGCCCGCCATCTCTACCAATCCCCGTGCGTTGTCCACAATGGGGCCGTAAGCGTCATTGGAGATAACCATGCCCACAATGGAGAGCATACCGACAGCAGCCATGGCGATGCCGAACAGAGCGTCGGTGATGGTTCCTTCCATAATGCCGTTGGTCATTGTAAACGACAGGAGCGCAGCCACACCAATACCCACTAAAGCCGGGAACACACTGGCCAAGCCGTAGCTGATACCGGAAATAATGGTGAAGGCAGGGCCAGTCTGCGAAGCCTCGGCCACCTGGGCCACCGGCTTGCGGCGGTCGTTAGTGAAATAGTCAGAGGAGATACCGATAACCGTACCCACCAACAGGCCCACCATGGTGGCGCCCCAGTAGAGCCAGTTGAACCCGCCGATGACAGTGACGATGGCACTCAAGACTATAAACAAGCCGGTTGTCACATAAGTAGAGGTATTCAGCGCCGTGGTGGGATCACCCTTCTCATCGATGCGCGCCGCAAGTACGCCGATGATAGAAGAGATCAGCCCAGTCGCGGCGAAGGCGAACACCATGGCCACGTTCTTACCCAACCCACCGTCGAGAGCGGCGCCAAGAACCAGCGCTGCTGCCAACGAGGCCACGTGAGAGTCGAACAGGTCCGCACCCATGCCGGCTACGTCGCCCACGTTGTCACCGACATTGTCCGCGATAACCGCTGGGTTGCGCGGGTCGTCTTCTGGAATCCCCAGCTCCACCTTGCCCACCAGGTCAGCAGCAATATCAGCCGTCTTGGTGAAAATGCCGCCGCCCGCCTTAGCAAAGAGCGCCAAGGAGGAAGCGCCGAGGCTGAATCCAAGCGTGATACTGGGATCACGGCTGAGCGAGATCACAGCGGTCACTCCGAGCAGGCTGGCACCGACCACCGCCATGCCCATCACAGCACCGCCTCTGAATCCCGTCAAAAAGGCAGGGACCTTACCAGTTGTTGCGGCCTGAGCTGTCCGGGTGTTAGCGGTAGTGGCCACTGCCATACCCACGTAGCCGGCGAAACCAGAGAAGACTGTACCGGCTATATAAGCCCCTGCCAGCGCCAAGTTGGCTTTGATGTTACCCTGCCAGAAAGGACGCGGTAGGAAAAGAATGATCAGAACACTTGCACAGAGGACAAACACTGCCAGTAACGTGTATTCCCGTTTCAGGAACGTCCGGGCACCCTGCTTAATCAGTCCGCCGATGCGGTTGATTTCCTTGCTGCCTGGAGGTTGCTGTCGCACCCAATTGTTCAGCCAAGCCGCGAGCCCGAATGCAAGCAGCGAAGCGATGGCGGCAAATACGTATGAAGCCATTCTAGTACCCCTCCTGTAGATTTCACTTGCCTACATCATATTCCGTTCCTAGATATACAGCACTATCATCGATGCCCGTTTAAGGAGAATGGAGATGGAGCGAGCCGGCTTCCGAACCCGAGGGCTTGTCCATGCCTGCTGTCACCACCTTTGATCGCGCGGTGCGTGCGCAACTTCACTCTTCCCCATCACTGCGCCGGGGCCTGAACGCCCAATGCGCAAATAACCCCAAATACTCATTTCGTGAACAACCTTCGAAAGTCCTGCAAACTTTCCCCTTAATTTGGTTCAAGGCGGCGCAGAACCCAGACCAGAACAACGGCCCAGATCAGCCCACCAATGTGGTTGTTCAGCACAGTAGCGAAGTCCAGGGTACTCAGCTGGGGCACCTGGAGCAGAACGGGAACAGCGTAGATAAAGAGCCCGCTTACCATGGCAAAGAACATCCCTTTGCCCAAGAGGCCCTGCGCGGAAATGACGGGCACCAGGTAGGCAAACAGCACCCCCAAGAGGCCAACCCAGATCAACTGGATGAGCTGCGCATAGGCCATTTCTGCCAAGGTCTGCGGCGGCGCGCCGTAGATAATCACTCCCGCCCAGTCCAGGTAGCGCAGGCGGCCGAACCCTGCAGAATGGGCGATGATGCTCCACAGGTTCATGGGGATGCCTGCACCGACCCCTGCAAAAAGCCCTCGGTAGAATCGATCCATCAGAGATACCCCCTTGCTCCCCTCATTTTTCCCCAGGGGAGCCAGGGTTAAGCGTCGCTTTCAGAGAGGAACCTTCGTCAAATCCCCTTCCGCTGCTGCCATCAGGATTGGGCGCATGTACTTCTCCACATCCTCGGTGGAAAACGGAACGGGCATGTTCTGAAGCTTCATCTGCAGCTGCGGGTCTGCGGCGGCCGCCAGAGCCTGTTCAATATAGGCGTAATCAAACCCAGGCAGCCCCTTCAGGCTGGTGGGTACCTGCAGAGATGCGAGGAACCGGAGCATCGCTTCCGCCACAGCCAGCCCCAAGGCGCGGCCAGACAGTCGGCACGCAGAAGGATCTAGACGGCCGTGAGCAGCGAAAATGTCGGCGACAACTCGCAGCTGCGGCTCTATGGCAGGAGCAAAGAAGGCGGTAAAGTACGGGCTGAGGATAGCGCATGCCCGACCGTGGCTGGTCAAGTTCACCAGAGAGAAACTAGTGAGGTGCGGCCCGCTGGTGCCGCCGATCATAATAGCCACGGCCCCCAGATCGGCAGCGAGCCCCAGCTCAGTTCTCACCGTGCTGTCCGCGGGATCAGCCGCCAGCCGCGGTGCCGACCGGAGGATCAGCGGCAGTCCCACTCGTACCAGCTGCTCGGCCCTGGGCCTGCCCTGTACGCCGATGCCGTAGTAGACTTCTAGGAGATGGCTCATACTGTCCAGGGCTCCATCCACGCTGACATCAACGGACACCGTCCGCGTCTCGTCGTAGTCAAAGACTGCCCGCGCCGGGACAATGGCTACATCTACTATAAGCTTCTTTTGACCCGTTTCCGGCAGGGTGACGTTGGCGTACTTAGTAAGATGGGCGCCGGATCCTGCGGCTGTCTGTACCGCAAGCATGGGCACGAGTTGGCCGCCCACTGCCTGGAGAGCACGAGACACCTCGCCGGTTCCGAACAGGCAGCCCAGGTCACCACCAACCGCCGCCCAGGCAGCTGCCGCTTTTACCGCGTCGATGGTGCTGCCTCCACCTACGGCAACTACGAGATCTGGCTCCTGCTCCAGGAGAGCATCCCGGATGCGCGCTGCGTCGCCGATGGGAGTATTGGCTCTCGCACCAGGGACTATCGCACCGCCTGCGATCTCTACTCCGTGGGCGGCGAGCTCTCTTTCCAGGACACGGAAGACGTCCTCCAGATGGCCGCGGTTCCCCACAACCAATGCCTTTCGGCCCAGCTCCCGGGCAAACCGTCCCAGGTGTCCTAGTGCGCCGGGGCCGAAGCGGTACGTGCCGCCGCCGTACTCCGCCACCAGCCTCTCTGCCTTCCTACACAGTTTCACCACTCAACCTCCTTTCACGTGCGCACCAGCCGGGGTATGAAGCAGCTGAACGGGGGGCATCCCCGCACCATAAACGTTGTCCCCGGCTCGTGATAGGGTTCCGCCTCATAGGAACAGCCCAGCCGCGCAGGGCAGAACCCGAACGTGATCCGCTCCACGTTTTCACTCTGAACAAACGGAAGCAGGTCGTCCATGGCGATCGGGCTCTGGCTGATGACATCATGAAGCACAATTTCCCCCGCACCTTCTTCCATCACCAGCATCGCTTGCAGCGCCGGCACATGGTAGATGTGGTCTTGATGCATATAGACAAGGTGGAACCAGTTCAGCGCATACTGGTTCAGGCAGTCCAGGTGCGGCGAAAAGGAACCGCGGGACGCGAGGTAGGCATCCACCTCCGGGTAGATCACTTCCAGCCGTTCCAAACCGGGATGGCGGGGCTCCGGCAGAACCGTGACATAGGGCTGCCGCTGCTCCTGGGTGACAAAACCGAGCTTTTCATAGAACGGTACAGCATCAGTATTCGCATATAAAAAGCTGGGCACATCTGGGTAGGCGTCAAGGGCGCTTTCCATCACCAGCCGGCCCAGTCCCTGCCCCCGATAATCCGGATGCACAGCTACCGCGCCAAACTGCAGATAGTGCAGGCGCTGCCCTTCCACCAGCATCTGCATGTGGTGAACGCCGCAGTTGGCGATCATCCTCCCCGCTTCGCACACACTGAAGTACTCATACTCTTCATCCCATACTCCCAGCGCCTGAAAGCGGGCAAAGGAAAAGCCGAAAACATCCTGCATGAGCGTATTCAGCTCCGCATTGAAGCCTTCCGTTGTGGTCTTGCCGTTCACTCGTACTAGTTCCATGTTTTCCGCCGCCCTTCTTTTCATCTAGAGGACTTTGCCTGCCGCTGTCCAAAACTTTATCTAATGTTGTGAAACACTAAGGAGGGAACACAGTGGCTGACACCACTTTCATCCTCTGGGTGCAGCAGTTGGCCCGCCCGTGGCTGACGAACATCATGCTCGCTGTGACCGCGCTCGGCACCATGGAGTACTACATGGTGGCCATCCCGGTCGTGTACTGGCTGATCGACAAGCACCTCGGGGCCCGCTTTGCCGCCTTTTTTGCCTTCTCCGCTTTCACCAATTCCTGCCTGAAGTACCTGTTCCAGGCGCCCAGGCCTCCTCTGGAAATCAGGCTCGCCGTCCAGGAGGGGTACTCGTTCCCCAGCGGCCACGCTCAAGGAAGCACGGCCTTCTGGGGGTTCTTGGCACTTGAGCTCAGAAAACCATGGGCGTGGGCGGGAGCAGCAGCACTGATAGCCCTCATCAGCTTTTCCCGCATTTACCTAGGAGTACACTATCCCATTGACATTGTCGGCGGCATCGCTGTAGGGGCAATGCTTTTGTGGGGTTACTCCGCGCTGGCCAAGCACCTGCCGCGGCGGGTGCCCGCTCGCAGCTGGATCTGGCCTGTCTTGGGCATCGGTGCCATCTTGTACCTCATCCATCCCACGGGCGACGGCCCGGTGACGGTCGGCTTCGTCGTCGGCGGGCTCGTAGGCTACGTCCTCGAGTCCCAGACTCTTGATTTCTCCTCCCGCGGCTCCGCGGCCCAGCAGGTGCTCAAGGTGCTGTTGGGAGTGGCGGCCCTTTTTGCCCTGCGGATCGGGCTCAAGCCAGTTACCGGCCTCCTGCCTGGAGCCACCGGCGACCTTGTGCGCTATGCGCTCCTCGCCCTGTGGGTGACCTGGGGCGCGCCTTGGCTGTTTGTCCGCCTCGGATTGGCAGAAGCAAACAGGCCAATCACTTCCGGGCCAAGCATCAATTGAGGGAGGTTCCCATTGTGAGATACAGGTACTACACCGATCCATTTCTCGCCGTTCTTGATGCCGAAGTGCTCGCGGTGAAGCCGGCAGGAGACAATTACCATGTCGTCTTGAGCGACACCATCTTCTACCCCACCGGCGGGGGGCAACCGCACGACACAGGTTGGATCAATGATGCGGAAGTCCAGGACGTCTTCGCGGCCGAGGACAGCATCATTCACGTCGTGGACAGGCCGCTGCCTATTGGTACCGCCCGGCTTCGGCTCAACTGGGAACGCCGGTTCTACCACATGCAGCACCACACGGGGCAGCATCTCTTGTCAGCGGTCTTCGCCAGCGCATACGGTTGGGCCACGGAGGGTTTTCACCTCGGCGAAAACTACACCACCGTTGACATCGCCGTGCCTCAGATCAGCGAAGAAGTGATCGGCGAGGTTGAGGAAAGAGCAAACCAGCTGATCTACCAAGACCTTCCGGTCAAAGACTACATCGTGGAACCGGCACAGGCCGCCGCACTGCCGCTGCGGAAAGCCCCCTCAGTCGAGTCTGATATCCGCATCGTAGAGATCGCCGGCTTTGACTATTCCCCGTGCGGGGGGACCCACCTCAGGAGTACCGGCCAGATCGGGCTGCTGAAAATCATCAAGACAGAGAAGTACAAGGGCATGACCCGAGTGTACTTCCTCTGCGGCCAGAGAGCCTTTGCTGATTACGCCGCCAAACACAGGCTCGTGCAGGCGCTTAGCAGTTCGCTATCGACGGCTGCCGCAGACCTGGAGAGCAAGGTCAAGGCCGAACTGGAACTGCGCCGAAGCCTGGAGGAGCAAGTCCGCGAGCTGCGGGATCAGCTTTTCGCCTATCAGGCCAAAGAGCTCACCGCTGTTTCCTCCGGCCGCTTCATCTACCACATCTTGGAACAGGGTTCGGCAGAGGACGCCCAAACCCTTGCCCGCCACGTCATCGCCTTGGGACACTATTTCGTTGCGGTGGAAGCAGGCAGCCGCGTGGTCCTGGCGCAGAGCCTCGGAACCGAACCGCACTGCGGTAAGCTTGTCCAGACACACGCTGTGCCGCTGGGCGGCAAAGGCGGGGGCAGCCCCCAGTTGGCGCAAGTTTTCTTCAATGACCACGACAATCTGAGAAAATTCCGCCTCTTCCTGCAGGAGTACAGCCAGGCTATATCGAATTATTTCGAATTAAGTTGAACCCCATAGAGAGCAGCCGAAACATATACGAACCCCTACAAACCCCTTGGAAGGATGGCAAGATATGTACGCCAGGCCCAAACGCCTCTGGCCGCTGGTTGGCTGTGTCGCGATGCTCCCTGTACTCTATGCTGTGGTTTGGGTCACCGGAGGAACACAACAAGCTTGGACCCATCTCTTCTACCTGCCGATCATCTATGCCGCCCTTGCCATCAACTGGCACACGTCCGCCGTAATTGCCTTGGCCAGCGGGCTTCTCCTCTCGGGCTGGTTGATGCCTCGGGATACCGTGGATATGATCCCCCAGCAGACATCCGCGTGGGTGATCCGCCTAGTGCTGTTCTTGGCGGTCTCGCTGTGGACATCAGTTGTGGTGGACTATCTGCGCCGCCGTGCAGATCAACTGTACAACGAAACAGTGGAGCTCACCCGTGTACAGCATGCCGCTGTAGGTGCCTTGGCGGACCTGGCAGAAATGCGGGACAAAGAGTACACAGGCTACCACTCCCGCCGCCTCAGTTTCTACGCTGATGTGCTGTGCACCCAGCTCCAGGTTGACCTCGGCCTCCACCGCAACATCGTGGATACCATCGCCCTCCACGACATCGGCAAAGTGGCGGTTCCAGACGCGGTGCTGATGAAACCGGGAAAGCTGGAACCTGCCGAATGGGAGATAATCAAAGGGCACCCCGCCTACGGTGAACAGATCCTCGATTCTATCTGCCGCCACGCGGAAGCTACCTCTGAATCTGTCCTCGGTTTTCTTCAGACTGCCCGGGAAATTGTGGCCTGCCACCACGAGAAGTACGACGGCACCGGCTACCCCCGAGGGCTGAAGGGCGAAGAAATCCCGCTCAGTGCCCGCATTGCTGCCGTGTGTGATGTGTACGATTCACTGCGCAGCAGAAGGCCGTACAAGAAGAGCTTCCCCCACAACAAGGCAGTTCAGCTCATCGCTCAAGGCCGGGGTACTCATTTTGACCCCAAGGTTGTGGATGCTTTCTTGGCTGTACAAGACAAGTTCGCCGCTATTTGGGACAACCTGAGCGAAGAAGATGCAGACACCCAGACGGCATAGGGACACTCACGTGCGCGGAACCAGGCAGCCGGCAGACTTGAAGATGGTACGCGGAGGAATCACGCCCCGCACCGACGAGAGCGGATAGATGATACTCTCTCTCCCCACCACCGTTCCAGGATTGAGCACGGCGTTGCAGCCGATCTCTGCTCGATCCCCCACTATGGCCCCGAATTTGCGGAGGCCTGTGGGGATCACCTCTGTACCTGTGCGCACTTTAACTAGTTCTCCCGTTGATTTGAGGTTCGAACAGATAGCCCCAGCGCCGAGATGCGCGCGAGCCCCCAGTACAGAATCCCCCACGTAGTTGAAATGGGGAACCTGCACGCCGTTGAACAGAATGGCGTTTTTTAGTTCCGTGGAGTTCCCGATCACCACACCGTCGCCCACGATGACGTTCTCACGGATGTACGCACCGGGCCTGATTTCACAGCCGCGGCCGATTATCGCCGGGCCGATCAACACCGCGGTGGGTGCGATCGTGGTGCCCTTGCCCACCCAGATGTGTTCAGATATCTGCGTGTAATCCTCTCCCAACCTGGCAGCAAGCTCCAGTACCAGCCGGCCGATCTCCGGCAGGATCTCCCACGGATACTGCTTGCCGTCAAAGGCCCACGGCACCGGGCATTCCCTGAGATCGAAAAGCTCTGCTGCGCACAAGTTGCCTGCCATTTCGTGCCACCTCCTGAGTCGATTATACATTACACGTTATTCCTGGGAAAAGCAGAAGCTGCCCTCATCGGACAGCTTCCGGTGTCAACCCTGTGGTTCTTATCCGCGGCCTCAGCTCTGCTTGCTTCTCCCAGCGACAACCCATTCGGCAACCTGCAGCACCCGTTTCGTTTGGTGCTCCACCGCGGCCAAGACTTCTTCAGGGATTTCACCGCCCTGGTCCGTGGCTGAGGTGCCGTATGGGTTTCCGCCGGCCTTCGCTACAGCGGGATCGGTGTAGCCCGGAGTTACCACAATGGCTCCCCAGTGGAACATGGTTGTGTAAAGAGAGAGGAGAGTGGCCTCCTGCCCGCCGTGAGCGTTCTGGGCAGAGGTCATGGCGCTGACTACTTTATTCACCGTATGCCCTTTGGCCCAGACCGGCCCCAGGGTGTCGATAAAAGCCCGCAGCTGGGAAGTGGCAACTCCAAATCTCGTCGGTGTGCTGAAGATAATGGCATCCGCCCAGACGATATCATCCGGGGACGCCTCGGGAATGTGTGCGGTTGCTTCGGCATGGGCTTTCCAGGCGGGAACCGAATCTACCACGGACTGGGGTGCTGTCTCCTTTACCTTCAAGAGACGTACTTCTGCACCCAGTTTCTCTGCAGTTTCCGCCGCCTTCTTCGCCAACTTGTAGTTGGTTCCGTACGAGCTGTAGTAGATTACAGCCAGCTTCACTGCCACCTGCAACACCTCCACTAAATGGTGGTAGTTATTGATATGAGTAATTATTCCCCTTTGAGAAGGAAAATCCTGCCGTCGTTTTTGTGCAATTTCCAATTTGGCCATTGCATTTTCAAATTAAACATTAACAATTGCGAACTTCTAGGAAGGAAACAGCGCACAGCCTGCAGAATAGTTTCTCTAAGTAAGTTAGGATAACTAACAAAGGACTGGGACCATGCGCCAACAAGGGATGAACTCACAGGACAACCGGGACCACAACCGCGCTGTTTTGCTTTCGCTGGTGCGCAGCTACGGGCCGATTTCCCGTTCAGAACTGGCGCGCCGCAGCGGGCTGAGCAAACCAGTGGTCACAGAAATCGTGGACTCTTTGATCAGCGCCAACTTGGTCTATGAAAGCTACAAGGCCAGTTCTGGTGTGGGCAGGCGCCCGGTCATGCTTGAGCTCAATCAGGACAGCCTGCGTATGCTCGGCATCGACCTGGCCCGCACCCACGTAGATTTCATGGTCACGGATCTCATGGGCAACGCTTTGAAAACAGTCCGGTTTCCGGTGAACACGGAAACTGAAGAGTTCAGGCCCTGCGAGTTGATCCGGCTGCTTTTGAACACTACAAGAGAGTTAACGGCAGAGTACAAGATCATCGGCATCGGGGTGGCTCACCCCCTGCCCTTGAGCAGCCGCAAGCGCGTGATCATCGGTGCCGATGAGCAGGTTGGTTGGTTCCCGTTTGATGTGAAAGAGACCCTGGCCCGGGAGTTCGCCGGGCCCATCTTCGTAGGCAACGACGCCGATGTGGCGGGCCTGTATGAGAAATGGTTCGGTGCCGCCACAGACCTCGAAGACTTCATCTACATCATGATCGGCGAAGGGGTCGGTGCCGGCATTTTCTGCAGCGGTGATCTTCTGCGGGGTTCTCACGGTATGGCCGGCGAGTTCGGGCACATCCTGGTCAATCCCGAGGGCAAACAGTGTGTCTGCGGCAAGCGGGGCTGCCTGGAAACGGAGATCTCAGTCCCAGCCCTTTTGGAGAAGGCTTCCCAAGCTTGCGGCCGTACAATCGCCTTCCCGGCCGAGCTCGAAACAGAACTGGAAGCAGGCAACCCGGCGCTCAACCAGCTGTTGGACGATTATGCCCGTACCACTGCCATCCATGTGGGAAATCTGGTCAACATTTTTGACCCCGATGGGGTCGTTATAGGCGGAGAAATTGCCCGCCTAGGTAATTATCTGGAGGAAAGGCTTCGGCAGGCACTGATAGAGGTGGTCCACCCACTCTTGAAGGAAAGCTTCGTCCTGCGGTTTTCTCAAGCTGCGGACAATATGGTGGCCAAGGGTGCCTCTGTCTTGGTGCAGGAGCATTTCTTTGCCTATCCTCACAAGTACATTGCTGGGTTTAGGGGGTGAGAGTGGAAAGGGAGTCAAGAGTTGTTTGCTGGTGGCGGTTCAAACATTACTTTAAGGAGGTAGTTGTTGAATGCGCAACAGAATGATCTTGCTGCTCTGCCTAGTCCTGGCAACAGCACTCGTAGTGACACCTATTGCCAGCGCCGCAAAACTGCGGATCGTAAGCAGCATTTCCGGCGGCAAAGATCCTGAAGAAGTAGAACTGTTTGCGAAAGAAGTCAGCGAACACATCGGCATGGAAGTTGAATGGATTCGCCCCTCTGGAGACGACTGGCTTCAGACCGCTCTCCGTGCTGGCGAGCGCTTCGACTTGATATACCTCAACACACCGTTCATGGACGTGTTAGTGGCGGAAGGAGCTCTCATGCCGCTGACCGATTTCATCAAGAATTCCCCGATTCTCTCTGACCCGGATGTCATTCCTCCTGAGGAATGGGAAATGCTCCGCTACCCTGACGGGGAAATCTACTCCGTGTTCAACAAATACGAAGGCGGAACCATGCCTGTCATCCGCGCCGACTGGCTGGAGAAGCTGGGCCTGGACATTCCTGAAACCCTCGACGACTTCTACAATGTCCTTAAGGCCTTCAAAGAGCAAGATCCAGACGGCAACGGCATTGACGACACGTACGGCCTGACCACAGCCGGCCTGTATGACATTCAGCCCTTCATGGGTGCCTTCGGCGTCAAGCAGAGGTACGTCATTGACGAGCAGGGGCGCCGCACCATCCCCTACGCCAGCGATGCGGCCATCCCCGGCTACGAGTGGCTGAATAAGCTCTATGAAGAAGGCATCCTTGATCCCAACTTCGTCACCAACAGCACCGCTGACATGCGCAACCTATTCCTGTCAGACCGGGTGGGCATGAACACCTACTGGGATATGTGGGTCGGACTCTACAACTCCACTCGCCTCAATGAAGACCCCAACACCGAATTCCGGGCGATGGGTATCGCCGGCCCTGTTGGGCCCAACGGCGAACGCATCCTGCGCCGCGGTGACCCCAGCATCTGGGCCATTCCGATCAATGCTCAGAACCCCGAGGGTGCCAAGAAGTTCCTCGAGTTCTGGCATACTGAGGCTGGTATCCGCATGGGTTCGCTCGGTGTCAAGGGCCACGACTATATCGAGCATCCCGACGGCACCCTCGAGCTGACCGAGATCGGCAAGCTCCACAACATGGACCATGGTGTACCGCGCTGGTACAACAAGAACGTTGTAAACCCGTTCGGTTCGCTGCCCGGTGTGAAGGAAGCAGAGGAAATCATCAATCAGTACGCGACCCTGGAAATCTCCACTGCTGACTGGCCGCGAGCAGAACCGATCGTGAACGAGTATGCCTTCAAGGCCATCACCGGCCAGATGCCGGCAGCAGAAGCCGTTCGCGAGATGCGCAAACTGCTTCTGGAACAAGGGCTGATCGACTACTAAACCACTGTCAACCCGGATGGTGCGCCGCCTACCAGCTGCCTTTAGGCGGCGCACCTTTCTCCATGTATCCTTGAGAGGAGGCTGCGGATGGGCAAACTACGTTTCCGCAAGTACGGCCAGCTTTATCTGATGGCCGTCCCCACCATTATCTACTTCCTGGTATTCTCCGTTTATCCTATTATCCAAGGTCTGTACACCAGCACGCAGAAACCCAGGCTGCTGGGAGGCGGCGTCTACGTGGGGCTGGCCAACTACCGTGAAGTACTGAAGGACCGTACCTTCTGGCAGGCCCTCAACAACACACTGATCCTGAGCGGCGGCATGATTGCCTTAGGGGTTGTGATCCCCTTCATTGTCGCGATCGCCCTGCACGAGCTGCCGTTCCCACCCCTGCGCAAGCTTACGCAGACGGTTATCTACACGCCCCACCTCTTCTCATGGGTGGTAGTAGCAGGTATCTGGATTCAAGTACTCTCGCCTGACCGGGGCCTGGTGAACGAGCTGGTCAAGCTGTTCGGGGGGAAGCCGATCCATTTCTTAGCCGACACCCGCTGGATCAGGCCCATGATCATCCTGCTCAACTCCTGGAAGAGCACCGGGTACAATGCGGTGATCTACTATGCTGCCCTAAGCTCGCTGGATCCTCAGATCTATGAAGCCGCGACCGTGGACGGCGCGACCCGCTGGCAGAAGATCACAAAGCTCACGATCCCGCTGCTCATGCCCACCGTGGGCGTGGTGTTCATGCTTTCTGCCGTGGGGGCGCTGCGCATTTTCGACCAAGTGTTCGTCCTGCGCAATGTGGCCACCACCCGCACCATCAACGTGTTGATGACCTACGTGTACGACCTGGGCATGGTCCAGTTCCGGCTCGGGCATGCGACGGCGGCTTCCTTCTTGGTCGCGGCAGTTGGTATTCTCACCATCGGTTTCCTGCGCCGGTCCATGCGGGTCGACCAGACGGATATGGCTTGAGGAGGAAGGACAATGCGCACAAGAGTTACATTCGCCGATTGGATACTATCTGCGATCATGGTTATCTTGGTCCTCGTCACGGTGATACCGCTTCTGAACGCCCTGGCGCTGTCCTTCTCCAGCAACATGGCTGCGGTGCAGCCGGGAGTCCACCTGTGGCCGAAGGAGTTCAGCACCATCGGCTACCAAACGGCATGGCGCAAGCTGCAGTTCTGGCGGCCCTTCTTTAACAGCATCTACGTGACCGCCGTGGGATCGTTTCTGCACATGGCTGTGTGCGCGATGGCAGCCTACTGCCTGATGTACGGTGATTTCCCTCTGCGCAAACCCATCATCTGGCTGATGCTGCTGTCCATGACCGTCCCCGGCGAGGCCATCATGCTGCCGCTCTACATCGTGAACCGGCAACTGGGGCTCCTGAACACGTTCACGTCGCTGATTGTGGCCGGCATGGCCTCCGGGTTCACCATCCTGCTGCTCTTGAACTACTTCCGCACGGTACCTGTTTCCCTCATGGAAGCGGCGCGGCTTGACGGCGCCGGCGACTTCACGATCTTCACAAAAGTCGTCCTGCCCGTGAGCAAGCCCGGCCTGGCGGCTGTGGGGCTCTTCCAGATTGTTGGGCGCTGGAACCAGTTCCGAGAACCGCTGCTCTACATCACCAATAAGGCCAAGACAACGATTCAGATCGCTTTACGGGAAGTGACAATGCTGAGTGATGCCACCAGCGGCACTGACGTTGTGCTGGCCAACACCCGGATGGCAGGCGTGGTGATCGGTGTCAGCATCCTGATTATCGTGTTCCCGTTCATTCAGAAGCACTTCGTACAGGGCATCGTCTTGGGAGCTACCAAGGAATAGCACCAAGGCAGCAGCCATCAACCCAACTCAGCGAGATGGGCCAGCGCTTCTCTGTCCAGGATCTCAATCCCCCGCTGGCCTTTCTGCCTGATCAACCCCTGCACCTGCCAAGCGGAGAGTTTGCGGCTCAGGGTCTCCTGCGTCATTCCTAAGCTGGCCGCCAAATCTCCTTTACTGATGGGCAGGTCAAACTTGTCGGCACCGCAGTCGGCACTGTACTGCAAGAGAGCCTGGGCGATGCGCTGATCGACCGAGCGCAGCGCCAGGCTTTCGATCATGTCTTCCGCCGTTTCCAGGCGCGCGCTCAACTCTTCCACCACTTTCAGTGCGATCTGCGGATACTTCACCAGCAGCGCTTTCAGCCGCGTTCCATCGATCACACACATCACCGAGTCCTGCAGGGCCTGGGCTTGGGTCGAGGCGGGCAGCCGGCTGAACAGGGCCAGCTCCCCGATGAAGTCTCCGGGGCCGGCAATGCGCAAGATCTGCTCTCGGCCGGATTCACTGATCCGGGAGAGCTTCACTTGGCCCTGGTGGATGACGTAGAGGCTGTGGTTTTCGTCGCCGGGGCTGAAAATGAGCTGCCCTTTTTGAAAGTGCCGCTCGTTGGTAATCTGCGCGATTTCCAGCTGTTCACTTTCACTCAGGCCGCTGAAAATGGGGACGCTTTCCAGGCAGCTCCGCCCACGGCACTCAGCGCAGTGGCAGGCCATGATATCAACTCCATTCCATGAAAGGCAGGGGAAAATGGTTTGACGGCGAACATGTTAGCGATAACAAGCAGAAAGGTTGGCACAGTGAATGCAGAATATTCGCACATTCCTTCTTGACCTGGACGGGACATTCTACCTCGGCAACCAGATCTTCCCCTGGTCCCTCGATTTTGTGGAGACAGTCCGCGCCCAGAACAAGAACTTCATTTTTGTCACCAACAACTCATCCCGCCACGGACGGTACTACGTGGACAAGATCAGAAAAATGGGCGTAGACATCACGGACGATCAGGTGTTCACATCGGGTGAGGCCACCATCTACCACCTTCGGAAGTACAATTATCCTAAGAAGCTCTTTCTCATGGGCACACCCGACCTGGAAGAAGAGTTCCAGGCCGCGGGTTTTGAGCTGACAGCAGAAGAGGCGGAGCTGGTAGTGCTGGGGTTCGACATGACCCTCACCTATGACAAACTGCGCACCGCCTGCGACTTAATCCGAAAAGGGATCCCCTTTATCGCCACACACCCGGATATCAACTGCCCGACGCCCACCGGCCCCATTCCCGATGCAGGTGCGATGATCGCACTGATCAAGGCCTCCACGGGCGTTGAGCCAAAAGTGATCGGCAAGCCGTATCCGGAGATGGTCGAAGCGTTGCGGGCCAAGTACGGCTTAGAAGACCCAGAAACAGTAGCCATGGTGGGCGATAGGCTATACACAGATATTGCCATGGGCAAAGCCGCAGGAATCAAGAGCATCCTGGTGCTGAGCGGCGAGACGCAGCTTGCAGATCTGGAACGCTCGCCCATCAAACCCGACTTCGTCGTGGAAAACCTGGGCACCATCGCCCAGCGCATCCGCGGTTAACACACGCGCAGTAAGGCCGGCCCCTCCGAGTGTGCGGAGGGGCGTTTTTCGCGCCTAAGTCCTCTCCTTGAGCGCCTTTTGAACCCTCTCCTCCGCCAGCTGGCAGTATGCGGGAGAGATATCATACCCTACGTACCGGCGCCCCGTCAGCGCTGCAGCGACACAGGTAGTGCCTGAGCCCGCGAACGGGTCCAAGATGACATCGGAGGTGTAAGAGTACAGCTTAATCACCCGCTCCGCGAGTTCCACTGGGAAAGGGGCAGGATGCCCCACCTTACGCGCCGATTCCGGCAGGATTTCCCACACCGACAGCGTGCCTTCCATGAATTCCTCGCGGGAGATATCCGACTCACCCCGATCGGGCCGGCTGAACCCATCCTTCACAAACACCAGCAGATATTCATGGACATCTCGCAGCCTGGGTGCCCGGGCGGACATCCATGAACCCCAGGCACAGCTGCTGTTCATGCCTTTTCCCTTCCGCCAGATCACTTCGCCTGCAGGCTGGAAGCCAACCAGGCCGTGGATGAGGTAGAAGTACGCATGCAGAGGGATGTACGGCTTGCGCCCGAGATTGGCCACGTTGATCACGTACCGGCCACCGGGCTTGAGCACGCGGTAAACCTCTTCCCCCACCCGCCGGATCAGACTCAGGTATTCTGCCATGGTTAGGTCCAAATCGTATTCTTTCCCAGCATTGTACGGCGGCGAGGTAAAGGCCATGCCCACACTCTCGTCCGGAACAGCATCCATGGCCTCTGAGGAGGCACAGTATATGCGGTCTGCCCATTCCTCCACCGGCCGCGGTGCCACCGAGCGCCGAGGGCGCGGCTCCTCAGTGAGGATATCCGACAGCAGCCTGCGCAGATTCCCTTCATAGATGCTGAGGCCGTAAAAGGGAGCCGCATCATGGGCTTCCCGCCTGCTGGTACCAAACTTGGATGTGCTGGTGGCCACTGCATTCCCTCCTCAGACTGGGCACTTGTTCTATAGATTCGTGGTTCCCCGTTTTTGACCTTCTTGCCCGGTGGCGTTTGACCTTGTTTGACCTTGAAATTCCACGTCTGTGGGCATTTGCCTGCCGAAAGCAGGGAAAAATACAACTGGGCATCGGTAGGCGGCCCCTGATTGGGTTTGACTTTCCCTGACCTTTGCGTTAGGATGAGGGTGAAAACTGAAGGAACAGTTCTGCGGAGGTGACAACGATGTTCAACATCAGTCCGTATCGCAGCCGGAGGAGAGGCTACCCTGAGAGATTTGGCGCTGCTTGGCCGGAGATCTCTTGGCCGGAGTTTGCGTGGCCTGAATTCTCCTGGCCGGAGCCGCTGTTCCAGCCCCTTTCTTGGCAGACGTTCAGTGTGGATATCAAGGATCTAGGCGACAGCTACGAGATCACCGCCGACCTGCCCGGGGTTCCCAAAGAGAACATCTCCATTGATCTCAACGACGGCTACCTCACCATCGGTGTCAAACAGGAAGCCTACCAGGAAGACGACGGCCAACACTATATCCGCCGGGAGCGGCGGCAGATGGCCAGCCAGCGCAGCTTCTATGTAGGTAACGTTGACCCCAGCCAAGTTAAGGCACAGTACCGGCATGGGGTGCTGGAGATCACTCTTCCCAAGCCCTCCCCGGATGAGCCGAACCGCAGGCAGATCAAAATCGATTAGTCTACCCAACAGTGGAACGCCCTTTCAGCAGGGCCGGAGAATCATCCGCACCTCAGCGCTGGTGCGGATGATTTTTCGCGCCCAAACACGGGCGCTTTTGCCGCGCAGCGGAGAGTATCCCTCCCGGACGGAGAGTGATGGTATAATAGATCAGCAGCCCTGATCAGAAAGGCGGTTATGCGGTGCAGTTTGATGCGCAAGCCATCTTCGGCCCCGGCGGTTTGCTAGCTCTGTCTCTGCCTGGTTACGAGTTCCGCCAGGAGCAGCTGGCCATGGCAGAACACATTTACAGTGCTCTGCTCCACCAACGCCATGCCCTAGTGGAAGCGGGTACCGGTGTGGGAAAGAGCCTCGCCTACCTCATCCCCCTCATCTATTACACCGCCGGTTCCAACACGCGGGCTGTGGTGGCCACTCATACCATCACCCTCCAAGAGCAGCTGTTCACCAAGGATCTGCCCTTCCTGGCCCAGGTGCTGCCTGTGAAGTTCACGGCGGAAGTTTTCAAGGGCAGGCGCAACTATCTGTGCCTGGCCCGCCTGCACGAGCACACACAGAAAGACCTGCTCACCCTGACAGACCCCAGCTGGCGCCAGCTTCTCGACTGGGCAGCCGAGACCACTACCGGCGACCGCAGCGAAGCCCCCAACGTCCCTGCAACCCTGTGGGACATGGTCTGCTGTGAAAAGGAGACCTGCCCGGAGGAGCTCTGCCCCTTGTTCGGCCAGTGCTTCTACTGGCAGCTCCGGCACAAGCTCGGCCGCGCCCAGATTATCGTGGTGAACCAGGCGTTGTTCCTCTCTGATCTGCAGGTAGGGGGAAACGTTCTTCCCAAGTACGATGCGGTTGTGATCGACGAGGCCCACAACCTGGAGGATGCTGCCACCACGTGCTTCAGCCAAGAGCTCAGCAGGGAAAGCTTCCTTGCCCTTCACCGCACAGGCGTCAGCCTGGCCGGCAAGCTGGAGGGGCTGGTGCCCCCCGTGGCGCTGAGCGACTTCCGCATGACTCTTGACCAGGTGACGCTGGAGGCATCGCGCTACTTCAAAGCGGTGGTTCCTCTAATTACCCCGCCCACAACTGCCATCGATGCATACAACTGCACGGAGTTTGCCCAGACCGAACTGCTCAGGCTGCTGGAAGAGCTCGTTAACACCCTCGATTTCGGCGAAATCGAGGACAGCGAAGCGGGTGCGCTTGTGGCGCAGATGCGCGACTTCGCGCAGAACCTTACGGCCGCGCTCCGCCTCATCCTGTCCGGAACAGACCCTGCCTACGTCTACTGGGCCGAACTGCAGGCGGGCGAGCCGCACCTCATAGCTGCACCCATTCATGTCCAGGACATACTGGCGGACAAGCTCTTCCAGCAAGTACCCAGCGCCATCCTCACCTCCGCCACTCTCAGCGCAGGAGGTTCCTTTGCCTACATTAAGGCGCGCCTGGGGCTTTGGGAGGCCGACGAGCTGATCCTTGGTTCGCCCTTTGACTTCCCGCGGCAGGCGGTACTGTGCGTTCCCCAGGAGGCAAAAGATCCCCGCCACCCCATGTATGCCAAGTACACAGCCTACCTGATTCTCCACACAGCTGCTGCCGCCCAGGGCGGGACTCTGGTGCTGTTCACCAGTTACAGGCTGATGAACGAGGTAGCCGAACTGGTGGCCGACAAGCTCGCACAAGAAGGTTACACCCTCCTCGTGCAGGGCGATGCCCCCCGCAGCCAGCTGCTGGAAGAGTTTCGCCACACGCCCAAAGCCGTACTGTTTGGAACCAACAGCTTCTGGGAAGGGATCGACGTTCCCGGAGACGCTCTGCGCGCCGTTGTGATCACCCGCCTTCCGTTTGCAGTTCCGGACCGGCCCGTGGTGGCAGCACGCCTGAAGGCAATAGAAAAAGCCGGAGGAAACGCCTTCTTGGAATACAGTGTCCCTCAGGCAGTCCTCCGGCTCAAGCAAGGATTCGGGCGCTTGATCCGCACCCGCAGCGATCGCGGCGCAGTGGTCATTCTCGACGAACGGATCATCAACGCCGGCTACGGCCGCCAGTTCATCGATTCACTGCCACCGGCCCTCTTCACAAGGGACATCACTCAGTTGCGTCCCTTGTTCGGTGAAAGGGCCAACACTTAAGCTTGCGTCGGGGCCGCGCCCCGATATTGGGAACACTCGCCATCTCCCGGAGCAAGTCGTCCCTCTCAGCGGGTGATTGTACGCTTCTCTGCTGACATTTCTTCGATATCATACAAAGGCCCCTGCTTGCGGACCTTGACGTGTTTCAACTCGCCTTCGATTCTCACCGGCGTAGGGCTGAGTTTGCGAGTCACCTGGTACAGCGTGGAGCGGATGGTGGATTCATTCACATCAGCGCGGCGACGGCTGAAGGCTTCCACCACCTCGCGGGCGGGCACCGCCCCACTTTTCTCTTTAACAAGGGTGTACAGTACGGCGACGATCTCCTGTGTCAGGGATGTGCGCTCTCCCACAGGCTGCGGCTCGCGCAGAAACGCCTGGAGCCGCCTGAGGCTGGCTTCCTTGTACTCCAGCTGCCGCTTCAGTTCTGCTATTTCCGCCTCCAGAAGGTCCCGCGCCTGGTGCAGCACCTGCTGATAACCCATGTGGAGCCCCCTTTCTGTTGAGCCTTATATATTACCTAGTATGATCACTTTTCACCGGTAATATTACGGCTCAGTGGGAGCGCCGCCGGCCAGTACCGACCATGCGCATCACCTGCCAGGCCAGGAGCAGCCCGCCAACGACAACGGGAATGTAAAAGGACACCCCCCGCCAGAGCACGATAAACGTTCCGAGTGCATCAGGGGAGAGGCTCTTTTCCAGCACATGATAGGCCACTAGTTCCGCTGCGCCCGCACCGCCAGGTATGGGCGAGATGATGGGTGCCACCCCCAAAAGCACCGACAACCCATAGCGCTTCAGGCCGGAAGAGACACCAAAACCGCTCAGGATCATAAAACCGGCACCGTAGCTGAGGCCAAAGTACCCCATACCTGCGAGGCAAGCCCGGAGGAAATGCTTCCCCCAGGGATGAAACAGCCGGCGGTAATACGTCTGGAACTCGGCCATCCATTCCCCGGCCGTCTCCCTGCGGATGATCAAGCGCTGAATACGCCGCCCCTGGTAGACCAAAATTATTAGTGCTACCACGATTAGGAAATAGACGGCAAACCCCAGGCGCACGTAGCGCACGGAGGCAGCGAGCTCGGGGGGAAAGCTGCCCATCCCCGCCAGGACGAGTGACGCCAAGACCGTCAGGCCCACCTGCGAGGCGAGCCCTCCGGCTGCTACCAGTGCCGCTGCATGGGGCACCGTCCGTCCCTGCCGGTACAGCATATAGGCCACATAGGGGCCGCCGCCGGCAGCAAAGGGAGTCACAAGGGTGATGAAGTTGGAGGCGATGAGAACCAGGACCATCACCCACCACGGCGCCGGCTTCCCCGTCCCGATCGTGAGAAAGCGCATGCGTATGCCGTCGCAGGCCCACGCACCCATAAGGCACGCTAGTGCTGCGAGGAGATACGGCATTGGGTAATCCCGCAGTACTTTCAGCACAGCCCGGGGTTCCACGACATGTGTAAACACCAGAACAAGTGCAAGGGTGCCCGCGCAGAGCCCAAACAGCATCCCCCGCCATGGCACCTTCCACTCCGCAGATTCAATGTGGTTCATCCTTCAGTACCTCTTCTAGTGCTCTGTCTCCGGTTCAGTATAGGGAGCCAGCTGTCGTTCCGGGTAATACCGCTCAAGGATCTCCACGTAGGAGCACCCCGCCTCCGCCATCTGCTTGGCGCCCCACTGGCTCATGCCCTGTCCGTGGCCGCTCCCTCCACCCGAAACCTTGATCGTTGTTATTCTCCCCTCGCCATCCCGGCTGATATCCAAGCGGAAAAACGCGCTGGGCAGCATGGACTGATTCAGCACTGGGCCGCCGCTCCGCTCCATGATGACGTCTCCGCCGCCGGTATACTGCTTCGCCGGGCGGATGCTGGTGCGAACATTGTACTCTCCCCGCACCTCCACGCTGCCGGCTGTGCCGTGAACAGTGATGCATGTCACGCGCCCGGAACTGTCCTGGGCACTAATGCGCACGTCAGTGACGGTGCCCACTTTCTGCGGCAGAGTCTTGTTGAACATGCTGGTCAGCTCCTCCCCGGTTAAAGAGAAGCTCCACTTATACCACGGTGAAGCGGAATCTTCGGGTGAACTGGCGTAGAAGTAGGTGGAAGTGATGGAACCGTCCGCGGCCTTCAGGATCTGCCCGGCTGTCGCATCGATGGCTTGGTTGGCCCGCGCTGACTCACGGGCGTTATTATACACCTGGGAACTGGTGCTGTCATCCACGTGATACCCGCGGGCACCGTTGTGGGAGCTGATGGCCTGGGCCACTGCAAAGGTCCGGGCCGCCACCGCCTGCGCCTTCAGGGCCTCCAGGGGCCACGAGACAGGCATCTCACTGGGAACCACCTGGTACAGGTACTCTTCCAAGCTCACCTCATTGATCACCTGGAACTTATCTCCTGGCCGTACGGTCAGTTCAAAGATCCCCCGGTACTGGGGGAAGAAGCGGGGCGACACACCCCGCTGGAAGCTGTCGATTTGAACCATGCCGCCAGATATGGGTGTGATGTACACCCGGTGCGTGAACTCCCACTCGGTACCATGGGCGTCCTTGATCAAGAGCACGTCTCCCTGCGCCCGCACTTCAATCTGCTGGCCGGGACTGACGACGAAACCCCGCCCTGTGCGGCGCTCTTCCACAACGAACCCTGCGTTGACTGGGCTCAGGCGCAGCCCCCTGTGCTCGGTATGGGCGAACTGGTCGGTGGTGATCAAAACCCGCATCTGGTCTATGATCTGCGGCGTGAGAATATCAATGCGGACAATCTCGCCCTGAAATACCGTGGCCTGCACATCCCTGGCGCCCACGATGAACTTGGAAAACTCAATGGGCTTGGCGCCGCCTGAGGTGTACTCGTATACCGGTGCCGTAGGCGAGATGGGATACTCCCCGTGGAACTCGAACTCAAGCCGGTTGGCACTCACCATCAGCACCCGATCGGGGGGCAGCGTCACCGGTTGGTCGATGACATATATCCGCACCCGCTCCAGATCGGCCCACGTGCCATCTGCCGCCCGCAGGCGGACCACCGCCTCTACCTGCGCCGATACCCGGTCGAACACGTGCAGCGGCGAACGAAAGCGCAGGCGGTTTCCATCTGCTTCCCCAAGGCCTTCTGCTTCCATAATCAGCACTCCCTGATCAAACACCTGAAGGCCGACCCAGAGAGGCTCTTCAAGCGGCCCCTCCTGCCCTTCCAACAGCACTTCCAGGAAGAATGGCTGGCGTGGGCGGATAAACCCCTGAGGAGCGCGGTCCTGATCGAGAATGCGCAGGCGCGCCTCGAGCCCGGGCTCGGCACTGGAACCCGGGACAGGAAAAGACACTGCGAAAATGAGCACTGACAGGATGAGCAGTGCTGAGGCCAACCTGGACATGGCGACCACCTTAAGCCTGCGCCTGGCTGTGCTCGGCCCGCACTTTTGCCAGCAGCTCGGCGTCAGTAAACAGGTCAAAAGCTGTCAGGGCTAGGGCTTTGGCCGCCAGAACTGCGGTGTCCAGCCCCACGAGGCTCAGACAGGCCTGGGCAAACTCCGGCGTATGGCTGATCAGCCCCTCTCCCACGGAAAGGTATGGGTGAATGGAAGGTACCACATGGGAGACATTCCCCATATCTGATGAACCCCTGCCCTCTCTGTACTCCTCCACTTCCCTTACACCCAGCAGCTCCAAGCTGCGGCGGAACGCACCGGCGAGGGCCTTGTTGGGGACGAAATTGTCGTTGGACATCTCGAATTTATGCCATTCTACCTGGGCTCCAGTGATCAGGGCCGCACCCCGCGCGATCTGGAAGATCTTTTCCACCACTTCGTTCAGGTAGGAGCGTGTGGCCGCGCGGAAGTAGAAACGAGCCACCGCCCGGGCCGGCACAATGTTGGGAGCAGTCCCGCCTTCGGTGATGATCCCGTGGATGCGGACATCATCCTTCAAATGCTGGCGCAGGCTGTTGATGCCGTTGAAAAGGTGAATCACGCCGTCCAGGGCGTTGATGCCCTGTTCCGGCGAAGCCGCCGCGTGGGCAGCTCGCCCTATGAAGACGAACTCGTAAGCGTCCAGTGCATTGGAAGTGCTCATCAAAAGGTTCTGTCCCGATGGGTGGAACATCATGGCGGCATCAACCGACTGAAAGGCGCCAGCCTCCACCAGCTTAACCTTGCCGCCTCCCGTTTCTTCCGCAGGAGCCCCCAGCACCACCAGTGTTCCCTGGAGTTCAGGCATGAGTTCCGCCAACCCCAATGCCGCCCCTACACTGGCCGCGCCGATCAAGTTGTGGCCGCAGGCATGCCCGATCTCCGGCAGTGCATCATACTCACAGAGAAAAGCGACTGTGGGCCGTCCCTGCCCTATCTGGGCGCAGAACGCGGTCTCCATGCCCGCGGTTCCATACTGCACGGCAAATCCCGCTTCTCGCAGAGCTGCACCCAGCCACTGCGCAGCCTTGTGTTCCTGGAACCCAAGCTCTGGGTTCTCCCCGATCTGCCTGGCCAGTTCCCGAATCCTCTTTGCCTTCCTTTCCACCGCTGCTACTACCGCCTGTCTGTCTACTGCTGCTGCCATCAGCGCACCTTCCTTACGTAGAGAGGTTAAGTGTGATATAATCTCAGTTAAGTGCTGTACAAAGACAAGGAGAAGTGCCTTGAAGAACCCATCACCGCAACCCCCCAAGACACTGCTGGTACTGGACTGTTTTGCCCTGGCCTATCGGGCGTATTTCGGCCTACCCACTTCCATTAGGACCCGCTCCGGCCAGGCTATCAACGCTGTTTTGGGCTTCTATAATACAGTCTTTTCCCTGATCGAGCAGTTCCGTCCAGAGTACATAGTGGCCGCTGCCGACCACCCAGCACCCACTTTCCGGCACTGTCTGTATTCGCAGTACAAGGCCCAAAGACCTCCCATGCCAGACGACCTGAAGAGCCAGCTTCCCCTGATCCGTGATGTCATCGACAGCCTGGAGTTGCCTTTGATCACGGCCAGCGGCTATGAAGCAGATGATGTGATCGGCACGATCACTCGGCACCTGCCCCCTGATACACACTGTTATGTGATCACCACTGATAGGGATGCCCTTCAACTGGTAAGAGAGACGGTCACTATCGTCGCCCCTAACAGCCGCGCCAATAAGGTCTACACCCCGGAAATCGTTGAGTTCGAGTGGGGAGTGCCACCGGAAGCGGTGCCGGACCTGAAGGCACTGATGGGCGACGGCAGCGACAACATCCCCGGTGTACCCCTGGTGGGCCCGAAGACGGCGAGACGCTGGCTGAAGGCCTACGGTTCCCTAGAAAACCTGCTCCAACATGCCCATGAACTAAGCGGAAAAGCCGCGGAAAACCTCGCGGCTTATCGTGATGATGTGCTCCTGTACAAGGACCTGGCCACCATCCGTCAAGACGTGCCGGTGATGGTGTGCTGGCGCAAGGCCAAACTGGGGTTTAACGCCTCTGCCTTGAGGGAAACCCTGGACAGCATCGGCATCCGGGCGGCAGTTCCCCGTGTGGGTTAGCTAGGAAACGGTCACAGGCAGCCTGCCTTCGGCCCTGCGCAGCCCCAGCAGCACCGCGGCCGCCTGCTGCAGAGCTTCCGGACGGCTGGAGTAGGCAGCCAGGTAACACTTGATCTCCGGCAGTACGCTCAGTTCATAGGGAGTGCGTGTTCCCACAAAGACATGCTCGGGGCAAGCTGCCGCCACGCGCCGGGCCAGTTCCGCCTGGCGGGGGAACCGGTGGGCGTCCTGCGTAACCATGACCACCAGATCACAGGGCCGTAACTGCTCTGTGACTTTTTTATACTCTTCATCTGTCACTTCCGGGCTGATGAACCAGGGCCTCACCTCTGCCCCCAGATCCGCCAGTGCCCCCGATAGGGTAGCTCCCTCCCACCGCCGCTCCTCGGCGAGAGAAGAAGGCTGGGCGCGGGTTTCGATCACAGTGACGGCGCGGCTGGGAAGAGGAATGAGAGCTCCGTCCCGCACCACTGTGAGGCTCTTGCCGTAGGCCTCTTCCATCAGCTGCCGATGAGGGGCAGACCCCACGTCGCAGGCGGGAAATGGCCACTTTACGTAAGCACTCTTGGCCCGGGAGATCCGCTCCAAGGACTGGTCGAGGCGGCTCTCACTGATCCTGCCGCTCTTCACCGCCTCGACCACCGCCCAAAACGCCTCTTCTTGGCGCTCCCGAGTGTGGCTCACCAGCACCAGGTCATTCCCGGCTTCTACCGCCAGCACCGCAGCCTCGCCCACGGAAAAATGATTCGTGATCGCCTGCATTTCCAGGCAGTCGGTCATGATCAGGCCGTCAAATCCCAGCTCCGCTCGGAGCAGCCCCGTCAGCACGGGATAGGACAGGGAACTGGGCCGGCCGGGAACAGGTTCGATCGCGGGAAAGGCGACGTGAGCAGCTAATACCGCCGCCACTCCTTCTCGAATCGCTCGCTGAAACGGCACCAGCTCTACCTGGACCAGGCGCTCACGGCTGTGGGGAATGACCGGCAGCCCCAAGTGCGAATCCACCGCCGTGTCGCCGTGGCCAGGAAAGTGCTTGGCGGTGGCCATTACTGACTCTTGCAGCCCCCGGATGGCGGCACAGCCCAGTTCCGCCACCTTCTGCGGATCTTCACCGAAAGAGCGCACCCCGATCACAGGATTGAGAGGATTGCTGTTCACATCGAGGCAGGGTGCTAAGTTGATGGAAAAGCCCATGGCGGCAAGTTCTTGACCCACTACCGCAGCGATCTCATACGCGGCCGCCGGCGAATCGAGAGCGCCCACTGCCATCTGTGCGGGAGCCACACTCACGCCTTCGTTGATCCGGGCCACCTGCCCACCTTCTTGATCAATGGCAATAAACAACCCAACGCCGTATCGGCTGCTCAAGGCCAGCTGCTGCAGGTCAGCGTTGAGTTGGGCAATTTGCCCCGAGCTCTTCACGTTGCGGGAGAAAACAATGATTCCGCCCAGGTTGTACTCCTGGATGAAGTTGCGAATGAATTCCGGGATCTCCGTTCCGGGGAAGCCGAACACCATCATCTGTCCGACTTTCGCTTCCAGAGACAGCTTAGGCATCAGACCGCATCTCCTTCAATGATTTCGCAAGCAGCGGCAGCACGTTGTCGGGAACGGTTCCCAGCCTTTCATAACCGGCCAACAAGGCCCCGGCAGCAGGCTCAAAATCGGGCATGGTCAGCTGCGCGTGGGGGGCGCGCTCCGCCAGTGCCGCCCGCATTGGTTCCAGAATCACGTCACCGGCCGCAAACACGCCGCCGCACGCCGCCACGCGGCAGGGGCTTCCCCCTGTATCGAGCCTTTCCACGACCTGGGCGGCCAGCAGCCCCAACTCACGGCCCGCCGCGGCAACCACGGCCCGGCAGGTGGGATGGCCGGCCTCGGCCAAGCGCACAATTACAGGCGTGAGGCTGCCCAGGTAGCCCCTGTCGATGGGCACAGCATATACAATCCGGACCACCTCTTCCACTGCCGCTGCCTGGAAATGCTCCAGCACCACTTGCTCCAGCTCCGGATCGCGTGGCGCAGTCCCGTCCCGCATCCGCAGCAGGTGCCGCAGAATCTCTCTGGTGATCCAGAAGGAACTGCCTTCATCGCCGAGGATGTAACCCCATCCTCCTACCTGCACATGCCTTCGCTCCCACCTTCCATACCCCACGGAACCTGTACCCGAAATAACAATCGCCCCGTCCTTGCCGGACAAGGCGCCCATCAAGGCAACCAGCGCATCCACGCTCACGGTAACATCTTGGAACCCCTGTTCTCGCCAGCCCCTTTCCAGCCGAGCGGCAGAGCCGGGAATGCTCGTTCCTGACACTCCTGCCGCCAGCACTGCCCCCTGCCCAAGCAGATCCTCCCAGGACAGGGCAGCTTGAGCCAACGCTTGTGCCAGCGCCTGCTCTACTCTCTGCATGACGCCGTCATAACCATCTACCGCATAGTTGGCCGGGCCGCCTCGGCCCCGGCCGACTATCCGGCCGGATTGATCGGCAACCAAGACCTTGGTGGACGTCCCACCGCAGTCCACACCTACTACGTACATGGCAATCCCTCCCAGGCCTGCCGCATCTTCTACCACCGGCCGCGGGCTGCGGCAAGCCTAGGCACCCGCGAGTTCCAGGGCCCGGCCCACAACACCTTCGCTCCTGGCCAGCAGTTCTTGGGCCCGATCGTAGTTACAGTTAACCTTGGCCATGATGATGGCCGCCTTAATGTTCCACTGCGCCTCCTTCAGGTAGTTCGCGGCCCGCTCGGGAGAAACACCTGTGCACTCTACTACAATATGCTGGGCCCTCTGCTTCAGTTTCTGGTTGGTCGGTATCATGTCGACCATAAAGTTCTGGTAGACCTTGCCCAGGCGGATCATGGCAGTGGTGCTGAGCATGTTGAGCACCATCTTCTGCGCGGTACCCGCCTTCATGCGGGTCGAGCCGGCAACGACCTCGGGGCCCACAATCACAGCAATCGTGACCTGCGCTGCTTTCTCCAAGGCGCTGGGAGAGTTGCAGGTGAGGGCAATGGTGGATGCCCGTGCCGCGGCCGCTTTGTGCAGGGCACCGAGAACGTACGGGGTCCGCCCGCTGGCAGAGATGCCCACTACCACGTCCCGCTCGTCCACGCCCACGGTTTCCACATCCCGGGCTCCCGCTTCATAGTCATCCTCTGCCCCTTCGATGGGTGTGAAAACAGCCCCAGGGCCGCCGGCGATAATCGCCTTCACTTTGTCATCGCCCACGCCGTATGTGGGAAGCAGTTCGGCAGCATCAAGCACCCCCAGCCGGCCGCTGGTTCCGGAGCCGACATAGATTAAGCGCCCGCCCCGCTTCAGAGCAGATGCGATCAAATCAGCCGCCTGAACAATGGTGGGGACCGCCTTGGCAACAGCCTCCACCACTTTGCTGTCTTCGGCCGCGATCAACCGCACGATCTCCTCCGTGGACAACCGATCGATGTCCCGGGAAGCAGCATTGCGCTGTTCTGTTGTGAGAGCGGTGAGCTGATCGAGCCCGTGGTGAGTTTCCATACGCGCCAACCTTTCCAAAACGTTCTAACCATGGCTATTCGCACGGGACACAGAAAATCCTGCCCGTGGCGCTGGAGCTGCGCCCAGTGTCGGCCGCGCCCTACTCCAGCGCCAACCTTGACACTTTTCTGAATTATGTATATAATTGTCTCGAAAGGTGGTGTGGTTGTGTGGTACCTGCTGGCCCTGCTTCTGCTGAGCCAGGGCTTATCTCACGTGGACATGATATACGCCGGGACAACTCCCCAAAGCAGTGACTGGGACTGCGCCCTCGCCTGCGCTGAAACATTGCTCACATGGGCGGGCATCGGCCCCCAACCACACCTGTGGCAGGAGATTTTAGAGCCGGGCAGGCCCATTCCCTTTCTCCACCTGCGGCAGTACTTCGCCGCACACCAGCTGCAGGCTGTGGGCTACCGCTTGACCTGGGGCGCGCTCAGCCGTTTCCTGGAGGGCCACAGCGGGGCCCCTCTCCTCGCCCACCTCGATGAAGGCAGCGGGCATTTCGTGCTGATCTGGGGAATCACACCTGCCGGTGTCCTCACCGGGGACCCTGCCCACGGCGTGCACTTGGTTCCGGCAGAAACGTTTCAGACGCTGTGGACAGGAGCATGCCTCTATTTCCCCCAGCTCGGCTCCATGCCCGGCGCGATCCAGGCTGGGGAAGAAGCACAGAACCGCATCCGCCTGCTCACTGCGGCGGGGCTGGCCCGGCCGTGAGTAAAAAGAAGGAGTGTGACAATGAAACGGCTGTTGATGCTTTTGACTCTTGCGGCGGTCTGGGCTTCTGCGCCCACACCCGTACAGGCAGAATGGGTGGTGCAGGCAGGTGTTACTACAGCAGTGTACCACATTCCCAGTAGCTCCTCAGGCCGGGGAGGAGCCCTTGTCCAGCGCACCGGGCGGCTGGAGATAGGCCCCATGTGGCGCTTGGGCGAGGACGGCTTTCTGCAGCTTTCTCTGCCCGTAGAACTGACGGCGAGTGCCCTCGAGGCTCGGGCCCAACTGCACTGGCCCAGCGTCAATCTGAGGTTGGCCCAGCCGACTATCTGGGGCCCCCGCCTCTTCGCAGAAGTATTTTGGAGCCCGAGAGGGCCCCAAGGCGCGGCCGCTGAGTTAGGCCTGCAGACAACGTGGGACCCTCTCCTTACCTATGCAGCTTGTTCTTTTGCCCCAGGCGGCCCTGGGCTGAAGGCGGGCGTAATCTTCGCAGCCAACCGCAGTTGGGCTCTGGGGGCGCATCTGGATTACCGGGGGCTGGCTGCGGAGGACCCAAGCTCCAGCCTGGCTTACCAGGTGCATTATAACCCGCCCCAGGGGCCCGCCGTCGATATTACTTACACGTACCACCTGCACGCTGCGCAGCAGCGCTTAGGCTTGAAGCTGATTTTCTGACAGTTCTTCTACTTCGTCAAGAGTTCGCCGAAGACCCTCATCGCCGCGTGCACCGGTGCGGGGGTTGTCATATCCACCCCTGCCCGCTTCAGCAGCTCGATGGGATAATCGGAACCGCCGCTGCTTAAGAACTCCAGATAGCGGCGGCGGGCAGGCTCACCTTCGGTGAGAATCTGTTCCGCCAGTGCGATAGCCGCTGAGAAGCCGGTGGCGTACTGGTACACGTAGAACGGCCGATAAAAGTGGGGAATCCGCGCCCACTCGAACGCGATCAACGGATCAACCACAATATCACTGCCGTAGTACTTTTGGTTGAGCCGGTAGTAGATGTCCGACAGCTGATCGGCCGTAATGGGCTCACCCCTATTGGCTTTGTCGTGAGCGACCAGTTCGAACTCAGCAAACATGGTCTGGCGGAAAACTGTAGTCCGGAACTGCTCCAGGAAATGGTTGAGCAGGTACATCCGCCGTTTGGGATCTTCCGTCGTACTGAGCAGGTGGCGCATGACCAAGGCCTCATTCACCGTGGAAGCCACCTCGGCCACGAAAAGGCTGTACTGGGCGTTGATGAACTCCTGATGTTTGTCCGAATAGAATGAATGCATTGCGTGGCCCAGTTCGTGGGCTAGGGTGAACATGTTGTCCAAAGTCTCCTGGTAGTTCATGAGCACGTACGGGTGCACTCCGTAGGTCCCCCACGAGTAGGCGCCGCTCGTCTTGCCGCGGTTCTCCAGCCAGTCAATCCAGCCGTCGCTGAAGGCCTGCTTGAGATCGTTAAGGTAAGCCGGCCCCAGGGCCGCCAGCCCCTGCTGCACCATCTCCACGGCCTCTTCTCGCGTGATCTTCTGCTGGACATCGGGCACCATGGGCACGTACAGATCGTACATGTGCAGCTCATCGACGCCCAAAAGCTTCTTGCGCAGAGCTACATAGCGATGGAGCAGGTTGAGGTTATCCTCGATGGCTTTAATCAGATTGTGGTATACCTCTGGGGGCACGTTGTCTTGATCGAGGGCTCCCTCCAGGGCGGAACTGTACTTCCGAGCCTTGGCAAAGAAGCGCGCTTGTTTCAGTTCCGATGCATACATGGCACCCAGAGTATTCTTCCACTTCTCATAGGTAGTGTACATGGCTGTAAAGGCCTCTTCGCGCACCCGGCGGTCCTGGGACTCGAGGAACTGCAGATAGCGGCCGTGTGTCAGTTCTACCTTTTCCCCTTCTTCGTTGGTGATCTCGGGGAATTTCAAATCGGCGTCGTTGAACATCCCGAAGATGACACCGGGTGCGGAACCCAATTCGTGGGCTCCCGCCAGCAGCTCTTCTTCTTCCGCCGACAGCGTGTGAGCTTTCTGCCGCAGGATGTGGTGGAGGAAATGACGGTATTTTTCCAGCTCTGGTATTTCCGCCACCCACTGCCACACTACATCGCTGTCCAGGCTGAGAATCTCAGGCTCCAGGAACGCAAAGGCACTCTGGGCCTGTACTGACAGGCTCAGCGCCTGGTCTGCGTAGGCTTGGTACTTGCTGTTGCTGTTGTCTTCGTCGCGGCGCATGTAGGAGTATGCCACAATGCGGTCCACCAGTAAGAACAGCTCATCGTGCTTTTTCAGGACATTCAAGAGCCCCTCACCGGACGTCATCGTACCCCGCAGGTTTTTCACCGCCGCCAGGCGTTCCCGCACCTGGGCCAGGTCCTGTTCCAGGAGCTCATCAGAAGCATAGATATCTTCCAGGCGCCACTTGAGTTCAGCAGGCACCTCGTGCCGTTCCAGCACCTTACTCATTGTCATTCCTCCTAAAACACGGGAACGTCCCTCGGGACGTTCCCTCAGTCTGACTGAATTACACTAGTTCCAATAAGGCTCGCGCCCTCTCCGCCTCTACTGCGGACGTGTAGAGGTAGCACGCACCGTTGTGCTCCGCTCTCCTCACCATCCCCAGGCGCCAGAGGATATGCAGCTGCTGCGCCAGAGAGTTCTCGTAGGTGGGTTCTTTGGAGACGATGACATATCCTTCTTGCACTACGGTCACCAACGCATCAATGACTGCCGGCTGCAAGTACGGCAGTATCCGCACTGCCCATTTGCTGCCGGAATAGGCTTCGGCAAGCATCTCTCACACAGCCGCTCGGCCGCGGGAACAGCAAAGACGTCTTCAAACTCATCAGTGGTTAAGTCGGCCAGAAATGCTGCTTCGGCCAACGGCCGGTTTTCCATGAGTGCTCGCAGCGCCAGACGTGTGCGGACCTGGCGGCTGCTCTCGGCGTCAGCCAGTGCACTCTTAATCACCGTCAGATTCGCCAATATGTATACTGCCCCTTTCTCAAGCATTGTCCGGTGGCCATGATGGCGGCGCATCCAGCGATGCCTGCGCATGTGACGGCGATAATACATACTTCTAGCTGGCAGAGAGAACTCCTGCTTTATTTGGTTGTTTTCATCTGATAATACTCATTTCACTGTACAATTCTCCATCGCGGCTGACAAAGCGCACCTGATCGATGTTGGGAAGATGCTGCCGCGGCAGTGTGATCATGTCCGCGGGATAGGTGAAAGCCATGGTCACCATGTCCCCAGGGGCAGGGCTGCGCAGGCTGACCTGCACCACCAGCGTCCGCCGGGTGAGGCGCACGCTGTCGATCTGCACTGCGTAACCGCCGGTGGGGTACTCGCCCATGTAGGCCAGGATGGGGAACTCTGTCTCCCAGTCGATCTCCCGTACCCGCGGGGGCCGCGGTTCCATGCGGGACAACTGGCTCTCCCATTCTTCCGGGGAAGCTGCGACAGCAAACTGCAGCGGCTGCCTTCCTTTATAGGCCCAGTCGGAACTGTCCCGGGGATTTTCATACAGTACCACTTCGTTCGCCCCCAAAATGACAAACCCCATCAGCAGTGCAAACAAGAACTTGTACACAGTCAGCCGCGCCCCTCACACTATTGAGTCGGTGCTTCCGGAATCACCAAGACAGTACCTGTGCGAACCTGGGATGGATTGGAGATGTTGTTTGCTTCCACGATTAGTCTGTACAGTGAGCCGTCACCGTACACTTTCTCAGCAATATCCCACAAGGTGTCGCCGCGGCTGACCACGTACTGGCGGGGCTGCGCCGGCTGCGGCGCCTGCGGCTGTCCCTGCTGCTGCGGCTGCTGAGCCGGCTGTGGCGGCTGCTGCGGCGCCGCTGTTTCCACCCGAGCCGGGGCCGGAGTTACCGTCACCACCGACTGTCCGCGCAGCGGCGTCGTCACAGGTTCCGCGTTCTCCAGGGTGGCAGGTTTGGCGGGCTGTCTGAACCGCTCGTTGTACCAATTGTACCCATAGACCCCAGCAGTGATGAGAAGAGCGAGCAACAGCAGTGCTGCCCCCAGCCGCGCGGGCCGCGTCCGCGGCCGCCCTTTTTCTACCCCGGCATATTCGCTGCGGAGAATGTAGTACCCGGGCAGTTCACGCCAGATGTGGTCCACACAGTGATACAGAGCGCGCTCGCCCAGCTGAGCATCGATCACATAGGCTATGTGCCACGGACGGGCAAACAGGCGCTCGTGCTGCTGTTTGTCAAAAGCGGAGAGGAAAACGCCAAAGCCGGGATGGCTGTGCATCCATCCCACAATCCGCAGATCGCTGCCGCTGGCCTGCAGAGACCTCTGCAGTGCCTGAAAGTGATCTTTCGTCAGCGCAAAACGGGATGCGCCCCCACGAGTCTGAGTCACGGGGACAAATTGGTCGACCACAATCTCATATTCCTCAAGGCTTTTGAGGTTGCGCTTCTTCCCCACTAGGAAACCGCCGCTTTCCCCGGACGGATGTTCCTTGGCGAACTGGTCCATCTGGGCGAAAACCTCTTCTCGGAAAACGACGCGGGGAAAGGGCCCGGCTTGGCCGACCAAGTACCGCCTTACACCAACAACCCTGGGCTCCCCATTCATGCTGTCCTCTCCTTTAAAAAATGCTCAGTTCCAGACGGCGGGACAGGTCACACAGCATCCGAAAGCCGACGACGCTGTTGCCCTTGCTGTCTAGGGCTGGGCCAAAAGCGCCGATTCCGAGCCGGCCGGGAACGGCCGCCAAGATGCCGCCGGCCACTCCGCTCTTGGCAGGAATGCCCGCCTTAATGGCAAATTCGCCCGATGCGTTGTACATGCCGCATGTTGCCATAAAAGTCGTTACCAGGCGGACAATACTCGGGGGTAGGAGGCGTTTGCCCGATACGGACACTCCCTTGCAGGCCAGAAACCAGCCGATACGGGCCAGCTCTTCACAGGTGACCAGGATCGAACACTGGCGAAAGTACAGGTCAACTACCTCTTCTACGTCGCCTTCCAGCACTCCTGTGTCCTTAAGGAAATAGGCCAGAGCTCTGTTTCGGTGGCCTGTGGCTTCCTCCGACTGATAAACCTTCTCATCTATGAAGACTTCACGCCCCAGTATCTCCGCCAGCAGGTGCGTTATGCGAGCAAAGCGTTCTCCCACGCTCCTGCCCCGCACCAGGCTGCAGACTGCGAGGGCACCGGCATTGATCATCGGGTTGAAGGGCCGGCGTTCCGCGATTTCCAGCTTGAAGATGCTGTTGAAAGGATCGCCGGTAGGTTCAGTCCCCACCCGCGAGAAGACTTCCTCCTCGCCCCGATCTTCCAGGGCCACCATGAGGGTAATCACTTTGGAAATGCTCTGCAGTGTGAATGGGGCCTTACTGTCCCCCACGGCCACAAGCCCATCCGGGCCCCATACCGCCAGCCCGGCGTGAGCCGGGCTCCCTTTCTGCAGTTCAGGGATATATGAGGCCACTTTCCCATGTACATAGGCGCTCCTGTGCGCCTCCACTACTTCCGCCAGGACCGCCTGGAGATCAGCCGTACTCAAGGTACTCCACTCCCTTCAGCCTCGTAAAGTGCCGAAGACAAAAAAGGCCCTCAACCGGGCCCTCAGACTGAGTGGATAGCAGCGCTCTCACCCCACAGCCGGCAGCAGTCTTTGCCGGCGCGCTTGGCTTGGTACATCGCCTGGTCGGCCAGGCCCAACAGGTGGTGCTTGTCCAGGGTATCCTCGGGACACGCAGCTACACCGATGGAGACTGTAATGGCCTGGTCACGCCGGGCGAACCTGGCAGTGCGCAGCACCGTCTGAATCCGCCTGGCCACCTGCACAGCTCCTGCCCGGGTCATGTTAGGAAGGAGGACAACGAACTCTTCGCCGCCGTAGCGAATCACTTTATCGTCAGCCCGGATCACGCTCTTGATCAGTCGGGCCAGGGTAACCAAAGCTTGGTCCCCCGCGGCGTGCCCGTGGCGATCGTTGAAGGCTTTGAAATCATCGATATCAATAAACAGTACCGCGGTTGGCTCCACGATGGGATCAGACAGCCACTCGGTCAGGTAGCGGAAGTTGTACACACCGGTCTTGGCATCGATGACCAGCTCGCGCTCTAACTCCTGACGCATACCCCGCTCCACGCTCATCTTGACGCCCATCTCAATGAAACGGGACATCTCACAAAAAACCAAGCCCAAGAGAATAATTCCCCAAGTGGAGTACTCCGCCACGAAGAGTGTGAAGACCACACCCCAGAAACCGGCGCTGAAGTCCTTATCCAACGTTCTCCATAAGCTCCGGACCCGGGCCTCAATCCCTCGATCATGGAGGGCGACGCTGATGCTTACCACCAGTGCCACATTGGTTATAACGTAGGCCAGGCCGCTGGCCAACATCGGCCAAACGTCGGCAAGAGAGATCTCAGGGCCGAAAACGCCGCCCAGCCGGCTGTAGACACTGCCGCATACCACCACGCTGATGGCAAGTTGAGAGGCATTGAACAGCGCCCGGTCTGCTGTCTTGCGGTGGGCAACGGCATCAACGAGTGCCGCCACGGTTGTCATCAAGATACCGGCACCCAGCCCGTAGATGTACACTACGGGGAAGATAACCGCGTTGCCCAGAGAGTAATTCATGCGGCTTTCTACCTTCACCGTGCGGGCATGAAGGTAGATGGAGAGCGCGCCGAGCAAGGTGAGCTGCGGCCAGTTCTCCCATGGGATTCCAGGGAGGTGGCGCCTGGCCACTGCGGCCGCCCCCACAGCACACGCAACGACAGCTATAAGATAAGGCATCCTTGAGCGCGCTTTGCTCATACAATTCCCTCTTCGATTTGCACATTAGATAGAATACTATTCGCCAAATTCCGCGGTTTTCCTGCTTCCACCAATAAAACCGGCAATTTCCTGCCAAATCTCGTCTGCGCCGTGGCGCGTTTCTGCGGAAAAGGGAATTGCATCCACGCCTAAGGCCTCGCGGATTGCCTTGAGATGAGCAGCCCACCTCCCTCTACTCACCTTGTCTGACTTAGTGGCCACTACCACAAATGGCCTGCCTGAGGCCCGCAACCACTCACACATCAGACGGTCATCCGCGGTAGGCTTGTGGCGCATATCCACCAGCTGGATCACGCCGCGCAGGTTTTCTCGGTTTTTGAGATAGCGCTCAATCATGGGGCCCCAGGTCCGCCGCACGCTGTTAGGCACTGCCGCGTAGCCGTAACCCGGCAGGTCCACCATCACCAGCTTGTCAATCCGGTAGAAATTCAGCGTCTGGGTCATTCCCGGCCGGCTGGAAGTGCGGGCAAACCGCCGCCGCCGCACCAAGGCGTTGATCAGCGACGACTTGCCCACGTTTGAGCGGCCCACGAGTGCGATCTCGGGCAGCCCGTGGGCTGGATACTGTCTGGCATGGACCGCACTCTGGAGAAACTCACTGTCGTGGATGTTCAACCTCACTGCTGATCACCCACCCACGTAGCAGCAGGCGCCTCCTGGCTGGGGATAAACGGCAGAGGGGGCGCCTCCTGGCTCTCTCCACTGTGCTCGCCCTGCTCTTCTCGGGCTGTCTCGTGTTCTGGTTTGGGAAGCAGGGCCTTGGCCACAACCTCGTCCATATGCTCCACGAACTCAATGTTCAACTTGCGAAGGATATTCTCGGGAACCTCCTGCAGATCACGGGCGTTGTCTTCCGGCAGAAGCACCGTTTCGATACCCGCCCGGTGAGCGGCCAGGAGTTTTTCTTTCACCCCGCCAATGGGCAGGATCCTCCCTCTCAGCGTAATTTCCCCGGTCATGGACAGGTCATGCCGCACGGGGCGTTGAGTGAGAGCGCTGGCCAAGGCGACGGCGATGGTGATCCCTGCGCTGGGCCCGTCTTTGGGGACTGCTCCCTCAGGGATGTGCATATGAATGTCATACTTCTCGTGGAACTCGGGGTCAATGCCCCACTCTTCCGCCCGCGAGCGGAGATAACTCAGGGCAGCCTGCGCGGACTCCCGCATGACCTCGCCCAGCTTGCCTGTGAGCGTCACTTTCCCCTTTCCGGGCACCACCGTGACTTCGATGGGCATGATCTCACCGCCGTACTGGGTATAAGCCAGCCCATTGGCCACGCCCACCCGATCCTCCAGCTCCGCCAGGGTGTGGCGGTACCGGGGAGCACCCAAAAACTTGGCCAAGTTGCCTCTGGTGACCCGAATGCCGGAGGCGTTGCCCCGCACCACCTCCGTCGCGGCTTTGCGGCAGATGGTTCCCAGCATCCGTTCTAGGTTGCGTACACCCGCTTCTCGGGTATACTCAGAGATTATCTTGAGGACAGCGTTGTCCGAAATCCGCACCTGTTGCGGGCTCAGGCCGTGATTCTTAAGCTGTTTCGGCCACAGATACCCCTTTGCGATCTGCAGTTTCTCATCGTCGGTGTAGCCGGGGATTTCAATGACCTCCATCCGATCCCTGAGGGGGCCGGGGAGGGAGTAGAGCACATTCGCTGTCGTGATGAACAACACTTCCGATAAATCGAACGGGACTTCGATGTAATGATCGCCGAACTTGTGATTCTGCTCAGGGTCGAGGACCTCCAGCAGGGCCGAAGCTGGGTCGCCGCGAAAATCGGCACCCAGTTTGTCCACCTCGTCCAGAAGGATCACCGGGTTCTTCGTGCCTGCATTTTTCATCGCCTGGATGATCTTCCCCGGCAGAGCTCCGATGTACGTGCGCCTGTGGCCGCGGATTTCCGCCTCGTCCCTCACACCGCCCAAGCTCAGCCGCACAAACTTCCTGCCCAGGGCTTCCGCAACGGACGACGCCAGCGATGTCTTGCCCACACCAGGAGGGCCCACCAAGCAGAGGATCGGCGCCTTGAGATTCGTGGCCAGCTTGCGCACTGCCAAAAACTCCAGGATGCGCTCCTTCACTTTGGCCAGGCCATAGTGATCCCGTTCCAAGATGCGCTCTGCCTCTGCCAGATCGAGGCGATCGGCAGTCCGGTTGGACCAGGGCAGGCTCAGCATCCAGTCCACATAGGTGCGGATAACCCCCGACTCGGCCGACATGGGCGGCATCTTCTCTAAGCGGCGGATTTCGTGCAGCACCTTGGCCCGGGCTTCTTTGGGCAGCTTCGCTTTGCTCAGCCGCTGGCGCAGCTCTTCTGCTTCTGATGTGCGGTCATCCCCCTCGCCCAGTTCCTCTTGAATGGCGCGGATCTGCTCCCGCAAGTAGTATTCGCGCTGCGCCTTGTCCATCTGCTTTCTCACTCGCTGCTGGATGGACTTCTCGAGCGAAGCAATTTCCAGCTCCCTGTATAAAACTTCCAGGACGCGCTCGAGACGCTCAATGGGTGAGAGCCTCTCCAGTACCTGCTGCTTCTCTTCCAGCTTTACGTTCAGCTGCCCGATCACTGTGTCTGCCAGCCGCCCAGGGTCGGTGATGGACCTGATCGCGCTCATCACTTCAGCAGGAACCTTCCTGCTCACCCGGACGTACTCGTGAAACTGCTCGTGCACGGTCCGCACCAGCGCCTCTACCTCGCTGTCCGGGCGTTCATCGCCGGGAAAATCTGGGATGGAGATGGCGGCTTCGTAGAACCCCGCTTCATCTCCTATGTCGTGAATGAGAACGCGGGCCAAGCCCTCCACCAAGATGCGGAGGCCGCTGTCAGGCACCTTCAGCACCTGCTTGATCTCACACAGTGTTCCGATTTTATAGATGTCATCGGGCTTTGGCTGTTCCACCTCAGCCTGATGTTGGGCAGCCAAAACAATACGCCGATCGCCCATCAAGGCCTGCTCCACCGCCTGGATGGAGCGCTCCCTTCCTACTTCCAAGGGACTGACCATGTGGGGGAAGACCAGCGTTCCACGGAGAGGCAGCAGTGGGAACCTGTAGGACCCAGTCTTAGTCGTCATCTGCCTGCACCCCCATTTCTCCTGCTGAATTCATTATAGCACAGTTTAGGAATTCTTGGTACCTTCAGGGGGTGCCGCTGTTGGACGCAGCCGGGACCCCAGCCCCGGGCACTCTGCTGGGCAGTGGAAGCAGTTTCTCCCTGCCGTCTACGAGGGCGCCGCGCAGGGCCTCGCTGACATGGCGGATGGGGATGATCTCGATATCGCGGAACTGGGAAAACAGCTCCTGCCAGTTGTCGTGCGGAATCATCACTCGTTTGGCCCCCGCCTCCCGGGCTGCCGCCACCTTGGGGACAATTCCGCCCACTCCCAGCACCTGGCCGTGAATCGTTACTTCGCCGGTCATGGCCACGGTGTTGTCCACAGCCTCACCGGTGATTGCTGAATAGATGGCTGTAACCATGGTAACACCCGCGCTGGGGCCGTCAACAGGCACTCCTCCGGGGAAGTTGACGTGAATGTGGTAGTTCTCCGGATGCAGCCCCAGGACCGCCCGTAGTACGGTGAGCACGTTGTCCGCGGAGTTGCGCGCCTGGGAACGCCCCCGCATGGTGCGGCCGGCCCCACCGATCTCTTCCTCATCCATCACGCCTGTCACGTTGATGCTACCCCGGCCTGGCTCCACGGGGATCGCCGCCGCCTCAGCGCTGATCAGCATTCCCATGTTGGGCCCGTACACAGCCAGCCCGTTGACAATCCCCACCGCCGGCGCAGGAGGAATGCGCCTCTCCGGCCGGGGAGAGTACTGCCCGCTCGCCACAACCCATTCCATGTCTGCCTGCGTGATGGCACTTCGCCCCTCCGTCTGCACCACGCCCGCAGCGATCTGCACCATGTTCACCGCGTCGCGGCCGTTGGCCGCGTAGCGCTTGAGCACTTCCAGGGCCGCCGGTGCCAGGGGAAACCCGATCTTTGCGGCGGCATGCGCTGCGATCGCTCCGATCTCATCGGCGTTCAGCGGCCGGAAAAAGATCTCCAAACAGCGGGAACGGAGGGCGGGCGGAAGCTCGTGGGGCATGCGGGTAGTGGCACCAACCAGCCGGAAGTCGGCGGGGAGCCCCTTCTGGAAGATCTCGTGAATGTGGGCAGGTATGTTGGTATCTTCTGATGAGTAGTAGGCGCTCTCCAGGAACACCTTGCGGTCCTCCAACACCTTGAGCAGCTTGTTCATCTGGATAGGGTGCAGCTCACCGATCTCGTCGATAAACAAGATGCCGCCGTGGGCCTTGGTAACCGCTCCAGGTTTGGGCTGGGGGATACCTGCGATCCCCAGCGGCCCCGCTCCCTGGTAGATGGGATCATGGACAGACCCCAGAAGAGGATCCGCGATGCCCCGTTCGTCAAACCGGGCAGTGGTGGCGTCCACCTCCACGAACTTGGCGTCCTCAGCAAAAGGAGAGAGCGGGTTTTTCTTGGCTTCCTCCAACACCACCCTAGCGGCAGCCGTTTTGCCCACTCCCGGCGGCCCGTAGATGATCACGTGCTGCGGGTTGGGGCCGCACAGTGCTGCCCGCAGTGCCTTTAACCCATCATCCTGGCCCACGATCTCCTGCAGAGCCTGTGGGCGGGTCTTCTCCGCCAGCGGTTCGGTGAGGGAAACCGCCTTCAGGCGGTGCAGTTTGTCCAGTTCCTTGCGGCTCTCCCGGTCCACCGCATACTTGTTGGACTGCTGCTGGCGCCAGAGGTTCCAAAAATACAGGCCGATCACAATGGCAAAAAACAGGTTGATCAGCCCCAGAATGCCCATCATGGTATCACTCTCCCCCTCACAGCCTCTCCCTGTAGTATGCCCGGGGGAGATAAAAAAATGAGGTGGGCTGCCCCACCTCATGGTCCTTTACGCAGTTTATGCAGTTTCTTCCTTGCCCACTTCATCCACCCGGATCAGCCGCGGCGGCTCCTCGCCGTCCACACATGCCCTGGTAATGACGCACTTTTTCACATTGGCCTGGGATGGCAGTTCAAACATGACATCCATCATCAGATTCTCAACAATTGTGCGCAGTCCCCGGGCGCCCGTTTTCTGCTGCAATGCTTTCTGGGCAATCCGGCGCAAGGCGTCTTCCTGGAACTCCAGTTCCGTGCCATCCATCTGCAGCAGGGCCTGGAACTGTTTTACCAGTGCGTTCTTCGGTTCCGTCAGGATCGACACCAGCGCATCTTCGTCCAGGGCATCAAGGGTGCAGACCACCGGCACTCTGCCGATAAACTCAGGAATCATGCCGTACTTAAGCAAGTCTTCCGGCATGATCTGCCGTAGGATCTCGCCGATCGGGCGCTCCTCACGCTTGCGGATGTCGGCGCCAAAGCCGATCGTCTTCTGGCCGATGCGCCGCTCGATGATCTTCTCCAGGCCGTCGAAGGCGCCGCCGCAAATGAAGAGGATGTTCGTGGTGTCAATCTGGATAAACTCTTGGTGCGGGTGCTTGCGCCCACCCTGCGGCGGTACGCTGGCAATGGTCCCCTCCAGGATCTTCAGGAGGGCCTGCTGCACACCCTCGCCCGACACATCCCGCGTAATCGAAGGGTTCTCTGACTTGCGAGCGATCTTGTCAATCTCGTCAATGTAGATGATGCCCTTCTCTGCCCTCTCGACGTCGTAATCTGCCGCCTGGATCAGCTTCAGCAGGATGTTCTCCACATCTTCGCCTACATAGCCGGCTTCAGTGAGGCTGGTGGCATCGGCGATGGCAAAGGGTACGTTGAGGATGCGGGCCAAGGTCTGTGCCAGCAGGGTCTTACCACTGCCGGTGGGCCCCAGCATGAGGATGTTGCTCTTCTGCAGCTCCACATCTGTACCGCGCGGACTGCTGTTGATGCGTTTGTAGTGATTGTACACCGCGACCGACAGAATCTTTTTCGCCTCGTGCTGCCCGATCACGTACTCATCGAGAATGGCCTTGATTTCCTTCGGTTTGAGGACATTATCCAGCTGAACGTCTTGCTCTTCAATGAACTCTTCTTCGATGATCTCGTTGCAGAGTTCGATGCACTCGTCGCAAATGTAGACTCCAGGTCCGGCGATGAGCTTCTTGACTTGTTCCTGTGCCTTGCCGCAGAAGGAACACTTCAGCTGCCCTTTTTCATCGCCAAATTTGAACATCGTATCACCTCTTTGGCTCTACCTGGGCTCCGGCTTCCGTGTCAGTACGCCGTCGATCAAGCCGTACTGGACTGCCTCCTCCGCGGACATGTAGTAGTCACGGTCTGTATCCCGCTCGATCCTTTCGATGGGCTGTCCAGTGTGTTTGCTCAGGATCTCATTCCCCAATCTCTTCAGATAGAGGATCTCCCGCGCTTCAATCTCGATCTGGCTTGCCTGGCCGTGAGCGCCGCCCATGGGCTGGTGAATCATAATGCGGGAAGCAGGGAGCGCAAAGCGCTTGCCCTTTGTGCCGGCCGCCAGGAGCAGCGCCGCCATGCTGGCAGCCATGCCCACGCAGATTGTGGAAACATCAGCCCGGATATACTGGATTGTATCGTAGATTGCCAATCCTGAGTAGACTACCCCACCAGGGCTGTTGATATACAAATGGATGTCCTTCTCGGGATCTTCCGACTCCAGGAACAGAAGCTGCGCAATAACCAGGTTCGCGACATGGTCGTCGATTGGGCCACCGATGAAAATGATCCTGTCTTTGAGCAGGCGGGAATAAATGTCAAAAGCTCGTTCTCCCCGGCTGGTCTGCTCAATGACCATTGGAATCAACGCACTCATCCTGATCCCTTCCTTTCCCCATAGTTATACGCAAGATCACTCGCCTTCTTGGGGTACCTCTTCCTGAGGTGTGCCCTCCTGGGGCGCATCCTGCTTCGCTTCCACCTCAATGATCTTGGCGCTGTCCACGATGGCCTTCAGCGCCTTCTGCCGCTGCAGGGTTCCGCGGATACGCTCCTTCTCCCGCTCCAGGTAGGTGCGAGCCTGTTCAGCCTGGTCCTTAAACTCAGCCACCTGGCGCTCAATTTCGGCGGCCACTTCGTCGTCCGACACTTCGATTCCTTCCGCCTTGGCCACAGCCTCCAAGATCAGGTGGTTCCTCAACCTCCTGGCCGCTTCACCCTCGAACTGGGACACCAGCTGCTCTTCCGTCTGGTTAGTGAATTGGAGGTACTGCTCGCGAGAAATCCCGCGGTAAGCCATGGCGAGCAAAAAGTCGTCGGCCAAGTGCTCCGCCTCGTGGTGCACCAAGGAGTGGGGCAGTTCATACTTGCTGGCTTCAGCGATCTTATCTAACAGTCTATTCTCGACGGCGGCGGTAGTTCTCCGCTCTGCCTCTTCCTCTAGGTTTTTCCGGATTTCCGCGCGCAATTCTTCCAGCGTCGATGCACTCTCACTGATATCTTTGGCGAAATCATCGTCCAGTTCTGGCACGACGCGCTCTTTAAGCTCCTTGACCGTCACCTTGAAGGTCGCTGTCTTGCCGGCGAGATGCTCGGCGCTGTAGTCTTCGGGGAAGGTAACGACAACGTCCTTAGTCTCCCCAACGTTCATCCCTATTAACTGTTCTTCGAACCCGGGGATGAACTGGCCGGACCCAACGCGGACCATCTGATTTTCCGCAGCGCCGCCGCTGAAGGGCTCGCCGTCAATGAAACCGGCAAAATCGATGACGGCGTAGTCCCCCTCCCGCACATCAGTGCGGCTGTCCACTGCCATGAGTTCCGCCGCCTGATTCTGCTGCTCGCGCAAAACGCGGTCAACATCCTCGTCTGTGATGTTCACCTTTTCTTTCTCAACTTCGAGGCCACGATATGTACCGAGCTCGATTTCGGGGTACACGTCCACTTCGATCTTGAAAGTCACGCCGCTGCCGATTTCGATCTTCTCCACGTTCACATCCGGTTCGGCTACAGGCTCAATACCTGTCTCTTCCAAGGCCTGCTTGTATGCTTTGGGAAGCAGGATGTCCACCGCATCCTCAAAGAAAATCTCGGGCCCGTAATTGCGCTCAATCAGCTTGCGGGGAGCCTTGCCCTTGCGGAAGCCCGGGATGGTGATGCGCTTGACCACACGTCGATACGCACCCTGAATGGCTTCCTCCAAGGCAGCTGCATCGCATTCCACTGTCAGGCGTACGCGGCTGTTCTCCAGCCGTTCCATAGTTGTCTTCATACTCTTCCCCTTTCCGGTCCCTCCACGCGAAAAAAGAATATTCTCCGTTTAATTGGAAATATTCGAGAGATCTTAGTTACAAAATGGTGCAGGCGGAGAGACTTGAACTCTCACGGGGAGCGCCCACTAGATCCTAAGTCTAGCGCGTCTGCCAATTCCGCCACGCCTGCACAGCATCACACACGAACAAAAAGAAATGGTGAGCCATCCGCGATTCGAACGCGGGACACCCGGATTAAAAGTCCGGTGCTCTACCGACTGAGCTAATGGCTCATCACCGCTATAGTATTATAGCAAAGTGGTTTTGGGCGGTCAACTACCTTTTGGGGTAGTATGTCCGCAGCGGAAACGCTATAATAGACTCAGCAGTGTTGGGAGTGAACCGCAATGGAACTGCCGCGTCGGTACTGGCGTTATCTGGACTGGCCGCTCATCCTCTCCGTGGCCGCCCTGATTTTGATCGGACTTATAATTATCTACTCCGCTTCCTATTCCCAGCTCACACAAGCCGGTTTGAGCCCCTTTTACTACGTAACCAGACAGCTTCTCGGTTTGGCCCTGGGTGTGGCCGCCGTCGCGGTGATCATCTCCATTGATTATCGCGCCTGGAAGCGCTGGACGCGGCTGATCTACATTTCGAGCATCGGCATGCTGACTCTGCTGCTCGTGGCCGGAACCACTGTCTTTGGGTCGCAGCGTTGGTTCCGTCTCGGCCCCTTGAGCATTCAACCCTCCGAGTTGGCAAAGCTGGCCCTGGTGCTGACGCTGTCGCGGCACCTTGAAATGCGAGAAAACATCGAGGGCTGGAACCTGTGGCGGGCGTTTGCTCTCACGGGGGTGCCGGCGGCGCTGATCATGCTGCAGCCTGACCTAGGGACATCTGCCATCTTCGTGGGGCTGGCGTTTGCCATGCTGTTTTTCGCAGGAGCCGATCTGCGCAAGCTGGGGTTGTGTGCTGCCGGCCTGGCCGTGGCGGCTTTCACCGCAATTTACGTTTCTTGGAAGGGTTGGCTGTACATCATCAAACCGTATCAGCTCAGCCGCCTCCTGGTCTTCCTCGATCCCTATGCCGACAGGAACAACGCCGGCTGGAACATCATTCAGTCCATTATCGCCATCGGTTCCGGCGGCTTGACAGGCAAGGGCATACTGAGCGGAACCCAGAACCAGCTGCATTTCCTCCCGGCAAACCACACTGATTTCGTGTTCTCCGTTATCGCGGAGGAGTTCGGCTTTGTGGGCTCGGCGGTGGTCCTCATCCTCTACGCCGTGATGATCTGGCGGGGGCTGCGCATCGCCATGCTGGCTAAGGATACCTACGGCATGCTGCTGGCCGGCGGCTGCGTCAGTATCTTCTTCTTCCACCTCATCATCAATGTGGGTATGACTGTGGGCATGATGCCCATCACGGGGCTGCCGCTGCCGTTTATCACGGCGGGCGGAAGCACCCTCCTCACCAGTTTAATGGCGATCGGTGTCATCCTCAATGTGGGCCTGCGCCGGCAGAAGATCATGTTCTAGCAGTTTGTAGTCAAGCGCCAGCACCGCCATGGTGGTGGCGGCAAAGAACACGCAGGTGGCTGCCGCAACGATACCGGAGTCGTTGAACGCCAAAGCCGCCGTACCGGCTACTACCGTCCCCCAGATCCCGTTGGCAATCTGGGGGTATTCTTTTGTCAGCCACCCCACGAAGCGGGAAGGCCGGACGAAACTCGCACCCATCAGCACCATGGCAGCCAGCCATGCGCGGCTCCATATGCTGTAGCGCAGCAGGCGCAGGTTCATGGACAGCTTGCGCTGTACGATGAGGTATAAAGCCAGCAGCCCTTCCTTTTGCAGCAGCTGTACAGTACGGCCGATGTGGGACTGTTGATCGGGCGCCCGTCGCGCGTCCACCGCCATCATGGCACCCAGCACCAGTGCGGCCGCGGCCAACAGTACCGCCACTGCCCGCCAAGAGAACCGCACCCTCAGCAGCGCTCCTAGAGTAACCCCGAATCCCAACACCGCGGTGATAGCTCCTCCGACGTTTGTCCCCCACCATGGCGCCCCGATCACCACTAGCGCCGCGGCAAATGCAGGCAGAGCTGCGGCTGCGCCAGCTCTTTTCCCCCACCCAAGCTGTTGAGCCAGGCAGGCCCACCCCATAATCAGGGATCCGATCAGAATACCCATGTACTCGTTGCCCAAGCCGTAGAAGCGGGCACCTCCGATGGGATCGTAGCCCAGAAACGAAAACCGCATCAACGAGCTCCCGGTTACCGTGTCTACGCCCACCAGGGCCGCGGTCGCAACCGCTACCCCCGTGATCACGGCAAGGAAGCGTCCCCGCCAGAGCTTCAGAGCCAGCACAGCTGCGGCCAGGACCAACACCGCCCACGTCCCCAGCGGCATCATCAGCAGGCAGGCGGGAACTGCCAGGGCAAGGACAAGCAAAAACTGGATGAAGCGGATCAGCCGCTCTGAAAACGGAATGCCGGCGATCATGACAGTCAGGGCAGCCAGATAGGCCCCGATCTGAAATCCCACCAAGGCGCGCAACACCGGGCTCCGATATGTATTGAGCCAGATCAGCCTTTCCTCCAGCCGCAAGACCGCCGTTTGGGCTTCTGCAGGCTCTGCGGGAGATACTGCTGCCGGCGATCCTACCATCGCGGAAGGCGGTTCCGCCCCAAGCAGCTTCAGGATAGTGGGGGCCACGTCCATGTTCGTGATGATACCCGGCCACTTCGTCGTCGGCGACATGAGCAGCCCGTTTTCCCAACCGAACAAGACAACAGGGGAAAGCCACTGGTTGAGGCCCGCTTTCTCCCGCCCCGGGTGGGGGCTGGCCACCAGTACGACCGTGCCCGGCGGAACTTCCTCCAGAAGGCCGCTGACAAAGTCCCGGGCCTCGGCGGCCACGGCCCTGCGAAGGGTGTCAAGCTGGCCGGGCATAAGGGCAGGAGAAGCTTCATCAAGGCGGTAGGGGTCTCCGAGGTCCACCACCACCAAATCCGCGGTGCTGGCCTGCACCCAACCCCGCAGCTGCTCATAGTTTGTGCGAACGCCGAATGGGCGCCGCACATCTTCCAGCAGCAGTTCTCTGCCAACTCTGCCCTCTGACACCCTCCCCACTTTATCCGCGGCAACTACCGCCGCCCAGCGGGCGGAGCGGTCAGTATCACTGTTGCCGTAAGCGGCGGCTCGAAGCCACCCTGCCTGCAGAGCTGTGCCCAGGGCTCCCGGCCGTACGGTGTAGGCAGTATTCTGCCCGTTGCGGATCCGCCAGATCTCAGGCACCACCACAGCCCACGGATCCAGCCCTGTGTTCCGCGTATATGTTTCATCTTCTTCCCGGTCAAAGGCAGCTCCAGCCCCCGTCACACCCACCGCCCGAGCACCGCTGCTGATACTCAGATATGCTCCCTCTACCCCGGCCCCGCCGCCGGTGCGCGTGTTCATGATCCCCCAAGCTTGAGGTTCACCCGGCGCCAACCCTGCCAGGTCTTCCAGGCCGGCACCGTGCCACAATATGAGAATCACCTGCGAGACTTGGGCTCTTACGGGCACAGCTGTGCCCACCATTATGGCCGCCAGCGCCACCACCAGGCATGTTCTCAAGATCGGCACAACTCCTCGTACACGGCGCGGGTACAGGTAATCATCTGTTCCTGCCCGAACAGCGCCGCGGCGCGCTGGCGGTTAAACTCACCCATCTGCTGCGCCCGCCGGCTGTTCCGGAGCAGGTTCAGCACCGCCGCGGCAAGCTCGGGAGCGTCACCGGGCTTAGTCAAGTAGCCGCTTTTGCCCGCCACCACTGCTTCCCGCATGCCTGCCAGGTCAGAAACCACCACAGGCAGCCCCGATGCCATTGCCTCCAGCACACTCAGGCTCAGGCCTTCACCCAGGCTGGGGAGGATGAAAAGGTCCCATCCTGCCATCAACTGCGGCACGTCGTCCCTCCATCCCAAGAAGTGCACCGCATTCCCTAATCCAAGCGCCTTAGCGTACTGTTCGAGCCTGGCTCGTTCGGGGCCGTCGCCCACCACCACAAAGTGCAGCTCTGGTACGATCCGCCCCAGAAGTGACATCGCTTTCAGTGCAGTACTCACTCCCTTACTGGCGATCAGGCGGGCAGTCATTCCTACTACTTTGGCGTTCTCCGGTACTCCTTGGGCCGCCCTGGCGGCGCTGCGGGAATACCCCCGGAACCGATCCAGGGGGATCCCGTTGCGGATGGTATGAACGCGGGCGGGGTTGGTGTAGGCCACCAGCTGCTCGCGCAGTGCATCCGAAACGGCGATCACCACGTCCATCCGCCGCAGCAGCTTCTGGTAGGCAAAAGCATAGGCCATCTGGGCGGCGAGCCCCTGCGGTTGAGGAAGGTTGTTGTGCACCGTGAAAACCAGGCGCGGCCGCTTCAGGCAGAAACTGAGGGCAGCAGCGGTAATCAGCGCGGCTTTAAGGCCGTGGATGTGCACCAGCTGCGGCTGGATGCGCCTTATCAATCGCCGCACTTCTCGCACCGCCTGCCAGTCAGAACGGAACTGAACGCGGTCCCCGATCTCCACTGGAAAGAACTTCCTTCCCTGAGCCAGTTTCTGCAGTGTGGCGGGAGCCGCAATTACTATCTCCAGGTCGGGCATACCCAGCAGCAGTTGGCTGATATGATTGAGCATCCCCCCTTCAGCGGGGCGGATTACCCACAAAATCCTCATGGCCCACAGCCTACCTCCCTCTTTTCCCTCTCAATTAGTGTGAACCGATGTAGGCAATCAATGCGGGGAATACTGAAAAGGGAAAGGAGGTCTTGCTTTGCGCAGGCAGATCATGATCACCCTTGTGCTGATAGGAGTTGCCGTCCTCGCGGCGCTGCAGCTGATCGGGGCACTCACAGACCCTGGTGGGGACGGCAGTGTGCGCAATGTGCGCTTCAGTGACTATGCCCCGCTGCTGCCGCCAACAGCGCCGAACACCGCTGGCCTTCAGGCCTCGCTGGACCGCATTTCCCGCACTGCCCTGGACGGCCAGTGGGCTGCTGCCGCTCATGAAGCAGGCCGCTTGGAGAACCTGTGGCTGGCAATGCGGGCCGGTGCCGGAGGTGCCCTCCAGATTGAGCAGGATATTACCGCCGGCATAACAGAGCTGCAGATGCATGTCTTGGCCCGGGATGCACAGGCCGTGTTGGAGACGGCGGAGCGGCTGACGGCATACTTCGGCCGGCTGCGCTAGCCGCAGCCACACCTGCCTCGGTACACAAAAGGGGAGTGCCCCGCACTCCCCTGATCTCAGCTTTCTTTGTCTGGCTGCTCGCCTTTCTTCTTCTGCATCTCCTGGCTGTCGTACTGCTTCTGATACTGCTGCTGGTACTGCTGCCTCCCCAGTTCCTCGCCTGTTTCGTAGAGATTGCCTGTGTTGGGCAGGTTTCCCAGCTGCTGCTTCTGAGTGCGGCGCTCTTTTTTGTCGTCGCCGCGTTTGTCTTTGGGCACCCGCTGCCACCTCCTTCATCCGTTATTATGGACGAAGGGGATTTCTTTTATGATGGCGAAAACATATTGAAAACTGGCTGACTGGAGGTTCTGCCATGAGCGTAGCCATTATCGCCAATCCCGCGGCGGGACGCGGCCGGGGGCAGCGGGTTGCTCACATCGTCGAAGATATTCTCACAGCTAAAGCGGTAGATTTTGAACTCATCTACACAAAAAAACACCGCCACGCAATCGAGCTGGCGGAAAAGGCAAGCAGAAAGCACGAGATTGTAGCAGCCATTGGCGGTGATGGCACTGTTGGGGAGTTGCTCGAAGGCATTCTCGAATCTGACAGTATCCTGGGGATCATCCCCGGCGGAACCGGCAATGACTACTCCAGGGGATTGGGGCTCCCGCGCCAGACAGCGCAGGCCGTGGAAACGGTCTTAGAAGGGACACCCACCTTCATCGATGTGGGCATCGAGCAGGATAAAGTCTTCGGAGTGCTGGCGGGGATCGGCTTTCCTGTGACGGTCATCGAACACACCAACATGCATCGAGACAGCCCGCTGAAGGGGCCCCTGGCAATACTGGCCAGTGTGGGGTACACTCTCAAGAACCTGCGCACCTACCGGGTCCAGATTACCCTGGACGACGACGTCTTTGAACAGGACGTGGCCGGCATTCTGGTGATGAACATGCGTTACGGGGGCGGCGGGCTGATGTTCGCCCCTGATGCCCGTTATGATGACGGCTATTTCACCGTTGTGATCATCGGTGCGGTGGGTAAATGGGAACTGGCCACCACTCTGCCCAAAGTCTACTTCGGGCGGCACGTGGGCCACCCAAAGGTGAAATTGATCCAGGCCAAGCGGGTGAAGTTCGACTGCGAACCTCTGCCCAAGATGTACGACGGCGATCTGTGGTCCCAGACACCCTTCGCCGCCCAGATCCGCCCGCAGGCCGCCCGCGTCATGCTGCCAAAAAGCCCCGGCCGCTGAGGCCGGGGCTTCACACTGCAGATTCCCTACATCCTTCCCTAAATCAAGCCCAGCTCGCGGCCGGCTTTGGCAAACGCATCCAGGGCAAACTGCAGGTCCTCCTGAGTATGAGCTGCCGTGACGATAGTGCGCACTCGCGCCTTGCCCCGCGGCACGGTTGGGAAGGCAATGCCCTGGGCGAAGACGCCTTCTTCGAACAGCCGGTCCGCCAGCTGCATCGTCTTCCGCTCGTCGCCGACAATGACAGGGATGATGGGCGTGGCACTGTTGCCGGTGTTGAAGCCCAGATCCTGCAGGCCCCTGCGGAAGAAATTGGTGTTCTCCCACAGCCTGTCGATAAGCTGCGGTTCCTCCTGAATAAGATCGATGGCAGCAATGGCGGCAGCAATCACACCCGGTGGATGAGAAGTGCTGAAGAGGAAGGGCCGCGCCCGCTGCACCAAATAGTCGATGAGCTTCTGGGGCCCCGCCACGTATCCGCCGAGCCCACCCAGGGCTTTGGACAGCGTCCCCACTTGGATGTGCACCCGGCCGTGCAGGTTGTAGTGGTCCACGGTCCCCCTGCCGCACCGGCCCAGCACGCCGCTGGCATGGGCATCATCAACCATCAGTATGGCACCGTACTTCTCCACAAGTTCCACGATCTCCGGCAGTTTGGCGATGTCACCGTCCATGGAGAACACGCCGTCAGTTACTACCAAGGCCCGGCGCCCCTGTGAAGCTTCCAGCGCTTCTTTGAGAGCATCCATATCTCCGTGGGGGTACACCACAATCTGCGCCCGGCTGAGCCGCGATCCATCAATGATGCTGGCGTGGTTCAGCTCATCACTGATAATCACGTCCTCGCGCCCCAGGATACAGCTGACAGTACCGGCATTGGCTGTAAACCCAGACTGGAACACGAGACAGGCTTCAACATTCTTGAACTTGGCCAGCTTTTCCTCAAGTTCGCGATGAATCTCCATGGTTCCGGCAATCGTGCGCACGGCACCAGAACCGACCCCCAGCTTCTCGGTGGCCTTGATGGCAGCTTCTTTCAAGCGGGGGTGGTTAGCCAGTCCCAGATAGTTGTTGGACGAGAGGTTAACCACCCGCCTGCCGTCATAGTAGGCAACCGGGCACTGCTCGCCGCTCAACACCCGGGGGATGCGGTAGACACCTTGGTCTTTCAGGTTTTGGATCTCTTGATCCAAGAAACTGAGCACATCCACTAGTGATCACTCCCGTTCGGATAGATAATGATCTTGCCGCACTGGCCTGACTTCATCAGCTGCATCGCCTCGTCCATGCCGGTAAAGTCAAAACGGTGGGTGATGAGGGGCTTGAGATCAAGTCCACACTCGATGAGAGCCTGCCCTTGATACCACGTGGAGAACATCTTGCGGCCGTTGATGCCGTACAGACGCGCCCCCTTGAAGATAACTCCGTCTGCCAAGTCCAGAGTTACTCTGCGCGAGGGGATCCCCAAGAGTGAGACTTCGCCGCCCTTCACCAGGCAGGCCAGCCCGCCGTTGATGGCCGATTCGCTGCCCGACATCTCCAGGAGCACATCTACTCCCCAGCCGGATGTAGCCTCCATGACCGCATCCTTCATGTCCACCGCGGTAACGTTGATGACCGCGTCCGCTCCCAGCTTGCGGGCCAGCTCCAGGCGGTACGGGCTGACATCCGTGCAGATCACCTGCAGCGCTCCCGCCTGCTTGGCAATGAGGATGGCCGCGAGCCCGATCGGGCCCACTCCAGTAATCAAGACCCTTTTGCCCACCAGGTCACACTCTAAAGCCGTGTGCACAGCGTTGCCATAAGGGTCTTGAATAGCAGCGATTTCTGGATCCACTTCCGTTCTCCACACCCAGAGGTTTTCGGCGGGGACGGTGACGTACTCCGCAAAGCAGCCGTTGCGGTCTACGCCCACTATCTTTACGTCCTCACAGATGTGGCCCCTGCCCGTGCGGCAGTAGCGGCAGACACCGCAGGTAAAGTGTGTTTCCACAGACACAAAATCCCCAACTGCGGCGCCCTTGGTACCGGGCCCGAGCTCCACAACTGTTCCGCAGAACTCATGCCCGAAAATAAGGGGAGGCTTGATCCGGGACTGGGCCCATTCGTCCCAGCCGTAAATGTGTACATCGGTCCCGCAGATCGCGGCCACCTTGACCTTGACCAGCACCTCGCCCGGGCCGGGCGTGGGAATGGGAGCTTCGATCAACTGTGCCCCCGGCTGTGGCCCCACCTTCGCAACAGCTTTCATAGTACCTGTCATAGACATCCCTTTCACACTCGTAGAGGTTGTGTTGCACCGTATTCTTCAATTATTAACGGAGAGAATCCTGCCACAAAAAGAGGAATAATGCCCTTTCCAGAAGAAAGAGCTTGTGCTAGAGGGGTGACTGGACTATGAATCAAGTGGCAATAGTTGGAGCAGGCAAAGGTGGAACAGCAATCCTGAAGTGCTTACTGCAGACGCCTGGTATCAAGGTGGTGGGTGTGGCAGACACCAATCCTGCCAGCCCGGGCATGGGCCTGGCCCAAGAACACGGGATTTTCACCACCACTGATTTTCGCGACTTGCTGGCAGTTCCCGGAAAGAAGACCATCATTGATGCCACCGGTGTGCCGGCGGTGGCCAGAGCGCTGGAAGAGGCTGCTGGGCAGGATGTGCGCATCGTCCCCCCGGAAGTTGCAGAACTCTTGTGGACCATTGTCGAAGATCGGGAATCGGTCAACCGCGTCCTGATCCATGAATCCTCCAACTTGCTGTCGTTCATCCAGAACGGCATCGCCCAGCTCGAAGAGATGAACAGCGATTCAGAAGCGGCGCTCCAAGCAGCGGCCCGCCGCATCGAATCACTGGCAGATCTCACGGCCAACAGCCATGAGCTGCTGCAGCAGACAGAAGCGATCGTGAAGATCGTCCGCAATGTGGCAGATAAGAGCCGTATCCTCGGCATCAACGCAGCCATAGAGAGTGCCCGGGCCGGCGAACAGGGACGTGGTTTCGGTGTCGTTGCCGACGCCATTCACGAACTGGCGGCCCATTCAGTAGCCTCGGTGCAGTCTATCACCGGCACGATCAAGGACATCTACGCGACACTGGCTGCCATCCGCGACCAGGTAGAGGATGCCCTGAAGCAGATCCACAACTTACAGGCGAAGCAAAACGCACTAACGCAGGAACTCCACGCAGCCTTCAAACAGATGAGTGCCAGCGCCGAGAACCTCAACAACTTAACCGATCATGCAAAAAAGTGACTCGAGCCCGAGTCACTTTTTTTCTAGAGCAGTGTGATGTTGTGCCTGCGGCAGGCATCCGTCATGGCCTGCGGCCAGACTGAAGCCTGCACCTCTCCGATGTGGGCCCGCTGCAGCAGGTACATGCAGAGGCGTGATTGGCCGATGCCGCCGCCGATGGTGTAGGGCAGTCTTCCCTCCACCAGCTCGCGGTGGTATTCAAGCTGCAGCCGCTCCGTGCAGCCGGCTGTTTCCAGCTGTGATATCAGCGTGGGCCCGTCGACCCTGATCCCCATCGATGAGAGCTCCAACACTCGCTCCAGGACCGGGTGCCAGGCCAAGATGTCGCCGTTTAGGTTCCAGTCGTCGTAGTCTGGGGCCCGCTCGCCGTGTTTTTGGCCGGACCGCAGCCGGTGCCCGATGTTCATCACAAAGACGGCACCGTACTCCCGCGCCGCGGCATCTTCCCGAGCCTCAGGGCACAGATGGGGGAAGCGGTCCTCCAGTTCTTGCGCAGTGACGAGGGCAATCCGCTCTGGCAGGCAGCACTCCAGCACCGGGTACACTCCAGTGATATGCTCGGCGGTGGCCTGCAGTGCGCGGAAAATACCCTCTACCACACCGCAGAGAAACTCCCTCGTCCGGTCCTTCTCCCCGATTACCTGTTCCCAATCCCACTGATCGACGTAGATAGAATACAGGTTGTCCAGCTCTTCATCTCTACGGATCGCGTTCATGTCGGTGTAGAGGCCTTCCCCTTCGCGGAAGCCGTACCGTTTCAGGGCCATCCGCTTCCACTTGGCAAGTGACTGGACGATCTCGCACTCCGCCCCCAGGGCCGGGACATGGAAAGACACAGGCCGCTCCCTGCCGGATCCGTCCTCAGTCTGGGCATTTAAAAAAAGACTCAGCCTCATGCTGAGTCGTCAAAAGCAAAAATGGGGTGAGTAACCGGATTCGAACCGGTGACCTCCAGGGCCACAACCTGGCGCTCTAACCAGCTGAGCTATACCCACCGTAATTATGGCGCGCCTGGCAGGAATCGAACCTGCGGCACTCGGATTAGAAGTCCGATGCTCTATCCCCTGAGCTACAGGCGCCTGCCTTCGCGATAAGAAGGGATGGAGCGGGTGATGAGAATCGAACTCACATAGCCGGCTTGGAAGGCCGGTGCTCTGCCATTGAGCTACACCCGCTCGCAATGGTCGGGGCGAGAGGATTTGAACCTCCGGCCTCCTGCTCCCAAGGCAGGCGCGCTAGCCAAACTGCGCTACGCCCCGGTTGCAGTCGAGGACGAGGCCCTCAGACTGACATCAATTATGTTACCATGCAGTTCGACTGTGTGTCAATATCCTTTAGGCATTTTGGTACTGCTGCAGCAGCCGCTCAAGGCCGGCCAGGGCCCGCGCCCGATGGCTGATCTGGTTCTTGATCTCCGGGCCGAGCTCGGCGAAGGTCTGCCCCAGTTCAGGCACAATAAACAGGGGATCGTAGCCGAAACCTTCGGTTCCCCGTGGGGAAAGACCAATAGTGCCGCGGCAGATTCCTTCGGCGAAGTGCACCGGGCCGCCGGGGACTGCCAGGGCGATCACACACCGGAACTGAGCGCCTCTCTTCTCAGGCGGCACATCTGCCATCAGTGCCAGCAGCTTAGCATTGTTGGCCGCATCGGTGGTTGGTTTTCCCGGTTCCGCGGCAAAGCGGGCAGAATGCACTCCGGGAGCACCGTTGAGGGCATCTACCTCCAGTCCCGAGTCGTCCGCAACCACCAGTTCTTGCACCCAGGCCACGGCCTGCTCAGCTTTCTTGCGGGCATTCTCCGCAAACGTCTCGCCGTCTTCCACTACTTCTGGGAAATCCCCCAGCTCAGTGATGGATACCACCTGAAAGGGCAGGCCGCTGAGGATCTGCTGGATCTCTTCCACCTTCTTGCGGTTGCGTGACGCTACCACCAACAGGCGTTTCCTCTGACTCATCTCAGTGTCCTCCAAACTTGGCCGCCAGATCCTCGGCAAACAGCTGCCGTTGGATGGAGATGAGTTGCTGAATGCCTCCCTCAGCCAGATCCAGCAGCTGCAGCAGCTCCTCGCGGGTGAAGGGGTTCTGTTCCCCGGTTCCCTGCACTTCTACAATTTTGCCGCTGCCGGTCATGACCACGTTGAAGTCCACCTGGGCCACGGAGTCCTCGCTGTAATCCAGATCCAGCATGGGAACCCCATCTACAATCCCGACGCTCACAGCTGCGAGGTAATCGCTGATTCCAGTCGTCTCGCTGTTGGTCTGTTCCTGCAGCCTGCGCAGGGCGTCCATTAGGGCCACGAAAGAGCCGGTGATGGAGGCCGTCCTGGTTCCTCCGTCAGCCATGATCACGTCGCAGTCGATCCAGATGGTCCGCTCTCCCAAAACCTTCAGATCTACGACGGACCGGAGGGCACGCCCGATCAGGCGCTGGATCTCATGAGTGCGCCCCGCGGGCCGTCCTTTGGAGACCTCCCGTACGTTGCGGGCCTCTGTGGCCCGGGGAATCATCGCGTATTCGGCGGTAATCCAGCCGCTGCCCTGCCCCCGCAGAAAAGGCGGTACCTTATCTTCAATGCTGGCAGTGCAGATTACCTTCGTGTTGCCTACCTCAATCAGGACCGAGCCTTCCGCATGGGGGATGAAGCCACGTGTGATCTTGACAGGGCGAAGCTGTGCAGGCGCCCGGCCGTCTTTGCGTACAATGGTCATTTAAATGCCTCCTCAAGGCCGGGATCGCGGTACTGTGCCGGTCCCGTTTTGAATATGTTGCCCCCGCAGCAGTCGACCGCCACAATCAGCGGCAGGTCTTCCACCACCATGCGGTGCACCGCCTCGGGGCCCAAATCCGGATAAGCCACTACTTCCACTTCTTTGATGCACTGTGCGATGTACGCGCCCGCCCCCCCAACCGCTGCGAAGTACACCGCCCCGTGCTGGGCAATAGCTTCTTGAACCGCGGCGCTGCGGCCGCCCTTGCCGATCATGCCCTTGAGCCCTCGTTCCAGCAGGGGTACGGTGAGGCTGTCCATCCGCGTCGCAGTTGTAGGGCCAGCAGAACCAATAACCATACCTGGCGGAGCTGGGCAGGGCCCCACGTAGTAGATAACTGCCCCCTCCAAAGGTATGGGCAGCTCCTTCCCTTCTTCGATCAGCTTCACCAACCGCTGGTGAGCCGCATCCCGCGCTGTGTAGATCTCCCCAGAAAGCCGGACCTCGTCACCGGCCCGCAGGCTCTGCACATCCCTCAGCGGTGTGGTTATGACTCGCATATCTCAGCCCTCCTTGATCAACTCCGCCACAAGCCGGCGGAAGTGGGCACCGCGTTCTTCAAAGTTGCGGTACATGTCGTAACTGGCGCAGCCGGGCGAGAGCAGAACCACATCACCGGGCGCTGCCAGGGATTCACCGATGCGCACGGCTTCCTGCAGATCTGCCGCCCGATAGATGGGGAACTCGCCCACAGACTGTACCGCATCGGCGATCTGCTGGGCCGTTTCTCCGAACACCACTACCGCCTTGGCGCGAGCATGGATTTCTGCCGCCAGGGGCGCGAAGGACAGCTTCTTGTCGTAACCGCCGGCCAAAAGGATCACCGGGCCAGAAAAGGACCGGAGGCCGGCAACGGCGCGCACTGGGGTAGTGGCTATAGAATCGTTGTAGTAGCGTACTCCGTTTTTCTCTCCTACCAATTCCAGGCGGTGCGCCACGCCCGTAAATGTCCTGCAGACCTGCCCTATCGCCTCCCACGAGGCCCCTCCCAAGTGCGCCATAACCGCGGCGGCAAGGAGGTTCTCCAGATTGTGCTCGCCCAACAGCCTCACTTCGCTGGTGCGGGCAAAGGCGCGCTCTCCCTGTTCGTCGCGCCACAAGAGCAAGCCGTCTCTGAGAAAAGTTCCTCGCTCCACCTCCCGGCGGCGGCTGAAGTAGTACCGGCGGGCAGGCGTCTGCGCGGACATGGCCAGGACCGCGGGATCATCCCCGTTGACAACGGCCGCATCGGTGCTGTGCTGAAAGCGGTAGATGCGGGCCTTGGCGGCTGCATAGTTCTCCATGGTACCGTGGACGTCCAGATGGTTTTCGCTGAAGTTGGTCACAAGGGCGTACTGGGGGCTCACTGTAAGCTGTTCCAGCTGGAAACTGGACAGTTCCAGCACCACCCGCGCCTGGGGAGGAATATCCAACACCTTTTCAATGAGGGGCGTGCCGATGTTGCCGCCCACATAAGTCTCAATGCCGCTGGCGCGCAGCATTTCCCCAATCAGCGTCGTGGTGGTTGTCTTGCCGCTGCTGCCCGTGATCCCCAAGATGGGTGCCCGGCAGTAGCGCATCACCAGTCCTATCTCGCTGGAGAACTGCACCTTTCCGGCCAGAGCCTGAAGCTGCGGTAGGTTTTTGGGGATACCGGGGCTTAGAAAGACCACATCGTAGGCTTCCAACCCATCCAGGTAGCCTTCTCCCAGGATCAACTCGACGCCAAGCTCCTCCAGTTCTCGTGCCCTCTCCCCTAAGGCTTCTCGGGTGGCCTTGTCTCGGCCGGACACTGCGGCGCCGAAGCGGCGCAAAAAACGAATTAAGGGGACATTACTGACCCCCAGGCCTACCACAGCTGTTGATTTTCCCTGCCATTCACGGCGGACTGTATCTTCCATCACACTACATCTCCAGACGGCCAATAACGCTGCACAACCTGCGGCTCCATGTCCATGAAGGTGCTGATCAGGTTCTGGAACCGCCACGGATCTCCGCTGACCCAAAACTCCGTCCGGCACTCGCCGGGGCCGCACTCACCGGGTCTGCCCGCAAGGAAACGGGCAACCTGTGACCGGACCTCCAGCGCGGGGTCGAGAATGGGCATCTCCGGCCCCACGAGCTGCCTGATCTCGTGCAGGACCAACGGATAATGTGTACAGCCGAGAATGATTGTATCCACTTCGGCTTCCAGCAGCGGAGTGACATACTCCACCACTGCCTCCCGGACCACCGGCCCCCCACTGTATCCCGCCTCAATCAGCGGCACCAGCTTCGGGCAGGCCTGACTCACAACTTCCACATTGGGAACGACAGCCTGAAACGCCCGGGGATAAGCACCGCTCTCGGTAGTGGCTCTCGTGGCCAGCACGCCCACGCGGCCTTTCGTCACCGGGAGTGCCTGGGCCACTGCCGCGTCGATCATGTTGAACAGGGGCAGCGGTGGCTCACTGATCCGGGGAACGACCACCGCGCTCATGGTGTTGCAGGCCACGACCACCGCATTGACCTGCTTCTGCTCGAAAAACGCCATGATGCGCTGAAAATAGCCAAACAGCTCCTCCGGGGACTTATCACCGTACGGAACATGGATTGTATCGCCAAAGTATATAATATGTTCTGTCGCGACCGGGTGCAAGGCCTGCCACACCGTGAGGCCGCCCACGCCCGAATCGAGTATTCCCAGTGCCATCGATAACTCCTCCCACCCGGCCCCGCATCTTTCCCTAGTATATGCACTCCGCAGAGTTCTTAGGTCAAGGACGCTCCCACGAGGGTATAATCTGGGGCAAGGGGCTCCAACGTTGATACATGGCCGGCAACTGTCTCCACCAGGGCGCCTTCCACCCAGATCTGCACGCGCTCTACCCCCGGGGCACCGGCCAGTGTGTTCACGATCCCGTAGATGGTCACCAGTTCTCCCGCACTGCCGCCGGGATGAGCCTGCACCAGCTCACGGCTGAAGTTGACGTGTACCACGGAGCCGGCCTGTCTTACTCCCAGCACCCGCGTTCCCTCGGGCAGTACAGGGAGAAGGCCCGGCAGAGACGGCCCAGCCTCTAGATACGCAATGAGCTCCTGCAGCGAAGGCTCGCCGAAGTGAATCTCAGGTTCCAGCCCAACACGAGCGGCACTGGCGAAGTACACGGCAAATGCCGGCCCTGCCGGCGGGGCCTGAACCTGCTCCGCATAGTCCCCCGTGAGGAGCCTCACGCCGAGCAAGACTACACAAACTGCGATCAGCACCGCGATCCGCCGTTCCCGCTCCATTGTTATTCCTCCTTGGAGGGCCCTTCCGTGAAGTACCTCACGATCCCGTTGAAGATACCCTTGGCAGCCGCTGCTTGGAAACCTGGTGCCCGCAGCAGCACTTCCTCATCAGGATGGTTGATGAACGCCACCTCCACCAATGCCGTAGGGATTGTGGAACCATTGAGGACTGCCAAATCGGTACGGGGCCTGAGCCCCCGGTCGTAAAGCTGGAGCTCTTTCACCACTTCTGCCTGCAGATACTGGGCCAGGATCTTGTTGTCTTCCCGCTTGGGGTTGTAGAGAGTCTCGGTCCCTCTCGCGATGCGGTCATCGAGGTAGGCGTTGGAGTGCACGGAAACGAGGATCTCTGCTCCCACTGCGTGTGCCATCTGCGGGCGCTCAAAGATGGAAACATAGACATCCTCCGTCCGGGTATAGTGTACCACTGCACCCGCCTCTTCCAACAGTTCGCCGAGGAGCAGAGCAATGGCCAAGTTAACCTCTTTTTCAAAGGTGCCGTAAGGGCCGATAGCCCCTGGATCAGAGCCACCGTGGCCCGGATCAACCACGATCACTCTCCCAGCCAGGATCCCTTCTCTCCCGGCCTGGCCCGTACTGTCCGCGGCCCTTCCTTGAGACTCTGCCAGGGCCCGCTGGCGCTCTTCCCGTTCTCGGGCTTCTCGCTCCCGGGCCTCCCTTTCTCGAGCTTCCCGCTCCAGCGCGGCGCGCTTTGCTTGGGCTTGCGCCGCCGTACCCTCGAACAGGTTCACCGCGAATACGCCGTCGCTGCCCGTTACATCCCATAGTGTCATGGGCTGGTCCAATTCCAGGACAATGCGGGTGATGGCAGGCGTATTCTGGCTGACCCGCACCCGGCGCACGGCTGGGTCATCAACGGCAAACTCCATGGCGCTGCCGATGAGGGTCGTGTTGTGCAGATTCAGTACCAGGCGTGCCGGGTTCTCTAGGTGGATGGCCTCCACGGTGGGTTGACTTGTTACGCGCAGCATCAGGCGCGGGCCTGCTTCTCCCCGCTCATAGGCCACCTCAGTCAGCTGGTAGTTGAACTCAATCTCCAGGCCGCCCTCGGGCCAGGGCGTAATCCGGTAACCAGTGGCGGCGTTAAGGTCAAAGACGATGCGGATGGTGTTGCCGTCGAACAGGCTTGTCCGGATCTGACGCACGATGTTGCCGTTGACTACCTGGTCGGGCAGCGGCCTGCCGGATACGCCTAACAAGTCCACCACCAGCCGATCCGGATTGACCAAGAGCATACTCTTGTACCCGCTGTAACTGCGCACGTCCACGAATACACGCGAGCGGGGCCCTCCTATGTACACGATCTCTCTCAGATCCGGCTCGGGTTCTGGAACATCCACGGGCGCTGACGGGCCTTCTCCCGCTTCATCTAGGAAGCCTCCCACCACACGCAGAGCGCCGATTTTGTCGTCAAAGATGAGGCTCAAACCCAAGCGGTCCACAATGAAACGCAGGGGCACCATCAGGTCCCCCTGGCTGAACTCCAAAGGCACATCCAACCGATAGGCCGTCCCGTTTACCAGTGCACTTTCTTGGCCCACGTGCATAGAAATGGTTAGGTTACCGAACTCAAGATCGACTTTATCTCCCTTGGCCGACCAAGTGACCTGCCCGCCCAGATACTCAGAGACCACCTGCAGAGGTACCAAGATGCTGCCGTTGACAATGCTGACCGGCTGGTTCAACTGCGCTTCGCGGCTGCCGAAGTATAGGCCCAGACTGGCATGAACATGCTCTGCCCCCCATAGGGCGGTGAGTAAGATAAAAAATAAAATGATGAGTGCAGGTTTCTTCATGCCTTCTCCTCCCGAAAATATCACTTGCACAGTTTCGCTATCTCTGAAGGTTAATCCTGCATTTGAAGGAGGAAACTCACAGTATTCGCCCGTTCTTGGCAGCGTGCGGCCTACACCGCATTACTCTTAGTGGCACTGTACGGGGCCGCTGTGGCCTGCCTGTTGATCATTACTATTATTCGAAATGAGATCCAGATTTGGGGAGGAAGGGCCGCAACTGTCTCTGCCCAGCCGGCCGAGCCGGCCCACATTACCACCCATATCTGCAGTGTCTTCGGGGATCCCCTGCCCTATGCTGTAGTCTATGTCGGAGGAAGGGTGGCCCAGGCAGACAGCACTGGCTTAGTGGAACTGGCCGGGCTCAGCCCCGGCCGCATGGAGATGACAGTCTTTGCCGGGGGATTCCAGCCCCTCACCCTAGAAGTCCAGCTGGAGCCCGGGGCCAACAGCCCAGTGATCAAGTACGATACGGGGCTGTGGCCCGAATCCTTTATGGCAGACTTCCACATCTACTACAGCAGCGAGCAAAGGGCGCTGTTGGGCATCTTGGGTTTCGCCAACGGCACCGCGGAGCCCATCTACGTTCACCGCGCAGTACTGCACACGCCCCAGGGGCAGGCCATTGCAGACCTTCTTGACACTGGGGGCGGATTTGAATACTTTGCCGGCCTGTCCAGCAAGATCAGGATGGTGGAGGAGCCGCGCAAAGCGCTGCTGTGGCCGGCCCGAACGTGGCAGCCGGGAGAGTTTGCGCCCATCCCCGGCGTGTTTGCTGAAGGGGCCTACACCTTGGAGGTGCACTGGGGCAGCGAAGCCGAGCACAACAGCGGCCAGTACCAGGTGCTCCGCGTTACAAGCTACCTGGACTTCAAACTGTCGGGCAATCCCCACGCCAACAACAAGTGAGCGCGCACTTGAGCCGGCCCAGGCCATCTGCTATACTGAACACGGGAGGGATTGCTGTGCCTGACAAATACCAGCGGATTGCGGAGAACCGCAAGGCCTACCATGATTACCACATTGAGGAAACGCTGGAAGCTGGCATTGCCCTCCAGGGGACAGAGGTGAAGTCGCTACGGCTGGGCCGAGTTAACCTCCGGGACAGCTTCGCCAAGGTGGAGCGCGGCGAGGTGTTCCTCCACGGGGTACACATCAGCCCCTACGAGCAGGGGAACCGCTTCAACCACGACCCGCTGCGGGTGCGCAAGCTTCTCCTGCACAAGCGGGAGATCCGCCGCCTGATCGGTAAGGTGCGGGAGGAAGGGTACACTCTGATCCCTACGAAGCTGTACTTTAAGAACGGCCGGTGTAAAGTGGAATTGGCTCTAGCCAAGGGCAAGAAGCTGTACGACAAGCGGGACGCTATCGCCAAGCGTGATGCGGAGCGGCGGGCCCGGCAGGCTGGAGCGAGGGAAACTTGACGAAACTGAGCCCCTGTGCTATGCTTGAGGTGCAGTCATGGGGGTGAATTAGTTTCGACGCGGATCGGGAGTGCATCAGAAGCGAGCCGAGGTTCCCAACCCTCGTAAAACATGGGGCTTAAAATAACTGCAAACAACAATTACGCTTTAGCTGCTTAAGTTCAGCTAACGCCGCTTAGCTCAATGCCTGTTTGAGCTAAATCGGTGTCATAACTACAGGCTACCTTGGCGGTCTGCCTGGCCCGCCCAAGGGAAACAGACAGGCTGGCCTGCCCCGCAGCTGGCTGCAGAGCGGCAGGGAAGGCGAGGTTCAAAGCTGCAGCTGCGCTCGGAGATGCTGGTGTTGGCCCATTCGCGGACAGCGGTGCAACTCCGCTCACCTCCACCATAACTCAATTCGAAAGTAAAAACCGGGAACCACGTTGGTTCCCGGTTTTTGTGCACAAAAAACCTCTGTCCAAGTACAGAGGGGAACTCGCATTAGAACCAGATGCTCAGAATCACCGACAGGACCATGAATCCCACGGCAAGATAGGTGGTTGCCTTTTCCAGCAGCTGTTCCATACCCTTGCGCTTCGCGAAGAACAGCGAGCTTCCTCCACCTATTGAACCCAATCCTTCACCTTTGCTTTCCTGCAGAACGACCACAGCGGTCAAAGCGATAGCCACGAGGAACTGGATAATCATGAGAAAGGTTCCCATGCCTGTAGACACCTCCCTGCCGGCTTGTTAGTTGTCACACTACGGTATTTTACCACACAAATGGGGACAGAAGCAAGGTGGAATCTGGGCCCCGTCTATGGGGCCCAGATCACCCACACTACCGCTTGATGTTGTAGAATGCCTTCAGGCCGGGGTAGACGGCACTCTCGCCCAGTTCTTCCTCGATCCTCAGCAGCTGATTGTACTTCGCTACCCGGTCGGTGCGGCTGGGAGCGCCGGTCTTGATCTGGCCCGCATTCACTGCCACGACCAAGTCGGCAATGGTGGTGTCCTCAGACTCGCCGGAGCGGTGGGATACCACGGCAGTGTAGCCAGCCCGTTTGGCCATCTCAATGGCATTCAGAGTCTCCGTCAAGGTGCCGATTTGATTGACCTTGATCAGGATCGAGTTGGCCACGCCCAGCTCGATACCCTTGCGCAGGCGCTCGGTGTTGGTGACGAACAAGTCGTCTCCCACCAGCTGCACCTTACTGCCCAGGGCATCGGTGAGCATCTTCCAAGCATCCCACTCATCTTCGCTCAAAGCGTCTTCAATGGAGATGATGGGGTACTTGTTCACAAGATCCTGGTAGAAAGCGATCATGCCTTCTGTATCCAAAACCTTCCCTTCGCCGGCCAGGTGGTACTTGCCGTCCTTGAAGAGCTCGGTCGAAGCCACGTCGAGGGCCAAGAAGACATCCTGCCCAGGCTTGTAGCCGGCCTTTTCGATGGCTTCGATGATCACCTGGATGGCTTCCTCATTGGAGCCCAGGTTGGGAGCGAACCCGCCCTCATCGCCCACAGCAGTGTTGTAACCCTTGGCGTTGAGAACCTTCTTCAGGTTGTGGAATACCTCGGCTCCCATGCGCAGAGCTTCCCGGAAAGTGGGGGCGCCCACAGGCATGACCATGAACTCTTGAATGTCCACGTTATTGTCAGCGTGCTTGCCGCCGTTGAGGATGTTCATCATAGGTACCGGCAGTTGGTAGGCATTGACACCGCCGATGTACCGGTACAGCGGCATACCTAAGGACTGAGCCGCCGCCTTGGCCGTAGCCAGCGAGACACCGAGGATAGCGTTGGCACCCAGCTTGCCCTTGTTGGGAGTGCCGTCCAGCTCGATCATAAGCTTGTCGATGGCGATCTGATCGGTGGCGTCCATGCCGATCAGCTCAGGGGCGATGACCTCTTCCACGTTTTCTACAGCCTTCAGCACGCCCTTGCCGAGATAGCGGCTCTTGTCACCGTCTCGCAGTTCAACTGCTTCAAAGGCGCCTGTGGATGCGCCGGAGGGCACGATAGCCCGGCCGGTGGACCCATCAGCCAGATAAACCTCTACTTCAACTGTGGGGTTGCCGCGCGAGTCAAGGACTTCCCGGGCTGCTACATCTTCAATGAACATTCAGTCCGCCTCCTTTACTTCACTATGATACTCTTGCCAGTCATCTCTTCCGGCTGGGGCAGGCCCATCAGCTCCAGCAGCGTGGGGGCCATGTCCGCCAAAATCCCAGAAGTGATCTTCTCGTACTTGGAGTTAAACAGCCAAACAGGCACCAGGTTGGTGGTGTGAGCTGTGTACGGTTCGCCTGTTTCCAGGTCGATCATGCGCTCGGCATTGCCGTGGTCGGCGGTGATGATCGCCTGGCCGCCGTTGCGCTTGAGCGCCTCCAGCACCTGGCCCAGCCCAGTGTCCACAGCCTCCACCGCCTTGACGGCCGCTTCCATGACGCCCGTATGCCCCACCATGTCGCAGTTGGCGTAGTTGAGGACGATCAAGTCGTAAATGCCCTTGTCAATCTCTTCCACCACCCGCCGCGTTACCTCGGGTGCGCTCATTTCCGGCTGCAGATCGTATGTGGCGACTTTCGGGGACGGAATCAGGATCCGCTCTTCCCCAGGGAACGGTTTTTCTACGCCGCCGTTGAAGAAGAAGGTCACATGGGCATATTTCTCCGTCTCCGCAATCCGCAGCTGAGTCTTGCCCAGCTTGGACAAGTATTCACCAAGGGTGTTGCTGAGATCCTGCGGCGCGAAGGCAAACGGTGCCTTGATGTTGACGTCGTACTGCGTCATGGTGGCGTAGTGCACATTCAGCTTCCGGCCCCGGTCAAAACCGCTGAACTCATCATCGGTGAACACGTAGGACAGCTGCCGTGCCCGGTCGGCGCGGAAGTTGAAGAACAACACCGCGTCATTGTCTTGCACGACTGCCGTCGGCCTGCCGTCTTCCACAATCACAGTAGGAATGACGAACTCGTCGGTCTCGCCGTGGCTGTATGCGTACTGGATGGCAGCACTGCTGCTCTCGGCCGTCCGGCCTTCCCCCAGCAGCGCGCGGTATGCCTTCTCCGTCCGATCCCAGCGCTTGTCGCGGTCCATCGCATAGTATCTGCCGGCGATGGTGGCAATTTTACCGACCCCGATCTGCTTGATGGCTGCTTCCAGATCTGCCAGATACTGGGCGGCGCTGGAAGGAGGGACATCGCGCCCGTCCAGGAAAGCGTGGACGTAGACCCGGGAGAGCCCTTCCTGTTTTGCCAGGCGGAGCAGAGCATAGAGATGCTCTGAGTGGCTGTGCACTCCGCCGGGAGAAACCAGCCCCATCAGGTGCAGAGCGCTGTCGTTGGCCTTGGCGTGGCGCACCGCACCCAGGAGCACTGGGTTCTTAAAGAAACTGCCGTCCTCAATGGTCTTGGAGATCCGCACCACATCCTGGTAGACAATCCGCCCCGCGCCCAAATTGAGGTGGCCGACGTTCGAATCGCCCATCTGGCCGTCCATCAGGCCCACACTGCCCCCAGATGCGGAGAGAGTGCTGTGAGGTGTATTGGCATACAGCCAATCCATGGTGGGTGTCCGAGCCGCGCGTACTGCGTTGCCGACAGGGTTATCATCGAGGCCGCATCCATCGAGAATAATCAGGGCAACAGGCCTTTTCTTATCCAACCTAACCCCTCCATCTACTTGTACTGCACGATCTTGATGAAATCATCGGCCGACAGGCTGGCCCCGCCCACCAACGCTCCATCAATCTCAGGCTGGTTCATGAACTCCGATATGTTATCCGGCTTGACGCTGCCGCCGTACTGAATTCGCACTTGATCGGCTTTGTCCTGCCCATAGAGTTCGGCAATAGTGGCACGAATGGTGGCGATCACCTCATTGGCGTCTTCGCCTGTGGCGTTTTCGCCGGTACCGATGGCCCAAATGGGCTCATAAGCGATCACCACCTCTGTGATCTGGTCCGGTTGAATCTTGGCCAGGGCACCTTTGGTCTGGCTGACCACAACAGCGCTGGTCTGGCCGGCGCGCCGCTGTTCGAGGGATTCCCCTACACAGATGATGGGCCGAATGCCGTGTTCCAGAGCCTTAGCAGCCTTGGCAGCCACCAGCTCATCGTCTTCATTAAAGTACTGCCGCCGCTCAGAGTGGCCCAGGATTACGTACTGGCAGCCCACGTCTTTCAGCATCACAGGAGAGATCTCGCCTGTGTAGGCCCCTTTATCATAGAGATACATGTTCTGAGCGCCCAGCTTCACCTTGGAAAGCCCCAAGGCGAACACCGCGGAGAGTGCGGTAAAGGGCGGGCAGACTACGACTTCCACCGGGCTGTCCTGGAGAGCAGACTCGAGCTTGCGGCAGAGTTCTACCGCCTCGCCCACAGTCTTGTTCATCTTCCAGTTGCCAGCGATGATCGGTGTGCGCATTATGTTCACCTCATTACTTATCGTTTAGCGCAGCCACACCGGGGAGTTCCTTGCCTTCCAAGAATTCGAGGGAAGCGCCTCCACCAGTAGAAACATGGGTCATCTTATCGGCGAGCCCTGCCTGTTCCACCGCGGCCGCAGAATCGCCACCGCCGATGATCGTAATTGCGTTGGATTCTGCCAGCGCCTGAGCAATGGCATTGGTACCTTTGGCAAATGCCTCAAACTCAAACACACCCATCGGGCCGTTCCAGACAACAGTGGCTGCGTCCTTGATGGCGTCCTTGAACAGTTCTACGGTCTTGGGCCCAATATCCAGGCCTTCCCAATCAGCGGGAATGGCTGTGGCGTCCACAATCTTGTGCTCGGCATCTGCTGCAAACTCCTTGGCCACAACTACATCTACGGGGAGCAACAGCTTAACGCCTTTTTCCTTAGCCTTTGCCAAGATCTCCCGGCAGAAATCCAACCGTTCCTCATCCAGGAGGGAGCGGCCGATTTCATAACCCTGCGCCTTCAAGAAAGTATACGCCATTCCGCCCCCAATGATCAAGGTGTCAACTTTCTGGAGGAGGGATTCGATTACCGCAATTTTGTCTTTGACCTTGGCGCCGCCCAAGATGGCCACAAACGGGCGCTTCGGGTTGTTGACAGCACCGCCCAGGAACTCCAGTTCTCTCTCCATCAGGAACCCAGAGACCGCGGGCAGGTACTTGGCCACACCTTCTGTGGAAGCGTGGGCCCGGTGAGCCGCCCCGAAGGCGTCGTTCACATAGATATCACCCAGATCCGCTAGTTTGCGGGCAAACTCCGGATCGTTCTTCTCTTCTTCAGGATAGAAGCGCACGTTTTCCAGAAGGATAACGTCGCCCGGCTGCATCTTGTTGATCGCCGCCGCCGGCTCATCACCAATGCAGTCGTTGACCTTGGCCACAGGGGCACCCATGAGCTCGCTCAAGCGCGCCGCAATCGGATCGAGGCGGAACTCGTCCACAACCTTGCCCTTGGGCCGCCCGAAGTGCGACATGAGGATGATCTTGGCGCCTTTTTCCCGCAGGTACTGGATGGTGGGGAGAGCGGCACGGATGCGCTTGTCGTCGGTGATCTTCCCATCCACCATGGGTACGTTAAAGTCAACCCGCATCAGGACCCGCTTGTTGTAGACATCAACGTCACGAACAGTCAGCTTCGCCATCTTTCGAACCTCCCATTCAACAGGGGGGGTGAAGCGCCCCCCCTTCTAGTCTTTGGCCTTAGTTCTTGGAAGCCATATACCGGATCAGGTCGACAACGCGCATGGAGTAACCCCACTCGTTGTCGTACCAGGATACAACCTTAACCATGTTGCCTTCCATCACAGATGTGAGAGGTGCATCAACGATCGAGGAGCGGGAATCGCCCTTGAAGTCGATGGAGACAAGTTCGCGATCCTCGACGCCGAGAATGCCCTTCATCGGGCCGGCTGCGGCCTCCTTGAGTGCGTTGTTGACCTCTTCCGCCGTGACTTCCTTCGCCAGCTCAGCCACGAAGTCGACGACGCTGACGGTGGGTGTGGGCACACGCAGTGCATAGCCGTCCAGCTTGCCCTTCAGTTCAGGCAGCACCAAACCTACAGCGGCGGCAGCACCAGTGGTGGTGGGGATGATGCTCATGGCAGCAGCCCGTGCCCGGCGCAGGTCCTTGTGGGGCAGATCCAGGATTCTCTGGTCGTTGGTGTAGGAATGGACGGTGGTCATGAGGCCCCGCTTGATGCCGAAGCGGTCATTGAGCACCTTGGCCACAGGAGCCAAGCAGTTGGTGGTGCAGGATGCGTTGGAGATGACGTGATGGTTGGCGGGATCATACTTATCCTCGTTGACGCCCATCACGATGGTGATGTCTTCACCCTTGGCAGGAGCGGTGATGATGACCTTCTTCGCGCCGGCGTCGATGTGCCACTGAGCCTGGTCACGCTTGCGCCAGATACCGGTGGACTCCACAACGTACTCTACACCCAGATCAGCCCAAGGCAGGTTCTTAGGATCTTTTTCCGCCAAGACCTTGATCTTCTTGCCGTCGACGATCAAGTTGTCTCCATCCACTTCCACTTCACCGGGGAAGATGCCGTGGTTGGAGTCATACTTCAACAGGTGTGCCAGTGTCGCAGCGTCGGTCAGGTCGTTGATGGCCACGATCTCCAGGTTAGGATCGCTGTACGCTCCCCGAAATACCAGCCGGCCGATGCGGCCAAATCCGTTAATCCCAATCTTGACTGTCATCTGTTACTCCTCCTTCAGTCTGTGTTCTTTCTTTTAACCTCATCACCCGCCGGGCAGCGCCCTCGTCGGTGATGCAAACATGACACCGTCCTGTGGACAGCACCGCCAAGATCGCCCACGCTTTGCTGCGGCCGCCTGCCACCGCCACCACTTTGCCGATGTTGCTCAAGTCATGGAGGCGAAGGCCCACTGAGGCTGTGCTGTACACAATCTCGCCCCTGGCGTTGAAGTAATAGCCAAAGGCTTCTCCCACGGCCCCTTTGGCGATGAGCGCCAAGGTGGTCTCATCATCCATCCCCCGGCGGCGGGCCATTTCCTCAGCGGTCCCGATGCCGTGCAGGAGTACGTTCGCCCTGCGGCTGAGGGCAATTACGTCCCGGATGCGCGGTTCTCGGAGAATCTGCTCCACATAGCAGGGCAGCACATCCTCCGGCGCATGCAGCAGCCGGTAACTGCCTCCCAGCTTTTCTGCCAAACGCACGGCGATAGTGTTGGCCTGAATGCGGATGTCCTCTCCTAGGCCGCCTCGCCCGGGAACGACTGTGACCCGCCTGTTAAAGCCCTCACCGGAAAAGCACTCCGCTACCTGAGCCAGTGTTGTCCCGCCGGTCACCGCCAGAATATCTCCGTCCCGGAGGATGCTGCGGAGGTACTCCCCCGCCACCTTGGCCATATCCCGCTTCACGGCGGGATCGGTGTCGGAATCCCCGGGCACGATGATCACCCGCTGCAGGCTGAAGGCCGCGGCCAGAGCCTGCTCCAAGCCGGCCACATCGTGCAGCGTGCGGGCCATCTCGTCAAGCCGGGCGAGAACCAGCTCCCCTTCGGGCGACAGTGAAACCCCTTCACTGCTGGCCAGCACCAACCCCTGAGCGCGCAGGACATCCAAGTCGGACCGCACCGTCCGTTCCGAGAGGTCCAGCTCGTGAGTGAGTGCGCGGCGGCCCACTGGGCCCAGGGCGCGGACAGTCCGGAGAATGGTATAGCGCCTCTCCAGCACTTCTGTCAGTTCCGGTACGACTTTCTGCATCACTGATAGAGTATCCATTTTGGGCTATTCTCCAGCAGTGGGATCACTTCTGTCCCGCTAGGGTCTATTGCGTCCCGCTCGTGGTATGTTATTCTTTTCGCGGCAGTGGTTTCCTGCCGCAGCAATGTTAAATCTCTTGGTATAACCGCGCGATTTCCGCCGCCTTCTCCCTGAGCTGGCGGATTCGGTAATTGACCCCCGATTTGCTCATGGGTGGATGACACATGTCCCCCAGCTCTTTGAGGGAAGCGTAGGGGTTTTCCAGCCGCAGCCGGGCCACCTGCCTGAGCTTCGGCGGCAGCTCGTCCAGGCCGATATGCTTCTCAATGAGCCGGATATCCTCCACCTGGGCCATGGCGGCCTGGATGGTCTTGTCCACATTTGCTGTCTCACAGTTCACCAGGCGGTTGACCTGGTTGCGCATTTCTTTCAAGACGCGCACGTTCTCGAAATTCAGCAGCGCCTGATGGGCGCCCATGAGATTGAGCACGGTTGCGATGTCCTCACCGTCTTTGATGTAGATGACCAAGCTTCCCTTGCGCTGGGTAACACCAGCGTTGAGGTTCAGGGAATTCAGCGACGCCAGGACCCGCTCCGCGGCGTGAGAATGATCGGTGGAGATCTCCAGGTGGTATGTGCGCTCAGGGTTGGTGATGGAGCCGTGGCTGAGAAAGGCCCCTCTGATGTAAGCGCGGCGGCAGCATTTCTTCCGCAAGTAGCGGCCGCTGCCCGCATAGGCCAGCCCTTTCAGCTCCTCATAGACGGCCAGCGCTTCGCTTGAGCGCAGCACCCGCACGGTGCAGACTTGCGTGCGCCGGGAGCGGGACCGCCTCACCAGCACCTGCACCGTGATGTCCGGATACAGGCTCTTCAGCAGCGTCAGCACCTTGCGCGCGACCAGCGGCGAAGACGTGGTGAAATCGAGATACTGCTTGGCAGTACCCATGAGCATCCCGTCAAGATCGTAGAACGCGCTGAGTTCCGCCGCGCGGCAGCAGCGCGCAGCAGGAACCACCCGTGCCAGTTCGTTGCGCACATCATCGGAAAATGCCATCTCAACCTTCCCTCCCCACGATCCAGACCCGCACGCGCCAACCTTGGATGCCCGCCTTGACGATGATCGGGTGTTGAGTATTGTTGCGAAACTTGAAATCGGTATGCGGCCAAGCAACAGTGGCATCGCGGCCGTGCTGAATGTAGCTGGGAGCAACCGAATGGATGCGCCGCTCCACCACCTCCAACCCAGCCAGCCGCACGGCATTGTACAGGGTGCTGGACGTCTGGCAGATCCCTCCGCCTACGCCGGGGACCACAGCCTCGCCCAGGATAATGGGCGCGTTTTTGTAGCCCTTTTCCGGCGTCCGCTCTCCCACCACGCCGTTGAAGGAGAAAACCTCTCCGGGCAGGACGAGGGTATTGTTGATTGCCTCCGCCGACAGCCTGATGTTGTTTACCCTGGCCGGGCTGCCCATCAAGGGAGTGGAAAAATCGCCGAGCACAGCAGTGAGCTTGTCTAGATGCTCCGTGCGGAGCAGCGGTACAATCTCCACGGCCTGAACCTGAAGCGCTGTGTTCTTTGGGGCCTGCATCACTTGATGGACAGTGGCGTCGATATCCACGTAGAGGCCGTTTTCATGAGGGATGATCTCGCCTGTCTGCTTGTGAATAGAAGCTGGCCGCGGCGGCCTTTGGATGGCTCGGGCCAGTTCTTCCACCACCACCCAGACTTCCCGCTCGTAATAGCCTTCCATCCGCCTGCCCTCCAGGGTGACACCGGGTTTGACTCCGAAGAACCGGCGGTGGATCGCCCGGAGGGTAAGGGGAATGCCCATGCTGAAGACCGATACGACAAGCATGACCGCGAGAAAACGCCGCAAGATATCTCCTCCCCCCACAGATCTATTCTGCGGGGGCAGGAATTAGCCCACATCACTTGCGTGCGTCCAGGATCCCCATCAGTGCCTCTGCCAGGCGGATACTGTTGTGCCGTACCAGGTCTGTGTGATCGATCAGGTCTGAACCAACGACCTCCAGCCCCATGGCCGCCAACCTCTCTTCATCCACCTCCACCGGATAGGCATTCTGCTCCGCGTACTTCTGGGCCTGCCACGAGGAAATGGGCGCCCTGTTCACCAGCACCACATCGATGATGCGGCGGTTGTCTGCATGCTTGAGCAGCGCTTCCACGTGGTCAGCGGCAGAAAACCCGTCCGTTTCGCCGGGCTGGGTCATGACATTGCACACATAGACCCGCGGCGCCTCTGCTTTGGCAAGGGCATCCACGATGGGATCAACCAAGAGGTTGGGGATGACACTGGTGAAAAGAGAACCAGGCCCCAAGACGATCAGATCCGCGGCCGCAATGGCGGCCAGGGCATCGGGCAAAGCAGGGGCGTACTCTGGGCTGAGGAAAACCCGGTCGATCGCGCGGCCCGGCTGGGGGATGCTCGTTTCTCCTTCTACCTCACCGCCATCTTTGTAGCGGGCCTTCAGCTGGACGGTCTCCAGTGTCGAAGGGATGACTTTGCCCCTCACCGCCAGGACCTTGCTGAACTCCTGGATGGACTTCTCGAAATCGCCGGTGATGTCCGCCATGGCCGCGAGGAAGAGGTTCCCGAAGCTGTGCCCCTTCAGGCCCTCCCCCCAGGAAAAGCGGTACTGGAAAAGCTTCTCCATCAGGGGCTCCGTATCTGCCATGGCAACAAGGGTATTGCGGATATCCCCCGGTGGGAGGATACCCAGTTCATCTCTGATCCGGCCTGAACTGCCGCCGTTATCTGTCACGGTAACAATCGCGGTGATGTTCCCGGAATAGTGCTTTAGGCCTCTGAGCATCGTGGACAGGCCTGTGCCCCCACCGATCACCACAATGTTCGGCCCCTTCTCCAGGTTGCGCTGTTTGAAGACCTCCGTAGCCAGATCAGAAGCCAGCTCGGGCTTGATGGCCCGAATCACAGAGTTCAATCCGCAGCGGATACCCACCGCGATACAGGCCAAGCCGATCAGCACCAATCCGGTTCCATAAAGCAAGGAATGAGAACCGCCAAACCACTTCAGCAGCCGCTGCTCCACCGTGCTCATCCACGGAAGGTTAAGCAGCACAGCTGCGCCAACGGCAATCCCGAAGGATCCGATGATGATCAGCGCGATCCAGCGCTTGACCCGCATTCCAGGATAGAGCCATTTTAGTCTCCCCATCGCCAAACCCTCTCAATCACAGCGCACGCGCATTCATGATCTGCTTCACACTCAAGCCGGCTGCCTGTGCCAGCCTTATACCCTTCGCCAGATCGCCCACCCGTTCTGGGGAATGGGCGTCGCTGCCGATGACGAACTGCACGCCTTCATCCGCAGCAATGCGCAGATACTCAACGGTGGTGTGATCGTGGCCGCAGTTGATCTCCATGGCTGTCCCCCGTTCGCGGCATGCTCTCGCCACCGCTCGCGTGTCGACGTTAAACCGATGCCCGGGATGGGTGATGATGTGAATGCGGTTTTTGTAGATCGCGTTCACTACTGCTTCCGTGTTGTAAAAGCGAGAACGTTTGGACCACGGGTCCCACAGCTTCCCCAGGTAATGCCACCCGTACATCCGGCGAAAATCTCCCCAGCTGGCCAAGCGTACCGAGGCATGGAGGCCGGCCTGGACCAGGTCCACCAAGTGCGCCTTTTCCGGCGGCAGGTCCAGGTCTCCCGCGGTACTGATGATGTTGGCCTCGATGCTCACCAGGCATTTGACCTGTGGAAATTCCGCCCTGGCGGCGGCGATGTCTGCCCGGATCCGTTCCAGCACCATGAGGCTCTTCATGCCGAAGCCAAACAGATGGTTGGGCCCGTGATCGCTGATGGCAACCTCTTCCAGGCCCACTCTGGCGGCAGCTGCAATGTTGTCTCGCACACTCCCTTTACCGTGGCTGTAGTATGTGTGCGTGTGGTAGTCGGCAAAACAGATCATCTAGAGCAGCCTTCCCGCCGCTTCATCCACAATGAAGACAACATTGGGGTGCAGCTGCAGGACCGAAGCTGGCACTTCAGGGGTAACAGGCCCGTTCACTGCGGCGGCCACAGCCTCGGCCTTGTGGCCACCGTTGGCGAGGAGGACGATCCGCCGCGCATGCATGATCGTCTTGATACCCATGGAAAAAGCGTGAGTCGGTACTTCTGCTGTGGAGTTGAAAAAGCGGGCGTTGGCTTCTCTGGTGTTGGGCGCGAGCTCTGCCACGTGTGTGATGGCTTCGAATGGGGTTCCCGGTTCGTTGAAGCCGATGTGCCCGTTTGCTCCGATGCCCAGCACCTGCAAGTCAATGCCGCCTGCTTTTTCAATCTTCTCTTCATAGGCTCGGCATTCCGCTTCCAGATCGGCCGCGGTCCCATCTGGGATGTTGATGTGCTCCTGTGGGATATTGACGTGCCGAAACAGCTTCTCCTCCATGAAGTACCGGTAGCTTGCCGGATGGCTGGCCGCCAAGCCAACATACTCATCTAGGTTAAAAGTAGTGACTTGGGAAAAATCTAACCCTTCTTGATGGTATTTGATCAGCCACTCATACATTCCCATCGGTGTGCTGCCGGTGGCGAGCCCCAGAACGGACCGCGGCTGTTTTTCGATCTGCTCCTTGAAAATGTCGGCTGCCGCCTTGCTCATGGCGTCATAGTCCTTGACAACAATGACTTTCATTGTGCTCCTCCTTCACCAGCAGCGCTGTAGGCCACGGCGCCGCCGATAATCGTCATCTTCAGCTCCAAATCCGGGGACAAGACCAACAGGTCAGCATCGTATCCTTCTTTGATCCAGCCCTTGTTGTTGAAACCTACCGCCTCGGCCGGGTTCCTGCTGGCCATCTGGAACGCTTCTTCCAGAGGAACCCCAAGGGCCTCGATCATGTTCCGCACTGCTCTAAGGAGGGTGAGCGTACTGCCAGCCAGGTTTCCTTCGGCCAGGCGGGCCGCGCCGTCCTTCACAAAGATACGCTGATCACCTAATACGTATTCTCCGTCCGGAAGTCCGGTAGCTTGTACTGCGTCGGTAATCAAGAGCACGCGCTCCAGCGGCTTGCAGGCCAAGGCCACCCTGATCGCACCCGGATGGACATGAATCATGTCGGCAATCAACTGGACATAAGCATCTGGTTCCGCCAGCAGCGCACCTACCACGCCAGGCTCACGATGATGCAGGCCCCGCATGCCGTTGTAGAGGTGTGTGCCGTGCCGGGCCCCCCGCTCAATGGCAGCAGCAGCCTCTGCATAAGTGGCAGCAGAATGGCCGATGGCCACAGGGATGTCTCGTTCCACAAGCCAGTCGACGGCTTCCATTGCCCGCGGGGCCTCAGGTGCCAGAGTCACCAGGCGCAACTTATCGCCGAGAATGTCGTAAAGGGACTGCAGCTCGTCCAAGTCAGCCGCGCGAATCTCCGGCCCGTACTGAGCACCCTTGAACTCCTCACTGATATACGGGCCCTCCAGGTGAATCCCTAAGACCTCAGCCTCATCTGGCTGCCGCTGGAAATGGGCCACCAACTCTGCCACCCGCCTGGTCTTTTCCGGCGAAGCTGTCACCGTGCTGGGGAGGAACGCGACGGTACCAGTACTGGCCAGGAACCGGGCCATGGTGCGCAGCGCTTCTTCGGTCCCGTCCATGAAATCCACGCCCGCTGAGCCGTGAATGTGGATGTCAATAAGGCCAGGGGCAATGTATCCTCCCTGGGCATCTATGATCTGGAAAACAGAGCGGTCCGCGGCCTTCAACAGCAGCCGTGTGTCCCGCTCATCGCCTACAAATAGGATCTTGCCGCCAATTACTACGACGGAACCGCCTGGGATCAGGCGCTCGCCGATGACGGTGCCGTTGGTGATGATCAGATTCACATATATCGACCTCCCAGATACTGCAATTCTAGGGTGCACAGATGGTATCCTGCCGAGTTAACAAGGAATAAATATAGAAACCACTTGCATATTCTTTCATCCCTCTGTATAATGAGTGACATAAACATACTCTCGCGTGTAAGGACGGTGTATCACATGAAGAAACTGCTGGTGTGTGCTGTGCTGGTTCTCGCTGTAGTACAAGTGGCTTTCGCACAGGGAACGCTCAAGGTGGCAACAGAAGCTGGCTTTATGCCCTTTGAGTTCGTGGCTGAAGACGGAAGCCTGCAGGGATTTGACATGGACCTCATCCGGGCTGTGGCGGCAAAACTAAATATGGAGATTCAGATCGACAATATTAGCTGGGACGGCTTGATTCCCGCCCTGCAAAACCGCAATTATGACGCTCTCATTGCCGGTATCACCATCACTCCCGAACGGGCCCAGGCGGTTGCCTTCTCTGATCCGTACTTTGAATCGGTCCTCACGATTGTGGTTCCGGCCAAGAACACCGACATCACCGGCTTCGATTCCCTCACGGGCAAGACTGTAGCGGTCCAGATCAGTACCACAGGTGATTACGTGGCTGAGGAGATCGAAGGCGTGACAATCCTCCGCTTCAACACGGTCGCAGAGGCCATGCAGAACGTGGCCATGGGAACCGCCGACGCCATGATCGTAGACCTGCCGGTATCTGAGGCTTTTCTCGCCGCCTACCCCGGCGCACAGCTGAAGAACTTGGGGCCCGTTGCCGATCATGAATTCTTGGGCATCGCGATCCACAAGGAAAACACAGAGCTGGTGGAGAAAGTAAACTGGGCTCTGGCTGAACTGAAAGCTGATGGTACCTATGACGCCATCTACAACAAGTGGTTTGGCGTACAAGAGTAGTCTCACATATGCTCATCCGCTTGTGTGAGTGCAGCACCCATTGATGGGTGCTGCACAATTGTGTCTGCAGAGAAGTGTTAGGAGGAAAAGGCATGGATTTTCGCTGGGACCTTGTGTGGTCGTCGATGCCCGTCTTGTTGGAGGGCACTCGGCTCACGGTGCAGTTGACGGCTATTGCTGTGGCTCTAGGAATTGTGATTGGAACCATTGCGGGCATGGCCAGGATTTCCCGTGGGCCGCAGAAGTACATCGCCGCCGTGTACATTGATTTTATTCGCGGGACCCCCCTCTTGGTTCAGACCTTTATCGTCTTCTACGGGCTGCCTGGGATCATCGGCAGGCCGCTGCCCGCGTATTGGGCAGCGGTAATGGCGCTCAGCATCAACAGCGGTGCCTATGTGGCGGAGATTGTGCGCTCCGGCATCCAGTCCATCGACAAGGGCCAGACTGAAGCCGCCTTATCCCTCGGTATGACCAACGGCCAGGCCATGCGCTACATCATCCTACCCCAGGCCTTCAAGCGGATCATCCCGCCGTTGGGGAACGAGTTTATCGCTTTGCTCAAAGACTCTTCCCTGGTTTCGGCTATTGCCTTGGAAGAGCTGGTGCGCAAAGGCCAGATTGTCATCGGCCGCACGTTCCGCCCCTTTGAAGTATGGATGGCGGTTGCCCTCATCTACCTGGTCATGACTTTTGCCGTATCGCGGCTGGTGAACATCGCGGAGAAGAGGATGAAGACAGATGCTTAAGCCCATGATTGAGGTACGCAACTTGTATAAGAGCTTCGGAAGCTTAGAGGTACTGCGGGGCGTGTCGCTGAACGTCACTCGCGGTGAGGTAGTGGTGATCATCGGCCCATCAGGCAGCGGCAAGAGCACCTTCCTTCGCTGCCTTAATTACCTGGAGACACCCACCAGCGGTGAGATCTTTGTGGACGGCGTCAAGGTCGATCCCAAGCGCAACCTGCGGCAGGTGCGGCAAGAAATGGGCATGGTTTTTCAGAACTTCAACCTCTTTCCACACATGAAAGTAATCGATAATGTCACCCTTGCCCCCCGGAAGGTGCTGGGCCTGGACCCGAAGGCCGCGGAAGAACGGGCGCGGGAGCTTCTGGGCAAGGTAGGCCTGTCGGACAAGGCAGACAGCTATCCCGATGCTCTCTCAGGCGGCCAGCGCCAGCGGGTAGCCATCGCCAGGGCTCTCGCCATGGAACCGCAGGTGATGCTCTTTGACGAGCCCACATCTGCCCTGGACCCAGAGATGATCGGTGAGGTCCTGGATGTGATGAAGCAGCTGGCGCAAGAAGGCCGCACGATGTTGGTGGTCACTCATGAGATGGGGTTTGCCCGGGAAGTGGGAGACCGGTTGGTGTTTATGGACGAAGGGCAGATAATCGAAGAGGGCCCGCCGCGGGAGGTATTCTCCAACCCGCAGGAGGCCCGTACAAAAGAGTTCCTGAGCAAGATTCTCTGAGGGGTGCCAGAAGGCACTCCTTTTTTAGTAACCGTAGCGCTGCAGGCGGTAGTCCGGCCCGTGCAGGACCAGGGCAACATTGTGGCCCAGTATCCTGGAGGCTAAACGCATACCGAGACGCTTGTCCAGGTCTTCCACCTCATAGTTGGTCGTGTAGATGGTGGGCCGGCAGTTCACCAGCCGCCCTTCCACGATGATCAGCAGCCGCTCTGTGGTCCACGGCGACTCCCGTTCGCTGCCGATATCATCCAAGATCAGGAGCTGCGCGTTGATCAAAGACTCCAGGTCCACGCTGGTGGTGCGCATTCTCTCCAACAAGGTGGGGACATGGGCAAACTGGACCCACCAGCGGTCCTTAAGCGCGTTGGCGATGGCACAGGCGAGATGAGTCTTGCCTGTACCTGACTTGCCGGTCAGCAGCAGGCCCTGCCCGTTGGTCAGCTGGGCAAACTTCTCCACATATGCAGTGCAGATCTTGAAGGGTTCTTGGTTGTAGGAAGCCACTTTGAAATTGGCAAATGTATGGCTGCGGAGCGCCGGGGGCAGTGGATCAGCAGGCTTAACATCCACCAGTTCCCGCCACGTGCGGCGCTGCCGGCTGCGCTCCTCTTTTATGCACCGGCAGTCTGCCAGGAGCCACTGTCCTCTGCCGTAGGGCTCGGGCAGGGGAAAAGGGTGAAGTCGGTACACTCTCTGCCGCAGCGTGCCGCATTGGGGGCAGCGCACCCCGCCCTGCAGTGAGCGGCGGACGCCCCACAGCCTAATCCACGAAGGGGAAGAGTTCTTTGTTCGGCTTGGGAGGCGCTTTGTAGGTGAAGTCAGCGCGGGTAAACTTCCCTCTGCCACTCGATACACTGTCATCCCCCCGCCTGGTCTGTGATTGCTTGTCCGCATTTACGGCTTCCCAATAAGCCATGAATGCCTCATCAGTAGTAATGCCGTGGTTCAACCAGTCCTCAATGATGCGGTAAATGTAGTTGAACGTAATCTGCTTTGGCCTGCCTTTCAGCTGGCTGAGGCGCTGTTCCTGCTTGGCCCTTAGAATGGCGCAGCCGATCACAAAAGGAGACATGCCCTCATCCCGGGCGGCCAGGAGTTTTTCTTTCTGCGCACTGGAAAGAAGGGCCACCTTCCGCTGGTACAAGCGAAAAACATCCTCCATGGTTACCTCTTCCCGCTCAGGCATGTTTTCACCTCCGTTTTCAGACATACACCCGCTCGACGCGGCTGCTGAGCAGGCACGTCACCTCATAGTTGATGGTGTCCATCCACCTGGCCCAATCGTCGACAGTGATCTCGTTGTGCCCGGAACTGCCGATCAGGACCACCTCGTCTCCGACCGAGGCTGGAAGGCCGCTCACATCCACAATAGTATGATCCATGGTCACCCGGCCCACGATCGGGCATGGATGGCCGCCGATCAGCACATGTCCTTTGTTGCTCAATTTGCGTGACAGCCCATCCGCGTAGCCGATGGGCAGCACAGCGAGTGTAGTGTCCTTCCATGTGACATAGGTGCACCCGTAGCTCACCGCGGTTCCTGCGGGCACAGATTTCAGCGCAGCGATACGCGTCTTCAGAGACAAAGCCGGCCGCAGCTGAATGGGCCGCCGGCTGTCGGGGTACATGCCGTACAGGCCGCCGCCGATCCTGACCAGATCCAGATGTGATTCCGGAAAAAACATGGCCGCGGCGGTGTTGGCTGCATGGAAGCAGGGAATTTCGATACCTTCTCGCTTGAGAGCCGCCATCACCCGCTCAAACCGCTGCCACTGCCAGCGGAGGTATTCTTGGCTCGGGTTCTCCGCATCGGCAAAATGAGTGAACACCCCCTGCACCTCAATCCCAGGCACCTTGATCACACTGCGGATAAAGTCCAAGGCTGCGCCGTCAGTGACTCCCAGCCTGCTCATGCCCGTATCCACTTTTACGTGGACTTTCGCGGCCTTCTGCAGCTTGCGCGCTGCGTTGGCCAAGATCCGGGCGAGCTGGGGTTCATAGAGCGTGACCGCCAGATCCTTGGCCACACAGATCTCTGCTTCTTCCGGCCCTACTGCGCCTAAGACCAAGATCGGTGCCGCAATTCCTGCTCGGCGCAGGCGGACCCCTTCTTCCGGAATTGCCACAGCCAACCAGCTGGCGCCGTTTGCCAAGACAGTGTGGGCCACCTCCAGTGCCCCGTGGCCGTATGCATTGGCCTTCACCACTGCCATCAGCTGGCTGTTTCCGATCAGTCTGCGGAACTGCTGTGTGTTGAAAGCGATGTCTTCAAGGTTTACCTCGGCCCAGACTGATCTTGTTAGCTTGCTCATTTATGCCACTCCAAGTCCTAGTCTAGTATGAACTGCAAAGCCTCCAAGCAGTCACCGGCAGTCATGCCCCGCCGGCCTTTCTCACCGGCCAGATCACCGGCGAGGCCGTGCACATAAGCGCCCAGGGCAGCTGCTTCCAGCGGCTCCATGCCCTGTGCGAGGAACGCGGCAATCACCCCGGTGAGCACGTCCCCCATACCGGCAGATCCCATGCCGGAGTTGCCTGCAGTACTAATATACATGCGGCCCTGCCCACTTATAACCGTAGGAGTGCCCTTCAAGACAACGGTAACTCCCCACCGCGCCGCCAGATCTCCGCCTACGGTGCCGCGGTGAGCGTTCACCCACTGCGGCGGCTGGTTGAGCAGGCGGCCCATTTCTCCGGGATGGGGAGTAAGCACCCAGTTCCGGCGCTGCTCAGATGGAACCGACATGACAAACTCGTCAGTGAGTACGTTCAGCCCATCGGCGTCGATCACCGCCGGCCCGGTCCATGATCGGAGCAGATACTCCACAACCTGTTTCACTTCGGGCCGGTTGGACAGCCCCGGTCCCACAGCCAGGACGTCTTTCCCCTTGAGCAGCTCGCGCAGGGCCTCGATACTGGGGCTGCCCAGCGTGCCCTCAGGAGTATCAGGGATGGGTTTCACGATCACTTCATCGGGAGGAAACCGGTTGGCAATGGACTGGGGTACCGCCAGGGCCACCATCCCGCCCCCGCCGCGATACACTGCCTTGGCACACAGCCATGCTGCGCCGGCCATCCCCAGCGAACCGCCGACCACCAGTGTGTGGCCGAAGGTGCCTTTGTGCCCCCACGGCGGACGCTCCGGCAGCTTGCCCAGATCTTCCCGCTCCAGCAGCCAGCGTTCGATCCCTTCTGCCAGTTTGTGGGGAATACCGATGTCCAGCACTACGTATTCGCCCACGTAGCTCCGTCCCGGATAGAACAGGCAGCCCAGCTTAAGGTGGCCCAGGCAGCAGGTGTAATCCGCCCGCACAGCCTCGCCTGCCACTTCACCGGTAGTCGCGTCCACGCCAGTGGGGACATCGACCGCCACCACCGGGCGCCTCACTTCATTGACCACCGCCACGATCTCGCCGAGCTGGCCCCGGAGAGGCCCCTGGGCACCGGTGCCCAGCATCGAATCGACTATCACGTCCGCCATGGAAAGGCTGAACTTCAGATTGCGGCGCTGGGAAACTGTGAGAGAGACTATTTCTCCATCCAAGCGGCGGAAGATCTCCAGGTTCACCTGGCACTCCCGGGAGCACTTGTCCTCCGGGTGAGTAAGATAGACCTTGGGCCTTGCCCCCATGTTCAGCAGATGGCGGGCTGCCACCAAGCCGTCGCCGCCGTTGTTGCCGGGGCCCACAAGGATATGTATCCGCTTGTCCTTGAGCGGGCCGTACTTGTCCTGAAGAAAGCGCGCCACCTGGGCTCCGGCGTTTTCCATCAAGGCCAAGCTGGAAATGCCGATCCCCTTGATCGCCTCTTCATCGAGTCTGCGCATCTCAGAAGCAGTTAAGACCAGCATATCACATCTCCTCACCTACCGCCACCGCGAAGGCGACGGCGAAATCGCTGCTGTGGGAAATGCTCACCAAAACGTGCTTCACACCCATACTGCGGCTTACTTCCAAAGCTCGTCCGCTCAGCTGCACCACCGGCTGGCCCGTTTCCAGCGCAGTGACCTCAATCTGGTCAAAACCCACGCCGCCGCTCCAGCCTGTCCCCAAGGCCTTCATCACCGCCTCTTTGGCGGCGAACCGCCCCGCCCACGACTGGGGCCCCTTCGCGGCCAGCTGTTCTCGCTCGCCTGGGGTGAACACCCGCTCGCGGAACTTCATTCGCGAAACCGCCCGGGCAATGCGGGCTGTCTCCACGATGTCCACGCCTACGCTGACAACGCGCATTATTCCATCCCCAGACAGGCCTGAATCGACGCGGCTACCCGGCTCACTGCACTGTGCACCACATCCGCATCGGGGTGCTCGCCCATAATGCGGATCACCGGCTCCGTGCCCGAAGGACGGATAAACAACCTACCTTCAGCCCCCAGCCTGTGCACGGCATCTTCCACTGCCGCGGCGATTTCAGGCACGCTGTCCCACCCGTCTTTGCTCCGTACCCGGACATTGACCAGAGCCTGAGGGAACACAGGCATCACCCGTGCCAGCTCCGCCAGGGGCTGCCCCGTCCGCACCATGACCTCCAGCAGTTTGAGGGCGCTGAGGATACCGTCGCCGGTAGTGCTGTCCTGAAGGAAAATAATGTGCCCCGACTGCTCGCCGCCCAGGGCCAGGCCTTCTCTCAGCATGGCCTCCAGCACATAGCGGTCTCCCGCCGGTGTGATGACAACATCCCCACCTGCGTCGCGGAAAGCCTTAATCAGCCCGCCGTTGGAATACGCGGTGGCCGCGATCTTACCGTGGGGAAGGCGGCCGCGATGGAGCAAGTCGAGCCCGCAGATAGCCATGATTTTGTCGCCGTCCACAATCGCCCCGAAATGATCCACTGCGATCACCCGGTCGGCATCACCGTCATGAGCGATGCCCAGATCGGCACCTACTTCCCGCACCAGCGCCTGCAGGCTCGCGGGATGGGTAGAACCGCAGTTTACGTTGATGTTTGTGCCGTCGGGTTGGTTATAGAAGGCCGTCACGCGTGCACCCAGGCGGCGCAAGATATCTGGTGCACACACGGAGGCAGCTCCATTGGCACAGTCCAGTGCGATATGCAGGCCGCTCAGGTCAACGGGCACCAAGGCACACAGATGATCGATGTAGCGCTGCCGTTCGCCTTCTCCGTGGATTACCCGCCCCACGGCGGCGCCAATGGGCCTACCGTCTGTCGGCGGGTTGTGCACCAGGGCCTCGATCTCGTCTTCTACTTCATCGGGGAGTTTGAAGCCGTTGGCGGCAAAAAACTTGATCCCGTTGTCCTCCACCGGGTTGTGAGATGCGGAAATCACCACGCCAGCATCGCAGTTGAGCGCCCGCGTCAGAAAAGCCACCGCGGGAGTGGGTACAACCCCCACCAAGAGTGCATCGGCTCCGGCGGAGGTGACTCCGGCTACCATAGCCGCTTCCAGCATTTCTCCAGAAACCCGCGTGTCCCGGCCGATCAGCACACGCGGCCTGGTATGCACCCCTGTTCCGCTTTTCTGGGAGAGCACCAGTGCACCGACGCGCCCAAGGGCAAACGCCAGCTCAGGTGTGAGTTCTCTGTTGGCTACCCCACGCACTCCGTCAGTACCAAACATTCTCGCCATCAGCATTCCCCCTATGGTTCTGTTTGCGCGAACAGTTCAACTGCCACCGTCACCTGCTGGGGATCGATCTGCACACTTGACAGCGGCCTGCCCGCTTTATCGATGGCTGTGAGCGGTACCACCGCTGTAAAGCCCCCTTCCCTGTCGCCCACACTAATATATGCGGCCACCTGGTCCACCTGCCCCAAAAGGCTGCGCGGTGCCGTCACTACAACTTGAGCGGGGTTGGGTGTCACATTGTGCACCAGGGCTCGGGGATAGACATCAAGCAGCGCAACCCGAACTGGAAACTGCGCCGCCAGCACCTGTTCTGTGCGCACAGAAACTCGTTCGGGGGTAATGCTCACTACTTCCACTCCTACCGGAGCAGGGACTTCCACAGTATAGCTGCCTTGGCCCTCTTCGGCCCCGGACAGGTCGATCACTGCCTGCAGATCGTTTTCCACTAACGCCAGGATGGGGCTCAGCCCTCTCAGCCTCACCCGCACCACCGGCAGGGGATCCACCACAGCCTGGTCCGCAGGCAAGTTCCGAGCTGACAGTGGCAGGGAGAACACGCGCTCCGTACCGCCCAGGTCTCCTTCGCCTGCTGCCAGCAGCCAGAAGATCACTGCCAGGGCCAGCGAAAACAGCCGCCAGTAGATCCGAGGTTCTGTTAGGTAGTTCCAGAGAGACTGCAGCCTCCGCACCTACACATCACCTCCAAAGGCAAAGCGCCGATCGGGCTTCGCCTGCAGGTGGTACTCCAACCGCTCCCTGAGCCGCACTTCGTTGAAGTACCGCTGCAGCCGGCCCCCCACTGCCAGCGAGATGATACCTGTTTCCTCAGATACCACTACTACCACTGCATCTGACTGTTCCGACAGCCCCACGGCGGCGCGATGCCTGGTACCTACGGCACTGCCGAGTTCGGCATTTGTGAGCGGAAGCACACACCGGGCGCTGACAATGCGATTGCCCTGAATGATCACGGCTCCGTCGTGGAGAGGGCTGCGAGGTTCAAACACGTTCCGCAGCAGTTCTTCGCTGACCAGCGCATCCAAGGCAATCCCCGAATCGATATACTCCTTTAGGCTCAGTTCCCGCTGCAGGACAATCAGGGCGCCGATGCGCTGTGCGCTCAAGGCTGCGGCCGCTCTGGCCACGGCGGCGGCAACCTGCAGATGCGTGGAGGCACCACCGCTGCGCCAGCGGGCCAAGAACTGGCCCCGCCCAATCTCTTCGAGCGTCCGGCGCAGTTCCGGGTAAAACACAACTGGGAGCGCCACAATCACAGCCGTAGTGATGTTGTCCAACAGCCAGGTGATGGTGCGCAGCTTTAAGGCGCGCGCTACAACACTGCTGGCGAAGATCACTGCCAACCCTTTCACCAGTGTGATGGCGCGCGTACCCTGAATGGCGTAAATCAGGCGGTAGATGACATACGCCACAACCAGGATATCAACTGCGTCCCGAAACGTAAACCGCACTGGGCTTCCTCCTACCGCGCTTGACTCCAGGTTCGTTCCGCCGCGGCTGTCGCCTGTCCTGGTTTCCCAAAACACATCTCCAGTACGGCGAGAGCAGCGAGCATGTCCACGGGAGAAGCATACCCCATGTGGCCAATACGCATGATCTCGCCGGCCAAGGGGCCCTGGCCGCCGGCGAACTCCACACCGTACTTAGTGCGGATCTCGGCCCTGAGCTGGTCCGCATTTTCGATTCTCAACCCAGTGACCGTAGGCGAGGCACACTCATCAGGGACCAAAAGCTCCAGCCCTAGCGCACGCACTCCTGCTCGCACCATATCCCGCATCAGGCGATGACGGGCAAAGACGTTTTCCATCCCTTCGGCCTCAAGCAGATCTAGAGCTTCCTCTACGGCATAGAAGATCGAGAGGCTCGGTGTGTACGGCGGCTCACTGCGCTGCATGTAGCGGTCGTAGGCGGCGAGGTCGAAATAGTAACGGCTTCCGCCCGCTGCTGCTGCGGCCGCCCGGGCTCTCTGGGAAAAGGCCACAAATGCCAATCCCGGTGGTGCCATCAGGCACTTCTGCGAGGCGGTTACCACCACGTCTACACCCCATTCGTCCATGGCAAAAGGCACGCCGCCCAAGGAGCTGACTGCATCGACTACCAGCAAAGCTTCACTCTCACCCCTGGCTGCAGCCACTGCCGCAATGTCGTTCAGCACCGTGGTGGAAGACTCGTTGTGGGTGGCAAAGATTACCTTGATCTCCGGGTGTTTGCGAAGATAGGCACCCACATCTTCTGGATCGACAGCGCTGCCCCATGGATAGGTGAGTTCATGCACTTCTGCCCCAAAAGCGCGGCACATATCAGCCCAGCGCTGGCCAAAAAAGCCGCCCACCAAGCACAGCACAGGAGTTCCTGCAGAAACAAGATTCGCAACGGCCATCTCCATTCCCGCCGTACCCGAACCGGTTACCATGTAAACCTGTTCGGTGGTGCCAAAGAACGGCTGCAGCCTCTCGAGCACCTTAGGCATCCGTTCTTTGAAATCACTGCCCCGATGGTTGACCATAGGAGCACCGGTTTTGGCCAGGACCTGGGGGGGGGACCGGTGTCGGGCCGGGAATGCGCAGTTCATTCTTGAATTGGAACATATATGACCTCCCTGGCATGAGAGAATGAGAATCGGCCATAGAAAAAGAAACGCCGTCTCCCGTAAGAACGGAAGCGGCTTGGTTTACTCCTCCTACTTCGCCGAACGTGCTAAGCGCTTTGCCGCATCTTGGGAATCGGCTTCCGAACCCAGCGTACTGAAGTAATCGACGATCACGCCCTGCTTTTCCATCAGGCTCATCAGGAGTTTGAGGGCTTTGGCGGAGCCCATCTTGGCTGGGACAAAGGCAGCCCCCTTCTTCCCCTCTAAGCGGGTACACCGCTTCAGCATGCTGTCTATTTCCACGGGCACTTTTGGTTTGAACAATCCGCTGAATGAACTGAGCAGGCACACTAAATCGTACGGCGCACTGCTGATCGGGGTACTGCTTCCTGCGGTGGCAGCGACCAAATCAGCCCTGCTGCCCTCCTTCTCAAACGCCCGCTGCAGCATTTGGGCCAGATCTACGGTCTTGCCTTCGCTGGAGTGCATGATCAAAACCCGCACTGGTGGACACCCCTCCTCTGACTCTGCCTATCGGATAATCTTTCGCTGTACCTAGTGCAAATCCTGTTTAGCTAGCCCAGAATTCTCTCGGCGGTATGAAACTTGCATTCGTACGCATACGCCGAAGACGAGATCGTATCGCCCATGCCCACCGTGCTCACTGGATTGGGCACCACATGAGCGGGAACCACCAAGACATAATGATCCCCCATATCGGCGATGCCGGTGCTCTCGAAGTCATCCGACAAGTCTACGCCTTGAGCGCGCATTTCCACTGCAAACAAACGCAGCTGCTCCGCACCGATGTCAGAGAGGGGCATTTCCGACGCTTCCGCAAGCTGTTCAGAACGCACGTAGCCGCCGTACTTGGCCTTGATGGCGTTCACCGAAGAGGCAAACAAACAGGCGTCACGGACAAGCTCGGGCGCAAGGGCATAGGGCTTCTTCAGTACCAGGACGTAATAGCCGAGGTTGTGCAGCTGGATGCGCTCGAAGCCTAGGGCCCGCATGAGCTGCAGCACACCCTGGTAGAGGCAGAAAGCGCGCTCGTCCGCGGCAATCTCATCACACAGGGCTTGGAACCCGAACTCGCTGAGGACTCGCTTAATCTCATTCTCGTTAATGCCGAAAGACTGGATCTCCTGGGCAATGGCCTTGAGCACTGTCTTTTCGGCATTCTCATCGCTCATGGGCACGTATTCATAGTGCAGGCGCAGTTTCGGATTGCCCTGTTTGAGGCTGTGTACACTGGCCATGCTCTGTTCAAGGTAAGCCTTGAGCGCCTCTTCCTCTTTGGGGGCATAGTGGTAGCCTGCCAGGAACGCAACGTCAATCCGCTTGCCCAATTCCGGGAGGTAAGGGGAGATCGCATCGGAGAACCCCATCACGACGCCCTGCGGCCGCGTGGCAGCGATCACTCGGTTGGCTCGAGGAGTAGTGATTGTTTCACCACAGAAATCATACTGTGCGTGCTTGGGATATTCAAAAATCCAGTTTACCTTCGTCTGATGCGTGGGGTCGGCTGCTTCACCGACGGGCACAACTTTGAGGCCGTCCTCCACCACGGGCACCCTAACGGCGGGGAAGAACATCTCCACCTGCTTGGGGGACAGCAGCGAAGTGTAGCAGAGCGACTCTGCCCCCAGCGCCGCCATCTGGTTTGCGATCACGCCCGCCTGGCCGCCCATATTGGCCTTGCGGCTCGGAAACTTCTCATCAAGCCAGTTCAGCAGCTCGTGATTGCGGATAATCACATATGAGGACTTGCCATATCCCAGAGCACCTTTGAGTACTGCCACAAACTCGTTGGCTGTATGGATCTCCAGGATGTCATCGCTGGCAATCCTGTTTACTTCTGCCATATCGACCCTAGGGTCCCGGCAGAGCTCGGCAACGTGTTCGTTGGCCAGATGCACCACCGCATCCACGTTCGTGTTGAATGCTGCCAATGTGGTCACGGACAGCTTCTGCATGATTATGTCCCTAATTCTCTCCTGCCATATCTGCACCAAGAAAACCTCCTACGCTACAGTGATCCGTAAATATACTACCATAGTATTTCTTTCGCAGCAATGTTAACGAAGTTCTTCTTTTCTAACATAAGGCGAGGTAAATAAACCCAGCAGCGCCCAGTAATCCACGCCAAAAGCGGCCACATCTCCCACTCGAGTGTCCGGTGCCTGGGACACATCCAGCACCAAGTGATCACTGGTCACGCCCACCACCGCCGTACCTGGGCAGAGCGGCCAGACGGTCCCCGTTCCGATGTCCTGCTTACCCAGGGCAACCACAGCCCGGCGCACCCATTTGCCGCCCACCTGCTTGTCCTGCACCTCGATTACTTCCGCCTCCAACCGGCATACCTCCTGATGACAACCTGGCAGCGGTGTCTTGTCGATGAGATCCCAGCCCAGGAAGACACTTTCGCCGATGCGGAGGTTGTTCACCGCTGCCGTCCACTCGCCTTGCCACAGGCCGCGGCGGATGAGGTGCAGTGCGCTGGAGTTACCTCCTGAAACCACCAGGTTGGGAGCACCACAGGATCGAGCCAGCTGCGCCAGCTGCTCCAACTGGCCCTGCCAGGGCGGAGAACCGTTGAGACAGGAGAAGTTGGCACCCACACCCCATACCTCGATGTGGGGGAGCGCCTGCGCAAAGGAGTAGAGGCCGAGCAGCTCGCCGTCCCACACACCTTCCCGCATTTCCCCCAGGTCCACCATCAACAAGACACGGTGAACGATGCCTCGTTCCTCTGCGGCGCTGTTTAGAGCCTGCAGCACAGCCTTCTCAGAATTGAGGCTGATATCAGCCGTCTCAACCACCTGCGCTGCTTGCTGCGGCGCCGGGCTGCGCAAGAGCATCAGCGGCCCCAAACCGGCTTCCCGCAGGCGTACTAGGTTGGCCATCCGGGAATCCGCCAAACCCACGGCGCCACCCGCTAAGAGGGCACGTCCAACTTCCGGCCAGCCGCAGCAGACCTTGGTGACACCGAACACAGATATGCCGTAAGGACGGCACAGATCTACAACGGCCGCCATATTCTGCTGCAGTTTTGTCAAATCCAGTGTTAGTTTTGGATACACTTCTACATCCCTCAACTGCGTCCCTGACTGCTGAGATAACGGATGATGCCGTTGAAGATGGCCCGGGCCACCCGCGATTGGTAGTCGGGGTCTCCCAACAGAGCAGCTTCCCGGGGATTGGAGAGGAACCCCACCTCTACCAGCGCCGCCGGCATGGAGGTGTCTCTCAAGACCCTGAAGTCCCCTGGGCGCGCAAGGCGCTTGTTGGGCCCCAGCGCCCGCACAAGCTCAGTCTGGATGGCCTCTGCCAACCGCCTGCTTTCTTCCTTCCCTTCGTAGTAAAACGTCTGGGCACCGTACCAGATCGACGAGGGGAAGTAGTTGGCGTGGATGGCAACATAGAGGTCCGCATTCGTGTCTTCCGCCAATTCCACCCGCCGCTGCAGGTCCTGGCGCTTCCGTTCCAGCAGATGGGTATGCGTATTGTCGGCCAGGTCGTAGTCTCCCCGCCGCGTGAGAACGGTCCGCATCCCCGCTTGGTTGAGGAGCTCTTCCAGCTCCCGGGCAATGGCCAACACTATGTGCTTCTCCAGCAGCCCACCGGCGCTGACGGCCCCCGGATCAATGCCGCCGTGCCCTGGATCAACCACGATCATCAGCCCCGAAGGGACGTACAGGGCTCCACCGCCGGCGGGAAGGGCCTGAGCAGAGAAGACTCCTGCCACGATGCCTGCGGCGAGAGATGTGAACACCCACCACAAGACCGTGCTCAGGCGGACGACGTAGACACGCATGCAAACACCCCCATGCTCCTAAGAACATATTCAGGAGTGGAGGTGTTTACGACAGAGAAATACCCGATACCCCGAACCGCGAGCGGCGGTTTCACATGCCCCAAACAGCGCTTCCAGGTGTTTTTCCAGGCTGGCTGCGCCCTGCTTGGTGCGGATCACCACCATCAAGCCGCCGCCGGGTTTCAAATGTCTGTACGCCTCGTCCATCAAATTGTAAACAACGGCCTTGCCGGCCCGGATCGGGGGATTGCAGAGAACCCAGTCCAACGGTTCTGCCGGCCACACCGTTTCAGCCTCTCCACCCAGCACGGTGGCGTTGGTGATGCCGTTGAGGCGGAGGTTTTCCCGGGCCAGTTCTACCGCCCGCTGGTTGACATCGGTGAGATAGACACGGCCGGTGGGCCCCACCAAGTCTGCCGCCACTGCACCGATGGGGCCATAACCGCAGCCCAGATCCAGCACCACTTCTCCCTGCCTGCACTGGAGAGACTTGATGAGCAGAGCGGTGCCTTTGTCGACCCCCTGCCGAGAGAACACGCCCGCATCAGTGCGAAAGCGGTACACTTTCCCCCGCAGCACCGCTTCCACTTCTCGGACATCGTGCTGCGAGCTGGGGGCCTGGGTATAGTAATGTTCACTCATTGAAGTGTCAATCACCCTCCAATGCAGAATACACCATTTCTAGGTGAAACTCAATCTCGGAAATGCTTTCGGGATCGACCGTTTCATCCACGGCAGCGAGGGCTTCCTCCAGGATCTCGCGCGCTAGATCATATTCCCCCACGAGATAATAACCGTACCCGAGAGTGTCAAGGTACACTGCCCGCCGCTGCTGCGCCACAGCCCTCTCGGCCATCTCCAGCGCTGCCTCAAGGTTGACCCGGCGCTCCATGTAGATGTAGGCCAAGTTGTTGAGGAGCAGCGGGTTGTCAGGCTGCAGCATCAGGGCCTGCTGGAGGTTCTCCACCGCGCCGAAGTAATTGCCCAGGCTGTAATAGGCATGCCCTAGGTAGAAGTATCCCTTGAGGTAATACGGATCAACAGCCAGTACCTTGCGGAAGGAGGCGATAACGTCCTCCCATTTCCCGAGATTGTAGGCGGTCTCGCCTAAGCTGATCTCCCATTCCAGTGTCTTAAGGATGGACAAGTCGCCCACCTGATCAGTATGAAGTTCCCACTGCTTGAATGTCAAGGTGGTGGTAAAATCCGCCTGCGTGATGTTTATCTCCACAGGTACCCAGGCGGCAGAGTCGCCCCACCACAGGGTGATTATGCCCGCCGCCTCTTCTCGTTCAAACTCCAGTTCAATGTAGCGGGGGTGCTGAGTGTCTCCAGAGCCGAACCGGTAGTTCTTCACCGACAGCAGGGCGTGCTCTCCTTCCATGATCAACAGCGGGACATTGGTCTGCTGGTCGATCCAGACCACCTTCTGGGGATTGTCTGTGAAGTAGTAACGGTCCGTATCGCGGTGAGCTACCCGTTCCGCGGCAACAAAGGTGAGGGGCTCCCGATAGATCTGGGTGAGGGGCCAGAAGTACTCCTTCCACAGCTCAAACAGGAGATACCCTCCATAGCCGTAGGAAGTCTGCCCCTGGTACTGGCTCATGGTGAAACTGCGGTAGCTGCGAATACGCCGCAGCGACAGATTAGCCTCCTGATAGGAAAAGGCAAACTCGTCAGGCGCCCGCAGAGAAAAGGTACCCGAAAGCTCGCGCCGCACGCCGTCGTGCTCCCATGCCCACGTCAGATCGGCAATGGCCCGGTCATAAGTCACCCAAGGGCCCGGCTGTTTGGCCTGAGCAGGGAGCACCGCCCCCAGGCCCACAGCCAGCAGCAGGGCCAGCATCATCACCAGGGTATGTCTGCGGGCCATCTAGTACTCACCTGCGCCTTCTACGCCTTTTATGATGGCGGTCCCCGAGCTGGTGCCGATCCGGTTGGCGCCCGCTTTGATCATGGCCACCGCCGTTTCGTAGTCCCGCACACCTCCCGACGCTTTCACGCCAAAGTCCGGCCCCACAACAGCCCGCATGATCCGGATATCCTCTACCGTGGCACCGCCGGGGCCGAAGCCGGTGCTGGTCTTGACAAAATCGGCGCCGGCCATCCGCACGAGAATGGACCCTTTGACAATCTGCTCTTTCGTGAGCAGGCCGGTTTCCAGAATCACTTTCAACGTCACGCCGCGAGCCGCATCCCGCACTGCCTTGATATCATTCAAGACCGCGGCATAGTCGCCCTCGGCCAGCGCCCCGATGTTGATCACCATGTCCAGCTCTTGAGCGCCGTTGGCGATAGCATCGCGCGCCTCCAACACCTTGGTGAGAGTGGTGGTGGCACCGAGGGGAAAGCCGATCACAGTGCAAGGCCGTACGGATGAACCCTGCAAAAGCTCAGCGGCATACGGTAGGTGTACCGGGTTTACGCAGACAGCACAAAACTGGTACTCCCGGGCTTCCTCGCAGAGCCGTTTGATCGCGAGGCGGCCTGCATCGGGCTTGAGGAGCGTATGGTCAATGTATCCGGCCAGGTTCAGTTTATCCTTAGGAATCTCCATCACCTGGCCGGGAGAGCGGGGCACAATCATCGGCACGCTTCCCCGGAAACCCTGCTGGGCCAGGGCAGTCTCCAGCTCCTCAGTCTGCTCTCTCAGCCACTTCTCGTCCATCCTATGACTCCTTTCCATAACTCCACAGTTTCATCTGACTCGTGGACACGGCCACCACAACGGGAGTCTTAAGCACCATGGCAAGCTCTTCCGGCGTCTCCACCAAGCCCCCGGCGATAATCGGCGGCAGCTGGCGAGGAAGCCGGCCCACGATATAAGGCAGGATCGGCGCCGGCAGCAGCTCCACCGCATCTGGGTGGGAGGCCTGGATCATCTTCAGCCCTGTCTGCAGTGCTGCCGAGTCCAGCATAAAGAGGCGCTGAATCCCCAACAGCCCCGCTTTCTGTGCCGCAGTGATCAGGTGGCTGCGGGTAGTGAGCACGCCATCCACCTGCAGCTCATCGGCGAGCATCATCATGCCGTGGCTGTCTTTGGCGATGCCGTTGATTAAGTCCACGTGGGCAAAGATCATCTGCCCGTTCGCCCGGCAGATCGCGGCCACTTCACGCAGTTCGAAGATATTTCCCGTCAGGTAGAAACAGGCCAAGATGCCCTGGCTCGCGGCAGCCTGCACATGTTCAATCCCCTTCAGGCCGGCGATCACAGGCTTTTTGGCTAGGGCTGCCCGAAATCGGAGCAGCTTCTCATCTCGGAGCCTGTCAGTCTTGTTCATGGAGATCCCAGCCTCTGGACCGCTCTACAGCTCGTTTCCATCCTTGATACAGTCTCTCTTGGTGCTCGCGGTCCCCGGCGGGCACATACTCGCGGTCACACTGCCAGTTCTTGGCGATAGTCTCTTGATCGGGCCAAAGCCCAACGGCGAGCCCTGCCAAATATGCAGCTCCCAATGCGGTCGTCTCGAAGGTCTCCGGCCGGCGCACAGTTGTACCGGTCTGATCGGCGAGGAACTGGCAGAGGAAGTTGTTGACCGAAGCACCGCCGTCCACTTTCATTTCCACGATCGGCAGGCTGGCATCCTCCGCCATGACTTCCACCACATCGCGGGTCTGGTACGCGATGGACTCCAACGCTGCCCGGGCTAGATGCGCCCGGTTCGTACCCCGAGTGATGCCCACAATGGTACCGCGGGCGTAGGCATCCCAGTAGGGAGCCCCCAATCCCACGAAGGCAGGTACAAAGTAGACGCCGTTGGTGCTGGGTACTGCCAGGGCCAAGCCCTCTGTCTCCGCCGACGACTGGATGATCTTCAGCTCGTCCCGGAGCCACTGCACAGCGGCGCCTGCCACAAACACACTGCCTTCAAGGGCATATTCCACTTTGCCCTTCAACCCCCAGGCAATGGTGGTGAGCAGGCCTCGATCGGACTTGACCAAGCTGTCGCCGGTGTTCATGAGAATGAATGCCCCTGTCCCGAATGTGGTCTTGACCATGCCCGGTTGGTAGCACGCTTGTCCAAACAGAGCGGCCTGCTGATCACCGGCAGCTCCTGCCACAGGAATGCCCGCCGGCAGGCGGCCGATGGCTGTGGTTACGCCGTAAACTTCACTGGAAGAACGGGCCTCAGGCAGGATCTGAGCGGGGATATCCAGGATTTCCAGAAGCTCTTGGTCCCATTTCAGGCCGGCAATGTTAAACAGCAGCGTCCGCGAAGCATTGGAATAGTCCGTGACATGCACCTTACCGCCGGTTAGGTTGTAGATGAGCCAGGAATCCATGGTACCGAAGGCCAGCTCGCCCCGTTCTGCCCTGGCCCGCAGCTGTGGATCACTGTCCAGCAGCCACTTCAGCTTAGTTCCAGAGAAATAGGCGTCCACTACCAGGCCCGTCTTGGCCTGAAAAACCGGTGCCAGCCCTCGGGCCCGCAGTTCATCGCATATGGGAGCCGTCCGCCGGCACTGCCACACGATGGCAGGAGCCACCGGGCGGCCGGTGGCCCGATCCCAAAGCACCACCGTTTCTCGCTGATTGGTTATACCGATGCCGGCAATGGCCTGCGGGTCAACCTCCGTTTGCTCCAGGAGCTCATCAATCAAACGGCAGCAGTCGTGCCAGATTTCTTCCGCATCGTGTTCTACCCAACCTGGCTGGGGATAGTGCTGCGTAAACTCCTTGTAAGCGCGCCCTTTCACCTTCCCCAATGTATCGAAGAGCATGATGGTGTTGCCTGTCGTTCCTTGATCAATTGCCAGTATGTAGTTCTTATCCACACACGTACCCCCCTCTGTTAAGGGGTTATTTCTTCAGAAGGAAAATGGTTTCCTGCTGATGCCAAGCTCGGTGCAGAGGTACTCCACCGGCACATCCCAGGGATCCACAGGCAGCTCTAAGATGAACTCAGAATAGATGACGCCCACGGTTACCCCTCTCACCCGGGGGAGAAAACGGTCATAGTAACCACCGCCAAAACCGATGCGGTATCCCTCCGGCGAAAAGGCCAGGCCAGGCACAACGATCAGATCCAGCTCTTCCGGGGCGCAGGTTTGGGCTGAGGCAGGCTCGCGCATGCCGAGAGGTGCCTGCACAAGTTCTGTATCTGGTGTGTATAGTGCGGGCACAAGCTGCCGCCCCGGCTTTGTGACAGGCGCGTATACTTCTTTGCCGTCTTCCCACATCCGTTCCACCAGCGGCCACGTGTTGATCTCCCAGCCGAAAGAAAGATAGGACATGCAGCGTTTGGCTCCGCGATAGCCTTCCCAGGCCCACAAGTGCTCCCAGATAGCCCGGTCGTACTCGGCGCGGCGTTCCTCCGGCACTGACCGCCGTGCCTGCTTTAAGGCCCGGCGCAGCTCATCCTTGTCCACGGCCCGGCCCCTCCGTTGGCCACAAAACTGACACAGCGCACTTCTCTAGGTCGAGGTGGCGGGCGGCGGCTTCCTGGACATCCTTGGCAGTAAGCCCCTGCAGGATGCTGAGGTACTCGAAATAGGGCGTACCGTTGAAAAAGTGAGTGATATAGCTGTTGGCGGTGTATTCCAGGGAATCAAAGGCGGCAATGTAGCTCCCGTACAGCTGCCGCTTCAGGCGTTCCACATCGGCCTCGCAGATGGCTTCCCGCTGGACATCACGGGCGATGCCCTTGATTTCCTCCACAAACCGGTAGGGGTCATCGGTCTGGGAGGTAACCATGCAGTAGCTGTAAAAGGGGGTGCTGCTGAAGCTGGCCCCGAACGAATCGTCAACCAAGCCGGAGTCGTACAGCCGCTCATAGTAGGGTGAGCTGCGCGCGGCGATGAGGCGGATCGCGATATTCATGGCCAGATACCGCCTGAGGCTCTCCCGGCCGTCACTAATCGGTTCACTCTTGAACCCCAGCGCACACCGGGGGCGGGAAATGCTGAGCCTGTCTTCAATCCATTCCTCGTTGATGTGGGCCGGTTCCTCGGGGTAGATGCGGTTCCCCACAGGCTGCGGTGGATCGTTGGGTAACTCTCCCTGAACCGCTTCCAGCACCTGCTGTGGTTCCACATCGCCCGCGACAAAAAGGGCCATGTTCGCCGGCTGATAAAACGCCCGGTAGCACTTGAGGAGCCAGTCAACAGTGATCTGGCTCACCGACTCCGGCGTCCCCCCAACGTCGATGCGGACCGGGTTCACATGGTAGAGGGCATTAAGGAGGTTTTTGTGCAGGCGCCTGTCGGGATGGTCCTCATACATGAGCAGTTCCTGGATGATGATCCCTTTTTCCTTTTCCACGTTCTCGTAGGTTAGGTACGGATAAGTGACAAAACGAGCCAGTTCGCGCAGGGCGGCCGGCAGGTGGTCCACTGTGGAAAACAGATATGCCGTCTGGGTGTAGCTTGTAAACGCATTTACTGATGCCCCCAGCTGCGCAAAGCGGTCGAAGACGTTCCCCTCTGGTTCCTCAAACAGTTTGTGCTCCAGAAAATGGGCAATACCGTCGGGGACCTCCACTACGCCTTCACCGGGGAGCTCGAACTTGGAGTCCAGCGAGCCATATTTCACTGCCAAGACAGCGTACTTCTTCACGAAACCAGGCTTAAGCAGGATGCCGTAATGCAGGCCGTTGGGGAGATATCCGGTCAACAGCTCCTCGCCCGTTGGGGCCTTGATCTTTTCCACCGTGCGTCACTCCTTTTCCAAACTGCCTTTGAGAACGTAAACCGTATCTAACTGGAGAGTCTTGGCCGCCGCCTGCACATCCGCTGCGGTGACGCTCTTAATGGCCCCCAAGACATCATCAAAGCTGCGCATCTCACCGTTCACCAGGCCGGCCAGGTTGCGGTCAATGACGGAACCAGGGTCATCAGCCATCGAGGCAATGCTGCTGCACAAACCCACCTTGGTCTGTTCCAGTTCTTCCGGGGTAATCTGCCCCTGCTGCAGGGCATCCACCTGTTCTTTGATAATCCTCACTGCCTCTTCCACTTTGGCCGCGCTGACGCCGGCGTTGACCATGAGAACGCCTTTTGTTCCGTCCACGAAGGAACTGACATAGTAAGCAAGGCTGGACCGCTCCCGCACGTTCATGAACAGTTTTGAATGGGGGAACCCACCCAGAATGCCGTTGGCCACCACTAGGCCGTAGTAGCCAGGATCGAGATAGCGGACGCCCGTGCGGTAGCCCAGGACCAATACCGTCTGCTGCGCCGGCACCTCTTCCACATGCCACCGTTCCTCCGCCGCCTGCCGCACCACCGGTGGCGCCAGCGTCTCAACTCCCTGTCGCGGCAGCTCCAAGCGAGCGATTTCGTTGGCCACCAAGTCCAGATTTTTTCCCACGATGAAAATATCCAGAGGCCTCGTCGCCATCAGTTCCTGGTAGTAGCGGTATTCTGCAGCGTTCTCCAAAGCATCTATGGCCGGCACACTACCGTAACGGTAAACTCCGTAGGGTTCATCACCGCACATCACTGCCGCGGCGCGCACCAGGGCGTAGGAGCGCTTGTCGTTGATCAGTCCTTCCACTTCCCGGCGCAAGTTCAGCTTCTCCTGGTCAAAGTACTCTTGCCGGAAGCCGCTGCCCTCGATGAACGGATGAAAAGCGATGTCCCACAGGGTTGCCAGGCCTCGTTTCCAGTTCTCTTCGCCGTCAGGGAGCAGAGAAGGATCGATCATGTCGAAGTAAATCTCCAGCAGCTGCCGCTCGCCAATCTTGAGTGCATCGGCGCTGAAACTGGCGGCATGCAGGTATTCCAGTTCCCGGGCGATCTGCCGAGTGGAGGGGAACTTCATGGATCCCCGCTTGAGCAGGGCGGGAATGAGCGCCGTCGCAGCCGCGGTATCTGGAGCGAGGTTCTGCTGGACAAACATCTTGCAGGTGATGGTGTTGAACTTGTCTGTCTCGCAGAGGTGCAGGCGCACCCCCGCTCCCAGACTGCAGTGAGTGAAGTCCAAGTCTATTCCTCCCATCTCAGACAGTCGCTGCAGCCGGGATCGCGCGGGAAAGCAGATATCCCATGCGGTTCCCCGGCTATAATGCTTTCGCATATATGGAGAAGGTCAGCTTCCACCGCCGCAATGTCCAGCGCTGGGCCTTCCAGGGCAAAAATGCGGTTGGGAATGAGGAAATATGCCTGCGAACGGGCCACGGGGCGCTGAAACAGCTTGGCTGCAGCCCAGGCATATGCCCGCAGCTGCCAGCGGTACTTCTCGCCCTCTGCTGTCACTTCTTCCGGCCTGATCCAGTTGGACTTAAAGTCTACTATCTCCAAATCACCGGCGAGGAAGACTTGATCCATTGTGCCATTGACAACAAACTGTCTCCCCAAAGGTACGGCAAAGTCGTATTCGCGGTACACAACGGAGTCCCGGCGCTGGAGCCTTGCGAAGAAGGGGCTGGACAGGTAAGGCTGGACGATTCCCGTGATCTCCCGCACCTGTGATGGTGTGAGTTTGACACCTTCCAATGCGGCCGCCAGTTCAATCAAGGCCGGCAGCTCGGCGGGATCGGTAATGCGCTCACACACCCGGTGCACGATGTTGCCCCGCTCCAGAGCGGTCAAGCGGGACGAAGAATGCGTCACCTGGCCGTCGGCACCGAGCCCCCGAACCTGTTCAGGTATACCCAGGATGTAGCGGAGATAATAGCAGCGGGGGCAGCGGGCATACGTCATCAATGCCGTGACTGAAAACACGACTTCACTGTAGCTGGGAGCGACGGGAGTGAGCCGCTCCCTGCTCGCGGCTGTCTCCTCCCCGGCCCCAGCTGCCACCGCCGGTGCCTGCGGCGGCTGGGGGTCAGCCAAGTCGTACAGGGTACCGGGTACCATGGGCAGATATTCCTCAATCCACTGCCGCCAGCTTGTGGAGCTGGCAGCCCCTGTGATCCCACAGAGGAAGAGCTCTTCCTGGGCCCTGGTAGCGGCCACATACAGCAGGCGCCGAGCCTCGCTCAGCTCCTCCGCTTCATGGAGTGCCTTAGCAGCTTCGTAAGCGGTTGTCCCTTTGTAGGCCAGGCCCACCTCCGGATGATAGATCACCCTCTCACCGCGGGCTTTTGCCAGGCGGCCGTTGGTATCGGGGACAATGACCACCGGGAACTCCAGCCCCTTGGCACCGTGTACGGTGCGGATCACCACCACGTCCGCGTACTCTGCATCCAGCTGTGCCTCGCTTTCATCATCACTCTGGCTGCTCACAACCGCGATGTACTGCAGCTGATCAGCACAGGAAACAAGGCCCCGGGAAAAGAGTTCCCAGCTCTGCTGGAGCAGCTTCTCCACATTGGCCGCCTTCTGCTCACCAAAGGGCAGGCGGGAGGTTGTACTAATATAGTCTGTCCGTTCCAGCATCTCCTGCATAACATAGGGAGCCGGGCGTGCCCTAACAAATTCCGCCAGGTGCTCCCGGTCGGAATGAGCCTTCTCCACGGCAGCCCGATCTTGCGGGCTCATCGCCATCCGGTTCCCCCGTTGTTCCCAATAAAGCCCCTCTTCGCTCGCATTGTAGAACGGGGAACGGAGCACGGCCAGCTTAGCAACTTGATCACCGCTGTCTTCCAGCCACGCGAAGTAGTTGAGGATGTCCTGAACTTCCTGGCGAGAATAGAAGCCGCGGCCGCTCAAGTTCACAAAGGGAATGCCGGCCGCCTGTAGGGCGCGCTCGTAGATGCGCATATACGTGCGCGTGCGGAACAGAAGAGTGATATCTTTATAGGCATAGCGGCCGCTTTCCACCAGCTCCCTGATCTGCCAGGCCACCCGCTCCGCCTCGATATGGCGGGCGTCTTCCAGGCTGGTATCCTCCACCACCGTCTCCAAGATGTGCACCAGCGGCCGGCCCGCTTCTTCGCGATGAGGGTCACTGGGCTCATACCCGATGGGGTCGTCCCGCATTAGGGCCCCAAAGAAAGCGTTGTTGAAGCGGATTATCTCCGGCCGTGACCGGAAGTTGGTGCTCAAAGACACATGTGCGCCCGATGCCTTGATCGCTTCACGGGCTTCTGTGAACACCTTTACTTCTGCGCCCCGAAAGCGGTAGATGGACTGCTTCGGGTCGCCCACGATGAACAACTTGGCTCCCGCGCTGCACAGCTTGTCTACAATCTGCTTCTGCACCGGGTTGGTGTCCTGGAACTCATCCACCATGATGTGGCGGAAATCATAGTCACGTACGACTTTAGGGTCGGAGAGGAGTTCATTGGCGATCAACTCCAGGTCCCCGAAATCCACCACGCCCATTCTGCGCTTGGCCTCTGAGTATGCCCGGTGCACCGCATCCAGGGTCTCACCTAGTTGGGTCAGGGTGGAAGCAGCTTGGCGCTCGAACAGAGCCAAGCGCACCTGTTCCGCCGCCTCCCTTACCTCCGATACCACCGGTTTCAGTTTGCCCCAGTTGCCTCCGAGCAACTCCTCTACAGCCTCCACCGCATCGTCCATGAACACCTCGTGGCCTGAGGTAAGGTCGGCCCTGATATGAGGCCAACGGGAGCGCAGGCGGCTGATCAGATCCGCCTTATCTTCCGTGAGCTGCCTCCCTGCCATGTCCCGCAGAAAGCTTTCCACCACCTGCAGCAGCTCGCCCACTGCGAAATCGACGTCAGGCTGCACATACTGTTTGCGAAACTCGGTGTCGCCGCGGCGCAGCATCTCCTTGTACAGGCCGCAGATGAGCCCGGCGGCTTCAGCTGTGGTGCGGTACTCATCTTCCAGTTCCACTGTCTGGATGATGTCGGTGATTGCCCGCATCAGAATTGCATCTGCTTCCCATTCTTCCACCACCCGGCAGCGGGGATCGATGGCTGCTTCCCGGGGGTGCTCTAAGATGATCCGCTGGCACAGGCTGTGAATGGTGGAGATCTGAGCCGTCTCCACCTGCTCGCTCATATGGGGCAGAGCCCGGCGGATGCGATCCTTCATTTCTTGAGCCGCCTTCTTGGTAAAGGTGATGGCGGCGATCTGGCCGATGGAGAAGCCTTGATTGAGCAGATAGATGAACCGCTCCACTAGGACGCGGGTCTTACCGGATCCGGCGCCTGCAGTGACCACCGTATCCACGGCGATACTCGTGATTGCTTCTCTTTGCTGAGGAGTCGGTGCAAAACTCATCGGGCTCCCACCTCCCGCCGGCTGATATGTTGATACGGACAGCTGCTGCACACCTGTTTATCACTGGGATCCGCCGGGAACTCACCGGCAAAGATGCGCACCAGCATCGCGCGAATGGCGTCCTCAAAGGACTGCAGCTGCCCGGCAAAATCCTCCGCCGTGAGGCAGTTATCGCTGCGTTTCAGCAGCAGGGGCTCCACCCAATCCTCCCGGAAGAGGCCCACCCGCTTGGCCTCACTGACAACATAGTAGCCCACTCCGACGTTTTCCGCCCGGGGCAGAAGCTTCTGGGCGGCCAGGAGGTAGGTGGCGATCTGAACATCCCTGCCTGTGCGCACATCTTTCGCGGCGGGTGCACTGCGGATTTTGTAATCATAGAGGACATAGCTCCCATCTGGGGCCACGTCAATGCGGTCAATTACGCCGCGGATCTCCACCTGCAGTTCAGCGCCGTCGGCGGCGGGAAGAGGAATCATAAGGCCGCTGAATTTCTTCTCCAGGTACATGGGCCGCCAGCCTCCGCGGGAGACAAGGTCAAGGTCCCGCCGGATGAACCGCCGCAGCGTCCTCAGCGTGCGGCCGGGCAGCGGCCGGCCCAGTGCTTCATACTCTTCCCGCAGCAGCCGTTCGATCTCCGCCTGGCCCTGAGGGAGAGTGGGCACCGCCTCCTCTCCGTGATGCTGCCAGAACCGCTGCAGCACCCGGTGCACGATCCGGCCTTCATCGAGGGCTGTCAGCTCCAAGGTTTCCTCTTCCATCGGTTCTAACCCCAAGACGTAAGCACAGAAAAACTGATAGGGGCAGCGGGCGTAACGGTTTAACTGGGAGACGCTCAAGCCTTCCTTCAGGATCCGCTCTCTGATCTCTTGCGTGGCCCGGGGATCTGCCAATCTCTGGAATTCTGGTGTGGCGCGCCACCCAGGCAGGCGCTGCCCGGTGTGGGGGCGCTTGCGTTCGGTGGCAGGAATAACAGTGGAGGGCAGATTGAGCTTCCCTTCCCGGTCTGTCTCAGGGTAGTAGAGATACACCTCATCAGCTGCAGACAGGATCAGCTTGTACAACATGTGGCCATCTTCAGCCGCCTTGAGGCCCGTCAGCCAGTGGCGGCGGCTGAGCTTGGGGAACTCACCCTGCACCAGCCCGCCCACGTGCACGGCCTTTCGCTTCGCCGCTCCCAATCTGTTGATGGGCAGGACACTGACCCGGTCCGCCAGGGATCGAGGTGCATTTATCCTGAAATCCACCATGAGCACTTTGAGCAACTGGGCAAAACGAGCGAAGCTCACCGTACTGGCCGCGGCCCGGAGGTCATCGAGGATCAGCTGGAGAGCGTCCCAGCTCTTCAGCAGCTCGGCCCGCACGTATATGTTGTTCGTGCCCCAGCTTTCAGGCGGGAAATGCTCCAGGAGCCGCTGCAGGCTGCGGGCGTGGGCGCCCACAGGCTGAACAGGAAAGCTTTCTGAGGCCTGGCGCAGCAGCTGCAGTGCCCTGGCCCAGCCGGGGAACTCGCCCAGGCGTTCCAGCCAAGCCGGGATCCCCTCCAGGGGCGGAGCAAGCCGAAGAGCCCTGCGCTCTTCTTCAGTGAGCGCGATGGGAAGGCCCCAGCCGGGAGCGGTGAGCAGCTGCAGGTGGCTCTTGTGCCAGCCTTCAACCTCGCCGTCCAGGAAAGCGGCCACCGCCCTGCCCAAAGGCAGGTTGGCCAGGCTCTGGGCCGGCATGTCCCAGGGTATGTGGTATTGGGCGAAGATGGGCAGCAGAAGTGCAGAATAAGCCCGGGGATCGGGAAAAGCAACTGTGATCTGGGCTGGACTGAGGCCGTCGTCCAGCTGCCGCCGTACTGCTCGAGCGATCTCTTCCACCTCAGCGGCAGGATCCGGTGCAGCGGTAACCGTAGGTACGGCCGCTGCCTCTTCTATCTCCACCGTCTGCATACGCCGCCCCGCCGCAACCGCCGCGACAAACTCGTGTTCCAACGGCGAGAGCTCATGCAGGCCCACCAGTTCCACCGCCTCAAACTCGTCCACCAAAGCACGGGCTCCGGCGCGGTAGGCCTCGAGTGCGCGCTGCAGCTGGCCCGGCCGGTCCAGCACCCCATACTGCGACAGCAGGGTGTGGTAGGCCACATGAAGCTTTGCCGCCTCATCTCGGGCCTCTAGGGGAAGCTCGTCCAACTTCAGCGCGCGATAATCAAGCTGGCTGATCAGCCAGCGCACCTCTTCCACAAACCCAGGGTAGAGGGCAATGGGAGCAAAAAACTTCAGCTCAGTGCGGAGGTGTTCCACCGCCTCCCAAACGGCCGCAGTCTCCAGCACCCAGTCTTCTTTGTACACAATCCCGCTGGCCTGCAGAATACGGGCCGCCAGGGCCTGGACAGTCACGGGCTGAATGCGGCCCTGGCTGTAGACGGCCTGTCGGCGCCTCTCGGCATAGAAATGCGGCGGTACAATCTGCAGAACCCTCATGCCATCACTCCTTAGCGCGGCCCTGAGAGCCAGTTAGAGCCAGATGGAAACCTCATCCCGATCCATCTTGGCGATGCATTCTTTCAGCTTGGCAGCGAGGATGGGATCGCCATCCATCACCGCATTGCGCACCTGGCGCAGAAGGTCGATACCCCGGCGAAAGCTGAACACCAAGTCGCCTTCGTCGATGGTGGCATCCTGCAGGATGTCGCTGAACTTCTCGCCCTGGGACCAGCGGAAGGCGAGGGCGGCTATGTGGTCGTTGAACTGAACTGTACTGTAACCCAGGAAACGCTCTTCCATCTTCATCAGAGAATAATAGATGCGCTGGACCGGCCCCACATCGATGCGGTGCTTGATGCGGGCCTCATTCTTGCGCGGTTCATAGCCGATGGACACGCACACCGCGTTCAGTTCCGCTGGGGTGTAGGTATGGAACAGTCCCTCCATGAACATCTCTACCACCAGCAGCTCGTGGCCGTGGATCTTGCTGCAGAGCTCACCCGCCGCGGTGAGTTGGCTGCCCTCCAGGTACCCCAAAGCCGTCAGAAGCGCCCGCTTGTCGTTGAACTCCTGGATGTAGCGATCCGTGGGGTCGAGTGCCTCGGCCCTCGCCAGCAGGCGCTCGTACCGCTGCAGCAGCCGCCGGAAGTTGCGCAGTTCTCTGCGGGAAGTGCGGGGGTCTTTGCCTTTGAGGAAATCGTGCTCCATCTTGTCAAAGCGCTGTTCCAAGGACCGCAGCTGCGACTTGATGCGCCGCTTTTCCTTGCCGCGCAGCCCGCGAGCGAGGATCAGTTCCAGCTCACGCTTTTTCCGCAGTAGGCTGTCAAACACAGGCGGCCCGTAACGCTTCAGCTGATCCAGGACAATTTCCATCTGCACCTGAATCGAATCACGCTCGGCCAACGCTTGATACGTGGCGAAGTTCTTCCCCAAGATGCGGTAGATTGTCTCTTCATCGTGGTTCCGCACCAAGTTGATCACAGAATTGTAACTTAAGGCGAACTGGCTCTGGAGCGGCTCGATTTCTTCTTCCTTCATACTGGGGAACTGCGCCGGATCGAAATAGCTCATGTCGGCGATGGTAAAGACGTAGCCCACCTCATCGATCCCGCGCCGCCCAGCCCGGCCCGCCATCTGGAAATACTCGCGGTTGGACAGAGGGCGGAATGAAACCCCGTCCCACTTAGTGCTGGAGTCAAAACACACTGTCCGGCACGGGAAGTTGAGGCCCACCGCGAAGGTTTCAGTGCAGTAGAGTACCTGAATCAAACGCCGGGTGAACAGCTCCTCCACAATATCCTTCAGCACAGGGAGCATGCCGGCGTGGTGATACGCGATCCCCTTCAGCAGCAGGCGGCGCAACGCAGGCCACCGTTCACTCTCCAGCGCGGGGTAGCGCTGGGAAACCTCCTCGATGACTGCCTGCACCTCTCTGGCCTGCTTAGCATCGAGGAAGCTGTAATTATCTCCCAGCTCCAAGGCATTCGCCTCACACTTGCGCCGGCTGAAGGTGAAAAACAGGCAGGGCAAGTAGCCATCTTTGATGCGTTCAATCAGGTCGAGATGGGTGGTTGGGGTAACGGCATCGTCTGTACGCTGCAGGTGGCGGGGCAGGGCAAGGAAGCTCGCATATTTGCGCTTGATCTTCGCAATGGTGGTAAAGCCGAGGGAACGCTCAAACAGCGCATGCCTGAGCGGCACGGCGCGCTCAAAGTGCTTGATCACAGCCACCGGCCTTCCCTGCACGCTTTCGATCCAACCTGCCAGCTGGTCCACGTTGGGTATAGTCGCGCTCAAGCCCAAGAAGCGCATCCAGTCAGGCATGAAGATCAGGCTTTCTTCCCACACACTTCCCCTCTGCGGGTCGTCGATGTAGTGGATCTCATCAAAGATCACATAGCGGACATCCCTCACCCGCTCCACATCTTCTTGGAGCATATTGCGGAAGATCTCCGTGGTCATGATCAGAATCGGGGCGTCCGGGTTGATCACAACGTCTCCCGTGAGGATGCCCACCGCCTCTTCGCCCACGTGGGCCTTGAACTCCTTGAACTTCTGATTGCTCAGGGCTTTGATGGGAGCCGTGTAAACCACCCTGCCCCCATCCTTGTAGATCTTCTCGATCACATAGTCGGCCACCAAGGTCTTGCCCACGCCCGTAGGGGCAGTGACAAGGACAGACATGTTCTCATCGATCTTGGCGACCGCTTCTTGCTGAAAGGGATCGAGGACTAACCCGCGATACATCTGGCGAAGCTCGTGCTTTGTCAACTGGGCCCTCCTATTCCTAACGATACTTCAGCGGCAAAAGCCGCAGAGGAGATGGTATCGCCCATGCCCACGGTGCTCACCGGATTGGGTACAATGTGGGCTGGCGTGATCACGCAGATATGATCCTCCCGTTCCATGATACCTGTTGCGGTAAAGTCACTGCTGATAGGATACCCAGCTTGGCGCGCTTCGGCAGCGAAGGCTTCCAGCTGGCCAAAACCAACTTCAGACAGAGGAAGTTCGGCCATCTCCCCCACCGCTTCGCGAGGGACTGCACCGCCCCGTTTGGCCTTGACGGCATTTACCGCAGAGGCAAACAGGCAGGCCCGGCGCACTGCCTCCGGACTGATAAAATACGGTTTTCGGATCAAGACGATATAGTAGCCCAAGTTATGCAGGTGCAGCCTGGGCAGGCGGAACTCCCTGAACAACCGGAGAGCCCCGTGATACAGGCTGAAACTCCGTTCGGCGCGGGCAATCTCCTCCGCTTCGGCAGCAAACCCCAGGGAATCCAACGCCCGCATGATCTCTGCCTCATTGATGCCGAAGCTGTCGAACCGAGGGATGAGAGTCTTCAAGAGCCTCGCTTCCTGCTCTGGGTTGGCCATGGGCACATACTCACAGTGCAGCTTCAGGTTCGGGTTCCCGGACCGCAGTGCTGCGTGCTGCCTGAGGCTGAGTTCAAGGAACTCATCTAGAGTCTCGGCCCGCCCCTCGATGCGCCCATGGTGGTAACCGGCCATAAAGCCGCAGTCCACGGCCTCCCCGATCGCGGGCAAGAAGGGTTCCATCTCCTCAGCAAACCCCATGGCCGCCAAGGGGCTGCGTGTGCCGAGAATGATGCGGTTGGCCCGTGCCGTGGCCACTACTCTATCGCCAAACGTGTAGGCGGCACCTTTCGGATACTCGAAGATATAGTTTATCTTTGTCCAGTCGCTGTTGACGCCATCCCTGATCGGAACCCAGTGCAGCTCTCCATCGGCAATCACCGGAAACTTGATCCGGCTGTCATACATCTCCGCTTGGAACCGAGAGAGTACCGGGTTATAGACATACGCCTCTCCACCCAGGGCGGCCATCTGATTGGCAATGATCCCCGCCTGGCCTCCCATGGCTTCCGTGTGCTCGGGGAAGTACTGCAGCAGCCATTCTCCGAGGCCGGCCTGCACCACATCATAGTAGGATTTGCCCGCGGCCAGGCACTCCTCGAGCAGGGCCAGAAACTGGCCCGGGGTGGAGACAGGGCTCCCTGGTGCCCGCTCATGCTGTCCCTGCAGAAGCTCGGGATGGGCGTCACACAGGCGCACCACATCCTCCGGGCGGACACTGATTACCATATCCACATTGGCGTTGAAAGCTGCAAAGACGCGACAGTTTATTGCCGTCTTTACGGCCTCTTGGAGATAGTCATGCCAACTCATCGCCTGAGGACTCCTTCAAGAATGCTAGTACTTCACTGCGCCGCGGCACCGAGGGCTGGGCTCCCGGCCGGGTGACGGCGATCGCAGCCGCGGCGTTGGCGTAGCGCGCCGCTTGCTGCAGCGGCTTCCCTTCTGCCAACATTACCGCCAGTGCACCAGTAAAGGTATCACCGGCGGCAACTGTATCCACAACCGCCACCGCGTGCGCGGGTATATGGAACTCTTCGTCCGCGCTTAAGCCATAGACACCTCGCGCGCCGAGGGTGATGATAACCTGCCTTACCCCCTTGGCCCGCAGAATCTGCGCCGCCTGCCGGGCACCTGCCAGGTCTGCCACCTCTACTCCGGTAAGCAGAGCCGCTTCGCTTTCATTCGGCGTGATCACCGAGACAGTGCGGTAAATCTCTGGAGGAAGATCTGCTGCCGGTGCCGGGTTCAGCACCGTAAGCTTGCCCAATTCCCAGGCCACCGCCAGCGCCCGTTCCACCGCGGGCAGGGGTATTTCCAGCTGCACCACCACAGCATCTGCATCCTGGATGATCGGCCTGAGATCATCCACGTCTCTTGGCGAATAGGCTCCGTTGGCCCCTGGGACCACGATGATCCGGTTGCTGCCCCGCTCGTCCAGGATAATGGAGGCAGTGCCGGTAGGCTGCTCCTCATCTCTGACGATCCCAGCTGTGGAGATACCCTCTTCTTCCAAGCTCCGCAGCTGCTCATCGCCGAAAATATCACGGCCCACACGGCCGGCCATCACGGTATAGGCGCCCTGCCGCCGCGCGGCCACGGCCTGATTGGCTCCTTTGCCGCCAAAAAACCGCTGAAAGGCGCTGCCGATGATCGTTTCGCCGTCCTGGGGTACCCGCGGTGCCCTCACGACCAGATCGACGTTGAGGCTCCCTATCACTACGATCTTTACCTGTTCCATCAGTTACCCCCGCCTCTGTTTGTCGAAAAGAGCGATCTCGTTCATTGTAATTTTCTAAGAGTTGTTGGCATCTTCCTGCCAAGGCACGGGTTTCGCGCTTTCCGCTGTTGTAAACACCAAATAGTAGGTGTATACTAATAAATAACTGAACAGGCAAGGAGGTGTCACGCGTGAAGGAACGCGTTGAAGCGGTTTTGGATAGAATCCGTCCAGCGATTCAGGCCGACGGGGGCAACGTCGAGCTTGTTGATGTGAATGAGGACACCAAGATTGTGACCGTGAAGCTGACGGGAGCATGCGCCGGCTGCCCGATGTCCCAGATGACGTTGAAGGCCGGTATCGAGAGGATCATCAAGCATGAGATCCCTGAAGTGGTGGCGGTGGAAGCAGCATTCTAAACTCTGGTGGTGCTGGGGGAGGACAATGTTCTCCCCTTTTTGCTGTGCGGAAGAAGGGTGGTGCTCATATGGATAGACTGCGCCGTGCTGCCTGGGATGCTGGGCTTGACACCATAGCGGTCACCCACGCCCGGCCGCTGGAAGGCCTCCGAGAGTTCCTGCTGGATGCCCAAGCCCAGGGGCGCTACGCCCAGTTTGCTGAACAGAACATTGACAGGCGCCTCGATCCCCGCGCAGTCCTGCCTGAAGCCAAGTCAGTTGTGACCGCGGCGGTGGCCTACAAGACGGTGGAGCCGGGGCAGGCAGCCAAGCTCACAGGCAGGATCTCCCGCGCGGCTTGGGGCAGGGATTACCACAAAGTGGTGCGGGAAGCACTGGAACGGCTGGTTCCATTCCTGCAGGCAGAGTATGGCGTCCGCAGGTGGCACATCGCGGTGGACGATACTCTCCTGGTGGAGCGAGCACTCGCGCACCGAGCTGCACTGGCTGCCCTGGGGGCCAACTGTGCTGCCTATGTCCCGCCCTACGGCTCATGGGTCTTTCTGGGCGAACTGGTGGTCGACCAGGAACTCCCGGCCTGCCCAGGCAAGGCAGCTGCCCTGCCGTGCGCAGAGTGTGGGTACCGCTGTGTCAAGGCCTGCCCCACTGGGGCTCTGCAGGCTCCAGGGATCATCCATGCGGGGCGCTGCCTATCCTATCTCACCCAAAAAACCGGGGACATCCCGGAAGAATTCCGTACCAAGCTGGGCAGCCGCCTGTGGGGCTGCGACACCTGCCAAGACGTGTGCCCAGCCAACAAGGAGGCGGAAAAGGCGCGGTGTCAAGAGTTTGCCCCCAAGGTGGGGCCCCACTTCCCCCTTCTCGAACTTCTCACTATGGACAACCGCCGGTTTGCCGAGGTGTTCGGTGAAACCAGCATCGCCTGGCGAGGCAAGAACATCCTGCAGCGCAACGCCTGCCTGGTGTTGGGAAATCAAAAGGCAGGGGAAGCCCTGCCTGTTTTGATAGACACTGCCGCGCATCACCCCAGCCCCGCGGTGCGCACAGCCGCTCTGTGGGCTGTCAAGCAGATCACCGGGAACCAGGAGGCTGCGCCATGATCTGTTCCGTCACCGCAATCACCCGTTCGATGTCGGCATCACTGATCTGATAGTGGGTCACTAGGCGCACACGGCGGGGAGATGCGGTGTTGGCGAGGATGCCTGCTTCGCGCCACGCAGCCGTTAGGCCGGCGCTGTCCCAGCCGGGGGCAGTGACCTCCACAATCACTATGTTGGTCTGCACCTCTCCGATCACCTCAAGGCCGGGAATGTGTTTCAGGCCCGTTCCCAGCCGCCGCGCGCGGGCGTGGTCTTCTTCCAGCCTGGCCGGCATTTCGGTCAAGGCAATTAACCCTGCCGCCGCCAGCACACCCGCCTGGCGCATTCCGCCCCCCAGCAGCTTGCGGGCGTGCCGCGCCCTTGCGATGAACTCCCTGGTTCCCACCAGCACTGACCCCACAGGTGCAGCAAGGCCCTTAGAGAGGCAAAGCGACACCGAGTCAAATGGTTCTGCCAGGCGAGAGGGAGGCAGCTTCTGATACACTGCCGCATTCATGAGCCGGGCGCCGTCAAGGTGCGTCTTCAAGCCCAGCTCCTTTGCACAGTTGACCACTCGTTCCACCGCATCCTGGGGGAGCACCCGCCCCCCTGCCCGGTTGTGTGTGTTTTCCAAGCAGAACAGGGATGCCGGCGGAAAATGTATGTCCCCCGGACGCACTGCCTCTATCAGCTGCTCCGGGGAAATGCACCCATCAGTTGTCTCAATCAACCGCGGTATCAACCCGGCAATGCGAGCCAGTCCACCTGCTTCGTAATAATAAATGTGAGCATTGGCCTCCAAGATGACTTCTTCGCCTGTATGGGTGTGGGCCAAAAGGGCGGTGAGATTGCCCATCGTCCCGCTGCTCACGAACAACCCTGCTTCCTTTCCCAGCATTTGGGCTGCAGTTTCTTCCAGCCGTTTTACCGTGGGGTCCTCCCCGTAAACGTCATCCCCCACTTCGGCCTCTGCCATGGCCCGGCGCATCACCGGCGTCGGCTGGGTCACCGTGTCGCTCCGCAGATCAACTACGTGATTTCCCATTGCTCATCCCCCGCTCCTTGAGATACTGAACAGCACGCTCCAAATAGCTCTGATACTCCTGTTCTTTCCCAGACAAGCCGGCCAGTGTCTCTTTGAGGAGTGCCTCTGCCTCCGGGCCACCGAAGCGGGCAACAGCCATAGCCACTTCCTCTTTCCCCTGCCCCCATTGAGCCTCCTGGAAGATGTCAGACAGCAGGGCCAACTTGCGTTTCCCCTTTGATCCGTACGAAAGCAGGTCGGCGAAAACCACCGCCAAGCTTGTGTTCTTGTTCTCCTTCAAGTGGCGCCTCATGGCTGAAACAGCCTTACCATCAAGGCTGCGGAGCAGCTCCAGTGCCACGCGGAACTCTGGTTCCCACGGATCCAGCTTCTCCAGGAGCTGGACAGCAACGGGCGCAGCTTCCCTCACTCGCCATTTCGCCAGTACAGCCGCGGCCTGTTCTGTGAACACCTCATCCAGATCCGCGTTGACGAGGCGGGCCTCCAGCACCGCCAGCAAGACATTGACCACGGTGGGGTCAGGTTCCTGCTGCATATCAGGGAGGTTGCCGCTGCGGTAACGGACGAACAGCTCTTCGAAGAAGCGGTCGTATTCGTCCTGGTCGAGGACAATCCGGAGGTCTGTGTAGCCGGTGATGGCCCGGCGGAAGTTGCGGAACGCCCCCAAGTCCACCACCACATTCTGGCCCACCTTCGTACGCTTCTGCCGCTCAGTAGCAATGTCGGCAAAGGGGAACCCGAAATAGGGAGCAACGCGGAAGTTGTTGACCATGGTCTGCAGGCCTGAGAGAACCACTCGCAGGCGGGGATGTGTGATGTGCAGCCAGATGGGCCGGAGATGCTCGCCCCGGAGCATGCGCGCCCCCACCAGCCCGAGGACATGGTTGATATACTCCTCACTGGTAGAAGGCAGGTGGCGCTGAGCATCTCGCAGCAGGTAGTCGATGGAAGGGGCGGCCTGGTAAGTGTCGCTGCGGTAATACTCCATCATTTTGTTGTACACTGGCAGGCGCATCTGAGCCGCATACGCTGCTCCTCGCACAAAATGCTCGCCTAGGTACTGGATATCCAGGGGCAGCAGAGTGTTCTGCAGTGCATCGACGAGCCCTTTCAGGGCGCCGCTCAGCTCGGCATAAGCCTCCTCGGCCGCCTCATCCCCTTCCAGGCTGGCCACAAACAGCGCCCCGATGGACAGCAGTTCCACCGAAGCTCCGTACGCCGCCAAAACAAGGTCTCGCTCGTAGAAGAACATGCTCCCTTTGATCTCCAGACATGCCGAGATAAACCCATCAAGGGAGGTAATCTCCTTGACCTCTTGTACCATCTCGCGGTAGTTGCGGTTCACGTTCATACCCCCTTCTCCTCAACCCCCCCTGCGAATGGCTTCACGAGCCAGCTCATCACAGCGGTTGTTCCAGCGGTTGTCACTATGCCCTTTGACTTTGATCCACTGGATGGAGTGCCTGCGGGCCAGGGCTGCAAGCTCCTGCCACAAATCAGCATTGCTGACTGGAGCGCCACGGGAGTTCCGCCAGCCGTTGCGCTGCCAATTCTCAATCCAGCCCAGTGTGAACCCGTTGATGAGATAAGCGCTGTCGGAGTACAACTTGACTCTGCACGGCTCTTCCAGTTTTTCTAAGCCTTTGACCGCCGCGGTGAGCTCCATCCGCTGGTTGGTAGTGTGGGGCTCATATCCTGAATACTCTAGAACGTTAGGGCCGCAAAGCAGCACTGTTCCCCAGCCGCCAGGCCCGGGGTTGCCGCTGCAGGCACCGTCTGTATATATCTCAACTTGCTTCTTCATGTCTTCTGCCACTGCTCAAGCCCTTCCTCAGATATTGGCACCTGTCCACGAACTATGTTATGGTTAATATAATACCACATTCTATCAACTAAAGTTCGGGGAGGTCACTATGGAAGAAAAACTTGAAGTGCTCACACCCGATTCAGCCCATGTGGGCCGCCCCTGCAACTTGTGCGGCCGCGCGCTCGCTGCCGGAGACGAAGTGGTCGAATGCCCCCGCTGCCACCGCTTCCACCATGCGGCCTGCTGGAAAACCAAAGGAGGCTGTGCCACCAAGGGCTGCCCGCAGGTAGCCGTAGCCGTGGTGGGAGAGAAACCGCGAGGTGACGGCCCGCCGCCGCCCATACCGAAGTGGTATTTCGCCGTAGGCGCTCTGGCCATCGTAGGACTCATACTGCTTATTATGTTCTGGCCGAAGCCGCCGGATCCCGCTGCGGGAAGGACAAAAATCACGGTGATGGATGAGTCATACCTGGAACTGCAGCAGGCTTTGGTGCCGGCGGTGGAGAAGTTCAACGAAGAGAGTACCACCACTTACATCGATCTGCAGCTCTTGCCCGGCATGGGCATGCAGCAGAAGTTGATGGTGCTCATCGCCGCGGGTGACGCCCCCGATATCTTCTCGGTCAATGAAGAGCAGTTTGCTATGTTTGCCGGCCAGGGTGCCCTGCTGGAGCTGGGCAGGACCTCGACGGGAGAGCCGATCTACGGCGTTCAGCATCCTGCCCGCCTGGCCAAGCTGGTCATCTGGGGCCGTACAGAGAACCCAGAAGCGGCCCGGGAGGTGCTGGACTTCCTCCTGGAGCACATCCCCCCGGTAGATCTGGAAAAACTGCGGGAACTCCAGTCTCAACCGAGCCTGCCGTTTATCGGTTTCTGAGGAGGCACTCATGAGAATCGCATTTTTTACCGATAGTTATGCTCCATATGTCAGCGGTGTCGTTCGCTCCCTGCAGCGGTTCACCAAGGGGCTAACGCAGCTGGGGCACGAAGTCTACATTTTCGCGCCGCTGTACTACGGGAAGAAATACAGCCGTGACCGGGAACAGCTCTCAGACCCCTATGCCACCAGGGTGTTCCGCTTCTACTCGGTACCGGCTCCCACCTGCCCTGATTATTTCCTGCCCATTCCCGTTTCACTCCGGGCTTATCGGGTGCTGCGAGATCTGCGCGTGGACATCATCCACACGCACGCACCATTCCTGTCGGGAAGGCTGGGGGCACATCTCGCCAAGAGACTGGGTGTGCCGCTGTTTTTCACTCACCATACAGTCTACCACGAGTACGCGCACTATGTTCCTGCGCCGCAGAGTGTAACCAAGGCGGTAGCCATCAACTATCTCAAGCGGTACTGCAGCCAGTGCAACCACATCATCGCCCCGACGGAGATGACGCGGCAGATGATCTTGGACCTGTACAACCTGCCCACGCCCGTGACCACCCTGCCGACAGGGGTAGACCTCGAGCCGTATGCGAAAGCTGATCCCTCTTGGCTGCGGCAGTCGCTGGGAATCCCCTCTGAGCGGCCCGTGATCCTCTCTCTCAGCCGTTTGAGCAAGGAAAAGAGCCCCGGGATGCTTCTGCAGGCGTTCCGCCGCATCCATGCTGAACTTCCGGAAGCAGTGTTTGTCTTCGCGGGGGATGGGCCTCTCCGCCAGTCCCTTGCCCACGATGCAGAGACGATGGGCCTCAAAGAGCATGTCCACTTTACAGGTGCCCTGGACGCGGATCAAGTAGCTGCTGCTTATCTCGGGGCTGATCTGTTCATGTTTGCTTCCCAATCAGAAACGCAGGGCCTGGTCTCTCTCGAAGCCATGGCCGGTGGGCTTCCCATCGTGGCGGTGGACGCCCAAGGGACTAATGCTGTAGTGATTCCCGGCAAAACCGGGTTCCTGACTCCGCCTGAACCCGAAGCCCTGGCGGAACGAGCGTTGGAGGTTCTGCGCTCACCTCACCTGAAGGAGCAGTTCAGCCGGGAAGCGCGCAGGCAGGCGGAGCAGTACAGTGTGACCGCTACCGCCAGCCGCTTGGTAGAGCTATATCGCTCAGTGCTAAACCACAATTAGAATCCGACCCGCGGTACCTCCTGAGCCCCTGCCGAAGCCTGGAAAAACGCCCGGGCTTCCTTGCCGAACATATTGGCAATCACCACGGTGGGGAACCGCCGGATCGTCCTGTTCCAAACCTCAACCGCATCGTTGTACCGCCTGCGGGCGGTGGCGATGCGGTTCTCTGTCCCCGCCAACTCATCCTGCAGCCTGATAAAGCTGGCATCGGCCTTCAGCTCTGGATAGGCTTCGCTGATGGCCAGCAGGCGCCCTAAGGCGCTGTCCAGTGAACTGTTCGCCGCCATCTGGTCTGCAGGGCTCTGCGCCGCCAAGAGCCGGCTGCGGGCTTCGGCGATCTCAGTGAAGACCCGTTCTTCATGCGATGCGTACCCTTTCACAGTCTCCACCAGGTTGTAGATCAAATCAGCGCGCCGCTGCAGCTGGTTCTCCACTTCCGCCCAACTGGAATCAACGGCAGTTTCCAAATCGATCAGGGAGTTGTAACTGCGCACAATCCCCATACCAATGACCAGCACAATGAGTCCGATCACAAGCAATCCTACTGCCCACTTCTTCACCGCTGTTCCTCCTTTGTGTTCCCTTCTGGATCAGAATCGCCTGCCGGCACCGCCGCCGCCGCTGCGGCCGCCGCCGAAACCGCCAAAACCGCCGCCTGGGCGGCCTCCTCCCAGCCCTCCCGTACTGCGCGGGAAACTCGTCGGCACGATGATGGTGCGCCCGCCCCGGCCGGAACCGCCGCCGATGCCTCCGCCCATGCCGCCGCTGCCGGGAGGGTAGAAACGGCTGCGCCGTAACAGGATGACAATCAGGATAAAGATGCCCAGTGCAATAAGCCAGTCACCCGCGGATTCACTGCCTCTCTCTTCGGCGGAAGCAAACTCTTCCCCAGCCAGTTCCCGCTGAAAGGCCTGAGCCAAGAACGAAAGCCCCGGCCCAAACTGATTCTGGGCAAAGTAGCGGCTGACCGCCTGGTCGAGATAGGCTCCCACTTTGCCGTCGGGCAGAGCCCCTTCCAGGCCGTAGCCAGTTTCCACTTCAATGGCCCGCTCATCCACAGCGAGCAGGATCAAGAGCCCGCTGTCTTCCGGCCCGCCGATCCCCCACTCCTCGAAAAGGCGCGTGCGGTACTCGGTAGGATCGTAAGGCGCTGTGGTTTGGATAGTGACCACCGCCAGCTCAATGCCCTGTTCCTTCTTCAACTGTTCGGTGATCACCTCCAGCTCAGCCAGGCTGCGCCGGTCGATCACCTGCGCAAAATCATTGACATAACCCTGAGGGGCGGGAAACTGAGCCAGCACAACTTGAGCAACAATCAGCACAAGGGCCAAGCCCAGCAAGCTCCCCGCTCGCTTCCGCATAGCTGCACTCCTTCCCTAAAGTGAGGGATCCACCGCCACGCGGTGGTAGAACTGCCCTTCCACCGACCAACTGTACCTGCCGGCGGTCAGTTCTCGAACCAACTCCTGTGCCCGCTGTTCCTGCCCGGCCAGCAGGAGCAGGTCAAACGTGACATCAGCCATGTATTCTGTGCCGCTGATGGTGATCCCTGCACTGAGCAATTCGTTCTCCAATTTCCCTGCAGCGGTGTAATCTACCGTAACCTTCACCCTGGTGGCAGGGGCCATCCGCACAATCCCGGCATTGAGCAGAGCCTCTTTCGCCGCCGCGCCGTAGGCTCGGATCAGCCCACCCCTCCCCAAAAGCGTCCCACCGAAGTAGCGGGTGACGACAACAGCGGCGTTCACAACATTATATGCTTTCATGATTTCCAAAATGGGGAGGCCAGCGGTGCCGCTGGGCTCCCCATCATCGCTGAACTTCTGGATATTCTGATTAACCCCGATAATATACGCCGGCACATTGTGCGTTGCGCTCCAGTGTTCTTTCCGCACCATCTCCACAAAGGCTTCTGCCTCTTCGACACTGGACACTGGGCGCACCTGGGCGATAAACTTGGATTTCTTCTCTACCAAGACCGCCTCACCCGGTCCGGCTACGGTGGTGTATTCCACCAGCATGAGCCGATCACCTCAGAATAAAGAAGTTCCACGCCAGTCCTCTCAATCCTTCTCCTTGCCTGCCGATCCCCTACTCTGTTATCCTAGGGGGGTAGGAGGCGAAACATGGACATCGTCAAACAGATAGCCCACGAACTATCACTGCAAGAGCACCAGGTGAAACAGGCTGTTGCCCTGCTGGACCAGGGCAACACTATTCCTTTTATCGCCCGGTACCGCAAGGAAGCCACAGGCGAGCTTGATGAAGTGCAGCTGCGGTCGGTGGCCGAACGGCTTGCCTACTTGAGGAATCTCGAGAGCCGCCGCGCCGAGGTACTGCGGCTGATCGCGGAGCAAGATAAGCTGACACCCGCGCTTGAACAGTCCATCTACGCTGCCGCCACCCTGCAGGAATTGGAAGATATCTATCAGCCGTTCCGGCCGAAACGCAAGACCAGGGCTGCGGCTGCCAGGGCGAAGGGCCTGCAGCCGCTGGCGGAGCTCCTGTTCAACCAGGGCGCTGACGATCCCGGCCGGCTGGCCCTGCAGTTTCTCTCTCCAGAGGTTGCGACAGCGGAAGAAGCCCTCAGTGGAGCTCAGGACATTATCGCAGAGTACATCACTGACCTGCCGGAGATCCGCCAGCTGGTGCGGAAAACCACCTACGAGACAGGGTTCCTGCGAGCCAGCCTTGCGGTGGATCCGTCCGAGCAGCAGGCAAAGGAGTTTGCCGTGTATTGGGACTACGGGGAGGAAGTGCGTAAAACCCCTCCCCACCGCGTCCTGGCCCTCAACCGCGGAGAGCGGTTGGGAATACTGCAGGTCAAGATCTCCGTGGATGAACAGGCCATCATCGATCAAGTTGCCCGCAGGGTGATCACCAATCCCCGTTCGCCCGCCGCGCCGCTTATAGCTGCGGCCGCGGCAGATGGCTGCAGGCGGCTTCTGTTCCCCAGCATCGAGCGGGATATCCGCAAGAGCCTGACGGAAACAGCCGAAGCACGGGCCATCGACGTGTTTGGGGCCAATCTGCGCAGCCTGCTGATGCAGCCGCCGGTAAGGGGCAAAAATGTCCTGGGGATTGACCCTGCCTACCGCACCGGCTGCAAGGTGGCAGCGGTCGATCAGTACGGCACTCTCTTGGAGTACACAACCATCTATCCCCACGAGCCCCACAGGCGCCGCCAAGAAGCTCTGGCAGTGCTGGAAGATCTCGTCTCCCGCCACCAGATTTCGCTGATCGCTGTGGGCAACGGCACTGCCAGCCGGGAAACAGAGCAGTTGGTTGCCGAATTGATCCGCCTGCGGGGCGGCAGCCTCCAGTATGTGGTGGTGAATGAAGCGGGCGCTTCGGTCTATTCCGCCTCGGACATCGCCCGCGAAGAGTTTCCCCAGCTCGATGTGGCCATGCGAGGTGCGGTGTCTATCGCCCGGCGAATCCAAGATCCCCTGGCTGAGCTGGTGAAAATCGACCCGAAGGCAATCGGCGTGGGGCAGTATCAGCATGATGTGAACCAGAAAGAGCTGGGCCGCGCCCTGGATGCCGTGGTCGAAAGCTGTGTGAACTACGTAGGCGTCGAGCTGAACTCAGCCTCAGCAGCCCTCCTTGCCTACGTGGCTGGTTTGACGAAAACGGTGGCCAAACAGATAGTGGAACACCGCACGGTCCACGGCGCTTTCCGCACCAGGGACAGCCTGGAGAAGGTGAAAGGCTTGGGCCCGAAGGCCTTCGAACAGGCGGCCGGGTTCCTTCGCATCGCCGACGGCGACGAACCGTTGGACAACACGGCGGTACACCCCGAATCCTACGGGACGGCCCGCCAAATCTTGGCCCAAATTGGGTTCACACCCGCCGACATGCGCAGGCGGGAAGCCCTGCCGCAGATTCGCCAGCGGCTGCAGGCGCTGGATCCCGCAGAAGTGGCCGCCGCCCTCGGCGCGGGGGAGCCAACCGTGAGAGATATCATTGCCGCGCTGGCCCAGCCGGGGCGCGATCCAAGAACCGAGCTGCCCATGCCCCATTTCCGAGCCGATGTGCTCCGCATAGAGGACCTAAGAACAGGCATGGCCCTGACGGGGACGGTGCAGAACGTGGTTGACTTCGGCGCCTTCGTGGACATCGGAGTGGGCAAGGCCGGCTTGGTGCATATCTCTGAGCTAAGTGAAGGGTATGTCCGCCACCCCACCGACGTGGTACAGGTGGGCGACATCGTGACTGTGCAGGTTCTCAAGGTGGACCCAGAGCTGGAGCGCATCAGCCTGACCATGAAAGTCCAACCGGATCAACAGAAATAAGGCCGCCTGCCGCGCTGTGCGCGCCAAGCGGCCGTGTTTGCTCTCTGCGGCTCAGTTCTGGCGAACCTCCTTGCTGAGCCTGCTTACTGCTGGGCTCTCACCAGCCGGATCACATTCCAGGATGCCTTACTCAGCTTCGCCTTCACCTTGCCGTCCTCCACTGCTGCACTGCCGCGAGCATGGGGAGCAACGTTATTCGGGTTGCCCGCACTATTCACGGCTTTCAAATCATCGTGCTCGAGCACAATGTGCTCCTGGACGGCAAAGCCGGTCAGTCCCCGCAGCTCGCAGGTGAAGTCCATGCTCTCTTTCAGGTCCCTGTTGACGGCAAAGATGGTAAGCTCCTGTTCGTCACGGCTGAGCACAGCCATGGCTTCCAAGTAGGGCACATCGGTGAAATCTTTGCTGTCATACTTATCCGAGTGGACTACAGGCAGAAGCGCTGTGCCGCGGCCGTACAAGGAAGCGTGCAGGAACGGATAGAAGATGGTCTGGCGCCAGGCCCGGCCGCCGGTTTCTGTCATGATGGGAGCAATAACGTTGATCAGCTGGGCCAGGCAGGCGATCTTTACCCTGTCGGAGCGCCGCATTAGGGTAATCAGCATGCAGCCCACGAGGAGAGCATCTTCCATGTTGTAGATGTCCTCCAAAAGCGGCGGTGCCGTGGACCACGGCTCAATCTGCCGATCCTGCTCGTTGGAATGATACCACACATTCCACTCGTCGAAAGACAGGTACATCGTCTTCTTGCTGCGCTTCTTCGCTTTGACGTAGTCGCAGATGGCTGCCACCGACTGAATGAAGCTGTCCATGTTCAGCGACCACGCCAGGAAGTTCGGTGTGTCGTTATCGCGGTTGCCGTAGTAAGTATGGAGCGACAGATAGTCCACATGCTCATAGGTGAGGTCAAGGACCTGCGCTTCCCATTCCGCAAATGTGGGCATGGCACTGCTCGAACTGCCGCAGACCACCAGCTCGATGGTGGGGTCGACCCACTTCATCACCTTGGCCGCCTCCTGGGCAGCCCGCCCGTACTCGTAAGCCGTCTTGGCCCCGATCTGCCACGGCCCGTCCATCTCGTTGCCCAGGCACCACACCTTGATCTTGTGGGGTTCGGCATAACCATGGCTGCGGCGCAGGTCACTGTAGTACGTCCCGCTGGGATGGTTGCAGTACTCCACCAGGTTGCGGGCGGCGTCGATACCCCGGGAGCCGAGATTGACCGCCATCATCACTTCGGTGTTGACTTTCCGGGCCCAGTCCACAAACTCGTTGACGCCCACTTCATTGGTCTCTATCGTCCGCCAAGCAAGGTCCAACCGGCGGGGGCGCCGCTCACGCGGGCCGACGCCATCCTCCCAGTTGTAGCCGGAAACGAAGTTGCCGCCCGGATAACGCACGATGGGTACCCTGAGTTCCCGCACTAACTCCGCCACGTCTTCCCGGAAGCCGGCGGCATCCGCTGTGGGATGCCCCGGCTCGTAGATGCCGCCGTAAACCGCCCGGCCCAGGTGCTCCACAAAGGCGCCGTAGAGCCGGTCATCGATCTCCCCGATCCGGTAATCTCGCTCCAATATCATGGTGGCACGGCGGGGTTCAGTCACGTCGATCCCTCCTAGATACCGATTCCCTGCGCCAGATGGTAGTAAATCTCGTTCCAGCGCAGTTCTTTCTTGAATTGGGACAGATCGGTATGCTCATCGATGAGCACCATTTCAATATCTGCCATCTCGCAGTAGTCGGCAATGAAATCAGCGGTGAGCGCCTGGCTGTACACGGTGTGGTGCGCTCCGCCGGCCAGGATCCACGCTGCTGCCGCAACCTTCAGATTGGGCTTCGGATCCCACAGAACGCGGGCTGTGGGCAGCTTGGGCAGGTCTTCCGGCGGCGTTACCGCCTCTACCTTGTTCACAAGCATGCGGAAGCGGTTCCCCAGATCGATGAGGGAAGCGTTGATGGCCGGGCCCGGTGCGCCCACGAAAATGAGGCGGGCGGGGTCGTCTTTGCCGCCGATGCTCAGCGGCTGCACGTCTAGGATAGGCTTGTCTTGAGCGACGGACTCACATACCTCCAGCATATGGGCACCGAGCACCCGCATCCCCTGCGGGTCAAAGTGATAGACATAGTCTTCCATAAACGTGGTGCCACCGGGGATGTCCGCGGCCATCACCTTAGCCGCCCTGAGCAGTGCCGCGGTCTTCCAATCACCCTCAGCACCAAAGCCGTAGCCCTCCTTCATCAGGCGCTGGCAGGCGAGGCCTGGAATCTGGGCAATCCCAGGCAGGTCCTGGAAGCTGGTCGTGAACGCCTTGAAACCGCCATCTTTGAGGAACTTGCGCAGCCCCAGCTCGATGCGGGCTGCCTCCAGCAGCGAACCGCGAGCTGGCCCGCCTGCCTTGACCCGATCCGTCAAAGTATAAGACGCCTCGTATTCCTCCACCAAAGCGTCCACTTCACTGGGCTTGACGCTGTTGATGTACTCCGCCAGGTCGCCCAATGAATAGCCGTTCACTTCATAGCCAAACCGGATCTGAGCCGCGACTTTGTCCCCTTCGGTCACTGCCACGTCCCGCATGTTGTCGCCGAAACGGGCGATCTTGGCACCCTGCATGTCATTCCAGGCCGCCGCGGCCCTCATCCAGATGTTCAGCTGGGCCAGGACCTCTTTATCCTGCCAGTGGCCGACAATGACCTTCCGGGACTTGCGCATGCGCGTGTTGATGAACCCAAATTCCCTGTCGCCGTGAGCCGATTGGTTGAGGTTCATGTAGTCCATGTCAATCTCATGCCAGGGAATGTCACGGTTGAACTGGGTGTGGAGGTGCACATAAGGCTTCTTCAACATGTTCAAGCCGGAGATCCACATGCGGGCCGGAGAGAACGTATGCATCCACAGGATCAAACCGATGCAGCGGCGGTCCGCATTGGCCTGCGCCACCAGGTCACGAATTGCGCCAGAACTGGTGAGCACGTCTTTGTAGACGACGGTCACGGGAATCTCAGGCTGCTCATTGATGGCGCCCGCCACTTTCCTGGCCTGCTCTTCTACTTGCCTCAGTGTCTCCTCTCCGTAGAGATCCTGACTGCCGGGAACAAACCAAACCTCTAGGCTCTTGAGATTGATGTCCATCCTCAGACCTCCTTGTTATTACTTTTGGCCATAATAGGCTCCAGGCCCATGTTTACGCAGATAATGCTTGTCAGCAACGTGCTGGGAAATAGGTACTGCTCCGCCCGCCAACATCACTGTATGGTAAGCCATCAGAGCCAGCTGTTCCAGGACCACGCTGTTGTGGACCGCTTCATGGGGATCTTTGCCCCAGGTAAACGGCCCATGTTCTGCCACCAGGACGCCAGGGACAGCACTGAAGTCCTTTCCTTGGAATGCCTCAGCAATGACCCGGCCGGTGTTTAGTTCATAGTCCTCTGCCACTTCCTCCGGTGTCAGGGGCCTGGTGCAGGGGACTTCTCCGTAGAAGTAGTCAGCATGTGTTGTGCCGAGGCAGGGTATCGGCCGCTTGGCCTGCGCCCAGATCGTAGCCCAAGTGGAATGGGTGTGGACGATCCCGCCGATCTCGGGAAACCGGCGGTAAAGCTCCAGATGCGTGGGCGTGTCGGAGGAGGGGCGGAGAGAGCCTTCCACCACTCTCCCGTCCAAGTCCAGTACCACCAAGTGCTCTGGAGTGAGCTCTGCATAGGGGACGCCACTCGGCTTGATTGCCACCAAGCCCTCTTCCCGGAGGAGGCCGCTCACATTACCCCAGGTGTAGATAACAAGGTTCCGCCGCTCAAGTTCCTTGTTGGCCTCCACCACTAGTTCTTTCAACTCTTTAAGTGTCACTTGCTGCACCTCCACACCTAAAGCCTGCGCAGGACATCTGCCAGAGCCTCACCGACTGTGTGGTACTGCGCATACAGCCTGTCATAGTGCCCCTTGAACTCAGGGCGAGGCTGGTATTCCTTGCTGTAACCGCTGTTCATTGCCTGCTGGGCAGCGGAAATGTCGGGGAAGATACCCGCCGCCACGGCGGCGAACATAGCCGCGCCTAAGGCCGTGGCCTGACTGGAGCGGACCACCTTAATGGGCATGCCCAAAATGTCCGCTGTCACCTGCATGACAAACTCGTTCTTGCCGGGGATGCCGCCCATGGCGATCACTTGGTCGATCTTGAGGCCTTCGTCCCGGAACCGTTCCACAATGGCCCGGGCCCCGAAAGCAGTGGCCTCCACCAGTGCGCGGAAGATGCGGGGGGCATCGGTACCCAGCGTCAAGCCCACAAGAGCACCCTTCAGCTTCTGGTCCGCATCAGGTGTCCGGCGCCCGTTCAACCAGTCGAGAGCAAGGACGGTGGTCTCCGCTGGGTCGATTTTGGCCGCTTCTTCCGTCAGCTTGCTCAAGATCTTGCTCTTGATGGCGTCCTGCTGTTCCGGCGTGAGGCCCGCCTCAGCCCCCAGAACATCGATAGGCCAGCTCAAGATCCGCCTGAACCAAGCGTAGACGTCGCCAAAGGCCGACTGGCCGGCCTCCAACCCGATCATACCCGGGATGACAGAGCCATCTACCTGGCCGCAGATACCGCGCACTGTCTTGCCGGCCAGCTCTTCATAGGAACCAACCATCACATCACAGGTAGACGTACCCATGATCTTCACCAAGGCATCAGCAGCAATTCCGCCGCCCACCGCACCCATGTGCGCATCGAAAGCACCGACCGCCACAGGAATGCCTGCCGGGAGGCCCAGCTTCTCAGCCCACTCTGTGGTAAGCAGGCCGGCTTTCTCGTCCGATGTATATGTTTCCGTAAACAGCCTATCTCTCAGGCCGCTCAAGAGCGGATCAAGCTTGACCAGGAACTCCTCCGCGGGCAGGCCGCCCCACTCTGCGTGCCACATGGCCTTGTGCCCCGCGGCGCACCGGCTGCGCTTCATGACCTTTGGATTCTCAGTGCCGGTCAACACAGCAGGAATCCAGTCGCAGACCTCCACCCACGAGTAAGCCGCTTCCCGAACCGCTGGATCCTGGCGCAGAACATGGAGGATCTTGGCCCAGAACCACTCGGAAGAGTAAATTCCTCCTTCATACTTGGTGTAATCAGGCCCACCCCAGGTCTTGGCCAGATGGTTGATCTCGTCGGCCTCTGCCACGGCCGTATGATCCTTCCACAACACAAACATGGCATTGGGGTTGTCTTTGAACGGTTCCAAGAGCGCCAGGGGGGTGCCTTTCTCATCGACTGGGCAAGGCGTGGAACCAGTGGTATCGACACCAATGCCGACGACTCTGCGTGCCACATCAGAGCCCGCCTTCGCCAGCGCGCCGGTGATACATTCTTCCAGCCCCTCTAAATAGTCCAAGGGGTGGTGGCGGAACTGGTTAGCCGCAGGATCGCAGTAGAGCCCCTGGCTCCATCGTTTGTAAACTGCCACATGATCAGCGAGCTCTTCGCCGGTGCTGGCATCAACGACCAGGGCGCGCACCGAGTCGCTCCCGAAATCTACTCCGATTACATACTTGGGTATGTCCACTGCCAATCGCTCTCCCTCCCAAACAAAGTCTTTAAGTTATATGTTTCGCTTCTATCCATATTTAACCTTCTCTTCGCCAGTTTAAAACAGCCGGCCATGCACAGAGCGGGGCACCTTCCCCGGCACCGTCATCTTTACAGTTCGTTGATCCACACTCGCATCTCCCCGGGGCCGCGGTTGTTCCAGGCAAAATAGGGCACCGCTTTGATGGAGGCCTCCTCTTCCGCGGGAGGATCACTGCTGTAGAGCCGTGCCGACGGCAGGCGGCGCACTCCTCGGCCCACGATGGCCGGCAAGTCGAGGGAAAGGTCCTGTTCAACCCGGAGTTCTTCCTCCCTGGGCAGGAAGAGGGCCGCGAGATCCGGGCCGTTGTCCACTTCCTCAAAGCAGTAGACAATCGGGCCCCGCTGCAGGGCAACCTTGCCTACGTTCTCCGCCACCCGTGGGTCGGCCCAGATCCGCTTGATAGCCATGGGTAGAATGAGTTCCACCGTATCTCCCGGAGACCAAGCCCGGTGGAGGCGGAGGTAGCCGTCCTTGCGGTGCAAAGGCTGCAGGGCCCTCCCGTTGAGGCGCGCCTCTGGTTCCGAGCACCAGCCGGGTATGCGCAGGCAGAGAGTGAACTCTTGCTCTTTTTCCACATCCACAGTGAGCCGGATGTGCTCGTCCCACGGATAGGCGGTTTCTTGCCGGAGACTTACCCGGCCCCCTGCCAGCAGGATTTCACCCACATTGGCAGTGTAGAGGTGCACATAGATCTCATCTGTGCTGGCGCTGTAGATGTAGCTGTGGATGGAAGCCAACAGCCGGGCGATGTTCGGTGGGCAGCAGGTGCAGCCAAACCAGCCGCGCCGCTCTGGATCCACATGGCTGTGATCGCGGCGGGCTGCGCACAGTTTGGGATCAACCGCCAGCGGATTGACGTAGAAGAACTCCGTGCCGCGGAGGGACATTCCGCTGAGGACGCCGTTGTACAGTGCCCGCTCCATCACATCAGCATACTCGGCTTTAGGCGCCAGCTGGAGCATGCGCTGGGCGAAGAACACGAGCCCGATAGAGGCACACGTTTCGGCGTAAGCAGTACTGTTGGGCAGGTCATAGTCAGTGCTAAAGCCTTCGTTATACGCTTGGGAGCCCAGCCCTCCCGTGACGTACATGCGCTTGTTGACTGTGTTTTCCCACAGCCGCCCACACACTTCAGCCAGCTCCCTATCTCCTTGTTCCAGTGCCAGATCCGCCACCGCGGAGAAAAAGTACATGGCTCTGACAACGTGCCCTTCTGCAGCACTTTGCTCGCGGATGGGCTGGTGGGACTGACTGTAGGAGTAGTCGAACCGGTAGGCACTGGGGTCATCACCGCGGGCCTGCGCCTCCAGGGTGAAGTAATGAGGCTCCCTTCCCCGTTCCTCGATGAAAAACCGCGCCAGCTGCAGGTGGGCTGGGTCCCTGGTGAGGCGGTACAGCTTGATCAGGGCCAGTTCGATCTCTTCGTGGCCGGGATAGCCCCGCTTCTGATTCTCGCCGGGCCCGAACACTTCGCTGATGTGGTTTACCAGGCGGCCGACAATCATGAGCAGCTTGTCTTTCCCCGTTGCCTGGTAATAGGCAACCGCTGCCTCGATGAAGTGGCCCGCCACGTACAGCTCATGATGGTCGCGCAGGTTTGTCCAGCGCAGGTGAGGGGAATTGATGGTGTAATACGAGTCAAGGTAGCCGTCACTCTGCTGTGCCCGCTCCACTAGGCCGATCACCGCATCGGCTCGTGCTTCCCACTCCTCATTTGGTTCCACCATCAAACTGTAAGCCACCGCCTCCAGCCACTTAGCCACATCGCTGTCTTGAAACACGAATCCATGGAACTTCCCGGGCTTCTCACCGGCGGCAATGCGCAGATTCTCCAGGGCGCGGCTGGGCTCAGCACCAGGGACGTCATCATTTAAGGCTTTCCACTGATAAGGAATCACTTTGTCCCGCACCGTCTGGGCCCGTTCCGCGAGGAGGCCGTCGGTCAAGCGCACGTTCCAGCAGAACTTAGTTGCTGATGTCAACATTTTCATCCTCCCTGCACCGTTACGCGGGCGGCGTAGTGGTTCCAACCGCCTGCCGACTCCGTTCTAGAGTACATGTTATATTAAGGGGCAGTAATTTCCTGGTCGTTTCTGATGGCAAATTGTTATATGCAGGATTAGGTGTGTACATGTAATATAATAATAAATAGTTGTCGAATCTTTGTGGCAGGAGGTGGTCGGTGGAAGACGTCCTAGTTGGCGGTTTGGTGCAGCAACGATTTCAACTATAAATTAAGGAGGTTTTTCCATGAACCGCAAAGTGTTGGTACTGTGCCTCACGTTAATGCTGGTTTTGGCAGGGGCCGCAAGCGTATCGGCTCAGAAGAAGCAGCTTGAGTTTGTGATCATCACCCACAGCGCCACCATTGACTTCTGGATTCCGCTGGTAAAGGGTGCACAAGATGCGGCGGCTATGATCAACGCCTTCGACCCTGAGGTCGAGGTCAGCGTGCGCCATACCGGCCCGAGCCTCTTCAACGTGGCTGAGCAAGTGAACATCATGGAGAACGTAATCCAAGCCGGTGTGGACGGCATCATCTCCACCATGCCCGACCCCACAGCGTTTGACGCTCCTGTACAGAGGGCTCTGGATGCGGGCATCCCGGTGATCGCCACCAACGCTGATGCCGGCCCGGACAACCCCAGGTTGGCATACGTCGGCCAGAGCGACTTTGCTGCCGGCCAGACCCTCGCCCGGAATCTGATCGAGCGCATCGGCACCAGCGGTAAGATCGCGATCGGTGTGGAAGATCTGGGCCACACCTCGCTGCAGCAGCGTCTGGCTGGTGTGCTTGATGTCTTGGACCAGACCGACATCGAGTACACGATTCTCCAGACCACCGGTGACCTCACCATCGGCGCCAGCACGTTTGAGACCTACCTCATCGCCAACCCCGATGCCAAGGCGATCATCAGTGTTGACGCCAATACCCAAAGCCACGGTGTGGTCATCCGCAACCTGGGCTTGGAAGGCAAAGTTATCTCCGCCGGCTGGGACCTGGTTCCCACCACTCTCGACAACATCAAGGAAGGCCTCACTGCCTTTACAATTGACCAGCAGCCTTATGTACAGGGCTTCTACCCAGTAATGGCCCTGTACCTGTACCACAAGTACGGGATTGCCCCGGCCGATATGGACTCCGGTGCCGGTATCGTCAGCCAGGAGAACATCGATGAAGTCCTCGCCCTGGCTGAGAAGGGATACCGTTAAAGGCCAGCTTTTTGCAACGGAGCGTGCTGCCCTTCCGCGGCACGCTCCCCACTCCTGTATAAGGGGGGATTTTCATGGAAAGCAACGTGCTCATCAGCTATCAGTCCATCAGCAAACGTTTCGGCGGCGTGCAGGCACTGGATGACGTGTCTTTTTCTGTTAATAAGGGGGAAATCCACGGCCTGGTGGGAGAGAACGGCGCCGGAAAATCGACGCTGATCAAAATCACCGGTGGAATCTATATCCGCGACTCCGGGACCATCCTGTGGGAAGGCAGGCCCATTGAGGTTTACAGCCCGCTGGAAGCGGAGCGGTACGGGATCTCCATCGTCCACCAGGAAATACCACTCTGCAATAATCTCACTGTGGCCCAAAACGTCTTCCTGGGCAACCTCATCACCAAGCGTTTTGGCCAGCCTGACTGGGACTTAATGGAACAGAAGACCGTCGAAGTCTTTCGCTTGATCGGCCAGGAAGTAGACCCCAAAGCTAAGGTGGGGGACTTAAGCGTGGCCAGGAAACAGCTGACCGCCATTGCCCAGTGCCTGAACCGCAAGAGCAAGTTCATCATTATGGACGAGCCCACATCTGCTCTGACCCCCAGTGAGGTAAAGACCCTGTTTGAGGTACTCCGCAAGCTGAAGGCCGAAGGCACTACCATAATGATCGTGAGCCACATCCTCAGCGAGCTGCTGGAGATTACCGACCGCATCACTGTCCTGCGCAACGGCCGCTATGTGAACACCGTGAACACCAAAGAGACGACAGCAGATGAGATCGTGCACATGATGGTGGGGGAAATCACCCTTCCTCCTCCCCTCGATTCCAGCTCGGTCAAGGACGAAGTGGTGCTGAGAGTGCGCAATCTCAGCCAGAGCAAGCTGCGCCTCAACAACATCAGTTTTGACCTGCACCGGCAAGAAATCCTCGGCATTGCCGGCATTCAAGGTGCAGGCCGGACGGAGCTTGCCACTACGCTGTTTGGAGTGCACCAACCCACCGGCGGCACCATTGAACTGGAAGGCCGGCCGGTCAGCATCAGGTCCCCGCGAGAGGCCATCAACCTTGGCATCGGTTATCTCACAGAAGACCGCCGCAACCTGGGTGTGTTCTGGGATATGTCCGTGTGGCAGAACATGAGCAGTGCTGTGGTGGACCAGCTCACGAGAATGCGGGGAGTACTTGACAGCAGCCGCATCAAGGATACAGCCGAGCGAGCTATCAGCCAGCTGCAGATCAAGACCCCCGGCATTCACCAGCTGATCCGCTATCTCAGCGGCGGCAATCAACAGAAGGTACTGCTGGCGCGCTGGCTGAACGCCCAGCCTAAAATCCTGATCTTGGATGAACCGACGCGGGGCGTGGATGTAGGCGCCAAGGCAGAGATCCGGCGGGTGATTCAGGAGCTGGCAACACGGGGGCTGTCGGTGATCGTGATCTCTTCCGACCTAGAGGAACTGGTGGCCATCAGCCATCGGGTGCTGGTAATGGCGAACGGTACTGTAAAGGGCGAGTTTGCCGCCCAAGGCGTGACGGCGGACGAAGTTATGGCCCTCGCTGTACAAAAGTAGGCAGGAGGTTTGTGAGTCATGCAGCTGCTCGGTAAGCTAAAGTCACGTAGAGAAATAGGAGTCTTGGCCGCCCTGATCGTGCTCTGTGTGTTCTTTACAGTGGTGACCAACACATTCTTGACGGTACCCAACATCCTGAACATTCTCCGTCAAGTGTCTATCACTGGTCTGATCGTTATGTTCATGACCATGCTGATCATCAGCGCTGATATCGATCTCTCTGTGGGATCCACCTTTGCGGCAGTGGGTATGGTGGTAGCTATTTTTTACCAGAACGGCATGAACATCTGGTTGGCCAGCCTGATCGGCCTGCTCTTAGGAGGATTGTTGGGGTTGATCAACGGCCTGATCACCGTCAAGGCTGCCCTGCCGCCGTTCATCGTAACACTGGGGACGCAGATGATCTACCGCGGCTTCGCACTTGTGGTTTCCGGTGGTTCGCCCAAATCCGTCCGCCTGCCTACTGCGTTCTACAACGTCACCGGAGCTCGGACATTCTGGGACCTGCCCGTCCCGGCCCTGTGGTTTATAGGGATCACGCTTCTGGCTGCGTTCTTGCTGCACAAGACCAGCTACGGGTTTAAGGTCTATGCCACAGGCGGCAATGAAGAAGCGGCGCGGTTGTCGGGTATCAACACCGGCCGCATCCGTATCATCAACTTCGTGCTGGTGGGGATGTCTGCAGCCCTAGCCGGCATTATCCAGATGTCCTACCTGCGGGGCGTAACTCCCACGGCTGGACAGGGCATGGAACTGACTGCCATCGCTTCCACAGTGATCGGCGGCACTTCTATGTTTGGCGGCGTGGGAACCATCGGCGGCGCGTTCATCGGCGCCATTTTCATGGGTGTGGTCCGCAACGGCTTGGTGCTCATGGGGACCAACGCGTACTTGATCGACCTGATCATCGGTGCCGTCCTAATCTCCGCCGTCTGGTTCAGCACCTTCTCCACCAGGGAACGGCGTTAGCCGGCACCTACGGCAGTGGCTTCTGGCGAGTCAGCGAAAAAGGGGCCAGTCCTGGGCTGGCCCCTTACTTCTGATCCGCCAACGTCGCAGTGTAGGCTTTGATACAGTCCCTGAGGAAAGCCGCTGCTCCTGGGCGGTTGGTCGTAATAGGCAGTGAACCGCTCATCGGCCACGTACATGTCGGCCAACCCCGCATGGGCTTCTGGAGAATAGTGGTTCCAAGTGAAACTGAGCCATTCCCGGTGCAGTTCTGCCGTCCTCCGGCCCAGCTTTCCTTTTGGATTACCCTCGTCCATGGCCTTAAGAAGTGTGACCATAAGCTCCTGCTGCAGGGCCGTGAACCGCTGCCACTGTGCCTCCGACATTCCCATCAACTTGGCGTTAGACGCATCCACCGCCTCATCTCCGTACTTGGCACGTGCTTCCTCGCCGTACTTCACTTCGTTCTCGTCGATCATCCGCTTCTTGAAAGCCTCGAACTTTTCTCGGTCAGTCATCACGGTTCTCCCTTCTATTCCCGCCAGTGACCGCTCCACAGTCTCGAGAAGCGCGTCCAGCCGGGCTCTTTGCTGCAGAAGGCTGGCGCGGTGCGCGAGAAGCGCCCGCTTGACGTCGAAATCTGGTGCGTTGACGATCTCTCGGATCTGCTCCAAGCCCATCCCCATCTCACGGTAGAAAAGGATCTGCTGGAGCTTATCTACTTCGTCGGCGCCGTACAATCTGTAGCCTGACTCAGTTGTTCCCGCGGGCCTGAGCAGGCCGATCTGGTCGTAGTACCGGAGAGTGCGGGCACTGACCCCCGCCAGGCTTGCCAGCTGCTTCACTGTATACTGCATACTCTCGCCTCCTGCAGCACCATCATAGACCTTGACGTTACGTCAAGGTCAAGGGGCAAAGATTGACTATTTTTCGCGGAACGATTATACTGATTCCGCAACCGGCCGATCAAAACGACGGAAAGCAGGTAGAAACATGGATCAACGAAAGAAGGAACTCAAGGAACAGTACAAGCTGAACCGGCCCGATATGGGTATCTTGGCCGTAACCTGCCTGGCCAACGGCAAGCGCCTCCTCCTATCCACGCCGAATCTCAAAGGCATGGAGAACCGCATCCGCTTTCAGCTTGGCATGGGTTCGTTCCCCAACCGAGAACTGCAGCGGGACTGGCTTGAGTACGGCGAAGAGAACTTCAAGATTGAAGTCCTCGATATCCTGCCCTATTCCACCGATGAGTCGAAAACAGATTACCGCGATGACCTGGAGGAACTGCGGGCCATGTGGGTGGAAAAACTCCGGCAGGAGCAGGTAATGCTCTACTAAGGAAAGGAAAAACCTGTTATCTGCCGAACCATTGTGGGGAAGGACCATCACCGGAATCATGGGTAAAGGATGTGAGCTTGTATGCTGAAGTTCGCCATGCTCAGTGCCTGGCACGTGCACGCCGAAGGCTATGCCCAGGAGATCAACGCTCATCCCGAGGCCGAGGTGGCTCTTGTCTGGGATAACGATCCGGTGCGGGGAGAAGAGTTCGCCCGTAGACTCGGTGTCTCGTTTGAGCCGGATTTAGACAAGGTGCTTCAAGATGCAAACATCGACGCCGTCTGTGTGAACACGGCTACGTCCATGCACTACAACGTGATCTGCGCTGCGGCCCGTGCAGGCAAACATATCTTCACCGAGAAAGTGCTGGCTGCCACCGCTGCGGAAGCCCACGCCATCGCCCAAGTGGTGAAAGAATCAGGCGTGAAGTTCGTGATCTCATTCCCGCATCGGGCCCGGCCGCACAACCTCTTCGCCAAACAGGTAGTTGAGCAGGGGCTCCTCGGGGATATTTCCCTCCTGCGCATCCGCAACGCCCACAACGGCGCCTCCGCCGGATGGCTGCCGCCCCACTTCTACAGCATGGCGGATTGCGGCGGCGGTGCCATGATGGACTTGGGTGCTCACGGCATGTACCTGGCCGCGTGGCTCTTAGGCAGGCCGAAACGGATCGTGTCCGTGTTCACTCACCTCACCGGCAAGGAAGTAGAAGACAACGCAGTGGCGGTGATGGAGTTCGAAAACGGCGCCACAGCTATCAACGAAACAGGCTTTGTTACCAGCAACAGCCCGTTTTCGCTGGAGCTTTACGGAACGGAAGGCAGCCTGTTGATCGGCGGGCCCAATCTTGAGGTCAAGCTGAACTCTAACCTGGCGGCAGGCAAGGTGAAAGGCTGGATCACCCCCACGAACCTGCCCAAACCGCTCCCCAGTGCGCTGGAGCAGTTGGTGGGAGCAGTCCTGCGGAATGAACCCATTCATTTCACCATCGATGATGCTGTTGTGCTCAGCGAGCTGATGGACGGGGCATACCGCTCCCACAAGCTGGGCTGCCAGGTGACATATCCACTTTCGTAACACATCTATGTGCGCAACGTTGAGGAGCTGGGTACCTAACCCAGCTCCATTTTTCTGCTTCGCAGCCGAGAGATGGCCTGCCACAGATGGGGTTTCGGGGGGATGGGCAGCGGCCGGCCGGTGATCTGATCCGCCAACAGTTCCTGAAAATACTCGGTTCCCGGCTCGGGAAACGCTTCTGCCACCTGCACCCCCGCAAACAGCAGGCGGCGGTTCTGTTCTGGGCTGTTTGCCCGGGACAGGCCCCGTTCCCGCAGCATTCTGGCGGCCACAGCGCGGCCCCTGGCGATCATCTCTGGAATCAACTCGGTTTCGAAAGTGCCCACATCGTATATGAGGGGGTTGATGGTGAGAATCCGGCAGCGGCGCACATCGGCATCGCCGAGGATGTCCCGGTACTGGCCTTTCATCATGATGTCCAGCGACTGGCTGAGGATTTCCAACATGCCGCGCTGGCACACGGCCTGTCGCTGCATACCGGCATAGCCGAGATTGACGCCGATAATCTCCCTTGCTCGCGCCAGCTTCACGGCGACGGTGAGGGGATAGCCGTTCCGCACCCCGCCGTCCACAAAGCAGTGAAAGCAGCGGCCGGAGCTGGGCTTGGGAAAGGCCGCCGGGACAAAGATGCCGGGGATACTGATGCTGGCCCGCACTGCTTCGGCTATCGTGAGATGATCCCGCACTTGGAAGTTGGCGCACTCGCCGTTCTCTAGGGGAATCCCCAAGCGGCGGTAGTCGCAGAACACCACCTGCTACCCGGTGTGCAGATCCACGGTGGGGACAAGAAGCTGTACCATGCCCAGCTGCGAAAAATGCTGCACCGGCCCCAAGTGTTCCTGGATCAGGCGCAGCAGCTTTCGTCCTCGCACCACGCCGGCAATCCGCCTCACATCCAGCGTCAAGAGCGCCGCCAGAAAACCCTGCCAGTTAAGATCAACCAGCTTCCGGCGGGCGAATCGATAGCTGAGAAAGATTTCTTCCAGTTGAGCTGGCGTTAAGCCGGCGGCGTAGAGAGCGGCCACGATAGCTCCTCCAGAAGTCCCCACGACAATATCAGGATGGAGGTTGTAGTCGGCGAGTGCTTTGAGGGCCCCCACGTGGGCAGCTGCACGGACACTGCCTCCCGACAACACTAAAGCAAGTGGTTGACCCAACGAGTTCCCTCCTGCGCTGGGCACTGCTCCCAAGGCGCGGGCCTCTAACTGCTTCGACTCGCACCGCTGCGGTTCCTCCCGAGAAGCCTCTGCACCTCCTCGAGGCTGGGCATAACCGGAATGCCGCCTCGACACTGTAGGCCACACCCAGCAGAAAAATGGGCTTCTGTGCCCTTCAGCCCGCGAAAAATCCCAGCCCACAATTGGCTGGGATCAGTAGTCACCCTCCGGGTCATCACAGTTCAGCAAAAATCTCGGGCCTGTGCATGACACTTACTTCTGTAAGGGGCCAATACCGCCAGAGGGCCCTGCCGACGATGTTCTCCCGCGGCACAAAGCCCACACCGCTGAAGCGGCTGTCTTCGCTGTTGTTGCGGTTGTCACCGAGCACGAAGTATGCTCCCTCCGGCACCCGCTGCTCCCGAAATCCGATGCGGGCCGGGGCAGTGATGTAATCTTCGGCCAGCGCAACTCCGTTTACGTACACAATCCCGTTCTGCACCGAGACAAGGTCGCCGGGGACACCGATTATCCGCTTAATGAACTGCTCCTTGGGATTGGCGGGGTACTTGAACACCACAATGTCTCCACGTTTGGGCTCAGTAAAGCGGTAGGAAAGCTTATCCACGAGCAGGCGTTCTCCGTGGTGCAGTGTGGGAAGCATCGATTCCCCATTCACTGTGTAGGCTCGGGCGACGAAGGTCATAATTAAGGCCGCCATGATTCCCGCCATGATCAGTGTTTCAACTAGTTCGCGAACGCTGCTCTTTGGTCTGTGGTGGACAACTGTGCGCAAAATCACAACCTCCATCAATGGGTTGTGTAAGGGTTCCACACGAGGGAGCCAAAATCCTGCTCTGCGCCCGCCTTAAGATAACCGCCAGAAGCAGGACCGGCAGACCTGCTTGTAGAGGGAGACTTTCTCGCGGAACAGCTTTTCGTCCCGTGCCCGCAGGGCTTCATCGATTTCGTGTTTCAGAGTGATGCCGAGCAGCGCCAGATCAATTTGGTCGCGCACAAATGCGGCAAATCCCGGGGTGAAACTGGGCGGCCGCTCCCGCTCTGGCGCCACAACTTGGCTTTGGTACCAGCTGGGGACAGCCCCTGCAAAGGCAAACTGCACATACAGTGTCCCCCGGAACGTACCCAAGACCTCCGCTGCTTCCACCGGGTCTGCGGTCCAGATCTTGCAGTTCTTGCGCTTCTCTTTCACCAAGCGGTCATTCACGATGGAAATGTGTTCTGTCTCTACCACCCCCAGCTCAAGCTCAAATCCCGTTCCCTCCACACCGGCCTGGGCGACATACATGACATTGGGCAGGTTGCCCCGTTCCAAAGCAAACACAATTCGCTGCAAGAGGTCTCCGTCGGCAAGGACTCTTTCTAACAGGTAGCGGCTCATGCAGTGTTTGAGTGGGGTTTTCATGAACTGGCGCACGGCATATTCGGCAGTGTACATGATCTCCTCTCCCAAAGCCAAAAAATGAGGGTCACTACACTATATGTCGGCAGCCGTCCTTTCAATCCACTGCAATGGTAAGCCCATCAAAGGCCAGCTCCACGCCGGGCGGCAGCGCGCGGCTCACCGTTTCGTGCTCCAGAAGATGAGAAATGTGGGTGAAGTAGGCCCGGTGCGGGCGCAGCTTCTCCACCAGGTCAAGGGCCTGAGCCACGTGCATGTGCGTGGGATGCGGTTCGTACCGGATCACGCCCAGGATCAGCACTTGCAGGCTCTGCAGCAGGGCCAATGATTCGGGAGGAATTTGGCTGCAGTCAGTGACATAAGCCATGTTCCCGATCCTGTAGCCTAGAATCGGCAGTTCCCCGTGGAAGATGGGGACGGGGATTACCTCCACACCGGCGGTTTTGAAGGGTCCGTGGACAACATTGGTCTCCACATGGGGTTTCCCACCCCCTTCTTGGGTGCGGCGGAATGCATACGAGAATACGCTGCGCAGTTCAGAAATGGTGGGTTCGTTGCCGTAGACCGGCAGGGGCTGCTGCTGCCCATAGGCGAACACCCTCAGATCGTCAAAGCCAAAAACATGGTCGGCGTGGCAGTGGGTGTAGAGGACTGCATCAACCCGGTCAACGTGGTTGGCCAGGGCCTGCAGGCGGAATTCGGTAGCAGTATCGATTAGAATGTGGGCTCCCTGTTCCTTGATGAGTACGGAACTGCGGGTCCTTTTATTTTTGGGGTTAGAACTGGCGCAGACGCTGCACCGGCATCCGATCACCGGAACGCCGTGGGAAGTGCCTGTGCCCAAGAAAGTGAGCTCCACTGCTTCCATCCTTTCCCGACTTGACCAGAACATATGTTCTGGCTATAATGGGTATAGAACATTTGTTCGTAGAGGAGGGCTCATGATGATTGTGTACTGCGGCCTCCGCCATTTTTATATCCAGCACACTCAAGGCCGGGGTGACAGTTCCAAACAAGATGAGCCTTTATATATCTTAACACACGCCGGCCAAATCTGGGACTTTTCGCCAGAACTAAAGCAGCTGGGTTTTTCTCCGAAGACTCCGCTCAGTACAATCCACCATTTGGGCCGCCCCGTGGAAGTCTTGGCTGTTGATCTGGATGATTTTTACTCTTACACGGAGGAGTGGCTGGAATTCCCCCGCCAGTACACTAATGACATCGAGGTGGAGTATCCTCATGCCTGGTATGTCAGGCTTCCCAGCGAAAAAGCGGCACAGCATTTTTGCGCTGATTTTGCCCAGTACCTCGCGGGCAAAGGCGTTTCCGCCATTTGGGGCGGAGGGGTGAGTAAGATCGTGGCGAAATTTGCCGCCCACAATTTTGCCCAGCACCAATCTGGGCAAATTGTTTCAGCAGCCCAGACCAAAGATTTCTTAGCGCAGGTGCCCATCAGCCGCCTTCCCATACCAGAAGCGGATGCTCTTCTGAAACTGGGCATTTCCACTCTAGGAGAACTGAACCAATTCCCAGTGCAGGATCTGATCAGCCATTTTGGCTCCCGGGCCCATCTGCTCCAAGCGATGGCTCAAGGTAAAGACCCGGTTCCATTTCAACCACAGCAGAAGCTGAAATTCAGCTGGTACAAAGACTTCACCACTGTTCCCGATCTGCACCAACCCGTCGGCGGTGCAGTGCTGCAGCCCTTTCTCAATGCGGCAGGTGAGTTCCTCGCTCAGAAGCTTAAAGAGGCCGGGAGAGTTGCGGGCAAAATCGTGCTCAACTGGGGCACAGAGGAGCAACCTGATGCCGCAGCTCAGCGCCGGCTGAAAAAGCCCACCGCCGATCCTAAAGCCTTGGTGCGGAACATCGCCTCTCTCCTTCCCCCGAAGCCTATCACCTATCTGCGGGCCACAGTAGAGGACTTGGAACCAGCGCCCACCGATCAGCTGGAACTCTTTCACAGCAGACACCACCGCGCGGAGTTAAACCCGGAAGTGCTGCCTTTCCCAACCCAGATCGGCCTTACTGTGACTCGGCGGGAGCTGGTTCTAGAAATGTGGAGAGAACAGGTGTTGTAAATGAGCAAGCTGGTCAATCAACCGGTGGAAGTGGTGCTGGAAAACGGCTTTCCCCGCCGGTTCTTCTTTCATAAATCATTTTTGATCCACCACATTCAGGAATACTGGCGGGAAGCGGGGCAGTGGTGGCTGGGCGAGACAGAACGGTTTGTTTACCAGGTGGTGACTGATTACGGGGTGAGTGAGCTGCACTATCTGCCCAGCACAGACAGCTGGATTCTCTACCGGCTCTAGGGTAAGGAGGGACCGAGTTGTTTGTCCATCTGCACGTTCATTCCCAATACTCCATGCTGGATGGGGCATCACCAATTTCTGCTTATCTAGAAGCGGCAGCCCGCTGGGAAATGCCGGCGCTTGCTCTGACAGACCACGATAATGTCAGCGGGGCGGTGGAATTCCACCAAGAAGCGGCCAAACTCGGCATTAAGCCAATTCAAGGGGTGGAAATCACAACTACTGATGGTACTCATCTCACCCTGCTCGCGGAAAACAGCACCGGCTATGCCAATATCTGCCGCATCCTCACAGCCGGGCACACGCAGAACCCTCGCGGCGACTGCCGCATCTCCTGGGACGTCCTCTCCCAGTTCAACAAAGGGTTGATTGTGCTGAGCGGATGCCGCCGCTCCGGAGTCAGCCAGGCCCTTTTGCGCCGCAACTTTTCCCAGGCCAAGGTTGAGCTCCGGCGCCTGATCGAGATTTTCGGGTGCGAGCAGGTTTACCTAGAAATGATCAATTCTCACCTTCCTCACACCAAATATCTCCTTGAGGGACTAGCGGCGCTGCATGAGTGTACGCGCATCCCTCTTGTGGCCACAAACAACGTCCATTACCTCGATAAAGCGGCGTTCCCCGTGCATGACTTGTTGGTCTGCACCAGGACCCAGACCACACTGGCCGATATTCATCCCGAACGCCCTTTGAACGCGGAGAACTATTTTGCCAGCCCAGAGGAAATGGCCCAGCGCTTTGCCCCCTACCCTCAAGCACTGGCATCTACGTTGGAGATCGCACAGCGGTGCACTCCAGCTCTCGAGTTGGGACAGAACCACTTCCCCCGCTTTCTTCCGGATAAAGGGCCGGAAGCTGCCGCCCAACTTCTCAGAGAGTTGACCTGGTCTGGGGCAAGGCAGCGCTATGGGAGAATCACTTCCGGCCTGCGGGAACGGATTGAACATGAACTGCGGATCATTACCACCTTAGATGTGGCCGACTATTTCCTCGTGGTCTGGGACATTGTACAGTACGCACACAAAAAAGGAATCCGCTGCGCCGGCAGAGGCTCCGCCGCGGATTCGGTTGTAGCTTACTGCTTGGGCCTGACCAATGTGGACTCTTACGCTCGGGGGCTGCTTTTTGAACGGTTCTTAAGCTTGGAACGGGCCCAGAAGCCGGATATTGACATTGATTTCGATTCCCGCTACCGCGATGATATCGCCGATTACGTCTACAAGCGCTACGGCGAAGAACACGTGGCTTCTGTGTGCACGTTTCAGACCTACCACGCCCGGTCGGCTCTCAGAGACTTCGGGCGCGCTTTCGGCTATTCGCAATCAGAGCTGGCGCAGCTTACTAAGAACATCGTCCACTACTGCCCAGCTGATGGGATCAGATCTCTGCTCCAGCGCCTGCCGGAACTGAGGCGGCACCCTCTGCACCATCCTAAGTATGCCAAGCTGCTCGATTACTGCGCCGCCGTTGCCGGGTTCCCCCGGCATTTCGGTACCCATCTCGGCGGGATGGTGATCAGCGCCAAACCGCTCACCGAAGTCACTCCCCTGCAGCCTTCGGCCAAGGGAGTGCTCATCACTCAGTTCGATAAAAACACCATCGAAGATTTGGGCCTGATCAAGATCGACCTGCTCTCCCTCCGCACTCTGGCGGCGGTCTCTGATGCGGAACAGAATCTCAAACCCATGGGGTTCTCCTATGAGCAAATTCCCCAGGATGATCCGCGGACATATGCCCGGCTGCGCACCGGCGAGACCGTCGGTGTTTTCCAGCTGGAAAGCCCCGCCCAGCGCGCCCTGCAGTCCCGTTTGGGCTCGGAGGTTTTTGAGGACTTAGTGGCCAGTGTGGCTCTCATCCGGCCGGGGCCCATCAAGGGAGATATGGTGGAGCCGTTTATCGCTCGGAGGAGAGGCCGAGAAGAAGTCTCCTACATTCATCCCAAGCTGCGCCGTATCTTAGAAAAGACCTATGGGGTGGTGCTTTATCAGGAGCAGGTGATTGAAATCGCCACGGAAATTGCAGGATTCACGCCCGGTGAGTCGGACCGCCTGCGCAAGGTGATGACCCATTTCCGTTCGCAGAAAGAAATGGAGCACATCGGCGAGGAGTTCATTGCCAAGGCGGTCGCAAACGGAGTAGAACGGGAAGTCGCGGAGGTTATCTTCTCTTATATTGTTGGTTACGCAGGTTACGGTTTCTGTGAAGCCCACGCCGCGGCTTTTGCCGATACCGCCTACCGCACTGCCTACCTTCTTGAACACTATCCGGCCCAGTTCTATGCAGCCCTTCTCAATCAGCAGCCCATGGGGTTTTATCCGCCGAATACGCTCTGCGTCCAGGCGCGGCGGAGAGGGATCAAGATCCTGCCGTTGGATGTCAACTGCAGTGAAGTGGATTTTACCGCCGATGACCGAACCATCCGCATCGGGCTCAAGCAGGTCAAGGGTATGGAGCAGTCTTTTCTGGAGTCGATCCTCACTGAACGGAGCCGGCGAAATTCACGTCCCTGGAAGACTTTATCTACCGCACCAATGTCAGCCGCGATGTCACAGAAAACCTCATCTTGGGGGGAGCATTTGATTGGTTTTCACCCAACCGCCGCCAGCTTCTGTGGTATGTTCCCACCTACTACCAAAACAAACAGGGAAGCCTCTTCATGGAATCGCCGCTTCAGAAGCAGATTCCGGACTTCCCCCCGCTGGAACGCTGGTTGAGAGAATACAGTGTGTTGTCTTTGTCTGCAGACCGCCATGTGATGGAGTTCTTCCGTCCACAGCTGCCCAAAGCAGTGCTCACCAGTGATGAAGTGAGCAGGCGCAAAGCAGGCCAGGTGCAGGTGGCAGGGATGGTGATCCGGCCCCACCGGCCGCCCACCAAGAGCGGCCGAACGGTTGTGTTTCTCACCCTGGAAGACGAGTTCGGTTTGATCGATGTGACGATCTTTGAGAACACTTACAAACGCTACGGTGAAGTGCTCTTCAATTCCCCGCTGCTTCTCATTACAGGGGAAATCTCTGAGCGAGATCCGAACCAGATTACCAACATTGTCGCCAGCCGCATTACCTCTATCGTCTCCTAGAAGAACTCAGGCGAACTCACCTGCACGATTCTCTCTTCTTTTCCGGATTTGTCGTTGATGTAAACCAAGTAATAGTCGTCTCCCAGCTGAATACCCAGGCGGTGTGTCAAAACGTCCTCATCAAGGCCGTTGGGAAGCAGGGCCAGCCTATGTCCCAGCACCACCGCCTGGGAGCTGACACGTTTTTCCGCCTCTTCCCGCTTCATCGCGGCCTGCAGTTCCACCTCGTCTTCCGCCCCACCCTGGGAACGCCCGCGGGCCAGGTAGTAGAGTACTCCTTGGAATCCGATTACATCGCCATCTGCGGCGCTGACCTGCACTTTGAGCGGCTCCGCGTACCGCAGGATCCCGCCCACCACTGGCACAAAGGTAATGGTGGCGCGGTTGTACAGCATCTGGACGTCAGTCACGTGTACCTCTGGGAAACCCCGCGCTGCCAGAAAAGCCCGAGCTGTTTCCACCAACTGCTTAGTCTCCAGCGGCTGGCCGGCTGCAGCCCGAGAGTTGATCATCCACAACACCAGCCCGCCCTGCTTGGAGACTTCCACTGTGACCACCTCATCGTCGCTGACCTCAGCAGCCACCGTGAATGCCGGGATGTCCCCTTCTGTCTCGTTGATCACCTTGAACGGAGCGTTCTTTCTGCCGCTGAACTCTCGTGCAACCTCCACTGCCTGGGCGGCGGTGATTTCCTCACCTGTGATTTTGCCAGCTGCTTTCTTGGGCAGTCGTGCCAGTTCCGCATCCAATCCCTCTAAATCCGCCAGACTGGAGTTAATCTGACTGAGTGCCGCCACCAAAGAATGGGAGAACACCAGTGATGCGGAGAAATAGCGGCCCCACGAAACCCAGGGGGATGCCGTCTCTTTTTCGGCCAGAAAGGCCTGCATTTCCCCGCTCAGGCGCGCTGCCCCTTCATACAGGGCCTGCAGGCTCTCGGCGGACAGCCGGCCGGCTTCGTACGCAGAAGCGGCTTGGTAGAACTGTCCCAGCATCTGTTCTACCCTGCCCAAATCCACTTCGCCCAGGGGAAGCTGCCCCAGGCTGGCTTGGGCCGCCTCCACCCTGCTCCGCACGCTCTGCGCTGATACACCTCTCTGCTCGGGGGTGGCAGCAACCCGTGCTCTACCTAACTCCTGAGTGAGCGCGCTGAGGTGCACCGCGAACTCCCGCATGGCCCGCCGGTAGCTGGCTTCCATCTGCTGCTGATAAGCTTTCTGCAGGTAGTACTGGCCCACGGCGAACCCCAGAACAACCAGGGCGAGGGCGAATACTATGTTAAAAAAGTGCCTGGCAAGCCAGCGTTTCACGGCCATCACCTGTCAGGTGGCAAAAACGTGCTTGCCGATGGTTTTCGTAGCAGGCCGGCTGCGGATCCAGGCGTTGGCAGTCTTGGCTGGGTTGTAAAAGTAGAGCGCGCCCCCTGTGGGGTCAAACCCGGCAAGGGCATCATGGGCCGCCTGCACCGCCTCTGCATCGGCCGGTTGGTTGATCGTGCCGTTGGCCACGACCTGAAAGGCCAGTGGTTCGTACACGACGCCGGAGATAGTGTTGGGGAACGCAGGATGTTGGACGCGGTTGATGATCACAGCCGCCACAGCAACCTTCCCCTCATACGGTTCACCTTTTGCTTCGGCGTGGACAACCCGGGCCAGAAGGTCCAGTTCCGTCTCGTCGATGGAGATCCGCCACGATTCAGCCTTTTTCACCATCTGCTGCTCTTCTGCCATCTCCTGTGGCTGCCTGTAGTGCATCCAGCAGGCTGCTGCCGCGGCAGCGGCAATGATCAGGCCGAGAACACCGTATGGTACATATCTCAACCAACTGCGCATGCTATCACCCTTCTATTCCCGGTGTGCCCGGGCAGGAGAACGTGGTACCAGAGAGAAGTTGTTCTGTTGGATTGTTACATAGGGAGGCCTCACCAAATGAACTTACCTGGAGTATCCATCCGCAGGCCCGTCACGGTTACGGTCTGCGTTATCATCGCCCTTATCCTCGGGGCTGTTTCTTTTCAGCGCATCGGTATCGATCTGCTGCCCAACATGAGTCTGCCCTATGCGGTAGTGGTCACCACCTACCCCGGCGCTTCAACGGAAGTTATTGAAAGCGACGTGACCATTCCCCTCGAAGCTTACCTCGCCGGTGTGAGCGGCGTCAGGCGCCAAGACTCGTACAGCATGGAGAACATCTCCGCGATTATGCTGGAGTTTGAGTGGGGCACGGACATGCTGACAGCTCTGGACGACATCCGCAATACGCTCGCCCAGGCCGCCCTCAATCTGCCCAGTGAGGCATCGAGCCCAGTGGTGGCACGGATCGACCCCAACATGCTGCCCCTGATGCTCATCGCCGTCAAAGGCGAAGGGCTCTCGGAGCTGGAACTGTCGAACCAGCTGAGCAGGATCAAACCGCACTTGGAGCAGCTGCCGGGGGTAGCCACCGTCAGCCTGCTGGGGATGACTTCTGAAGAGATTCAGGTACTCTACGATGCCGAACAGCTCAACGAAGCGGGCCTGAGCCCAGCCATACTCCAGCAGCTTATTCAGTACCAGAACATCATTGTCCCCAGCGGCACCGTAGTCCAAGGTGACCTGCGTTATTCCACCCGTACTGGCAGGCGGATCAGCAGCCTCAGCGATCTCAAAGATCTGATCATCGGCTTCAAACAGGGCTCCGGCATCTTGGGATTGGGCGGTTTGATGCCTTCTCTCACCTACTTGTCGGACATCGCTGCGATCGATATCGCCACTACGAAGCCTGAAGGAGTCACCCGCTACAACGGGGAGGACACTGTCATCATCAAGATCGTACGGCAGAGCGGGGCCAACACGGTGCGTGTAGCTGATGCGGTAAAGAAGGTGCTCAAGGAACTGGAGGAAGCCAATCCCCACCTGCAGTTCACGGTGGTCAGCGACCAATCTGCTTTCATCACTAGTTCTATTTCTAATCTTATGTCCAGCTTGATACTGGGCGGTATCCTTGCCGTGGCCGTGCTGTGGTTCTTCCTCCGCAACATCGGCAGTATGGTGGTGATCGGCCTCTCCATCCCTATTTCAATTATCACCAGCTTCGTCTTGGTTTATTTGTCTGACCTATCGCTGAACCTAATGACCATCGGCGGTTTGGCCCTGGGAGTAGGCATGCTGGTGGACACCTCCATCGTTGCTCTGGAGAACATCGTCAGGCACTACACGCTCGGCCTCAGCCCCGCAGAGGCCGCAGAGAAAGGAACCCGGGAAATTGCAGGCGCTATCTTTGCTTCTACCATCACGACTGTGGTAGTATTCCTGCCCGTTATCTTCTTGGAAAGCCTGGCCGGGCAGCTCTTGAAGGAGCTGGGGCTGACAGTCACCTACTCGCTCCTCGCCTCTTTGGTAGTTGCCCTTACCCTTGTGCCGATGCTGGCTTCCAGAATGCTCCGGCGTGACATAAGGCCGGCGGGCACAGCAGGCAAACCAAGCAAGTTACAGCGGGCCTACCTGCGAATGCTGGACTTCTCACTCGCACACAAGTGGCTGATACTTGGGGCTGTGGGAGCAGCAGTGGTGGCTGCCTTGGCTGTGTTCCCCCTGATCGGAGAAGAGTTCTTACCCAACTTCGATGAAGGGTTCCTCAACCTGGCGTTCACCCTACCCGCCGGACGGACCATTGATGCGGTGAGAGAGCAAGTGGCAGAGGTGGAAAAGGCAATTATGGCTGTGCCCGGCGTGGAGGGCGTGGCCAGCCAGGCAGGAGATCAAGGGGACAATGACATTACAGCCTTGGTCACCGGCACCAGCAACAACGTGGTGACCATGTCTGTGCGGCTGGAACCCAGGAACATACGCAAGCGGCCCAGCTCGGAGATTGCCAATGACGTGCGCAAGATCCTGACGGAGAATGAGAACATCATCCGCTCCACCGTGGTGGAATCGTCTCTGTTCGGCACATCTGCCTCCAGTGTGTTCTCACCTCGCCTGGTGGTTGAACTGCGGGGTGAAAGCCGCGATACTCTGGAAGTTGTTTCCCAGCAGCTCAAAGCAGAACTGGCCAAAATCCCCGGCCTGTCCGAGATCGACGACAGCTGGGCCCAGTCTAACCTGGGACTGTTCTTTGAGGTGGATACGGCCCGCAGTATCCTCGGCGGGTTTACTGCAGGGCAAGTGGGCCTAGGCGTGTACTACGCCACATCGGGGCTGAAGGCCACAGATATCACGGTGGATGGAAGGACTCTGCCGGTGGTACTCCGGCCCAAGCAGGTTTTTGAGTCGGTGGAGGACCTGCTGGCGGCAAAAGTGGCGTCACCGGTGGCTATCTCCGGCTTCGGTGAGCACCCCATCGTCCTGGGGGAAGTGGCGGAAGCGAAAGAGGAACGCATTCCTCCCACGGTACAGCGGACTGACCGCCTGTACACATTGAACGTCAGCGCCAACATCGGTGAGCACAACCTCTCGCGGGTGACGGCAGAGGCAGAAAAGATCATCGCCAGCTTGGACCTGCCGGAAAACACGTACGCCCGCATCGGTGGGCTGCAGGAAGTGATCGACGAGTCATTAGGTGACCTCTTTCTCGCGGTGGGGCTGGCCATCATCCTGGTGTTCCTGGTGATGGCAGCTCAGTTTGAATCGTTTGTACAGCCGTTGATCATCATGGTGTCGATTCCCCTAGCCCTGATCGGCTCACTGTTCGGCCTGTATATCACCGGTACCAATATCGGCATCATCGCCATGATCGGCATGATCATACTGGTGGGTATTGTGGTGAACAATGCGATTGTGCTGGTGGATTTCATCAACCAGCGGCGCCAGCAGGGGGCCAACATCCAAGATGCGGTACGGGAAGCCTGTGCCGTGCGGCTGCGGCCCATTCTCATGACCACCATCACCACAGTGCTGGGCATGCTGCCCCTGGCCATGGGCTGGGGCGAAGGTGCCGAGTTCCAGCGGGCACTGGCAGTTACGGTAATGGGCGGGCTCACCAGCTCAACTCTGCTCATCCTCTTTGTCGTACCGATTATCTACATGCTGGCCCAGCGTGATCGGCGCCAGCAACAGCAGCAGAGGCAAGAAGTCTCCGCTAACTGACCACTGAAGAGATAAGGCCGTGCGGGCTCACCAACTGAGCCTCCTGCACGGCCTTTGCTCATGCCTCATAGACACATTCGCCGCCCACATACGTGGCCGCCACATGCACTTCCTTGAGGGTCTCGGGGTCGTCTACCGCCAGGATATCCCCGGTCAAGACAACAAAGTCGGCGAGCATGCCTGGGGACAGCGTGCCTCGGTAATGCTCCTCGGCAGCGGCGTACGCCCCGCCGTATGTGAATGCCCGTAGGGCATCCCACATGGAAACGGCCTCTTCTCCATACCAGGGTTCGGTGTGAGGTTCATCCCATCGTTTCCTGGCCGCGGCACTGTACAGCCCTTTGAGGACATCAGCCTCTTCCACCGGAGTGTCGGAACCAAAAGCCAGGTGAGTGCCGTGTTTGAGCAGGCTGCGGAACGGATAGGCCCAGCGGCACCTCCCACCCCAGTACCTGTCGGCCATGTAGCGGTCCTGGGGGCACTGTGTGGGCTGCATGGAGGCTGTCACGTTCAGCGCTGCCAGGCGGGGCACGTCTGTGGGATTGAGGAGCTGAACGTGCTCGATGCGGTTCCGCAGCTTCGTATCGCCGCAGGCGGCAATGGCGTCCAGGGCCGCCCGGTTGGCCGCATCGCCAATCGCGTGTACCGCCACAGGCAGCCCGCACCCGTTGGCAGCCCTCACCAATTCCTCCAACTCCTCCTGGGCCAACGTGGGCATCCCCACGCCCCCATCCTCTGTATACGGTTCCAGCATCCAAGCCGTGCGGGCACCCAAAGCCCCGTCGGCAAACGCCTTCACTGCGCCGATGCGAAGAAACTGATCGCCAAACCCACCCCTGATGCCCAGAGCTGCGGCGCTGCCCAGCTGCGATGCGGGGATGGCCAGCCAGATGCGCAGAGATAAGCCGTGGCTGGCTCTGTATTCCTGCAGGGCGGTCAACGCCTGTCCGTCACCCATGTCGTGGGCAGCGACAATGCCGAAGCTGTGCAGCAGCGCGACGGCGTCGCTAATGGCCTTTTGGCGCAGTTCCGGTGGAGGGGGTGGAAGCTGCTCGAACACCAGAGAAATGGCGTTTTCCAGCAAGAGCCCAGTCGGCTCTCCTGAGTCGTCCCGCTCGATTAGGCCGTGCTTGGGATCAGGAGTATCCCTTGAAATCCCGCAAGCTTGCAGTGCCGCGCTGTTGACCCAAATCAGATGGCCGTCTTTAGCCGTCAAAACCACCGGTGTCGCCGGCGCGGCCTGGTCCAGCCACCGCCTGTGCGGCCTTCCCTCCGGCCAGCTGTTGTAGTTGAACCCCCGCCCCATCACCCAGGAACCGGGAGGAACCTCCGCTGCCCGCTCCTTAACTAAAGTCAAGACTTCCGCCAGAGAGCGGCCCTGAAGCGGCAGGCTCTGCAGTGTCATCCCCAGCCCTATCAGATGTACATGGGCATCAGTAAAGCCCGGGTATGTGTAATTCCCCCCCAGATCGATGTACTGCGGCCGGTGAGCGAGGGCGGCAAGTTCAGCGCGGCTGCCGAGCGCGGCGATCTTGCCGTCGCGGACCAGAAAGGCCGGCGCCCATTGATCGGGATGGGTGAGGGTGTACAAGCGAGTGTTGTAGAAGATCTTGTCCACAGCCGTTCTCCCTTCTAACGGTGTGAAAAAAGGCCCTGAGCAGTACTCAGAGCCGTAAGCCTCTTGGGCTGTACTAGGCCGTAATCTCGTCCAGGAGCTCTGTATAACGGGATTTTGGCTGAACCCCGACGATGGTCTCTACTGGGTTCCCACCGTCAAAGAGCATCAGCGTGGGAATACTCATGATGCTGTAGCGCCCCACAACGTCCGTCACTTGATCAACGTTGATCTTGACAAACTTCACCTTGTCTGCGTATTCCTGCGCCAGCTCTTCAAAGACAGGAGCAATCATACGGCACGGGCCGCACCACACGGCCCAGAAGTCTACCAGGACAGGCCGATCGCTTTGCAGTACTTCCTGATCAAAATTGCTGTCATCAACTTCAATGATGTGCGCCATCTCCATCCCTCCCTCGTTGTGAAACACTTAAATTATAGCCCATGGCGGAAAGGCTTGTCAAAATCTAACCCCGCAGCTGCTGCACCTTCTGCCGAGCCCAAGCGATCACAAGTGTACCGCCAAGGAAGAGCTGAACCTGCTCCAAAGGGCCCAGCCCCCGCACTGCACCAGCCGCGCTCAACAGAGCAGCCGCGGAGAAGCTGCCCAGCCAGATTCCCACTCCCGCCCGAGCGCCCACATACAAGCAGATGCTCATCACAAGCCACATCTGCCACCATTCCACCTTCTGCCACCCCCTGCCTGGTTGTAGGGTATGCGCATGGTGATACGGCTATGCGCAGATACTACCAGGAGAGGGGGGCTGTGCTATGTGGACTTTCCTTCGGCGGCGGTGGTACCTGATCGCTGCAGCCTTGCTGCTGCTGGCCTTGGTTCCGGCAGCGGTGCTCTATGCCCGCAGTGTGCGCATGGTGAAGGAATACGCCGCTACCCGCACCTTCCAGCCCGCAGCGATCTACGACCGCAACGGCAATCTCATCGACCGCCTGGGCCGTGAGGGCGAACGCATCAGCCTGGAAGAAGTGCCGGAGTATCTCAGGGAAGCTGTGGTGGCGGTGGAAGATGCCCGCTTTTACAGCCACCGGGGAATAGACTTCATCGGCGTGATGCGCGCTTTCCTTGCCAATCTCCGCTCCGGCAGCCGCACCCAAGGCGCCAGCACTATCACCATGCAGCTGGCGCGGAACATCTTTCTCTATCCCGACAAGACGTGGAACCGCAAGATTCGCGAAGCATTCCTGGCCCTGGCACTGGAGTCAGAGTATTCTAAGGACGAAATCCTGGAAATGTACCTGAACCAGGTGTACTTCGGCGAGGGAGCCTACGGTATCGGTGCAGCGGCGCGCACCTACTTCAACAAGCCCGTTTCCGAACTTGACCTCGCCGAAAGCGCCCTGCTGGCGGGACTGCCGCAGGCCCCTTCCCGCTATTCTCCCTACACTCATCTGGAAGAAGCCCGGGAACGCCGCAGCACGGTGCTGCGGCGGATGGTGCAGGTGGGCTCCATCAGCGCGGAGGAGGCAGAACGGGCAGACAAGCAGCGGATCGCGCTCCAGCGCCGCACCGGCGGCCGCGCCCGCTACTTCATCGACTGGCTCACCAATGTGTTGATCGGTGAGTTCGGAGAAGCCGCTGTTTTCCAGGCCGGCCTGCAGGTACACACGACCCTCGATCTTGCTTACCAACAGGCAGCAGAGGCGGCCCTGGGCCGGCAGAACAACCAAGGCGCCCTCGTTGCCCTGGACCCGCACACTGGCGGCATCCTCGCCATGGTAGGAGGGCGGGATTACCGGCAGAGTCAGTTCAACCGGGCCACCCAGGCGCGCCGTCAACCTGGTTCGGCCTTCAAACCCATTGTCTACGCTGCGGCCCTCAAAGAGGGATGGGCGGTGAACACCTTAGTGGACGACACCCGGCGCAGTTACGCTGGGTACGAACCCAAGAACTACGACGACCAGTATTGGGGACGGCTCACCATGAAGCACGCCCTCGCTCTATCGCTGAACAGCGCGGCAGTATGGACGCTAAACGAGTTGGGTGTCGACCGAGTTGTGGAGTTTGCCCGGGATGTGGGGATCGATCTTAAGGAGGATGACCGCCATCTGGCAGCGGCCCTAGGGGGACTAACCCACGGCGTTTCGCCGCTGGCCCTTGCTGGCGCTTACAGCATCTTTCCCAGCGGCGGCGTGTACTTTGAGCCCACCCCGCTCGTTGAGGTCGTTGACGGCAGCGGCCACAAACTCTTGCGCCAGCCCAAGCAAGGCAGGCAGGTGCTCACAGAAGAACAGGCCTACCTTATGACCGATATGCTTCGTGCCGTGATGCAGTACGGCACAGGGCGACCCATTGCAGCCTCGATACCAGCTGCAGGCAAGACCGGCACCACCGACGACAATGTCGATCTGTGGTTTGTGGGCTACACACCGGACATAGTCTGCGCGGTCTACGTGGGCAACGACGACCGCACGCCTGTGGAAGGTACTGCCGCGTCCACTGCGGGGGCTATCTGGTGGGACTTCATCCAACAGGTGGTGGAAGAGGAAGAAGCCCGTGATTTCCCCGTGCCTGTGAATGTTGAAACCGGTGTCCCCATTGAGATATTCAGCGGCCTCTTGGCTACGGAACGCTGTGCGAACGTGGAATACGATGCGTTTATCAAGGGGACCGCGCCCACGCAGTATGCGCCCTGCGCCTTCCCGCCTGTTCCCGAAGTGGAAGAGGAGCCAGAAGAAGCCCAGCCTGCAGAACCTGCCGAACCGGAAGAGCCTGAGCAGCCTGAAGAACCGGCCGAACCAGAAGCACCTGCAGAACCTGAGGTACCGGAGGAGCCAGAAGAACCCACTCCGCCGGAAGCTCCCGAGGAACCGGCGGAGCCGGAGGAACCCGCCCAGCCAGAAGAGCCGCCAGAACAACCGGAGGCACCGCCGCAGCCTCCTCTCCGGCCGGAACCAGAACCTGAGGCCCCACAGCCGCCTCCTCCCCAGCAGGGACCCTCCCCCGAACCAGAGCCTGCACCCCTGGAGCCAGCTCCCAGCCCTGAGACACAGCCGCAGCCGGAAAGGCCCTCAACTCCCGCCGAACCCTCGCAAAATGCCCAATGAAAAGCAAAAACCCGGGACATCCCGGGCCATTTGCTGCCAGATTAACGCTTGGAGAACTGAGGTGCTCTGCGAGCCTTCTTCAAACCGTACTTCTTCCGTTCCTTCATCCGCGGATCGCGGGTCAAGAAACCAGCCTTCTTCAGAGGAGCACGCAAATCCGCATCAACGTTCAGGAGAGCACGGGCGATGCCATGGCGGATCGCACCAGCCTGGCCGGTGATGCCTCCTCCTGTGACATTGACGATAACGTCGTACTTATCTTGTGTATTGGTGAGGACTAGAGGTTGGCGAACGATCGTGCGCAATACCTCTCTCCCAAAATACTCGTCAATACTTCTCTTGTTAATGATAATGTTGCCATTACCTGGGAGAAGACGTACACGAGCTACAGCTGTCTTTCTACGACCGGTGCCATACTGCGCTTCTTTCTTTGGAATCACGTCCATCTAGTCTCCCTCCCTTCCCGTTGGGATTGTCTCGGAATCAATACTTCAGTTCGAGTGGTTCAGGCTGCTGTGCAGCATGTGGATGCTGATCGCCAGCATACACCTTCAACTTCTTGATCATCTTGCGTCCCAAGCGGTTGTGAGGAAGCATACCCCAGACGGCCAAGCGCACCATACGTTCTGGATTGCGCTGCAGCAGCTCGCCGGCGGTAACCTTCTTCAACCCACCTGGATACAGACTGTGCCGGTAGTAAATCTTATCCTGAAGTTTCTTGCCGGTGAGGCGGACCTTATCGGCGTTGATGATGATCACGTGATCACCGGTGTCAACATGAGGGGTATAGGTGGGTTTGTGCTTACCCTTCAGGATCGCGGCAACCTGAGAGGCTAACCGGCCCAATGTTTGGTTCTTGGCATCAATTACGTACCACTTGCGGGTTACGTCATTCGGTTTTGCCACGTAGGTATTCATGTGGGATTCCCCCCTTTGCTTCAACTGTTCAGCTAGGAAACCAGATCAGGAAACGAAACGGGGCAATCGTATCCTTCTCAGGCTGTGACAAGCAAAATCGCCAACTCTCATTTTACAACACCCGCGGGTGCGTGTCAAGCACGTACTCCACCCGTTCCAACACCAAGCCCACAGCGGGAGCAGTGGGCCCGGCCAGATCGCGGGCGCCCGTTCTCAGAACTTCCGCCACCGACTCCACTTCCCGCCTGCCTTTCCCGACCTCGATCAACGTACCCATGATGCTCCGCACCATGTTGTAGAGGAAACCGTTGGCCGTAAAGCGCAGGCACTTCACGCGGCCGGCAGTGTCAAGCTCCACCCGGTACATGGTCCGCACCGTGGTTTTGGCGCTGCTGCCTGTGGAGGCGAAGCCGGCAAAATCGTGTGTTCCCTCCAGCAGTACCGCTGCCTTTGCCACCGCCTGCCAATCAAACGGTTCCGGGATCCACAGTGCGAAGCGCCGCAAGAACACATCTGCCGTCGCCCCGTGGTACACCTGATATCGGTAAGTCTTGCTCACCGCACTGTAGCAGGCGTGGAAATCATTGGGAACCACCTCGGCCTGGAGAACCCGAATGTCCGGCGGGAGCAGGCTGTTCACTGCCGCTGGAATGCGTTCCACCGGAACGGTGAGGCGGTCCGTTTTGAAGCTGGCCACCTGTCCTTCCGCGTGAACACCGGCATCGGTGCGGCCGGCTCCCACGATGCGAATGGGAGCCTTGGTGAGGATCGCCAGCGCCCGTTCCAGTTCTCCCTGAATGGTGGGCTGGTTGGGCTGAATCTGAAACCCAGCGAAATGGGTTCCGTCGTACTGCACTGTCAGGCGGTAGTTTGTCATGCAAGCCACCTCCTAGAACAGTACCCCCACCACCGCTGCAAAAACAACAGCAACCGTCAGCGCGACAGCATCTGCTCGGCCAAAGTGCAGTTCCTTGAACTTAGTACGGCCCTCGCCGCCGCGATAGCCGCGGGCTTCCATGGCAACCGCCAGCTCATCGGCGCGGCGGAAAGCGTTGACAAACAACGGCACCAGGATGGGGATCAGGCTCTTCGCCCGCTGCACAATGCCACCACTCTGAAAGTCGGCTCCCCGGGCCATCTGCGCTTTCATGATCTTCTCCGCTTCCTCCAACAGCGTGGGGATGAACCTCAGAGCAATGGTCATCATCATGGCCAGCTCATGGGCGGGCACGCCGATCCGCTTTCCCGGCTTCAGCAGGCTTTCGATGCCGTCGGTGAGGTTGATGGGCGAAGTGGTGAGTGTGAGCAGGGATGTCCCCAAGACCAGCAGCGCCAGCCTCACACCCATCATCAAGCCCCGAGCCAGCCCTTCCCAGGTCACCTCAATGAACCAGATGCGGAAGATGGGTGTGCCCTCGGTCATGAACAAGTGCAGGCCCACAGTGAGGACTAGGATTACCACGAGCGGCCTGAGCCCCCGCACCACAACCCGCCACGGAATCTCCGACAGCCACACAACGGCAAAGACAGCTGCTGCGGCCAGGGCATACCCCAGGAAGCTGTCCACCATAAACAGCAGCGCGATCAAGAGCCCAGCCCCGATAATCTTGGTGCGCGGATCGAGCCTGTGGATGGCGGAGTTCCCTGGAATGTACTGCCCAATGGTGATGTTTCTAAACAGTGCCATGGCGCTTCAACTCCAATACCCGAATTAACTCCGCCTCTGCTTCGTCCAGCGTGAGAATGTCGGTCTGGACAGGCAGGCCTCGCTTCTTCAGCTCGTGCATCAGCTCAGTCACCTGCGGAACCCCCAGGCTCATTTCCCGCAGGCGTTCCACGTGGGCAAAGACTTCACGCGGCGGGCCGTCGAGCACAACGCCTCCCTGCTCCATCACGATCAGCCTGGTGCTCATGCGAGCCACATCTTCCATGCTGTGGGAAACCATGATGACAGTGATGCCGCCCGCGGCGTGCAGGGCCTGGATCTTGCTGAGAATGTCCGCGGAACCCTCGGGATCAAGGCCGGCAGTGGGTTCGTCGAGGATGAGCACCGCCGGTTTCATGGCCAGCACACCTGCAATCGCGACCCGGCGCTTCTGGCCGCCGGAAAGCTCAAAGGGAGAGCGGTCCTTCAGTTCGCTGTACTCGAGGCCCACTATCTCCAGCGCCTCGTGCACTCGAGCTTCCACCTCTGCTTCGCCGAGCCCAGCATTGCGGGGGCCAAATGCCACGTCTTCGTACACAGTCTCTCCGAAGAGCTGGTGTTCTGGGTACTGGAACACCAAACCCACCTTCTGCCTGATCGCCTTCAGGCTCGTGTTCTTATCCGTCAGATCCACACCGTCGACGTATACTTTGCCCGAAGTGGGCATGAGGAGCCCGTTAAGGTGCTGCACCAACGTCGATTTCCCCGAACCGGTGTGGCCGATCAACCCGATAAACTCCCCATCCTCAATGGTGAGGCTCACATCCCTCAGAGCCACCTTCGCCATGGGGGTGCCTTCCAGATAGATGTGTGACAGGCGCTCAACGACTATTGACATAGGCACTCCACCATTTCCTCAACCGTAATGATCCCCTCAGGAAGGTTCAACCCGCGTCCTCTCAGGCGGTGGGACAGTGCGGTCACCTGAGGAACATCCAGGTGCAGGCTGCGGAGCAGCTCCACCTGGGAAAACACTTCTTTCGGTGTGCCCTGGAGGGCAATCTTGCCGTCGGCCATGATGATCACCCGATCGGCGTTGATCACCTCGTCCATGTGGTGCGTGATGTGGACAATGGTGATCTTTTCTGTTTCATTGAGGCGGTGGATGGTACTCATAACCTCCCGGCGGCCTTCGGGATCGAGCATGGCTGTAGGCTCGTCCAAAACTATGCACTGCGGCCGCATGGCAATCATACCGGCGATGGCCACCCGCTGTTTTTGTCCTCCTGACAGCTGATGGGGCGCGTGCAGGCGGTACGCCTCCATGCCCACCGCCCTCAGCGCTTCGTCGACCCGGGCTTGGATTTCCCGCGTGGGGATACCGAGGTTCTCAGGGCCGAAAGCCACGTCTTCTTCGACGGTAGTGGCTACCAGCTGATTATCTGGGTTTTGAAAAACCATGCCCACGGTCTGTCGAATCTGCCAGACCACCGCATCATCTCTTGTATCCAGTCCATTCACCAACACCCGGCCGCTGGATGGGATCAGCAGGGCATTGCAGTGCTTGGCGAGCGTTGACTTGCCCGACCCATTGTGGCCCAGGACAGCCACAAACTCTCCCGGATAGATGTCTACGTTGATATCCTGCAGTGCGGCCCATTCTCGTTCCGTATCGGGGTTGTACCTAAAGTGCACGCCCTCGAAACGAATCAGCGGCTCGGCCACAACAACACCTCCACTCCCCACAACTGCTTAATCCTGCCGAAAAGAAGAGAACGCAGAGGGGTAACCTCTGCGACCTCACCGGCAGCTAACTCGTTACACCCACTCCACAACTGCCATGGGTGCTGCATCACCGCGGCGGAAGCCGGTCTTGATCACCCGTGTGTAACCGCCGTTCCGATCCGCGTACTTGGGAGCAATGTCATTGAACAACTTCTGTACAGCCTTGGGATCTAAGAGGAAGGCTGCGGCCTGCCTGCGGGCGTGCAGATCGCCCCGCTTACCCAGGGTCACCATCTTGTCCACCAGGGGCTTGATGGCTTTCGCTTTTGCCTCGGTAGTCTCAATTCTATCGTGCAGGATCAGGGATGTTACCTGGTTGCGCAGGAGCATCCGTCTGTGATCAGATCTTCTTCCCAGTTTTCTGAGTTTCACCCTAACTCACCCACCTTATTCATCAGATTTCCGTAAGGAGAGCCCCAATTCTGCGAGTTTCTCTTTGACTTCCTGGAGTGATTTCTTCCCGAGGTTGCGCACCTTCATCATGTCTTCCTCTGTTCTCCTGATCAGCTCTTCCACGGTATTGATACCGGCGCGCTTGAGGCAGTTGTAGGAACGTACAGAGAGATCCAGTTCCTCTACGGTCATCTCCAAGAGGCGATCCATGGACTCTTCCTGTTTTTCTACCATAATCTCAACGTCGTCCACACTCTCGGTGAGGTCGGTGAAGAGTCTCAGGTGCTCCACCAAGATCTTCGCCGCCAGGCTCACTGCTTCGTCGGGAGCGATGGTCCGGTCTGTCCAGACCTCGAGTACCAGGCGGTCGTAGTCGGTGATCTGCCCCACACGGGTATCTTCCACGGTGTAGTTGACCTTCTTCACAGGAGTGAAGATGGAATCCACTGGAATCAAACCGATGGGATGGTCAGGGCGCTTGTTCTTCTCAGCGCTGACGTATCCGCGCCCTTTGGCCACGGTAATCTCCATTTCCAGCCTGCCGCCCTCTTGAATTGTGGCAATATGCAGGTCTGGGTTGAGGATCTCCACGCTGGGATCCACCACGAAATCTCCGGCCAGCAGCTCTCCAGGCTTATCTGCCACCACGTGGATCGTTACTGGGTCGTCCACATGCAGCTTAACCAAGAGCTTCTTCAGGTTCAGGACGATATCGGTCGTATCTTCCACGACTCCAGGAATGGTCGAGAACTCATGGAGAATGCCGTCGATGCGAACGGAGGTCACAGCCGTCCCGGGCAGGGATGAGAGCAGTATCCTCCGCAGGCTGTTCCCAAGTGTGATGCCGTATCCCCGCTCCAGTGGTTCAACCACAAACTTGCCATAATCCTCGGTCAGCTCAACCTGTTCGATCTTCGGCTTTTCAATTTCGATCATAACTCTGGTACACCCTCCTTCTTACGCACACTGTGCGGGAGAACCCACACTCGGCCAACCGTCTGATGGGTAATCCGATCAGACTCTCCTCCTCTTCGGAGGCCGGCATCCGTTGTAAGGGATTGGGGTGACGTCCTTGATCGTGGTTACTTCCATACCGGCAGCCTGCAGAGACCGAATCGCTGCCTCACGGCCTGCACCTGGACCCTTGACATAAACGCTTACTTCCCGCATGCCGTGCTCCATCGCCTGACGAGCAGCTTCTTCAGCTGCCATACCGGCAGCAAAGGGAGTGCCCTTGCGAGAACCTTTGAATCCCATGTGGCCTGCGCTGGCCCAAGAGATTACATTACCCTGCAAATCACTGATGGTCACGATTGTATTGTTGAACGTGGAACGGATGTGGGCAATGCCTACCGGAATGTTCTTGCGTTCCCTCCGGCGCGGGCGCTGCCCTTTTGAACGCGGTCTAGCCATTTAGTTGTCCTCCTTTCACTCAGCTTACTTCTTCTTGCCAGCGACTCGCTTCGGACCTTTGCGCGTTCTGGCGTTGGTCTTGGTCCGCTGGCCTCGAACTGGTAAGCCGCGGCGGTGACGTAATCCACGGTAGCAGCCGATATCTCTCAGCCGCTTGATGTTCATGTTGATCTCGCGCCGAAGGTCGCCTTCCACGATGAACTGCTTTTCAATGATCTCCCGGAGGCGGTTTGCCTCATCTTCCGTCAGATCACGCACCCGAGTGTTCGGGTCCACACCGCAGATCTCAACAATTTTCTCGGCTGTGCTCCGGCCGATGCCGTAGATATAGGTCAAGCCGATGACAACGCGCTTGTCGCGCGGCAAATCTACACCTGCTATACGTGCCATCTATCTGGACACCCCCTTAATTGCTGTTAGCCCTGCTTTTGCTTGTGCTTCGGATTTTCGCAGATCACCATAACCCGCCCTTTGCGGCGGATGATCTTGCACTTTTCACAAATCGGCTTTACAGAAGGTCTAACCTTCATGTATTGCGCCCCCTTCTAGCCGCTAAGCTATTTTTTCCGATACGTGATCCTTCCGCGGGTCAGATCGTATGGAGAAAGTTCCACGGTAACCTTGTCCCCGGGAAGAATCCGGATGAAGTGCATCCGCATCTTGCCTGAAATATGGGCCAGTACCTTGTGCCCATTCTCCAGCTCTACGCGGAACATCGCATTTGGAAGTGGTTCTATGACTGTGCCTTCAACTTCAATAGCATCATCTTTCGCCATGAACAGTTGAACCCTCCTCTCCTTCTTTCTCCGCTGTGGAGTGGCTCACGATAAAAGCTCGAATGTCGCTGTTGGAGAAGGAATCACGGCCCAGCACCGCCTCGTGGGCGATCAAATGCTTGGGGTTCTTCTTTTTAGGCCGGTTGATCTTCCGCACTTCTCCATCGGCCACCAGCGCATATCCTGCTGCATCGAAGCCGATCACCACGTATTTTCTCCCAGAGTCTCTTCCCGCTCTAGATGTCACTAACTGTCCTACGCTCAAGAGTCCCATCACATCACTCCTGCAGACTTGTGAGGATCCGCGGGCCATCATCGGTTATGGCTACAGTGTGCTCGAAGTGGACCGACCAGCTGCCGTCGCGGGTAACTACAGTCCAGTTGTCTTGGAGCACATCCACCTGGTAGCCGCCGGCGTTTATCATCGGCTCGATGGCCAATGTCATCCCCACCTTCAGCCGCGGTCCCCGCCCAGGAGGGCCAAAGTTCGGGATCTGAGGCTCTTCGTGCATCTGTCTGCCGATGCCGTGCCCCACAAAATCCCGCACTACAGAGAACCCGAAACTTTCCACGTATTGTTGGACAGCATGAGATATGTCAGAGAGGCGGTTCCCCACCACTGCCTGAGCGATTCCCCGGTAGAGCGCTTCTTCGCCTACTCTCAGCAGCACCTGGACTTCTTCGCTGACATTACCCACAGGATAAGTCCACGCACTGTCACCGCAAAATCCATCAACAAAAGCCCCAATGTCCACCGATACGATGGAACCTTCTTCGAGGGCCTTGTCTGCGCTCGGGATCCCGTGCACCACCACTTCATTGACGGAAGCACAGATGGTGGCGGGGTAGCCGTGGTAGCCCTTAAACGCTGGCACTGCGTTTTCCCGGCGGAGAAACTCCTCCACAGCTTGGTCAATCTGGAGAGTCGTTATCCCCGGCCGGATCATCTCCCGCACCAACTCGTGGGCCCTAGCTACGACTAACCCTGCTCTGCGCATCGCCCGCAGTTCTTCGGCGGACTTGCGGATGATCACTTGGCACCACCTGCAGATTGCTCTGCGGAGGGCTCGGCGAACCGGGAGATCAAGCTATCCACATCAGCAAACACATCTTTGATTGGTGCTTCCCCATCCACGCTGTACAGCCTGCCGCTCTGAGCGTAGTAATGCACCACCGGATGGGTCTGCACCATGTACACCTCAAGGCGCTTGCGTGCGGTCTCCACCGTATCGTCTTCACGCTGGATCAGGTCGCCGCCGCACTTGTCGCACACGCCTTTGCCTTTTGCTCGGTAGTACGTGAGATGATAAACAGCGCCGCACCTGCTGCAGACTCGCCGCTGGGCAATCCTGCGTACAGCCTCCTCAGGACTGATGCGGATGTCCAGGGCGATCTGCACCGCCGAACCGCTCTGCGCGAGCTGTTCATCAAGGAAGACTGCCTGCCTAACCGTCCTGGGGAAGCCATCGAGAATCCAGCCCTTAGCACAGTCAGGCTGCGCAAACCTTTCGTTCAGGATCTCGATCGCGAGTTCATCAGGGATCAGCTGGCCTTGGGAGATATACTTGTTCGCTTCCTTGCCAAGTTCAGAACCAGAAGCCACCGCGCCCCTGATGAGGCTTCCCGTAGAGATGTGCGGGATATTGTACTTCTCAGCAATATGCTGCCCTTGAGTGCCCTTTCCCGCACCCGGTAGGCCTAGCAATACCAAGCGCATTGTCAAGTTGCCTCCTTCTACTTCAGGAACCCTTCGTAGTGCCTCATCAGCAGGTGAGCTTCGATCTGCTCCATCGTTTCAATCGCGACACCAACCATGATCAGCAGACCGGTTCCTCCGAAATAGAGAAGGGAAGTGGGCACCCGAGTAATGAAAGCCACAAGTGTCGGCAGCACCGCGATAAACGCCAGGAAAATGGCACCGGGAAGGGTAATGCGGGTGAGCACCCGGTCCAAGTATTCCGCGGTGGGCCTGCCGGGACGAAGGCCAGGTACATAGCCTCCGTTTTTCTTCATGTTGTCGGCGACTTCCATCGGATTGAACGTCACCGCCGTGTAGAAATACGTGAAGAAGATGACCAAGGCCACGAAAATCACGTTATAACCAAACGTGCCGTATCCCAGCCACCGATTGATGAAACCCAGCGCTGGGACAAATTGTGTCAGCGTCAGCGGGAAGGTGAGTACGGACGAAGCGAAGATGACCGGAATCACGCCCGCTTGGTTCACTTTGAGCGGGATGTGTGTCGACTGCCCGCCGTATACCCTCCGGCCCACGATCCGCTTGGCATACTGCACCGGAATCCGGCGCTGGCCCTGCGTGACCACGATTACTGCTGCGATGATGGCCAAGTTGATTAAGAAGTACAGGATCAAGCTGATGATGCTTACTCCACCTTGGCCTGCCACCCGGAATGCGTTGATCACACTGGTGGGAAGTTCGGCGATGATACCCAGGAAAATCAAGAGCGAGATACCGTTTCCGATTCCCTTCTCGGTGATCTTATCGCCGATCCACATCAGGAGTGATGTGCCTGCAACCAAGGTGAGGGTGATCAGTGCCAACCCAAAGAATCCGGGGTTGGTAGTCACACCCCAGGCCCTTGCCATGCTGGTGGTAGCAAAGGCTTGAATGAACGCCAGCACCACCGTGGCGTAGCGAGTGTACTGTGAGATGATCTTCCGGCCCTCAGGGCCTTCCTTCGACAGCTCTTCCAGCTTCGGGATGACGATCGTCAACAGGTTCAACACGATGGAGGCGGTAATGTACGGGCTTACACCAAGGGCAAACACCGTAAAGCGAGCCAACGCACCACCGGTGAACAGGTTGAGGAGGCCGAAGATGTTCCCTCCATCAATACCAAGTTCCTGCGCGAGCGCCGCAGCGTTCACGCCCGGAACAGGAATGAATGACCCGACGCGGTAGACGGCCAGCATCGCAGCTGTGTAGATGATCTTCCGGCGCAGGTCAGGAATGCGCATGGCGTTTTTGAGAGCGTCCAGCAACTAGATCACCTCTACCTGGCCGCCAGCCTCTTGGATCTTGGCTGCCGCCGATTTTGTAAAACCATGAGCCTGCACCGTCAGTGCATGCTTGATCTCACCGCTGCCAAGAATCTTGATGCCATCCTTCACGTTCTTGACAAGCCCGGCTTCTACGAGGAGTTGGGGAGTGACCACAGTTCCCGGTGCAAACCGGTTCAGCTCGCCGACATTTACTTCAGCATACTGCTTCTGGAATATATTGGTGAATCCCCGCTTGGGCAGGCGCCGCACTAATGGAGTTTGGCCGCCTTCGAAGTAAGGAGCCTTGCCGCCGCCCGAACGAGAATGCTGCCCCTTTTGGCCTCGGCCGGAAGTCTTGCCCAGTCCCGAACCGATACCGCGACCTACCCGCTTGCGCGCAGTGCGGCTGTTCTTCGCAGGCTGCAGTTCATGAATCCGCACAGTTACACCCCCTCCAGCTAATTTACCTCTTCGACTTCAACAAGATGGCGTACTTTCTGCACCATGCCCCGGATGGCAGGGGTGTCGTCATGAACTACCTCACTGCCCAGCCTACGCAGGCCCAGTGCCGCAATGGTATCTTTCTGGTCCTTGGCATAGCCAATGGCGCTCTTCTTGTACCTAATCTTCAGTTTTGCCACAACATTCGCCCCCTAACCCAAGATTTCCCCGGGATTCTTGCCACGAAGTCGGGCTACTTCTTCTACTGTCCGCAGTTTCGCGATGCCTTTGAGGGTGGCGCGGACCACGTTGATGGGGTTGGAAGAACCAAGGGATTTTGTCAAGATGTCCTTAACCCCGGCACACTCCAAAACGGCGCGCACAGGACCGCCCGCAATCACACCAGTACCCTCGGTAGCCGGCTTCAGCATAACTAGTGCACCGGAGAACTTCTCTGTTACAGGATGCGGGATGGTGGTACCAACGATCGGTACTTCGATCATATTCCGCTTTGCCGCCTCAGTTGCTTTCCGAATCGCTTCAGACACTTCCTTGGCTTTCCCCAGCCCGGCTCCGACGCGGCCGTTGCGGTCTCCCACAACTACAAGGGCGCTGAACGAACGCTTCCTGCCGCCCTTGACAGTCTTGGATACAGGGTTGATACTGACCAAACGTTCTTCCAGTTCAACTCCACTTGCTTCAATTCGTTTTGCCAAGCTTACTTCCCTCCCTCGCTGCTAAAATTCCAGGCCGCCTTCACGTGCTCCCTCGGCGAGAGCCGCGATTCTTCCGTGGTAAAGATATCCGCTGCGGTCAAACACGACCTTGGTGATGCCCTTTTCCTTAGCACGCTGTGCCAGCAGCAGGCCCACCTGCTTCGCAGCTTCCTTGTTTCCACCGTTCGCCAGCTTTGCCTTCAGTTCAAGCTCGGCGGAAGAAGCGGAAACCAGTGTGTGACCAACTGTATCATCGATGAGCTGAGCATGAATATGGCGCAGGCTGCGATACACTGACAGACGAGGGCGTTCAGCAGTCCCGCTGATCTTCCGACGGATGCGAAGGTGACGCCGCTTCCGCGCCAGTTCCCTGTTAAATGTGGCCATCTATATCACCATCCTTCTTCCCAAACTACTTACCAGCCTTACCAGCTTTGCCGGCTTTCCGGCGGATCCTTTCTCCTTCGTAGCGGATGCCTTTGCCGAGATAGGGCTCGGGCGGACGGAAGTCGCGAATGTTCGCTGCTGTCTGGCCCACCAGTTCTTTGTCGATGCCCCTGACTGTAATCTTTGTGGGGGCAGGTACGTCTATCTCGATCCCAGGAGCAGGTTCCACCTCAATGGGATGGGAGTAGCCGAGAGACAAGACCAGCTTGTTGCCCTGCTTCTGCGCTCTGTAACCCACACCGGTGATCTCCAGGTTGCGGGAGTATCCTTCCGTGACGCCCCGGACCATGTTCGCGATCAGAGTGCGTGTGAGGCCGTGCAGCGCCCGATGCATCTTCTCCTCGCTGGGACGCTTGACCAGGATCGCGTTCCCCTCTTGCTCGATGATCATGTCAGGGTGAAGTTCCTTGGTCAGCTGTCCCTTGGGCCCTTTGACAGTGACGACGTTGCCATCTATCTTGACTTCAACGCCTGCCGGAATGGCGATTGGCCTTTTCCCGATTCTGGACATTTCTTTCCCCCCTTACCATACGTAGCAGATAACTTCTCCGCCCACGCCTTCCTTGCGGGCTTCTTTGTCTGTGAGAATTCCCTTGGGAGTGGACAGAATCGCAATACCAAGGCCGCCCAGGACACGAGGAATCTCGTCTTTACCAGCATAAACGCGCATACCCGGCTTGCTGATGCGCTTCAATCCTTGGATTACCTGCCCTTTCTGAGCCGTATACTTAAGGTAAATCCGCAAGACACCTTGTTTGCCATCGTCAATGACTTTATATTCCCGGATAAATCCTTCGTCCTTCAGGATTCGGGCCAACTCCACCTTCAGCTTCGAACTGGGGATGTCTACCGATTCATGTTTCACGGAATTGGCGTTCCGAATGCGAGTGAGCATATCGGCGATTGGATCGGTCATTACCATACTGGAAACCTCCTTTCGGATGAAACGTTTCTACCAGCTGGCCTTCGTTACTCCTGGAATCTTGCCCTCATTGGCTAACTTCCTGAAGCACACACGGCACATCTGAAAGCGGCGCATATAGCCGCGGGGGCGACCGCAAATCCGGCAGCGGTTGACCTTGCGCACGCTGAACTTGGGTTCCCGCTGCGACTTGAGGATCATGGACTTCTTCGCCACGTTATCTCTCCTTTCAGCTTCTAAACGGCATTCCCATGAGCTTCAAGAGTTCGTAAGCCTCTTCGTCAGTCTTCGCAGTGGTGCAGATTACGACTTCCAAACCGCGCACCTTGTCGATCTTGTCGTAGTCAATCTCTGGGAAGACGATCTGTTCCCGCAGGCCCAGGCTGTAGTTGCCGCGGCCGTCGAACGAACTAGAAGAGACACCTCTGAAGTCACGGATCCGCGGCAGAGTAACGCTGATCAACCGATCCAGGAACTCCCACATCCGGTCGCCACGGAGGGTCACTTTGCACCCAATCGCCATACCTTCACGGATCTTAAATGCAGCGATGGACTTCTTGGCCCGAGTGATGATCGGCTTCTGTCCAGAAATCGCCTCTAGGTCCCTGACAGCACCTTCGAGGGCTTTCGGATCGCCGACTGCATCTCCACAGCCGATGTTCAATACTATCTTGTCAAACCGAGGTACCTCCATGATGTTCTTATACCCGAACCGTTCCATCATGGCAGGCACGGCTTCATTTCTGTACTTTTCTTTGAAGCGTACCAAGAGCTACTCCCCCCTTCACCAACGAAGTCTAGTCAATGGCTTTGCCACAGCGCTTGCATTGACGAGTCACTTTACCTTCGGACCGTACTCTACTGACACGGGTAGGCTGATTACAGCTTGGGCACACCAAAGCAACGTTGGAAGCGTCAATTGGGCCAGGCTTTTCGATAATACCACCCTGAGGGTTCGTTTGAGTCGGACGAGTATGCTTCTTCTGGATGTTGACTCCATCCACGATTACCTTACCAGAGCGGGCCATGACTTCCAAAACTTTGCCTCGCTTGCCTGCGTCGTCACCGGTGAGAATCAACACCCGGTCACCGCTCTTGACATGGACTTTGTTCATTTCCCCATCCTCCTTTCCTCTACAGAACCTCAGGAGCCAAGGAGACGATCTTCATGAAATCCTTCTCCCGCAGTTCCCGAGCTACTGGCCCGAAAATACGGGTTCCTCTCGGATTGCCTTGATCGTTTATAATCACAGCAGCGTTTTCATCAAACCGAATGTACGAGCCATCGGGCCTGGCGTACTGTTTCCTCGTGCGGACGACCACAGCACGGACCACATCGCCCTTCTTGACAACGCCGCCTGGTGTTGCGCTCTTCACGGTAGCGATGATCACGTCGCCGACACCGGCATAGCGCCGCTTGGATCCACCAAGTACTCGAATGCAAAGAATCTCACGTGCTCCGGTGTTATCTGCGACTTTCAGCCGACTCTCTTGCTGGATCACGTCAGCTCCTCCTTCCCTCAACCAGTCTCAGATTTTGGCTAGCGAGCCTTTTCCACAATCTCAATGACCCGCCACCGCTTATCCCTGCTGAGCGGCCGGGTTTCCATAATCCGCACGCGATCTCCTGCACGGCACTCATTGTTCTCATCGTGCGCCTTGAACTTCACAGTCTGGCGCATGGTCTTGCCGTAGAGGGGATGGCGGACTGTGCGTTCTACGCTCACTACAACAGTCTTATCCATTTTATCGCTGACGACAGTGCCCACGCGGGTCCGTCTGCTGCGTCTCACTTCGCTCACATCTGCTCCTCCCTTCGCGATTCCTTAGGGGTTCGTGCTAAGCCCGCTTAATGTTTAACTCCCGTTCCCGGATGATTGTCTTTACCCTGGCAATGTCCCGACGCACATCGCGGATGCGCATGGGGTTATCCAGCTGACCCGTCGCCAACTGAAAACGCAGGTTAAAGAGCTCCTCCTTCAACTCGGCGAGCTTCTGTTCCAACTCACTGCCTGATAAGTTGCGCATCTCTTTAGCCTTCATTCGCGTCACCACCTGCCACTGCACGAGATACGAACTTGCACTTAATTGGGAGCTTGTGGGCGGCTAACGCCATGGCTTCCCGTGCCAGCTCTTCGTCAACACCGCCGATCTCGAACATAATGCGTCCCGGTTTCACCACTGCTACCCAGAACTCGGGAGCGCCCTTACCGGATCCCATACGGACTTCTGCCGGCTTCTTGGTCACTGGCTTATCGGGGAAAATGCGGATCCAGACTTTTCCGCCTCTCTTGATGTGACGAGTCATTGCAACACGAGCTGCTTCAATCTGTGTATTCTTAATCCAACCTGGCTCCAGAGCTTGCAGGCCGTATTCCCCGTACGTAATGGTGTTACCCCGCGTAGCTTTACCTGTCATGCGGCCACGGTGGACTCTGCGATACTTGACGCGTTTTGGTACGAGCATCAGTTAATTGCCCCCCTTAGCCTTCTTGTCCGCTCTCTCCGGGAGAACCTCGCCCTTGTAGATCCACACCTTAACACCGATCTGACCGAAGGTGGTTTTCGCTTCAGCGAAACCGTAGTCGATGTCAGCTCTCAGGGTGTGCAGGGGAACCGAACCTTCGGTGTTCCACTCCGTCCGGGCAATTTCTGCGCCGCCCAAACGGCCAGAGACAGCTACCTTAATACCCTTGGCACCCAACCGGATGGCCCTCTGCTGAGCCTGGCGCATTGCTCTCCGGAAGGAGATCCGCCGCTCAAGCTGAAAGGCGATATTCTCAGCTACCAGCTGGGCATCGAGTTCGGGATGCTTAATTTCCACGATGTTGACTTGAATCTGCTTGCCGGTAATTTGCTCCAGATCCTTGCGGAGCTTATCTACTTCCGAGCCGCCTTTGCCGATCACCATACCCGGGCGCCCAGTGTGAATTGTGATCTTCGCCCGGTTTGCCGCACGCTCGATCTCAACACGGCTCACACCTGCGGTAAAGAAGCGCTGCTTGATCAGCTTGCGGACCTTCAGATCCTCATGGAGCAGATCAGCGAACTCGCGCGGATTGGCGTACCACTTGCTCTCCCATTCCTTGATGATTCCAAGTCTTAACCCTACCGGGTTTGTCTTCTGACCCACGCACCTACTCCTCCTTCTCCCGCAAAATCACTGTGATGTGACTTGTCCGCTTCAGAATTCTGTCAGCCATTCCGCGTGCCCGGGGCCGAATCCGCTTCAGGGTAGGGCCTTGGTCGACATAGCACTCGGAGACGTACAGTGAATCTACGTCCATATCGTGGTTGCTCTCGGCATTGGCCATGGCACTGCGCACCACCTTGGCAATAATGGGAGAGGCAGCCTTAGGTGTGAAGCGCAGGATAGTGAGAGCCTCTTGCACGTCCTTGCCCCGAATGAGGTCGATCACCTGGCGTGCTTTCCGAGGAGAAATCCGGATATGCCGAGCAACCGCTTTGGCTTTCCTTTCCTCAATCATGTTCCTATCCTCCGTTCTACTTACTTACGCGCCGTCTTTTCGCTGCCTGCATGCCCCCGGAAAGTCCTGGTGGGGACAAACTCGCCTAACTTGTGCCCCACCATTTCCTCGGTGATGTAGATCGGCACATGCCGGCGTCCATCATGAACAGCAATTGTATGGCCTACCATTTCTGGGAAAATGGTTGACCGCCGCGACCACGTCTTGATAACCTTCTTTTCGCCACTCTCGTTCATGTCACGAACCTTCTTCAACAGGTGAGCATCGGCGAAAGGACCTTTCTTTAACGATCTACCCATTCTTACACCTCCTCGGAGAGAACCGTTCTTACTGATGGCGCCGCCTAATGATCAGACGATCGCTGCTCTTCTTCTTACGAGTCTTCCTGCCCAGAGTAGGCTTACCCCAAGGTGTAACAGGTCCAGGCATACCAACCGGTGCCTTGCCTTCGCCACCACCGTGCGGATGGTCAACCGGGTTCATGGCAACACCGCGGACGTGCGGCCTGATGCCGAGGTAGCGAGAGCGTCCTGCTTTTCCAATCACGATGTTCTCATGCTCAACATTGCCTACCTGGCCGATTGTAGCGCGGCACCTCAGCAGGACCATGCGGAACTCTCCAGAAGGGAGCCGGATGGTAGCATAGCTGCCGGTCTTGCCCATCAACTGGGCTGCAGCACCCGCGGAACGCACCAGCTGGCCGCCTTTACCCGGCTGCAGTTCGATGTTGTGGACGAGCGTACCGACCGGAATGTTTTCCAGCGGAAGCGCATTGCCGGGCTTGATATCTGCCTGCGGGCCGGATTCGACGATATCGCCGACGTTGAGGCCGACGGGAGCGAGAATATACCGCTTCTCGCCGTCGACGTAGTGCAGCAGAGCGATGCGGGCAGTGCGGTTCGGATCGTACTCAATCGCTGCCACTTTGGCTGGAATACCATCCTTGTCCCGCTTGAAATCGATGATGCGGTACTTACGCTTGTGTCCGCCGCCGCGATGGCGAGAAGTGATCCGGCCTTGAGCATTGCGCCCGCCGCTCTTCTTCAGAGTGACAACCAACGACTTCTCCGGTTCTGTTTTGGTAATCTCTTCAAAAGTGGACACAGTCATGCTGCGCCGGCCCGGAGTGGTCGGTTTATACTTCTTAACTGCCATGTTTCCGTACCTCCCTATAGTCCTTCAAAGACCTCGATGGTGTGGCCGGGCTCAAGGGTTACGACAGCCTTTTTCCAGTCGGGCTTCCGGCCCTGATTCATACCCATCCGGCGCAACTTGCCCCGCACACGTGAGGTGTTAACCTTGCGGACCTTGACTTTGAAGAGTTCTTCCACGGCTTGCTTGATCTGGGTCTTGTTGGCCCTCAAGTCAACTTGGAAGGTGTACTTGTTCTGAGACGACATGAGATCGGTGCTTTTCTCAGTAATAATCGGCCTGATAATGATATCCCGAGCATCCATCATGCAAGCACCTCCTCCAGCTTGAGGACTGCGTCCTTGGTAATAACCATCTTGTGTGCGTTCAACACGTCATACACGTTCAAGCCTCTCGACTTGGCGACCACGGCTCCGGGAATGTTGCGGGTGGACAGTTCCACATTGCGGTCCCACTCTGCGATCACCACGAGGGGTTTCCGCTCTACACCCAACTTGCTGAGAATCCCGGCCATGACCTTGGTCTTGGGCTGGTTGATCACCAGCTCATCGACTACCACCAACTCGCCGGCCTGGAGCTTTGCCGTCAAAGCAGACTTTAACGCGGCCCGGCGTGCTTTTTTCGGAAGATACCACGAGAAGTCACGGGGCATCGGGCCGAAGACTACACCGCCGCCCTTCCACTGCGGCGCACGAATGCTGCCCTGCCGTGCTCGGCCGGTGCCCTTTTGCCGCCAAGGCTTGCGTCCGCCGCCCCGCACTAATCCTCGACTCTTTGTGGCCACAGTGCCCTGCCGCTGATTGGCGAGATAGCTGACGACGGCCTTGTGCATAAGATCCTGGTTAATCTCGACACCAAAGATGGCGTCGTTGAGTTCCAGTTCACCAACTTGTTTGCCTTCCATATTGTAAACGGCCACTTTCGGCATGATTGCAGCCTCCTCTCTTCATCATCTCAAACTTACTTCACAGAACTGCGCACGATCACGAGGCTGCCCTTCGCTCCGGGTACAGAGCCCTTAACCAAGAGCAAGTTACGCTCAGTATCGACTTTGACAACCTCAAGATTCTGCACGGTTCTGCGGTCGCCGCCCATTCTTCCAGGCAGCATGCGTCCCTTAAACACCCTGTTCGGGGCGATGGAGCCTAAGGAACCAACGCGCCGATGATACTTGGAACCGTGAGCCATTGGGCCTCGGCCCTGGTTATAGAGCTTGATGGAACCCTGATAACCCTTACCTCTGCTCTTGCCGATTACATCTACCTTTTCCCCTTCGGAAAAGATATCTACCCGCACTTCATCGCCCACATTCAGCTTGGCGAAATCCTCATGAGGTTCAAATCTAATCTCTTTGAGATAACGCTTCGGCTTGACACCAGCCTTGGCGAAGTGTCCCTTCAGCGGCTTGTTGAACAGCTTTTCCCTTTTATCGCCAAAACCGAGCTGCACAGCGTTGTAACTGTCGGTCTCCTCGGTCTTCTTCTGAACTACGGTACATGGGCCTGCTTCGATGACGGTGACGGGAATGAGAGAACCGTCTGCAGTGAAAATCTGGGTCATGCCCAGCTTCTTGCCAAGAATACCTTTGGCCATCATTACGCACCCCCTAAAATCGATCCAGCGGCTAGTTGTCCTGAATCTTTAGTTGAATGTCCACACCAGCAGGCAGATCTAACCGCATCAAAGCGTCTACTGTCTTAGGATTGGGGTCCAGAATGTCGATCAGCCGCTTGTGCGTGCGCATTTCGAACTGCTCACGAGAGTCTTTGTGCACGTGGACAGAACGCAGAACAGTGAAAATGTTCTTCTCCGTTGGCAAGGGGATGGGTCCTGAGACCTTGGCCCCAGTTCTTTTCGCAGTGTCCACAATCTTCTGTGCAGAGCTGTCCAGGATCTTGTGATCGAATGCAGTCAGTCGAATTCTAACTTTTTGCTTAGCCATCCTGTATGTGTCCTCCCTCACGCTCGATTAACGAACATACTCCGTAGAAATTCCCTGAACTGCCCGGAAAGACGTCCCCGAGCTGTTCAGCAACCTCCTACTTCATCGCACATCGCCGCATTGTGTGAATTTTGCTCTAGACAGCCGAAGAGGAAAAGCAATCCTGATCCGGACTGCTTTTCCCGGCCGTCGCATTATTACGCCAAAACCTTTGTTACAACACCAGCACCCACGGTGCGGCCGCCCTCACGGATAGCGAAGCGCAGGCCTTCTTCCATGGCGATTGGGGTGATGAGTTCAACGGTGAAGCGGGTGTTGTCGCCAGGCATAACCATCTCGGTGCCTTCCTGCAGCTTTACTACGCCGGTCACGTCAGTGGTCCGGAAGTAGAACTGGGGACGGTAGCCGTTGAAGAACGGGGTGTGGCGTCCGCCTTCTTCCTTGGTCAGGACGTACACTTCGCACTCAAACTTGGTGTGCGGAGTGATGCTGCCGGGCTTAGCCAGCACCTGGCCGCGCTCTACTTCGTCACGGGTAATGCCGCGGAGCAGAACACCAATGTTGTCGCCGGCTTGAGCTTGGTCAAGCAGCTTACGGAACATTTCCACGCCGGTGGCAACGGTCTTGCGAGCTTCATCAGTCAAGCCCACGATGGACACTTCATCGCCGACCTTGATCACGCCACGCTCGACACGGCCGGTAGCAACGGTTCCACGGCCGGTGATGGTGAAGACGTCCTCAACAGGCATCAGGAACGGCTTGTCAACGTCACGCTCTGGAGTGGGGATGTACTCGTCCACAGCATCCATGAGAGCTTGCAGTTTTGCACAGGCTTCGCCAGGTGCTCCGGCCTGGAGTTCTTCCATAGCCTTGAGAGCGGAACCAGCAATCACAGGAATCTCGTCGCCGGGGAACTCGTACTCGTTGAGCAGCTCGCGGACTTCCATCTCAACCAGTTCGAGAAGCTCAGGATCGTCCACCATATCAGCCTTGTTCAGCCAGACAACGATGGCGGGCACGCCTACCTGACGAGCAAGCAGGATGTGCTCCCGGGTCTGGGGCATGGGGCCGTCAGCTGCAGATACGACGAGGATTGCGCCGTCCATCTGGGCAGCACCGGTGATCATGTTCTTCACGTAGTCAGCGTGGCCTGGGCAGTCCACGTGGGCGTAATGCCGCTTGTCGGTCTCGTATTCCACGTGCGAGGTGTTGATGGTAATACCGCGCTCCCTTTCCTCGGGGGCGTTGTCGATTTCCTCGAACTTCTTGATCTTGCTGGCGTCGCCGCGGGCGAGCAGCATGGTAATTGCAGCCGTTGTTGTGGTCTTGCCGTGGTCAACGTGACCGATGGTGCCTACGTTTACGTGCGGCTTCGTTCTTTCAAACTTTTGCTTTGCCATTATTTGTCCTCCTGTCTTGAGACTTTTGTGCTAGTCACATGCCAGCCTTTGCAATGATTTCTTGCGCAAGGTTAGCCGGAACCTGTTCATACCGTCCAAAGTGCATCGTATACTGAGCCCGCCCTTGCGTCAAGGAGCGCAATTCTGTCGCGTAGCCAAACATCTCTCCCAGAGGCACATAGCCCCGAATCACCTGCGTGTTGCCCCTGTGCTCCATGCCTTCGATGCGGCCCCTTCTGGAATTGATGTCTCCAATCACATCGCCGAGGAACTCCTCGGGAGTGGTCACTTCCAGGCGCATGATGGGTTCCAGCAGCACCGGATCCGCCTTGGCGGCTCCCTCTTTGAAACCGATGGAGCCGGCAATCTTGAAGGCCATTTCCGATGAGTCAACTTCGTGGTATGAACCGTCGACCAACGCTACTTTAACATCTACCATGGGGTAGCCGGCCAGAACGCCGGTAAGCATTGCCTCTTTCACACCTTGTTCAACAGCATTCCAGTATTCCCGTGGCACCACACCGCCCACGATCCTGCTTTCGAAGGAGAATCCTGCTCCCGGCTCGTTGGGCTCCAGTTCCAGCACCACGTGGCCGTATTGGCCGCGGCCGCCGCTCTGGCGCACAAACCTGCCCTCCGCCCGCACAGGTTTGGTGATGGTCTCGCGGTAAGCAACCATGGGCTTACCGATGTTGGCCTCCACCTTGAACTCCCGTACCAAGCGGTCCACGATGATCTCCAGGTGGAGTTCACCCATGCCGGAGATAATGGTCTGGCCGGTTTCTTCATCGGTATGAACCTGGAATGTGGGATCCTCTTCTGCTAAGCGCTGCAAAGCCAAGACCAGCTTGTCTTGATCGGCCTTTGTCTTCGGCTCGACCGCAAGATCAATGACTGGTGCCGGAAACTCAAGTGCTTCGAGCAAAATGGGATGATCTTCGGCTGTCAGGGTATCTCCTGTGGTGGTATCTTTCAAACCGACGAGTGCCACAATCTCACCAGAGTAAGTTCCATCTGCCTCTTCGCGGTGGTTGGCGTGCATCCGCAGGATGCGCCCAACGCGCTCTCTGCGCCCGCGGGTGGCATTGTACACATAACTGCCGGCCTTGAGAGTCCCCGCATACACACGGACAAATGTCAGCTTGCCCACGTACGGATCGGTCATGATCTTAAATGCCAGCCCCGTGAAAGGTTCCTCATCAACCAGCCTGCGCTGATCTTCTTCCCCTGTGTTCGGGTTGATTCCCGATACCGGCGGCAGATCATCAGGTGAAGGCAAGTAGTCGCAGATGGCATCCAGCAGGAGCTGGACTCCCTTATTCTTAAAGGATGAGCCGCACAGAACAGGTATCAGCTGTACCTTCAAGCAGGCTCTGCGCAGTGCTGCCTTCAGTTCTGCCGGGGTGATCTCTTCACCTTCCAGGAACTTGTTGGTCAGTTCTTCATCTGTTTCTGCGATCTTTTCAATCATCCGCTCGCGCGCGGCTTCTACTTCGTCTTTGATTTCATCGGGTATTGCGATCTCTTCGTCGATGTTGCCCAGGTCATCCACGTACACGTGAGCCTTCATCTCAATCAAATCCACAATGCCCCGGAACGTATCCTCAGAACCGATGGGCCACTGAATGGCCACTGGGTTGGCGGCCAGCCGGTCGCGAATCATGTCGACTGCGCGCTGGAAATCTGCACCTACCCGGTCCATCTTGTTGATATACGCGATGCGCGGAACACCGTATTTATCCGCTTGGCGCCACACAGTTTCGGACTGCGGCTCCACTCCACCCACGGAGCAGAAAACAGCCACAGCTCCGTCCAAAACCCGCAGCGAGCGTTCCACTTCTACAGTAAAGTCCACGTGTCCGGGCGTGTCGATGATGTTAATGCGATGACCTTTCCAATAGCACGTGGTAGCAGCGGAGGTGATAGTAATACCACGCTCCTTCTCCTGCACCATCCAGTCCATTGTTGCGGCGCCCTCATGCGTTTCTCCCATCTTGTGAACTCTCCCGGTGTAAAAGAGGATTCTCTCGGTGGTTGTGGTTTTGCCTGCGTCGATGTGGGCCATGATTCCGATGTTGCGCACCTTGTCGATTGGAAAATCTCTAACCACTGTATACTCCCCCTAGCCGAGTAACCCATTGCGTGACACCGAGGTGTACACTACCAGCGATAGTGGGCAAACGCTTTGTTTGCTTCCGCCATCCTATGGGTATCTTCTTTCTTCCGTACAGCTCCGCCTTGATTGTTCACTGCATCAACCAGTTCACCGGCGAGCTTTTCAACCATCGTCTTTTCTCCACGGAGCCTGGCGTATTGTACCAGCCACCTAATTGCCAGCGCTTGACGGCGAGCAGGGCGCACTTCTACAGGCACCTGATATGTTGCACCGCCAACGCGGCGCGGCCGCACTTCCAGCACAGGCATGACGTTGTTCATGGCCTCTGTGAGCAGATCGAGAGGCTGTTTGCCTGTCTTAGCTGCTGCCAGCTCCATTGCTTCATACATTATGGATTCCGCAATCCCGCGCTTGCCGTCGTACATAATAGCGTTGATGAACTTCGTCACCAACTGACTACCATATACCGGATCGGGAAGGACGTCTCTCTTGGGAACACTACCTCTTCTAGGCACAGTTTCACCCCTTTTCTATAGCGGTGGAATGTTACTTCGGCCGCTTCGCTCCATACTTGGAACGGCCTTGACGGCGATTAGCGACACCAGCTGCGTCCAGCGTACCCCGGATGATGTGGTAACGTACACCCGGCAGGTCCTTCACCCTACCACCGCGGATTAAGACCACACTGTGCTCCTGCAGATTATGGCCCTCTCCGGGAATGTAGGAAGTCACCTCAATACCATTTGTTAGGCGAACACGGGCCACTTTCCGCAGAGCCGAGTTGGGCTTCTTCGGGGTAGCAGTGTACACCCTTGTGCAAACACCACGCTTCTGCGGCGAACCCTGAGGGTTAAACACAGTCTGGCCGCGGAGAGTGTTCTGATGGAACAACAGTGCAGGAGCGCCGCTCTTCCCCTTTTGCTTACTCCGCCCTTTTTTCACCAATTGGCTGATCGTCGGCACTATGGATAACCTCCCTTCCTTGATCCTTAGTTGTCTTCAATGATTGCTGCAACCGCAGCTCCCACTTCAATGGAACAGGCTTTTCCCAGCTCGGCCATTGAATCCACTTCGGTGATCCGCACTCCATTCTGGCGGCAAAGCTCAAGGATGGGGCGAATCACACGTTCATCGGCATCTCGGGCCACAAAGACCTCTCTTGCCTGACCACCCTGTACAGCCTTAAGGGTCTGCTTGGCGCCTACAGTACGCTTCGCAGTCTTGAGTCTGTGCGGCACTGTGGTCTCTCTCCTTTACTTACAGATCCCGCAGGGAGGGGCTCCCTGCGGGTTGACACACTTACGTATTGTACCACCGCAGCGGGCTTGTGTCAATAAATTTCGGCTGTTAGCCGCTATTGCGACACCAGCTCCACTGAGGCTTCATCTGGGGAACCACTGTCGGGGATACTGCCGTCTGCGGTTTCCTCATCATCCGTGCCGGAATCCGGTACCACCAGCTGAATGCTGCGGTTCCGAGACATACCGGTACCAGCGGGGATCAGCTTACCGATGATCACGTTTTCTTTCAGGCCGAGAAGCCTGTCGGTCCGGCCTTTAATTGCCGCTTCTGTCAGAACGCGGGTAGTCTCTTGGAAGGACGCCGCCGACAAGAAGCTCTCTGTGGCCAGCGATGCTTTGGTGATACCGAGAAGCACCGGCTTGGCCTCCGCAGGTTCGCCGCCTTCAGCAGCCACTTTGCGGTTTTCATCCTCAAGTTCCGCTACGTCGATGAGAGCACCCGGCAGCAGCCTCGTATCACCCGGCTTCTCCACTTTGTACTTGCGCAGCATCTGGCGTACAATCACTTCAATGTGCTTGTCGTTGATGTGCACGCCCTGCGACCGGTACACTTCTTGCACTTCTTGCACCAAGTAGCGCTGCACTGCAGCGACACCCTGGACGGTGAGGATATCGTGCGGGTTGACAGGGCCTTCGGTGATGCGGTCGCCCGCCTCCAGCACATCCCCTTCCTGCACTCTCAAGCGAGCACCGTACGGGATGGTGTAGGACTTCTCTTCACCGTCGGGGCTGGTGACAACAGCTTTGCGCACGCCCTTGCTCTCCACAAAACGGATGGTACCGGCGATCTCGGTAATGATGGCCTGGCCCTTGGGTTTGCGGGCCTCAAACAACTCTTCCACCCGAGGCAGGCCGGCGGTGATATCGTCACCGGCAACGCCGCCAGTGTGGAACGTCCGCATGGTGAGCTGAGTACCAGGTTCACCGATGGACTGAGCAGCCACGATACCGACCGCTTCACCCACGTCGACCAACTGGCCCGTGGCCAGGTTGCGGCCGTAGCACTTGACGCAGACCCCGTAGCGCGTATGGCAGCACAGTACGGATCTGATCTTGACCTTTTCGACACCGGCCTTCTCAATCGCTTTCGCAGCATCATCGCTGATCATCTCATCAGCCTTGGCCAGCACTTCTCCCGTTTCAGGATGGGCCACATCCTCCAGGGCGATGCGGCCGGCAATGCGCTCCCACAGCGGCTCGATTACAGCTGTATGCTCGCCGGAAACCTCTTTGATTGCGCTGACGGTGATACCCTCAGTCGTACCACAGTCTTCTTCGCGCACGATCACATCCTGCGCCACGTCCACCAGGCGGCGGGTGAGGTAACCAGAGTCGGCAGTCCGGAGTGCGGTGTCAGCCAAGCCCTTGCGAGTACCGTGGCTGGAGATGAAGTACTCCAACACAGTCAAGCCTTCGCGGAAGTTGGCTTTAATCGGGATTTCAAAGGTCTTACCGGTCGGGTCCGCCACCAACCCGCGCATTCCTGCCAGCTGGCTGATCTGCGATTCATTACCGCGAGCACCCGAGATGGCCATCATATACACCGGGTTAAAGCGGTCAAACCGATCCAGCATTTCCTTGGTGATAGCTTCTTTCGCCCGAGTCCAGACCTCGCAGACCCGCTGATACCGCTCCTCAGGTGTGAGCAGGCCCCGTCTGAACTGGCTTTCAATCTGATCGACCTCGGCCTCGGCCTGCCGCACCCGCTCCCGCTTGCCCGCGGGCACCGAGATATCTTCCACCGAAACGGTGGTACCAGAGCGCGTGCTGTAATGGAAGCCCATGCGCATGATCTTGTCGAGAGTCTTGGCGGTCTCAGAAGCACCTGTGCGGTTGTACAGGGTCTCGACGAGGTTCCCGAGCTTTTTCTTGTCGACAACTTCATTAATATACTCGAAGCCCTCAGGCATGATCTCGTTGAAGAAGAGCCGGCCGGGAGTTGTCTCCAGGCGAGTGCCGTCTTCTTTACGCAGGATGATCTTGGCGTGCAGGCTCACCGCACCTGCATCGTAGGCATGCCGTACTTCGTCGACGGAACCGAAGTACTTGCCTTCGCCCAAGGCGCCGGGCCGTACCGAGGTGAGGTAGTAAATACCGATAACCATATCTTGGGTCGGCGTAACGATAGGCCGGCCGCTGGAAGGCACCAAGATGTTGTTGGTAGACATCATGAGCAGCCGGGCTTCCGCCTGCGCCTCTGCTGAGAGCGGGACGTGCACAGCCATCTGGTCGCCGTCAAAGTCAGCGTTGTAGGCAGTACACACCAGCGGATGAATCTGAATCGCCCGCCCCTCTACAAGTACGGGCTCAAAGGCCTGGATGCCCAGGCGGTGCAGTGTCGGAGCACGGTTGAGGAGGACCGGATGTTCCTTGATCACATCTTCCACCACGTCCCACACCTCAGGCCGCACACGCTCCACCATCTTCTTTGCGCTCTTGATGTTGTGGGCGAGGCCGCGAGCCACCAGTTCCTTCATGACAAAAGGCTTGAACAGCTCCAGCGCCATCTCCTTCGGTAGGCCGCACTGATGCATCTTCAGCTTTGGGCCGACGACGATCACGGAACGGCCGGAATAGTCGACGCGCTTACCCAAGAGGTTCTGGCGGAAGCGTCCCTGCTTACCCTTGAGCATGTCGCTGAGGGATTTCAGCGGCCGGTTGCCGGGGCCGGTCACTGGGCGGCCGCGGCGGCCGTTGTCGATGAGGGCGTCCACGGCTTCCTGCAGCATGCGCTTCTCATTGCGCACGATGATATCTGGTGCGCCCAGCTCCAGGAGCCTCTTGAGGCGGTTGTTGCGGTTGATCACCCGCCGATAAAGATCGTTGAGGTCCGATGTGGCAAACCTGCCGCCGTCCAGCTGCACCATAGGCCGCAGTTCCGGCGGGATCACCGGGATCACGTCCATGATCATCCAGGACGGCTTGTTGCCGGAGGCGCGGAATGCTTCCACTACTTCCAGCCTGCGCACAGCGCGCACGCGGCGCTGGCCGGTGCTGTCGCGGATCTCCTTCCTGAGCTCAGCGCTGAGCTCATCCAAGTCGATCTCTTCCAGCAGCTTCTTAATGGCTTCCGCACCGATGCCTGCTTTGAAGCGGCCGTGGAACTTCTCGGTGTACTCCCGGTATTCCGCTTCGCTCAGCAGCTGATACTTGGTGAGAGGTGTCTCACCGGGATCAATGACGATATATGAAGCAAAGTACAATACCTTCTCCAGCGTCCTGGGGGAAAGATCGAGCAGCAGCCCCATGCGGCTGGGGATGCCTTTGAAGAACCAGATGTGAGAAACCGGCGCAGCGAGCTCGATGTGGCCCATCCGCTCGCGGCGCACCTTTGACCTGGTAACTTCCACACCGCAGCGGTCGCAGACAATTCCCTTGTACCGTACCCGCTTGTACTTGCCGCAGTGGCATTCCCAGTCACGGGTGGGCCCAAAGATCTTCTCACAGAACAGGCCTTCCCGCTCCGGCTTCAGAGTGCGGTAGTTAATCGTCTCCGGCTTTTTCACTTCGCCGCTGGACCATGCCCTGATCTGTTCAGGCGAGGCAAGCCCAATTCTAATCCGATCAAAGAAATTGACATCCAGCAAGGGCAGTCCCTCCTTTTGTCTCAAGCCCACACTTACTCCGCAACGTCGTCATCACCGGCAAGCCTGCGGATACGGCCTCGTGCAACGGTATCGTCTTCGTCCAGATCGATCTCATCCAAGTCCGGTTCCAGGCCTTCCTCATCCAGATCTTCCGGATCAACGCCGAGCGGGAAGCCGTCGCTGTCCAGATCATAGTCCACTTCTTCGATGTCCTCATCGCCCTCGCTGTCTGAAGGCTCTTCATCTTCGCTCTCGTCGTCCTCCTGCCTGCCGCCGCGGCTGGCTGCAATCCCAGCCCGGTCAACACGCTGCACGCTCTTGCCTTGAATATCGATCCCCAGCTCCTTGGCCATCTCGCTGATGTCCTCGTCTTCGTCGCGAATCTCAATCTCTTCTTTCTCTTCACTCAGGACTCGGACATCAAGGCCCAGGCTCTGCAGTTCTTTGATCAACACGCGGAACGACTCAGGCACGCCGGGCTCAGGGATGTTCTCGCCCTTGACGATGGCCTCATAGGTCTTGACACGGCCGACCACGTCATCGGACTTGACTGTGAGGATCTCCTGCAGCGTATAGGCGGCACCGTAGGCTTCGAGGGCCCACACTTCCATCTCACCAAACCGCTGCCCACCGAACTGGGCCTTTCCTCCCAACGGCTGCTGGGTGACGAGGGAGTACGGTCCGGTAGAACGGGCGTGGATTTTATCGTCAACCAGGTGGGCAAGCTTGATCATGTAGATGATGCCCACTGTGACCGGGTTGTCGAAGGGCTCACCAGTCCGGCCGTCATAGAGGATGGTCTTGCCGTCCCGGCGCATGCCCGCCCTTTCCATAGTGTCCATAACTTCGATCTCCGTGGCGCCGTCGAAGACCGGTGTAGCCACGTGGAAGCCCAGGAGCTTAGCGGCCATGCCCAGGTGCGTCTCCAGGATCTGGCCGATGTTCATACGGCTCGGTACTCCCAGCGGATTGAGGACGATCTGCACAGGTGTGCCGTCGGGCAGGAAAGGCATATCCTCTACCGGCAGAATCCGGGAAATAACTCCTTTATTTCCGTGGCGCCCTGCCATTTTGTCACCCTCAGAAATCTTGCGCTTCTGGGCAACATATACTCGTACCATCTTGTTGACACCAGGAGCCAGCTCATCACCGTTCTCCCGGGAAAACACTTTCACATCCACCACGATGCCGCCTTCACCATGAGGCACGCGGAGCGAGGTATCCCGCACTTCCCGCGCCTTCTCACCGAAGATGGCCCGCAGCAGGCGCTCTTCCGCCGTCAGCTCTGTCTCGCCCTTGGGAGTCACTTTACCCACCAGAATGTCGCCGGGCTTGACTTCAGCGCCGATGCGGATGATGCCGTCATCATCGAGGTTCTTCAGGCTGTCTTCACCGACATTGGGGATATCTCTGGTGATCTCTTCCGGCCCCAGCTTGGTATCGCGCGCCTGAGCCTCGTACTCTTCGATGTGAATCGAGGTAAAGACGTCCTCCTTGACCAGCTCCTCGCTGATCAGGATAGCGTCCTCGTAGTTGTAGCCTTCCCACGGCATGAATGCCACGAGCACATTCCGGCCCAAGGCCAGTTCGCCCATATCGGTAGAGGGGCCGTCGGCGAGCACGTCGCCAGGCTGCACACGCTGGCCTGCCGCACAGCGCGGTTTCTGGTTGATGCAGGTCCCTTGGTTGGAGCGCTTAAACTTCAGTAGGCGGTAGTAATCTCTGCCGCCGTCGTCACGGGCCACAACGATCTCGCTGCCGGTGACGCGCTCCACAACGCCGGCATGCTTGGCCAGCACCACAGACCCGGAGTCAATAGCCGCTTTGTACTCCATGCCGGTACCCACTATCGGAGCCTCAGACTCAAGCAGCGGCACGGCTTGGCGCTGCATGTTGGCACCCATCAGTGCGCGGGCACCGTCATCGTTCTCCAGGAAGGGGATCAGCGCAGTCGCGATACTCACGATCTGCTTCGGAGAAACGTCCATGTATTCCACTTGTTCCGCCGGCACAATTCTGATCTGATCGCGGTCGCGCACAGTGACCCGAGGATTGACAAAACGGTTGTTCTCATCCACCGGTTCATTGGCCTGTGCGATCATGTAATTGTCTTCTTCGTCGGCGGTAAGGTAATCCACGTGGTCGGTTACCACACCGTTTTCTACCCGGCGGTAGGGAGTTTCGATAAAGCCGTACTCATTGATACGCGCGTATGTGCAGAGTGCGGTGATCAAGCCGATGTTGGGGCCTTCAGGAGTCTCAATCGGGCACATCCGGCCGTAGTGGGAATGGTGGACATCACGCACCTCGAATCCTGCCCGGTCCCGGGAAAGCCCACCGGGGCCCAAGGCACTCAAGCGCCGCTTGTGAGTGAGTTCCGCCAACGGGTTCGTCTGGTCCATAAACTGCGACAGCTGGCTGGAACCGAAGAACTCCTTGATAGCAGCCACAACCGGGCGGATGTTGATCAGCGCTTGGGGGGTGATGATCTCCACATCCTGAATGGTCATGCGCTCACGCACAACCCGCTCCATCCTGCTCAGGCCGATCCGGAACTGGTTCTGCAGAAGTTCGCCCACGCTCTTGAGGCGGCGGTTGCCCAGATGGTCGATGTCGTCCACTGTCCCAATGTCGTAAGACAGGTTGATCAGATAGTTGATAGTGGCGAGGATGTCATCGGGCGTAATCGTTGTCACTTCTGGGCCCGGCTGATTGTTGGAGAACAACCGCACAAGGTCGCCTTCCCGCGTCAGCAGCATAACAGAGTTAATCCCGGCCGCGGTGATCTCCTCTGCCCGCCGCCGGGTGATCCGTTCGCCCTTTTCCACCAGAATCTCACCTGTCTGGGGATGAACGATGTGTTCGCCTGCGACGCGGTTGGTGAGGCGTTCAGTCAAACGCAGTTTCTTGTTGATTTTGTAGCGGCCGACGCCGGCCAGATCGTAGCGCTTCGGCTCATAGAAGAGGGTCTCGAACAAGCTCCTGGCGCTTTCCTCTGTAGGCGGTTCACCAGGGCGCAGCCGCTTGTAGATCTCAATCAGGGCTTCATACTCGTTGCTAGTGTTATCCTTCTCCAGCGTGGCTCGGATTTGGGGAGCGTCATTGAACTCAGCCAAGATCTTGGCATCGGTAGCTAGGCCGAGAGCCCGAATCAATACCGTGACCGGAAGCTTGCGGGTCCGATCAATACGCACATAGATTACATCGTTGGAATCCGTCTCAAACTCCAGCCATGCTCCGCGGTTGGGAATGATGTTAGCCGAGAAGAGTTTCTTTCCGCTGGTGTCCACCGTATAATTAAAGTAGACTCCCGGGGAACGCACGAGCTGGCTGACGATTACTCGTTCAGCACCGTTGATCACGAAGGTCCCCTGTTCGGTCATGAGGGGGAAGTCGCCCATGAAGACTTCCTGTTCTTTGACTTCGCCAGTTTCCTTGTTGATCAAACGCACCCTAACCCGCAGCGGAGCTGCATAGGTAGCGTCGCGATCTTTGCACTCTTCTACGTCGTACTTCGGATCCCCAAAACTGAAATCGATGAATTCCAACACTAAGTTGCCGGTAAAATCCTGAATGGGAGAGATGTCACGAAATACTTCCATGAGGCCCTCGTTGAGGAACCATTCATAGGACTTGCGTTGAATGTCGATGAGATTGGGCATATCCAGGATTTCTTTGATCTTGCCGTAGTTGACCCGCTTCCGTTTTCCTTGATACATGGCTACTGCCAAAGGCCCTCACCTCTTCTATTGGTTTCCAAGGACAACACGAAAAGCAAGGGCTGTACTTCCCTCGCTTCAGAGATACACAGTGCGCAAATTCCGTTCTCTACCCCCCAAAAATCTTGCCAAGGACAGCAGGAATTTGAACTAGAGTGTTGAATTATTTCTAAACAGGAGTAATATCCCCATTTTGACACTAACTGATCATAACACAGAGGCCCATCGTTGTCAAGCCTCTGTGTTCGTTCGTTTATGCGCGAAATCGAAGGGACCTTCTGGCAGAAGGTCCCTTTCCTGTTGCTTGCTGTATTCGGTGAAATTACTTAATCTCGACGGTTGCGCCGACTTCTTCGAGCTTAGCCTTGATCTCTTGAGCTTCAGCCTTGGAGATGCCTTCCTTAACCGGCTTCGGAGCGCCGTCAACCAGGTCCTTAGCTTCCTTCAGGCCGAGGCCGGTGAGCTGACGGACAACCTTGATGACCTCGATCTTCTTGTCGCCCACGGCGGCCAGAATGACGTCAAACTCGGTCTTCTCCTCAGCAGGAGCCTCAGCAGCACCGGCTGCAGGCACAGCAGCTACTGCCACAGGAGCAGCGGCGGACACGCCGAACTTCTCCTCCATTGCCTTTACGAGCTCGCTCAGTTCGAGCACTGTCATATTCTCAATCGCTTGCAAAATCTCGTCTCTGGTCATTTGAACACCCTCCTAAAATATGCAAATTTCACTAAGCAGTTGCTTCTTCTTTCTTCTTCCGCACTGCCTCAAGCGCATAAACGAAGTTGCGGATATTGCCCTGCAGTACGTTGAGCATACCAGCAATCGGGCCCTGCATTGCCCGGAGAACCATGGACAGGAGCACTTCCCTGCTGGGCAGGTCAGCTAACGCCTTGACTCCCTCCGGATCGAGCACCTTACCCTCGAGCAGCCCGCCTTTGATCTCCAGTTCCTTGTTCTTCCTCGCAAACTCACTGAGGATCTTGGCTGGAGCGACGGGATCATCGTAACCAAAAGCGATGGCGGTTGGGCCGGTGAGATAGGGTTCGAGCCCATCCAACCCCAGCTCCCGCGCTGCCAGAAGTGTCAAGGTGTTTTTCAGTACCTTCATCTCTACTCCAGCCTGCCGCAGCTGCTTGCGGAGTTCGGTCATCCGGCCTACATCCAAGCCGCGGTAGTCGGCGATTACTGCACCCTGCACCCGAGACAGCCGATCACGGATCTCTGCTACCTTCTCAACTTTTTCCGGTCTGGGCATCCTTTCACCTCCCTACTGTGTGCAACGAAAAAGGCCTCCGCAGACAGGGCGGAGGCTCTTGTAGACGGCACAATCGGGCCGGCCGGTTCCGATACCGGCGCGGGCCGTGTTTGCACTCTCCAACCTCGGCAGGCGAGATTCTCTCCTTAGGTACAGATGTGTACACCTGCTGTCTGCGGTCGCTTTTTATTCAGCTGCCAAACAACGGAGTTAGTATATCACGTTGGCCTGCTCTAGTCAACTGTTCTAGCGCAGCAGTTCTTGAGCGTTAACCTTGATGCCGGGGCCCATGGTGGAAGAAAGGGCAACCTTGCGTAGGTACGTACCGCGGGCAGCGGCCGGCTTCGCCTTGATGATCGCGTCCATGAGGGTCCTCAGGTTCTCCAGAAGCTGCTCCTCAGTAAAGGACACTTTGCCGATGGGCACGTGCATACCGGCTTCCTTGTTGACTCTGAACTCCACCTTACCGGCCTTAGAGTCGTGCACTGCCTTGGCAATATCGAAAGTGACCGTACCGGTCTTGGGGTTCGGCATCAAGCCGCGGGGGCCAAGGATACGGCCCAGCTTACCTACGGAACCCATCATATCTGGGGTGGCAATGGCCACGTCAAAGTCGGTCCAACCGCCTTGGATCTTGGCAACCAGGTCGTCGTCGCCGACGAAGTCAGCCCCTGCATCGCGAGCCTCTTGCGCCTTCTCACCTTTAGCAAAGACCAAGACCCTTACCTCACGGCCGGTGCCATGGGGAAGGACAACGGTACCGCGCACTTGTTGATCCGCGTGGCGGGGGTCAACCCCCAACTTCATGGCCACTTCTACGGTTTCGTTGAACTTGGCGGTTGCGCACTTCTTGACCAGCGCAACAGCTTCTTCAGGCGTGTAATACTTGCCCGGCTCAATCAGCTTCATAGCTTCTTGAAGCCGCTTACCACGTTTTGCCATGGTTTGCTCCTCCTTTGTGGTGCAGACGGAACAAAGTTCCTCCCACTATTTTCGATCTATTCCCAGCGTGTTCCTCAGTCTTCCACTACGACACCCATGCTGCGGGCTGTGCCCTCGATCATCCGCATGGCCGCTTCGATAGAGGCAGCGTTCAGATCGGGCATCTTCAGTTCCGCGATCTCACGGATCTTGTCCCGCTTGATGGTGCCAACCTTTTCCCGATTGGGGACTCCAGAACCACGCTCAATATTCATCGCCTTTTTGATCAGGACTGCCGCGGGCGGAGTCTTGGTGATAAATGTAAAGGTGCGGTCTTCATAGACCGTGATCACGACTGGAATGATCATCCCAGCTTGGCTTGCCGTCCTTTCGTTGAAGGACTTGCAGAACTCCATAATGTTGACACCATGCTGTCCTAATGCCGGACCTACCGGCGGCGCCGGGTTCGCCTTACCTGCAGGGACCTGCAGTTTCACGATGGCGGATACCTTCTTTGCCACGGCGCATACACCCCCTTAAGATTAATGTGGTAATGGCGGATTGTTCATCCTCCCACTAAACAAGAGCTCAACCCTCAGATTTTCGCGACTTGGCTGAAATCCAACTCGACAGGAGTCTCGCGTCCAAACATTGATACATTTACCCGCAATTTGCCCTTTTCAGGGCTGACTTCGCTGATCGTGCCGGAGAAGTTGACGAAGGGGCCGGCCACAACTTTGACCGTTTCACCCACGGCAAAGTCGCTTTTCGGAGCCGACTCCACACCCATCCCCCTCAGTATACCGTGAACCTCATGCTCTGCCAAGGGGATAGGTTTGACACCGGAGCCGACAAACCCAGTGACACCCGGCGTGTTGCGGACAACATACCAGGAATCGTCGGTGAGGATCATCTCCACCATGACGTAACCCGGGAATATCTTCCGCTGAGCGACCTTCTTCTTCCCGTCCTTGTACTCCACCACTTCCTCTGTGGGCACTACGACGCGAAAGATCTTGTCCTCCATACCCATGGACTCCACACGCCGCTCCAGGTTTGCCTTGACCTTATTCTCATAGCCGGAATAGGTATGAATCACATACCACTGCTTATTTGGGTAATCCTTCTCGCTCATGCCCACAGGGCCCGCGGCCCATTACCCTCCTAACCTACGCAGTAGGTTCAGCGCTCCGGTGGCCAGGACATCCACTAATCCACTGAAGATTGCGACTCCCACGGCCGTGACAACAACGACAATGGTGTATGTGATCAGCTCTTTACGGTTTGGCCATGAAACCTTGCGGAGTTCGCTGCGAACCTCCCGCAAATACTTCGTGAATCTGGCCCACGCAGTAGGTTTGTTCTGAACTGCTGCCACTGTCTTCACATCCTTCTCGTCAAACCCTACCGGGTTTCTTTGTGCACGGTATGAGTTTTGCAGGTCTTGCAGTACTTCTTCAGCTCGATGCGGTCCGGATCGTTCTTGCGGTTCTTCGTCGTGCGGTAATTCCGGTTCTTGCAATCGACGCACTCCAACGTGATACCAACGCGCACTGCCGCCACCTCCAACAGTCAAAATACCTTTAGAATTTAACACATTTCGGGATCGCTGTCAACACGGTCCGAACTGTGCCGAAGTTGAAAAACAGGCGAGGCAGAGTGCTGTCTCGCCTGTGGATGACTCTTCTTACTCCAGAATCTTGGTGACAACACCAGCGCCCACCGTGCGGCCGCCCTCACGGATAGCGAAGCGCAGGCCTTCCTCCATGGCGATGGGCGTGATCAGTTCAACGCTGAAGCGAGTGTTGTCGCCAGGCATGACCATCTCAACGCCTTCTTGCAGCTTAATCACGCCGGTCACATCGGTGGTCCGGAAGTAGAACTGCGGACGATACCCGTTGAAGAACGGAGTATGGCGGCCGCCCTCTTCCTTGGTCAGGACGTACACTTCGCACTCGAATTTGGTGTGCGGCGTGATGCTGCCGGGCTTAGCCAGAACCTGGCCGCGTTCCACTTCGTCACGGTTGATACCGCGGAGCAGGACACCAATGTTGTCGCCGGCCTGAGCTTGGTCGAGCAGTTTGCGGAACATCTCAACGCCGGTCGCAACAGTCTTGCGAGGCTCATCGCGCAAGCCGACGATCTCCACATCGTCGCCGACCTTAATCACACCGCGTTCCACACGGCCGGTAGCAACTGTTCCACGGCCGGTGATGGTGAAGACGTCCTCCACCGGCATCAAGAACGGCTTGTCGACATCCCGCTGCGGGGTGGGGATATACTCGTCAACAGCATCAAGCAGGGCCTGAAGCTGCTTGCACGCTTCTCCGGGCTGGCCGGCTTGGAGCTCTTCCAGAGCTTTCAGGGCGCTGCCGGCAACCACAGGAATCTCGTCGCCGGGGAAGTCGTACTCATTGAGCAGCTCCCGCACTTCCATCTCGACCAGTTCCAGAAGCTCAGGATCGTCCACCATGTCGGCCTTGTTCAGCCAAGCAACGATGGCCGGTACGCCTACCTGGCGGGCAAGGAGAATGTGCTCCCGAGTTTGAGGCATAGGACCATCAGCAGCCGATACAACCAGGATTGCACCGTCCATCTGCGCCGCACCGGTAATCATGTTCTTCACGTAGTCGGCGTGGCCAGGGCAGTCGACGTGGGCATAGTGCCGCTTCTCTGTCTCATACTCCACATGAGAAGTGTTGATGGTGATGCCGCGGGCTCTTTCCTCGGGCGCGTTGTCGATGTCTTCGAACCTCTTGATCTTGCTGGGATCGCCCTTGGCAAGCAGCATCGTAATGGCGGCAGTCGTCGTGGTCTTGCCGTGGTCAACGTGACCAATGGTGCCTACGTTTACGTGCGGCTTAGTCCTTTCAAACTTCTGTTTTGCCATTTTTCCTCCACTCCTCCCTAACAGACGGGGTTATCTAATCGATATACAATTCTCTCCACATCCACGAAGTCCTGCTTTTACAGAACTGCACAATAGAGTGGGAGAAATGAACCGAGCAGAAACCAGGTGAGGTCGAAGAGCTTCTCTTGCGCCCAACATTTCGACCACACTCCCCCGAGCAGTACAGCGGCTGGCCATCCCAACCATACGGGAAGAATCATGAGGTGTACTGCCGTTAATAAGCTTCCCAGAAGCACTCCGGTTAAACCGCTCCGCACTCCCATAAGCACCCTCCTTGCCCTGGTGGTTCATCTTATGGGAGCGGGGGGCAACAAGCAACAAAAAACCATCAGCAGCTACTGACGGTCGTTGGCATATGGTTGCGGGGGCCGGATTCGAACCGACAACCTTCGGGTTATGAGCCCGACGAGCTACCAGACTGCTCCACCCCGCGATGATTTATAAAATGGTGGAGGGGACAGGATTCGAACCTGTGAAGGCGTCAGCCAGCAGATTTACAGTCTGCCCCCGTTGGCCAGCTTGGGTACCCCTCCACGTTATTGACCTGGAGCCGGAGGTGGAACTCGAATCCACAACCTCTCGATTACAAGTCGAGTGCTCTGCCAATTGAGCTACACCGGCTCAGCGACATTTTTCAGTATAACAGCCCCTGAGCGAATTGTCAACTCCCAGGCGGCGGTTTTTTACTCAGTAGTCTCGCGCTTCTCCAGGTAGCGCTCGAGTTTGCGCTTCACGCGCTGCAGCGCGTTGTCGATGGATTTCACGTGACGGTTGAGATCATCCGCGATCTCCTGGTAGCTCTTGCCCTCCAAGTAGTACATGAGGACTTTCCATTCGAGATCGCTCAGGAACTCGCCCATCTTGCTCTCAATGTCCACAAACTCTTCTCTGCTGATCACCAGCTCTTCCGGATCTGTGACCCGGGAACCAGAGATCACATCCAGCAGTGTACGGTCCGATTCTTCATCGTATATAGGTTTGTTCAGCGACACGTAGGAATTGAGCGGAATGTGCTTCTGCCGAGTGGCCGTCTTGATCGCCGTGATGATCTGCCTGGTAATGCACAGCTCGGCAAACGCTCTGAAGGAGGCCAGCTTATCAGCACGGAAATCGCGAATGGCCTTGTACAGGCCGATCATGCCTTCCTGGATGATATCCTCCCGATCCGCGCCGATGAGAAAGTAGGAACGAGCTTTGGCACGCACAAAGTTCTTGTACTTGTTGATCAAGAACTCAAGCGCAACTCCATCGTTCTCCCGGGCCATTTCGACGATGTCTTCATCGCTCAGACTCTCATACATCTCGTAGTACCTCTTCGGAGCATTTACACCCACTCATTATCCCCTCCAGCGCAGTTCTGGGAAGCCCGAACAGAACGAGTTTGTCCAAAACTCACGCCTCTATTATACAACAACCGCGAATGAGGGGTCAAGCAAGCTAGGTGCGGAGCCGGTTTTGCGTGCGCTGCCGCACCACTTCGAACATGAGCAGGGCTCCAGCCACCCCGGCGTTCAAAGAGTTAATCTTACCCAGCATGGGAATCTGCGCCAAGACATCGCACTTCTCTTTCACCAGGCGGCTCAGGCCCTCCCCTTCTCCACCCACAACGAGCGCGATGGGGCCTGTCAGGTCCTGCTCGTAGCAGATGCCCCCCGCCATGTCGGCGCCGACCACCCAAAAACCGGCCTCCTTGAGCTGATCAAGGGCACGGGGAATGTTCACTACCCGCGCCACCGGGACATAGCTCAGGGCACCAGCGGAAACCTTGGCTACCACCGGAGTGACACCCACCGCCCGCCGCTTGGGGATCACCACCCCATCAACCCGCGCCGCCTCTGCGCTGCGGATCAGGGAACCCAAGTTGTGGGGATCCTCCAGCCCATCCAGGACCAGGATGAACGGCGGCCACTCCGGATCCCTGGCCTTGGCCAGGAGGTCCTCCAGTTCCGCATAAGCGACCGCGGCAGCTTGGGCGGCGACACCTTGATGCCTGCCGGTGGCGCTGATCTTATCAAGATGGGCGCGGTCGACCTCCTGAACTACTACACCCTGCTCCCGGGCCAGCGCAACGATGCGCTGCAGCTGCCGGTCGCGGCTCCCTTTGGCGATCAGCAGTTTGTTGATAGGTTGTCCAGCCTTCAGGAACTCCATCACCGGCTGGCGTCCTTCGATCCAATCGTATTCAGCCATGTTAATCCCTCAGATCAACCTGCACGTGCGAGAGAAGCTCCAACAAACGCTCTTCTCGGCGCGACAGGTACAGATAGCCCAGCAGCGCCTCAAATCCTGTGCTGTATTTGTACTCTATCACACTGGCGCTCTTGGGGGCAGTAGACCGGGCGTTCCTCCCCCTTCTCACCACTTCTTTTTCTTCTTCTGTCAGCAGCGGCTCCCAGGCATGAACGATTTCCGCCTGCGACTTCGCCCGCACATACTGGACAGCTGCTTTGTGCAGCGCCTGAACGCGGGCCCGCTGCGCCGCCAGCTGCGTGCGGATGTAGAGCTCGAAGACAGCATCTCCCACGTACGCTAAGACCAGCGGCGAGAGCTGCTTCGGATCGCCCTCAAAACTCTGTATCACTGGACGCACCTTCTATCTTCCAGCGGGGCCCGCGGGGCGTGTCCTCAACCACGATTCCCAACTGTTCCAGGCCTTCGCGAATGCGGTCGGCCAAGGCAAACAGCCTGCTGGCCCGCAGTTCACTGCGCACTGCTAAGATCAAATCAACAAGGGGGGCAGTAAGATCAGATTCGCCCGCCGAAGTGTCCCGCAGAATCCCCAGAATCTCCCTGCCGTACTCCTGGAACAAGTCGTGTGCCGCATCCAGCACGGGCCGCGCCGGCTGAGAGGCCCGGCTGCTGTAGGCGTTGATTTCTCGGGCCAGGTCGAAGAGCAGGCCTATGGCCTGGGCCGTGTTGAAATCATCAGCAAGGGCCAGGACGATTCCCTGTCCGATTTCCCGAATCCTCTCCAGAACGGCCTCATCCTCAGGCGCTGCTTCTGCGGCAAGTTCAGAGCTGCGCCGCAGGGTTTCGAGGTTGAACACAGCCTGGTTCAGGCGCTTCCAGCCCCGGGCCATCTCGTCCAGCTTCCCCTCATAGTATTCCAGTTCGGACCGGTAATGAGTCGAGAGGATGTAGTAGCGAATCAGCTCTTTGGGGTAACGCTTTACCAGATCGCCGACGGTGATGAAGTTCCCCAAGGACTTGGACATTTTCTCGTTCTGGAGGTTGAGCATGCCGTTGTGCACCCAAAAACGGGCCAGGCACCTACCTGTGGCCGCTTCGCTCTGGGCGATCTCATTCTCATGGTGCGGAAAAATGAGGTCGCTGCCGCCGCCGTGGAAATCGAACTCGCAGCCCAGATACTTGTGGGACATGGCAGAGCATTCGATGTGCCAGCCTGGGCGGCCGGGCCCCCACGGGCTGTCCCACGCGGGCTCGCCGGGCTTGGCTGCCTTCCAGAGTGCGAAGTCCGCGGGATCGCGCTTGGCAGGGTCCACCTCGAAGCGGGTTCCCTCTAAAAGCTCGTCTCGCCTTTGATTGCTCAGTTTGCCGTACTCTGGGAACGAGGAGACATCGAAAAACACACTGCCGTTGGCGGCGTAGGCGTGCCCGTTGTCAATGAGCTCCTGCACCATGGCGATGATCTCCGGAATGTGCTGGCTGACCCGAGGGTAAACATCAGCCCGCTCTACACCCAGTGCGTCCATGTCCGCTAAATACTCGTCGATATACTTCTGGGCCAGCTCAAGAGCGGGAATGCCCTGCTCGTTGGCGCGAGCGATGATCTTGTCATCAATATCGGTGAAGTTCTGCACGTGATAGGTTTCATAGCCTTGCCGGCGCAGGAACTTCTTGACCACGTCCCAGATAATGTTGGGCCGCGCATGGCCGAGGTGGGTATGGGAGTAGGGTGTGACGCCGCAGACGTAGATTCCCACCCGGTTTCCGTCCCGCGGTACAAACTCTTCTTTCTGACGGGTCATGGTGTTATAGACTCTGATCGTGACTCGTTCCATTGTGAGCCCTCCAAACCGCTTCTTTTTCTGCTTCTAGGCGCGCAACGCGCTGCTCCAGTTCGGCGATGCGTTCACGGAATTCGGCGATGCACTTGCCGATGGGGTCAGGCAGTTTGTCGTGACAGAGAGGATCAACCTTCTGCCCGTTCAGGCGCACTACTCGTGCCGGTACCCCTACCGCAGTGCAGTTGGGCGGAATGTCCTGCAGGACCACAGCACCAGCGCCGATGCGGGAGTTGGCCCCCACGGTCACCGAACCGAGGACCATTGCTCCCGCGGCCACCACTACGTTCTCTTCGATCGTCGGGTGCCGCTTGCCTTTCTCCTTCCCGGTTCCGCCCAGCACCACTCCTTGATACATAGTTACATTATCCTTCACAACTGCTGTTTCGCCGATCACCACGCCGGCACCGTGATCGATGAACACACCTGCTCCGATTTCCGCACCGGGGTGGATCTCCACGCCCGTGAAGAAGCGGGCGATCTGACTGATCAGGCGCGCCAGGGCGTAGAACTTGTGCCGGTAGAGAAAATGAGCTATGCGGTGTGCTTGGATGGCATGAAAACCGGGATAGGCGAACAGAATCTCCCAGCTACTTTTCAAAGCCGGATCCCGCTCTTTGATGGCCTGAATATCACGTTTGAACCGCTCCCAGACCGTCATGGCAGACCTCCCTTAGGTAACTAAACACGGCCCACATCTCCGACAGAGACGAGGGCCGCGGTTCCACTCTGCTTCCTGAACAGCACAAAAGTACTGCTCAAGCACTCTTATGCACGATAACGGGCGCTCCCGTCCAAGCCTACCCCACACAGTGTGGATCGGTTGGAGGATCAAGGGTGCACTTCAGCTGTGGTCGACCTAGGATGGTTCCAGCCCAGCCATCCCTCTCTGGAAGGTGAACAGCAGCCTACTCTCCCTCTCATTTCCGCTCAAGCTGTATTTATTACTTATTGAGATGCAATCCCATTATACGCAATACGGTGCTTCGCGTCAAACCATAATCACGCTGGCAGCCGCCTGGGCAGCGATCCCTTCACCCCGGCCGGTGAACCCTAAGCCCTCGGTGGTGGTAAACTTTATCCCTACCCGGCCCTCGGGCAGCCCGAACACACGGGCAAGATTCCCCCGCATCTGGTGCTTCCACGGGCTCAGCTTCGGCCTCTGGGCGATAACTGTGACGTCCACATTCCACGGCCGCAGCCCGCGCTGCTCCAGCAGGCGCACCACATGCGCCAGCAGCACCATACTGTCAGCCCCCGCGTACTGCGGATCAGTGTCGGGGAAGTGGTCGCCAATGTCGCCGAGGGCAGCGGCGCCCAGCAAAGCGTCGCAGACCGCGTGAGCGGCCACATCGGCGTCGGAATGGCCGAGCAGGCCGAGCTCATAAGGGATCTCTACGCCCGCTAGGATCAGTTTGCGACCTGGAGCCAAGCGGTGGACATCAAAGCCGAAGCCGATCAGAGGTGTCGCCAGCGCCTCTTCCTTCTGCAGGTCCGCCGCGGTTGTGATCTTGATGTTGCGATAATCACCGGGAACCACCACCACTTTACCGCCGAAGCGTTCCACCAGAGCACAGTCGTCAGTGGCCGAAATGCCTGCCGCGGCAGCGCGCGTATGTGCATCCACAATGACCTGCCGCGCAAATGCCTGGGGGGTCTGCACGGCCCACAGCAGATCACGGTTTAGGGTTTCCTGCACCACGCCGTCCATCACGACTTTAACTGTATCTATCACGGGTACTCCCACCGTGGCAGCGCCGTGCGCTTGAGCCGCGGCCAAGACGCGTTCCATCAGCTCCTGCGTAACATAGGGCCTGGCCGCATCGTGAACCAGCACCCACTCGATCTCAGGCCTTAGAGCCTGGAGCCCCAAGAATACGCTCTGCTGCCGTTCGCTGCCCCCTTCCACCACGGCGGCCTCCACGCCACACTCCGTTGCCAGCTGTGCCACTGCCTCGCGGTCAGCCCTGCGGGCTACGATCACGACCTGATCGATAAGACTGCTCTCAGCAAACGTAAGCAGGCTGTGGGCCAGGACGGGCTTACCTGCCAGGAGGCGGAGTACTTTGTTTGTTCCGCCTCCCATCCGCTCTGAAGACCCGGCAGCCGCGAGGATTACTGCAATACCACCCATGGAACAACCTCCCTATCCATTCCAAAAAAAGAGCCCGACAGCCGGGCTCTCAGTGTCTGCGAAGTATTCGGTTATAATGCCCTTTCCATTGGCTTAGGCTTTGCGAAAATCATCCGTCCAGCGGCGGTCTGCAGTACGCTGGTTACCAGAACGCCAATAGTCTCGCCGATAAACCGCCGTCCACCATCTACCACAATCATTGTGCCATCGTCAAGATAGGCTACACCTTGGCCTTGCTCTTTTCCATCTCTGATCACATGTACCCGCAGTTCCTCACCAGGGAGCACCACCGGCTTAACAGCATTGGCGAGTTCGTTGATGTTCAGAACAGGGACGCCGTGGAGCTCACATACTTTGTTGAGGTTGAAGTCGTTGGTCACGACTTTGCCTTCCAAATCCTTTGCCAAGCGTACCAGCTTCGTATCTACTTCCGTCACATCATCGTAGTCGATGTCCATGATCTCGACCGTGACGTAGGGTTCCTTCTGTATCTTGTTGAGAATGTCCAATCCCCGCCGTCCCCGGTTGCGTTTCAGCACATCGGAAGAATCGGCGATATGTTGGAGTTCTTCGAGCACAAACCCCGGAACGATTAGTGGGCCTTCCAGAAAGCCCGACTTGGTTATGTCAGAGATCCGCCCATCAATAATCACACTCGTATCCAGGATCTTGGGGCTTGCTGTCCGCCCACCGAAGCGGTGTGCCTTGTCCCCCGAACGGGAAAAGACGCTGAGCAGTTCATCCTTCTTTCGCACACCGACGGCGAGGCCAACATAACCAAAGATTAGGCCCGTGATGATAGGTAGAAAGACTCCAATGATGGGAATTTCTCTGGGCAAAGGTATGGTGATAAGAATAGCGATAATCAAACCTATCACAAGACCAAGTGTTCCGCCTACCAGCTCGCTGGCGGGTGTCCGATGGAGGGCGTGAATGATCGTGGACAGCCAGTTGACAATCATTGGCCCTACAAACACGCCTGCCACCACACAGCCTCCGATCAAGATGCCCATGAGGTAGTGGGGATCAATGATCGCTGAGATACCGTTGACAGTTAATAGGGCCACTGCACCCTGATATCCCAGAAGCGCACCCAGCGCGCCAGACACGATCCGTGCGAACTTGACCAAACTTTGCTTCACCTCCTGGGATGCAGCTTACTGTCCCTATTATTTCCCTCCTCTAGGTCGTTATGCACCGTACACTCCAGCCACACCACTCCCTTCTAGGACAGTAACTCAGCTATCTTAGCATTAACCTCGTCCTCGCTGCTGCCGGAAGCAACCACAAGCTCACTGACGAGGATCTGCCTTGCTGTCTCCAGCATCTTGCGCTCGCCGGTGGAAAGGCCCTTATCGCGGTCGCGCAGGGTCAAGTTGCGCACGACCTCCGCCACGGCAAACACATCCCCACTCTTGATCTTCTCCATATTAGCACGATAGCGGCGATTCCAGTTCGACGACATCGCCGTCTTTTCGCCGCCCAAAATCTCATATACGCGCCTCACGCCTTCGCCGTCGATCACTTGGCGAAGGCCCACTTCTTCAACGGCATCCATGGGGATCATCACTTTCATATCCCCTACAGGCAGTGCCATGATGTAGTACTTCTTGCTCTCCCCGAGGACTTCCCGTTCCTCGATGGCTTCGATCACTCCAGCCCCGTGCATCGGATACACTACGTTATCGCCAACGTTGTACAAAGGAGAAACCCCCCTTCAGGTTCCCACTTCTAACATTATCATTTTTTGTGCGAAAAGTCAATCAACACCCGGGTTTTCCAACTCTGACCATACCTTGACAATAGTTTTTCGTAAGACATATAATGGGACCAGAGTTAGGCTCTACCTTTGGAGGAGGAGTGACCAGAATGGCCAAGTCTGACACGACGTGTAGGGATTTCCAAGCGATTGTCCAAGAGAATCTGGTCCGGCACTACAGCATCTTAGACCTTGTTTCCAAGTTCCAAGAGTCTAACGCCCGCGTGAACCGCGCTATCTTTCGCGCTGTAACCGATTGCGGCTGTATCGAGGTTCATTCCTCGAAGCAGACGCTCCCCAGTGACTGCTCCTTCGCCGACATCAAGCAGTACTTAAAGTCCCATGTGGAGGGCAGCCTGTGCGAGAACTGCCGGGAGATTATTGAGGCCGAAATGGGCCAGAACATATTCTACCTCACCGGTATCTGCAATGCCCTCGGGCTGAACCTGGAAGAGGTCATCGGCAAAGAGGGCAAGCGAGTGGAAACACTGGGCATGTTCCATCTCCGCTGACTAGAGCTGACGGTCGACCAGCACCTGTTCTCTCAGACGGCGGAGGCCTTCTTTTATGGCCTTGGCCCGCACTTCGCCAATTCCTTCCACATCGTCTAGTTCCTCGATGGACGCTTCCATCACTGCCGGCAGGTTGGAGAACTCCCGCACGAGGTTTTCGATCACCGGCATGGGAAGCCGCGGGATCTTCGACAGAATCCGATAGCCCCTGGGTACCACAGGCTGTTCATAGGCGCTGATGCTCGAACTGTACCCGAGGGCTTTGTTCATTAATGACATGTTGAGCAGATCTTCCGAGTCCCACTTCTCCATCTCTGCCCAAGCTTCGACAGGATTGATATCAGGCAGCTGCACATAGTCCTTGAAGACCAGCAGCCCCTCATCTTTAATATCTCCCATCAGTTCTTCCAGCTGCATATGTACGAGCCGGCCTTCAGAACCCAACTGTATGACATAGCCAGAAATTTCGTTGGCAATGCGGTTCACCATCTGGCTGCGCTGCAGCACAGTAGTAACGTCACCAAGGGTGACTAGATCCTCAAACTCCAACGCGCTCAGATTGGTGAGAGACTGCTGAAAAACACTCTTGTACTTCTCCAATGTGGCAAGCGCCTGGTTGGCCTTGGCCAGCACCACACTCACATCCCGGAGAATGTACTTCCAGCCACCCTTGTAGATCGTGATCACGTTCCGCCGCTGCGAAATGGCAATCACCAGCTGGCCTGTCTGCCGCGCCACCCGTTCGGCGGTGCGGTGGCGAGTACCCGTCTCATGGCTGGGAATCATCGGATCCGGAGTCAGCATCGTGTTCGCAGCCAAGATCCGCTTGGTGTCCGCTGAGAGAATGATGGCACCGTCCATCTTCGCCAATTCATACAGGGCGGCTGGATGGAACTCGGCATCGATTTTAAACCCACCGTTAACCAGCGCCATTACTTCGGGCGTATCTCCCACCACGATCAAGGCACCGGTCCTCGCCCGGAGAATGTTCTCCAGCCCCTCGTACAGCTGTGTACCAGGTGCCACCAACCTCAGCTCTTGGTAGTACTGCTCAAATTCCGGCATACCTTCACCTCCTGGATCCAATGGCCTCTGCCAGCGCCTCTTGAATGGTGCTGACTCCCACAACTGTCAGCGGCTCACTGCCGGTGATGTTGGCCTTGGGGATGATGCATTTCTTGAACCCCAAGCGGGCCAGCTCCTGCAGCCGCTGGTTGATGCCCCGCACTGCGCGAATCTCCCCAGAAAGGCCCACCTCACCGATTACGGCACAGTACGGATCTATGCTGCGGTTCTTGTCACTGCTCGCGACAGCAACCGCAACACCCAGATCAACCGCCGGTTCCTCCAAGCGAATGCCGCCGGCCACGTTCACAAAGACGTCCTGACTCTGCAGCGCAAAGCCGCAGCGTTTTTCCAAAACAGCCAGGATAATGCAAAAGCGCTGATAGTCCACGCCGGTGGTCTGACGCCGGGGCGGCCCGCCGTAATAAGCGGGGGCAACCAACGCCTGCACTTCCACCAAAAGCGGGCGCGTGCCCTCCAAGCAAGGAACCACTACGGACCCAGAGCTGTCAGTGGGACGCTGAGCAAGGAGCATCTGCGACGGATTACTCACTTCCTGCAGGCCCCTGTCGGTCATCTCAAAGATACCCACCTCGTGGGTGGATCCGAAGCGGTTTTTCACGGAACGGATAATGCGGAACGAGGTGTGGCTTTCTCCTTCGAAATAGAGGACGAAATCCACTGCATGTTCCAAGACCTTGGGACCCGCCAGGCTCCCGCCCTTGGTTACGTGGCCTACCAAGAGGATGGCAGTGCCGGTGCTTTTCGCTGTCTGCAGGAACCTTCCCGTAGACTCCCGGACTTGTCCCACACTGCCGGGCGGGGACGGCACTTCTTCCACAAACATAGTCTGGATGGAATCAACAATAACAAGTTTGGGGCGCTGTTCCTGGATGATACCGCAGACCTGATCCGTATCAGACTCGCTCACCACAGTTAGGCCCTGGGCGTCGATCCCCAAGCGCTCTGCCCGCATTTTGACCTGCGCCAGCGATTCCTCCCCCGTGGCATAGAGGACAGGGCCAGACTGTTCAGCCACACTGCCCGCAACCTGAAGCAGCAGTGTGGACTTGCCGATACCGGGATCTCCGCCGATCAACCCCAGGCAGCCGGGAACTAAGCCGCCGCCCAGCACTCGATCCAGCTCGGGAATGCCGGTGGAGAAGCGAGGGTCTTCCGCAGACGAGATCTCTGTTAAGCGCAGAGGCCTGGACCGCTTGACCCAGGCCCCTTTGGGTTTCGCCTGCGGTGCCACCGTTTCCTCAACCAGCGTATTGAACTCACCGCACCTGGCACATTTTCCCATCCAACGGAGACTCTCCGCGCCGCAGTTCTGACATATGTAGCGGATTGTCGTCTTAGCCACGGCCAGTTCCCTTTCTAAATACGCACTATCTCGATATATTTAATTATAACATCGGGAAAAGAGGCATACAACTAGAGTTGCCCCAGTGTATGCCTCTTTTTTCCAAATCCTAGCGGAAGATGAGCTCCCCGTTGCCCACATCGACGATCACTTTACCGCCCTCCTTGAAGCGGCCCTTCAGCATCTCCTCGGACAGCGGGTTCTCTACATACCGCTGGATGGCCCGCCGCAGGGGACGAGCACCGAAGTCCGGGTCAAACCCCTTGTCCGCCAAGAAGTCCTTCGCAGCAGGAGTGATCTCCAGCTCCAGGTTCATCTCTTTCATCTGCTTGCGCAGATCCTTGAGCATGATGTCAGCGATCTGTTTGATGTGTTCTTTGTTGAGAGCATGGAACACGATGATCTCATCGATGCGGTTCAAGAACTCAGGCCGGAAGGTTCGCTTCAGCTCTTCGGTAACCTTTTCCTTCATCGATTCATATTCGCTGCGCTCATCGACTACGATGCGGAAACCAATGGTGCTTTCCCGCTGGATCTGTCTGGCACCCACGTTGGAGGTCATGATCAGGACGGTATTGCGGAAGTCCACAGTCCGGCCTTTGGAATCGGTAAGGCGCCCATCCTCAAGCACCTGCAGCAGGATGTTGAAGACCTCGGGATGCGCCTTTTCCACTTCGTCCAGCAGCACCACCGAGTAGGGCCGCTGACGAACGGCATCGGTGAGCTGCCCACCTTCTTCGTACCCCACGTATCCAGGGGGGGCGCCGATCAGGCGGGACACCGTGTGGCGCTCCATGTACTCTGACATGTCGATCCGGATCATGGCCTCATCGTCGCCGAACAGGGCACCGGCCAGAGCACGAGCCAGTTCTGTCTTACCTACACCGGTGGGGCCGAGGAAGAGGAAGGAGCCGATGGGGCGTTTGGGGTCCTTCAGCCCCGCGCGGGCCCGCCGGATTGCTTTGGACACCGCTTCGATGGCCTCATCCTGAGCGATAACCCGCTCATGGAGGATCTTCTCCAGTTCCAACAGCCGTACCGATTCTTCTTGTGCCAGGCGTGCCACCGGAATCCCCGTCCAGCTGGACACAATTTCGGCAATCGCGTTCTCATCAACGATGGCTTCTGCCCGCCCGCGGTTGCTCTTCCAGTCGGCGCGCTTGGCTTCCAGTTCATCCCGCAGCTGCTGCTCACGATCACGCAGCTTGGCCGCCTTCTCAAACTCTTCGTTTTTGATGGCCGATTCTTTCTCAATGCGGACCTCTTCGATCTGCGCCTCCAACTCTTTCAGAGCTGGCGGCGTTACCAGCCCGCTCAGCCGCACTTTGGAACTGGCTTCATCAATGAGGTCGATGGCTTTGTCGGGCAGATAACGGTCGCTGATGTAGCGGTCGCTCAACCGGGCCGCGGCCACCAAAGCCTCATCACTGATCTTCACCCGATGGTGGGCTTCATAACGGTCCCGCAGGCCCTTCAGGATCTCAATGGTCTCTTCTACCGTGGGCTCATCGACCATCACCGGTTGGAACCGCCGTTCCAGGGCCGCATCCTTTTCCACGTACTTGCGGTACTCATCCAAGGTGGTAGCCCCGATGGCCTGCAGCTCGCCCCGGGCAAGGGCGGGTTTGAGAATGTTGGAAGCGTCGATAGCTCCTTCTGCGGCCCCAGCTCCAATAATCGTGTGCATCTCATCAATGAACAGAATCACATCGCCTGATGCCCGGATCTCTTCCATGACCTTCTTGAGGCGTTCTTCAAACTCGCCTCTGAACTTAGAGCCAGCAACCATGGCCCCCAAATCCAAGGCCACAACGCGCTTGTTGACCAAGCTCTCCGGCACATCATTGTCCACAATCTTCTGAGCCAAGCCTTCGGCAATGGCAGTTTTCCCTACGCCGGGCTCGCCGATCAGCACCGGATTGTTCTTGGTGCGGCGGCTGAGTACCTGGATTACCCGCTCAATTTCTTTGTCGCGGCCGATCACCGGGTCGAGCTTGCCCTCTCTCGCCATGTCGGTGAGGTCACGGCCGAACTGATCTAGTGTTGGGGTCTTGGTCCGCCGCGAGGCTTTCTGTCCCTGCTTCGTGGAGCCGCCCAGGAGCTCCAATACTTGACGCCGCACTTTCTCCAAATCGGCGCCCAGATTGGTCAACACCTGCGCCGCCACTCCTTCCCCTTCTCTGATCAGTCCGAGGAGAATGTGTTCCGTGCCGATATAACTGTGCCCGAGCTGCCGGGCTTCTTCAAAAGCCAGTTCTAGCACACGCTTGGTACGGGGGGTGAACCCGCTGGGCCCCACTGCGCCGGCTTCGCCTCTGCCGATCACGCGCTCGATCTCAGCGCGCACCTGCTCCGTGCTGATGCCCATGCTCATAAGTGCCCGGGCCGCCACTCCTTCCCCTTCGTCGATGAGGCCGAGGAGAATGTGCTCTGTACCCACTACATTGTGCCCCAGGGCCCGAGCTTCTTCTTGCGCCAGTACAATTACCCTCTGGGCACGCTCAGTAAAACGGCCAAACATTTCTCCACCTTCTTTCTCTGTTTCTAGGTTACCTTAACATATCCCGGATTAAGCTGGCCCGCAGGCGGTCTCGCTCCTCTGGGGGCAGCTCTTGGCCCATGATTTTCTGCAGATGGGCCGGGCGGGTCAAGACAATCAACTGCTTCAAAAGGTTTGCATCAACATTGGGAATGATGCCCATCTCGGCACCGAGCTTGACATCGGACAAGAGAGCCATTGCTTCCTGGCCGGAAACAGATCGGGCGTAGGTGAGGATGCCGTAGGACCGATACAGGCGGTCCTCAGTGGCCAGGCGGTTTTGGCTCTTCAAAAGGAACTCTCGAGCCTGGCGCTCCCCCTCCAGCACCTGGTGCGTGAGGCGGTTCAGCCGTTCGATAATCGCTTCTTCGCTCATGCCGAGAGTAGCCTGATTCGACAGCTGATAAATACTGGCCTGGGAGTCACTGCCCTCACCGTACAGGCCGCGCACAGTGAGGCCGAACTTCGCCACGGCACCTAAGACCTGATTGACCTGGTTTACCAACCGCAGTGCCGGCAGATGGATCATCACCGATGCCCGCATACCCGTCCCCACGTTGGTAGGGCAGGCAGTAAGATAGCCGCGCTCCTGGTCAAAAGCATAGTCAAGCTCCGCTTCTATTTGATCGTCGACTTGGTCAGCCAGGCGCCATGCTTCATCCAGCTGCAGCCCCGGATGGAACACCTGGATGCGGAAGTGGTCTTCTTCGTTGACCATGACGCTGATTTCATCCTGCTTGGCCAAGATCACGCCCTTAGCTTGAGTATTCTTCGTATGCTCGGGGCTGATAAGGTGTTCTTCCACCAGGAGCTGCCGTTCCAGCGCCTCCACTTCTGCCATTTTCAGGAACCGCACCGGGCCGTAACTGCTGAGCGCAGGCGGGATCGCTTCCGCGACCTGCAGCACATGCTTGAGCTGTTCCCGGTTGGCAGTGGCCGGAAACGGGATGCCCTTCAGGTTGCGTGCCAGGCGAATGCGGGAACCAAGGACGATATCTCCCTCGGGCCCGGTGCCCCGCATCCAGCCGCTGAGAACAACTCTAACGTCCCTCATGGCGTTTCTCCCCTTCCTGCTGCAGCCGCTTCTCCAGCTCCCGCACTTGGTCCCGGAGCTCAGCTGCTTTCTCAAACTGCTCCAGCCGCACACACTCCTCCAGCTCGCGGCGCTTTGCTTCTATCTCACGCTGCAGCCTGATCTTGGTGTACCCGGCGGCGGGAATTTTGCCCACGTGGTGCGTAGTGGAGTGGATCCGCCGCAGGATGCCGTCGACCTCATCTTGGAAGACTCTGTAGCACTCGCTGCAGCCCAGCTGTGCCCGTTTCTGGATGTCGGCCAGGCTGGAACCGCAGGTGGGGCAGCGGCGCTGATCGGGCGGCGCCACCGTACCCCACACCTTAGGCGCATCAAACAAGTTGGCCAGTATACTCTGCAGGTCGAATCCTACCGCGAAGCCGCTGCTGTAACCTTGTGCGCACTGCTGGCACAGGTTTACTTCTGTCTTGTGGCCGTTTTCTACCTTTACGAAGCGGACAGTCGCTGGATTCTGCCCGCACTTCTCACACAGCATTGTAAACGCCTCCCTAAGCCTGCTGTTCCAGGGTCAATAGCAGCATGCCCCGCACGAGGCTGGCCCTGAGAACATCCTTCCCTTCATCAACGCCTGAAGTTTCCTGCTGGACGATGCCGCGAATCATCTGCGCCTGCCTGCTGGTGATTATCCGGAAGTCCATCAGTCTGGCCAAGAGATTGTCCATCTCGCGCTCGGTCAGGCGCAGGCCGATTTCACGGATCAGTTCAAGGGCTTCCCGCCTCACATCTTCTACCTGCACCCGGCCGATGCGGATGTAGCCGCCGCCTCCCCGCCTGCTTTCCACGATGTATCCTCTTTCAAGCGAGAACCGGGTGGCCAGGACATAGTTGATTTGCGAGGGAACGCAAGCAAAGACATCAGCCAGCTGCGCGCGGCTTAGTTCAATGGCTCGCCCTTGGTTTGCCCTCAGCATCTCCTTGATGTAGGCTTCGATGTGGTCGGCAAGAGTGCCCATCGATCCACCTCCTTTGACCATTCCTGACCTTGACTCTATTATAACATACCCACCCGATGTCAGCGCAACCACATTCTTGCACTAGAAACCGGCCCCTCCGGCATAGTGTTAACCAGAGAGGGTGGGTACCGATGATCAACTATGTGTGGTTCATCATGATTGCGAGCGGCGCGGTGGTGGCAGCACTCAACGGTAGGATCGAGGTTCTGACCGAGGCGATTGTGAAGGGAGCCGAACAGGCGGTGACAATCGCCCTGGGGCTGGCAGGCCTCATCGCCTTCTGGTCCGGCCTGATGGCCATCGCACAGGAGAGCGGCGTGGTCACAGCTCTGGCGAAGCTCATGCGCCCTCTGGGAAAGAGGCTGTATCCGGATATACCGCCGGAACACCCTGCCATGGGGGCAGTGCTGTTGGCCATGTCGGCGAATATCATCGGGTTGGGGAATGCCTGCACGCCTCTGGGAATCAAGGCTATGGAAGAACTCCAGGCACTTAACAAGCATAAGGAGACTGCTAGCAGCAGTATGTGCACTTTTCTCGTCCTCACGACTTCAAGCCTTACTCTCATCCCCGGGACAATTATCGCCCTACGGGCAGCGCATGGTTCCGCATCCCCCGCTGAAGTGGTAGGCCCGATCATTTTTGCTACAATCTCTTCCACCGCGGCGGCGCTGGCGGCAGACCGCATACTGCGCCGCAGCCGTTAGGAGGCAGAGCTGCAGTGCTTCAGATCTTCACGGAAGTCTCCCGCTTGGCGGTTCCGCTCCTCTTCCTGACCGTGATCACCCAGGGGATGCGCCGCGGTACAGCAGTGTACGAAGTCTTCGTGTCTGGAGCTAAGAACGGCCTGCGCACCACTGCCCGCCTGGTTCCCAATCTCCTGGCCATGCTGGTCGCGATTCAGGTTTTCCGCCTGTCCGGCGCTCTTGACCTAGTCCTGGCCGCGCTGAGGCCGCTGGCCAGCCTCTTTGCGGTGCCTGAAGAAGTACTACCTTTGATGCTGGTGCGCCCGCTCTCAGGCTCCGCTTCCCTCGGTATCCTAGCCCAGCTGTACGCAGAATACGGCCCCGATTCCCTGATCGGGAGGATGGCCAGCGCGGTCATGGGCACAACTGAAACCACCTTCTACGTCCTCACGGTCTACACCGGAGCAGTGGGGATCCAGCGGATCCGCCATGCACTTACCGCCAGCCTGATTGCAGACCTCGTGGGCTTCGCCGCCGCCGTGTTCATCACATTAGTGGTGTTCCGCTAGGGAACCGGAGGCTTACTTCCTCCGGAGTTACCGGCTCGAGCCGCCCATCTTCCCATTCAACCATCAGGCGCCCGTCGAGCAGGACTTCGCGGGCTACAGCGGGACGGGCCTCACCGCCGGCGATCACGAAGATGGGTTGGTTGAGGAAGTTGCCGTATCGGCGAAACTCGCGCGTAAAGTCCACCTCTCCTGCCAGGACCTGGGAGAATGCGGTGCCGGCGCCGGCGAGGACCCGCAGCAAAACCTCAAAGCGCAGCAGGCGGAAACCGCAGCACTCTTCCAGCGAGACCCGGGGGAAGTCAACGGCGGCGGGAGAACGGTTGACGTTGATCCCCACGCCTGCAACCACCCACAGCTGCCCAGCGTGCCGCAGGCTTTCACAAAGAATCCCCCCCAACTTCCGCCCCCGGGCCCACAGATCATTCGGCCACTTCACCATGATATCAGAAGAGTAGCCCTGCAGTTCGCGGGCAATGGCCAAACCCAATGCCAGCGGGAGCTGTCCCGCTTTGGTATAGTCTGGCAACCGCCAGATCACACTGAATGTTAGCGTATTATTGTCAGCAAACCAGATCCTGCCCCTTCGCCCCCGCCCAGCAGTCTGCTCCAGTGCCCAAATTACGGTACCGTGAGCAGCGCCGGCGGCGATTAGGCTCTTGGCAAGACTGTTGGTAGAAGGGAGTGTCTTGTAAAGATGAACGGCGCTGATGTGGTGCTGGCCCCAATCTAGTATTGTGCAGAAGTTTTCCATATTTTGTAACCACCCTTGCAGTACAGTAGCGGCAGGAGTATAATTTACCCGGAAGGCAAGCAAGAAAGAAAGGGAGGATCAAGATGCGCTTCCATAGGCTTTCCAAGACGGTTTTGTTTGTGCTCATTATTGTGTTGGCGGCCGGCGCCGTAGTATTCGACATACTGCCCTTTGGCAGCCTGCCGAGCGCCAGAGCCGAACAGGCTGTTGTTGAGGCCGAGCAGGCGGAGCCTAAGACTGGGACAATGATGACTCCCGCACCGCTGGGCAATCCGTACCTGATTGCGGATATTGCCGAAGTGGCCAGCCCGGCGACGGTCTTCCTCTCTGTAACATGGCCAGCTCAGCCCAGCAGCAGGATGATGCCGCGCTACAGAGATCCGTTTGGGTTCTTTGACTGGTTCATCGACCCGTGGTATTACTATACAGAACCACAGCCTCAGACCAGCCAGGGTACCGGGTTCTTCATCGATGAGACGGGCATTATCCTCACCAACCAGCATGTGGTGGGGAGCAAAGGGGAAGGCCAGACCATCAAAGTCGCTGTCGATGTCCCAGGCCTCAAAGAGGAGTACCAGGCCGAGATCATCGGTTCCGACGAGACGCTGGATTTGGCGGTGCTCCGGATCATTGACGCTGAAGAGGATGCCACGTTCCCCTATCTAGAACTGGGCGACTCAGATGCAGCTCGGCCAGGTGAATGGGTCATCGCCATCGGCAACCCATACGGCCAAGCCTTCGATCACACTGTGACCATCGGCGTGCTCAGTGCCAAGGGCCGGGAGATCACGGTGCGGGGTTCCGACGGCGTACTCAAAAAGTATGAGAACCTAATGCAGACCGATGCTTCCATCAACCCCGGCAACTCCGGTGGCCCTCTGATCAACCTCGAAGGGAAAGTGATCGGCATTAACACCGCTGTGCACGCATCGGCACAGGGCATCGGCTTTGCCATCCCCATCAATGTGGCGAAAGAAGTGCTGCAGGAACTGATCGAGACGGGTGGAGTCAAGCACGAGCTGCCGCCCAAACCCTGGATCGGCATCTACTACCGTGATCTGAACGAAGACCTGGCGAAGCAGCTTCGGCTCCCGGATACCAAGGGTGTGCTCGTCCTCGATGTGATCAGCGGCTCTCCGGCGGAGAAAGCAGGGCTCAGGCCGTGGGACGTCATCCGCCGTATCAACGACAAAGACATCTACAGCACCGAAGATGTGACCGATCTCATCTCCGGTATGGAGCCAGGCGACGAGATCTGGATCACCATCGCCCGGGGGACCAGAGTGGACATGATCAAGCTCACCCTCGGCAACATGCCCGCTGAGCTGCGCAGTGAGTAAGTAACGGCGCCAGCTTATACGAAACCCCTTGCACCGGACTGGTGCAAGGGGTTTTTTCTGCTTTAGGTAATCAGACTACGGAGTACGAGTGATCTCAACTTCCAAGTAATCCATGACACCGCCCACTGGGACAAAGGGTTTGCGCACCCGCACCACAACCTTCTCCACGTCGTAGGCCGCCAGGATTTCTTCAGCGATGGTCTCAGCCAATACCTCGGGCAGGAAGAATTCCCGCTCTTCCACGATGTCTTTAATCAGGGTGTAGGCGTCCACGTAGTTGAAGGCAAGTTCGGGGTCGTCACTGCCGTAAGACAGATCTGTGTAGACCTCGAGGTCGACCTCGAAGCGCTGCCCCATTTCTTTCTCTGCTGCATACGCTCCGTGATACCCGTAGAACACCATGTTCTTCAGCGTCAAGCGATCAGCAGACATCGTGTCAGCCCCCTTACGACTCCATGCCTATAACAGGTTCGCCTGTGGGCGCCACGCCCCGTTCCCGCAAACGACTAACTTCCTTCCCTTTATATGCATCAGGCTCGGGTTCGGTGACTTGTACCATCTCAGGTTCCGCCGCCGTAAGCGGACGGCCCTCCATAATGGCTTCGAACTCTTCGCGGGTGAGAGTCTCTTTCTCCAACAGGGCTTCTGCCACAGCGTCCAGCTTGGCGCGGTGCTCTGTCAAGATCTCTTTCGCCCGCTCGTAGCTTGTCTCCACAATGCGCCGCACCTCTTCATCGATCGCGGCTGCCACTTCTTCACTGTAGTTGCGGTCACGGGAGATATCCCGGCCGAGGAAGACAAGATCCTCCCCAAACGGCCGCCCGAAGGTGAGGGGGCCGAGTTTCTCGCTCATACCCCATTCCATCACCATCTTGCGGGCCGTCTTAGTCACCCGCTCCAGGTCATTGTGGGCACCGGTGCTGATCTCGCCGAGCGCGATCTCCTCAGCAGCCCGCCCAGCCAACAGCGAAACCAAGTCGTCGTAGAGCTTCGACCGGCTGGTGACAAAACGTTCTTCATCAGGCAGCATCATCGTATAGCCGCCTGCCATTCCCCGCCCGATGATCGTCACCTTATGCACTGGATCACCATGGGGCAAGAAATACGATGCCACCGCGTGCCCCGCCTCGTGATAGGCGAAGACCTTTCGGTCTTCTTCCGTGAGGATGCGGTTCTTCTTGGCCGGGCCCATGAGGACACGGTCAATTGCTTCCTCCATGTCGGCCATGACTATCTGCTTCCGCCCGGCACGGGCCGCCAAAATGGCTGCCTCATTAAGAAGGTTTTCCAGATCAGCGCCGGCAAATCCTGGCGTGCGCCTTGCAATCACATCCAGGTCAACGCCGGGAGCCAGCTGCTTGTTGCGGCTGTGGATCTTGAGAATAGCCTTCCGGCCCTCCAGATCCGGCCGATCCACCACGATCTTGCGGTCGAACCGGCCCGGGCGCAGCAGCGCCGGATCCAGGACATCGGCCCGGTTGGTGGCGGCCATCACGATAATCCCCGCATTCGTTTCAAACCCGTCCATCTCAACCAGCATCTGATTCAGTGTCTGCTCCCGCTCATCATGCCCGCCGCCCAAGCCTGCGCCGCGCTGCCGGCCTACGGCATCGAGCTCGTCGATGAACACCAAGCAGGGGGCGTTTCTCTTCGCTTGGTCGAACAGGTCCCGCACGCGGGCGGCACCTACACCGACAAACATCTCCACAAACTCAGAACCACTGATGCTGAAAAACGGCACTCCTGCTTCCCCTGCTACGGCCCTCGCCAGCAGGGTCTTACCGGTACCAGGAGGCCCTACCAAGAGGACGCCCTTGGGAATCTTAGCGCCCACTTCTTGGAACTTCTTGGGATGCTTCAGGAATTCCACAATCTCCTGAAGCTCCTGCTTCGCTTCGTCCACGCCGGCAACATCGTTGAAGCTGATGCGCGGCTTATCTTCGGTGATGAGCCGAGCCCGGCTCTTGCCAAAGGACAGCGCCCGGTTGTTGCCGCCCTGCATCTGGTTCATAATAAAGAGCCAGATCAGAGCCAACACCACTACAAACACTAGGTTAGGAAGCAGCGCCACCCACCACGGCGTGGTTGGGGGCGTCTCAGCAGCGATCTGCACGCCAGCCTCCGTCAACAGCTTCGTCACATCGGGCATTGTGCCCATGGGAACGAGGCATACAAAGGGAGTTCCATCCCGCAGCACGCCGCTGATCTGCTGCTCGCCGATCATCCGCACTGATGCCACTTGTTTTTGATCTATCAGCCGGAGCAGTTCAGAGTAGTACAGCTCACGCTCGTAACTGCGCGGTGAATACAGGCTGCTGGCAAGGGAGACGACGATGATCGCGATCAGCAGATAGAGGCTGATGCCTCGCAGAAATTTGTTCAAATCTATCCTCCCCTCCATAATGGAGCGCACCAGTATACGAATTCAGATACTCATGCATTGTTTAATTATAGCATAGGGGTACCAATGTGACAACGATTATCGCTAAGATTGCCTGGGCAGCGCCGTGAGGCGCACTATCCGCTTTGATGCTGCAGTCACGCGCCCTCTTTCGGCGCGCCGCACCTCCGGAACCCAGAGTATCTCCTCCTGGTCAGCCACTACCGGCAGCGCATCACGCACTGCCCGGGGCACGTGCGCCTCCAGCATGAGCCGGCTCACTTTTTTCTGCGCTGTACTTCCGAATGGCTGCATGCGGTCTCCCTGCTGCCTGGGACGGGCAACCAGCGGCAGCACGAGGGCATCAAGGTCGAAGTCTTCGCTGTTGGCAGGGCGCGGCGGCAGGGAATCTTTGGTGAAGAGCTCAGCCCGGACAACCCAGCTTCCGGCAGCCACTTCTCCCGGAACCTGGATCTCCTGCTCTTCCCAACTGACCTCCGGGAATTCTCCCACGTAGATATGGTTCGCCGTACCGGCCACCGTTGTTTGGGGCAGCCGCAGTTGGAAGGCTCCTCCTGCCAGGATCAGGGAGCGCCACCCTTCCACATGCTCAAACTCAACGCGGCGCAGGTTCCCCCTCTGTTCATATAAGAGCCGGCGCAGGACACGCCTCTGGAGAGCACCAGATAGAGCCGTGAACACAGCACGGGGGAAAATAACTTGGCCGCCTTGCCGCCGCAGGTGGCGGCGGACGATCTCCTCCGCTGTGCGTTCCAACTCTTCATCTTCGGCCCGCACCACCTCGCACAGGTTGAGGATGTGCTCCCTCAACCCACGGTTGTACTCCTGCTCCAAGAGGGGAATCAGTTTGTGGCGGATCTTGTTGCGTAAGTATACGGTCTGGGCGTTGGATTCATCCTCGGCAAACGGAATGTGGTTGGCAACACAGTACTGTACCAACTCTGCCTTGCTCATGGTCAGCAGCGGGCGGATGTAGATCCCCCGCTTCGGCAGCATTCCCCGCAGCCCAGAAAGCCCGCTGCCCCGCAGGAAATGCATGAGCACTGTTTCCACCTGGTCGTCCCCGTGGTGTCCCAATGCGATCCGATCATAACCGTGCGTGCGGGCATACTCCTCCATCAGGTGATAACGAACGCGGCGCGCGCCCTGCTGCTTGGAATCCTTGGTCCGGGCAATAAAGCCCGTCACATCATAGCTGCAGATTTCCACCGTCACCCCCACTGCCTCGCAGTAGCGCTTGACCATTTCCGCTTCCTGCACCGCGGCTGCCCGAAAACCATGGTTGAGGTGCCAGACTCCGATCCTGCCGGGATTCCACCGTAAAAACAAATGAAGGAGAGCCATAGAATCAGGCCCCCCACTCACTGCAAGCAGAATCTTCTGGTTGTCGTCATCTTCAACCAACTGGTATCGCTTCAGGTTCCGGAGAAACTCCAGGTAAATGTCGCGTTCTCGTGCCACGCTAGGATATCCTCCTGTATGCTTCAAGGTCTTCCACCACACGCACTAGTTTAACCGCAACCACCGTCATGTCATCTTCAACCTTGCCGTGAGCCGCTGTAATACTGCGCTGCAGCACCTGATCGGCAATGGCTTTAAGGCCCTGGTTGTAGTCGATACGCTGCAGCATGCGGGAAACCCATTCTTCTTTGCGCTCCGCGTGGCGGCGCGCTTCGAGAATGCCGTCGGTTATCATGATCAATACTTCGCCTTCTTTGAGCAATCTCCTATCGATTTCCACTTCGATCTGCGACAGAATGCCCACAGGCAGGCAGTTGTTCGGGATGATCTCTACCTCTCGCCCGCGCTTGATGAAGCTGGGAGCGGCCCCAATCTTGACAAAGTCAAGCCTGCCGGTGTGCAAATCCACCACGACCAGGTCAATGGTGACAAATGACTCCTCACGGCTGCGGAGGAGCAGAACTTTATTGAGCAGGGAGACTGCCACCTCCAGGTCGTACCCTGCAGTCACCATGCGCTGCAGCAGGCGCACAGCCAGCCGGCTCTCGGCATGGGCTCGGGAACCGACTCCCATGCCGTCGCTGATCACAACCGCCGTCTTGCTTGGTGAGAGCTGAAAAACGGTTTCGTTGTCCCCAGAGACTGCACTCCGGGCAGCGGCAGAGACTTCTACCTGCAACCGGTACCTGGGGCTGGGAACTACCTTGAAACCGCACATGATGCGGGCAGAGCCGCAGCTTCTGCTGAGAATCGTGTACTGCCGGCCGTCCAGCTTTGAACACAGCTGGGCCACCTCACGGCAGAACCGGCGGTCCGGGCAGCAGCGGTTCCGCTGTCCGTTGACTTCAAAACCGTCGGGAGAATACAGCACCGTCACGGACCGCAGATCGGCGTCGGGGAATGCGCGCAGGATCTGGTCCTCGACACTGCCAGTCATTCTCACACCGGGTGAGAATTCGCGGGACATGGTGCGGACAACATCCGCTGCTGCCTGAAGTTGGATTGCCACTATGTCAGCGTTGCCCTCTTTGAACGTCTGCGCCAGCTCTTCAAATAGGGTCAGCTGATTGTTCATCTTCTCGCGCATAATCTCCCTAATCCGTTCAGTATAGCTGGCCTGCCGGTGGTGAAAATGCGTGGTCCCAGGAATGATGCGGGCAAGGTGCCTCAGGTAGCGTGAGGGAATCAGGCTCGCTCCCGCCCCAGAAAGCAGGCAGGATGCCGCGAGCCTGACCGTTGATTCATCGACCGCCCCGCCCCGAGACAGCAGCGCAGCAAGGATGGTCCCGATGAACAGCCCATATTTCAACCCACTCAGCAGCCCGGTGAGGCAGGCACACAACACAGACATCACCACATACTCTCCGGGCTCTCCCAGCATCAGCCCCGCCAGGCCCAAGCCAGAACCAACAACCACAGCCAGCATGGGCCCCCCGAGGCGCGCGGCGGAGGCAATCAAGAAAAAAGACAGGAGCAGGCGGATGGAGACACCCCACAGCCGGCCGTCCAGAGCCACCGTGAGCGCCAGGATCACCAGCAGCCACTGGGTCTCGCGATACGCCAAATCCCGTTCGGCTTGGCCCTCAAGGAGCGTGTACAGTACCATGTACCCCAGGATGCCCACCACTGCTTCCGTCAGGCCCGCCATCAGCACGCCTGCAGTAGGCAGAACCATCAGCGACAGCAGTGTCTTGCCCAAAAACGCGGACAGCGCTGTCAAGAGCCATACCTGTTTCTGCTGGAGGCGGGTGCTTCTTACCGTAAGGTAAGCCATTGCCAGCATCACGGCCGCATACCGCAGAGCAGCGGCCAGGCCCACCGTCCAGATAGTGCTGATGATCGCGCCCACGGCGGGCAGTGCGGCAGATTGGCGGGTGCCCGAGGCCCGCAGAGCCGCAATGTAGGCTATGCCCAGCGGCAGCAGCCTGCCGAAGACAGATGCATTGGCAAGAAAAACCCCCGCGGCTGCCAGAACCCAGGGCACATCAGCGGGCACCGTCATCTGCAGAGTCCACGGGCCCACACCGCGGCCTCCACGGTACTCCCCAATCGTCAAGAACTGCAGTCGTCCCATTTTCTCCTCTCCATTGTGCCTTGATGGAATTCTCGTTTATAGTAGCAGAACCACTTCGACGCAATTGTCGATAATTAGACCGATCCGTCCATAATTTTCGCACTTAAAGGTATAAAAAAATAAACCTTGCGACTAATTCGCAAGGTTTATTAGAATTTCGCAGTAATGGTAGCGGCGGTTGGATTCGAACCAACGACACTGCGGGTATGAACCGCATGCTCTGACCAACTGAGCTACGCCGCCAAGCCAAGAATAATTATACCACGGCCAACGTCAAAGTCAAGCCCTTTTAGCCGCGCATATATCTCACAATCTCCCTCATAGTAGGCCGTTTGCCGTACAGCAGGACACCGATGCGGTAGACACGTCCCGAGAACCACGCTCCCGCTATGTTCGCCGCCAGCAGCAGCAGCACCGACAGCGCTGTCTGTACAGCGGGTGGATTGCCCAAAGCCAGGCGGGCAAACATCACCATGGGAGAAGTGAACGGAAGCAGCGACGTGATTACCGCCAGGCGCCCGTTGGGATTGGTGAAGGACATGAAGGCGGCCAGGAAGCCCACCACGATCACCATGGTAACCACGGTCACAACCTGGTTGACTTCCTCCACGCGGCTCACAACCGCGCCCCCAGCGGCAAAGATGGATGCGTAGAAAAAGAAACCGAGTACAAAGAACACCACAAACCAAGCCAGCAGCGCCGGCTCAATCCTGCCCAGAGGGATCTCCCAGTCGAGGGCCGGCCCGAACCAGCCTGCGCGCCGCACAGCACCAGTGCCCAAGGCAGCACCTACCCAGATGGCAAACTGCAGCAGGGCCAAGGCGCCGATCCCCAAGATTTTTCCGGCCATCAATTCAGTGGGCTTGACCTTGGCAATCATCACTTCCATAATGCGGGAGCTTTTTTCTTCCGCCACGCCGGAAGCAACCATGTTGCCGTACAAGAGCAGGCTCATGTAGATCATGAACAGCATGAGATAAGCCAGTACTGCAGAAGCGGTGAAGTCCTCCTCGCTGACTTCACTGCTGTCTGCTCCGATCTGCCTCACTTTAAGGTCGGCGGAAGCAAACAGGCGGGCCAGCTCATCCTGGCTCAATCCCAGCTGGCGCGCATTCAGCCGCACCAAGCCTTGGTTGACAAGGCGCTGGACACGGGAGTTGCGGGCCATGTCGGCCGCATCTGGTGTCAGAAAAGCGAATTCCGGCGGCTCCACCAGCAGGAGGCCGCTGAGGCCCTCGTCCAGCACCCGCTGATAGGCAGCGCTTTCTTGCCCTGGAGGGATGGTTTCGAGCTGCACACCCTGCCCTCCATTCTCGGCCGCGGCCTCAAGCAATGCGGGAGCAAACTCACCTGAGTAATCTACGACCAGAAGCTTCAGAGAATCGTCACCAAAGGCTGCAGAAAAATACTGCATCACGGCGGGGGCGAATCCCAAGCCCACAAAAACCAGCACACCTATAATAGTAGTAACAATATAAGGGGTACTCCTGACGCGCGACGTGAAGTCACGCTTGACGATGACGGGAACCATCTTCACGCCCCTGCACCTACCCTTTCGATAAAGATCTGGTCCAGCGACGGCTCTGCCAGCTCAAACCGGATTACCTGCCCAGCCTCCATGGCTGCCTCCAGCACCACATTAGGGCTCACCCCGGCACTCAGGCGGAACTCGAAGTAATCAGGGCGCTCCCCCAGCAGTATGAGGCCGGGAATCCGGCGCCAGAAATCACGGTCGCCCTCCAGCGCTACGCGCAGGATCTGGCGGCCCATAGCGCTTTTGATGCGCCTGAGGTTGCCCGCCAGCACCAATTGGCCCTTATGAATCAAGACGATGTCCTCGCACAGTTCCTCCACTTGGTCCATCCTGTGGCTCGAGAAGATGATCGTGCGTCCCGCTTTGTTCTGTTCCAGCAGAACATCTTTCAGCATGGCCGTGTTCACGGGATCCAGGCCGCTGAACGGTTCATCGAGGATCAGCAGTTCGGGCTCGTGAATCAGAGCGCCGATAACCTGCACCTTCTGCTGGTTCCCCTTGGACAGCTCCTCAATGCGTTTGTGGCTGTACTGCCCCAGCCCGAAGCGGTCGATCCACTGAGCTGCCCGCTGCCTGGCGTCCCGTGCGGGCACGCCGTTGATGCGCGCCAGGAACACAAGATGCTCGTCGAGGCGCATCTTAGGATACAGTCCCCGTTCTTCGGGAAGGTAGCCAAAAAAGGAACGCCCCCAATGGAGAAAAGGCATCCCCTCCCAGGTAACTTCACCGGCGTCAGGCTTAATGATGCCCAAGATCATTCGCATGGTTGTGGTCTTGCCGGCGCCGTTGGGCCCGAGGAAGCCCAAAATGCGGCCCCGATCCACCTCAAAACTGAGATCCTTCACAGCTGTGACATCGCGAAACCGCTTAGTGATATTCTGCACACTCAGTCCCATAGGCCAGCTCCTAGCTGCATGCTCGCGCGCTGATATATGGTTCACTGACCTTGCCTGCCGCTTTCCGCGCCAGCGGCCGTGACACAATTCCCCCCACGATCAGGCCGGCGATTGCGCCCAACCCCGATACCGCATCTGCCCTGGTCAAGGCAAATGTGATGCCGTAGCCCACAAACAACCCGATGAATGGTATGCCGTACAGCACGGCCACAGCCTTGAGGGCATCTTTTGTGTGTGTTTCCAGAAAAACGCGGTCGCCAGGCTGGTAAGTGCCGGAAGGATCGTTGACCTTCAACACTATATCTTCTGTCCTGCCCTCGCCGCTGAGGCGCACACAGCCTTTGCAGCTGCCGCATTCCTTGCCGGGATTGGCCAGCTTCACCCAGACTGCAGCATCCTCGCGGCGTACAACTTCACCGATCTGGCGCATCTCACTCTTCCCCCTTGTCAACGGATGAAATTCCGTGTATAATAGCTCATGTGTGGAACCGTGGTGTAGTCGGTTAACACGCCGGCCTGTCACGCCGGAGATCGCGAGTTCGAGTCTCGTCGGTTCCGCCATCATAATTGAAGCAAAGACGATCCGCTCAATGCGGGTCGTTTCTTTATTTGTCCAAGCGGTAGCGGGCTCGCAGTTCCTGGTAAATCCTCTTCCCCGTAGGAGTGCCTGCCAGCCCACCGATGCTCGTCTCGCGCAGAGATTCGGGAAGGGCTCGGCCGATTCCTTTCATGGCCACAACCACTTCATCATATGGAATCACCGCCGGTATTCCTGCCAGCGCCATGTTGGCGGCAGCCACGGCGTTCACAGCAGCCGAGGCGTTCCGCGTCACGCACGGTACTTCTACCAGTGAGGCGATGGGATCGCAGACCAATCCCAGCATGCTCTGGAGAGCCAGCGCCGCCGCGGCAAGAACAACTTCGTTGGAACCGCCTGCCAGGTAGGCAACTGCACCTGCAGCCATCGCAGATGCCACGCCGCACTCTGCCTGGCATCCTCCTTCAGCCCCGCTGATGGGCCCCTGTGCGGCACTGACGATGCCGATGCCTGCCATCACTAGGAGCGCATCGATCACACGGTCGTCATCACACCCCAGTTCTTCGGCAATGGGGAGCACCGCCCCCGGGACCACGCCGCAGCTCCCAGCGGTGGGGCAGGCGACAATCCTTCCCAGCCCGGCATTGTACTGTGCCACAGCCAAAGCATAGAGGATGATGCGGTTGAGCAGCTCCCCGCCCACCAGCCTTCCTGAGGCCTGTGCCTGGTGTACTTTCTGACCATAACCTTTTACCAGGTGGGCATAATCCCCCTGATCGGTAATGCCGCCCTGCACTGCTTCCCGCATTACGGTCAGAATCTCGCCCATCCGCTCCCGTACCGTTTCGGGGCGCGTCATGGAGCGGAAGGCTTCGTATTCTGCCACAACTTGCGCAATGCTCTTGTTTTGCCGTTCGCACAGCTCCAACAGCTGCGCTGCACACGTGATTTCCATGCTTCCCCTCCTAGAAACTGGGCAAGATGCGGGCGGTAATACCTTTTTGCAGGCCTTCCACCAGCTCCAAGACTGTGCAGGGAATGGGATCGTCGGTTTCTGCCACCAAGAGGGCAGTCGATCCGCGCATCCGGCGGCTGACGTTCATAAAGGCGATGTTGATGCCGAAGTCGGCCAGAATGCGGGTAACCTCTGCCACCACGCCCGGCTGATCTCGGTATTGAGCCAGCAGCACCGTATAAGTGCCGTCGATGGCCACGGGAAACTGATCGATGGCGGTAATCAGGATCCGTCCGCCCCCGGTGGAAGCGCCCACCATCTCCGCGGCTCGCGTTTCACCCCTGAGCCGCAGGCGTACCGAGTTGGGGTGGACATCGCCCAGGTCCACTGTGTGGAAAACGTATGCCAGCTCCGCCTCAGCCGCCAGCTCTTCAGCCAAGGGAATGCGGGGATCATCCATCGCCATTCCCAGCAGCCCTGCCAACAGCGCCTTGTCGGTGCGGTGCCCCCAGTACGTAGCAGCAAACGAGCCGTGAAGGCCGATCTCAGCGCTTTTTACTGGTTCACCTAGAATCTTGCGGGCAGCCAGGCCCAACCGCACGGCTCCCGCAGTATGCGAACTAGAAGGGCCCACCATGATGGGCCCGACAATGTCAAACACTCCGATCTGAGGCATGGCATTCCCTCCCCATGCCTATATCTTACACCGAAACTAATATTCTGACCAGCACCTACGTCTGATCGAGACTGGTGAGTTGGTCAAAGAAGATATCCAGCTCGCACATCTCCTCATCGCCCACCCAGTGCTGGCAGCTGGCACAGCTCCTCTGCTCACCATCATCCACGGCGTCATACTCTGGGCAAGTCTCACCAACCATCTGCATTTCCTCAAGGCTGGGCACCGAACCTACCTCCTTTCTGTTCAACCTGGAGGTAGTATTGCCCAGGCCGCAGCAGATCAACAGATGGGCATGAAAAAGGGGCCTCTCTGAACAGAGAAGCCCCCACAAGTATGCCTACATACCCACAGCGTCTTTGACAGCATTCATGATGCCGCGGCTGGTGTAGGTAGCACCGCTCGCTGCATCCACGTCGCTGCTCTGGCTGGCGACGATAGCACCGGGTACAGTGTTGATGGCTGCGTCGGAGATGCCGGGCGTATCACTGTGGGACAGTACTTCCACCGCCGTGATCTGGCCATTGGTGATCGTCACCTGCACGGTGATGGGGCCGTTAAAGCCATCGGCCTTGCCCACATACTGCCCATCAGCAAGGTTGCCGCTGGCCTTGTCCAGTGCCTGCTGCACAGCCGCCTTAAAACCGCCGCTGGTATAGGTAGCTCCGCTCACTGTGTCCACTTCGGCACTCTGCGCATCTACCACGGCCTTGGTGAGAGTCTCCAGGGCGGGGCCGGCGATGAACTCCGTGTCGCTGTGGCTGACAACTTCGACGGCAGTGATGGCTCCACCTTCGATGGTTACGGCCACAACCATTTCGCCGCCGAAACTCTGGGCACGCCCGCTAAAGACGCCGTCCCTGAAGCCCGCTTCAGTTGCAGAACTCATGGACCAGAACAGCCCCGTAGTGATCATGAGGGCAAGGAAAAGCACTAAACTGACATTTCTGCGTACACGATAAGTAAGCACTTCACAACCCCATTTCTTCAAAATTTCTTGTTGTATTATACTACACCGCGCTTAGCTTCACAAGCACTCAGTCGTTAAGCAACTGTGTCTGTTGATCAGCATCTTTATGGACGCTGTCTGTGGGCGTTGATCAGGCACTTACCGCTCTAGAACTCTACTTCTCCGTACTGGCTCCACAGCTCTACGAAGTCCTTCAGTTCAGAGAAGGACGGGCTCTTCATGTTGCGTACATAGAAACCAGAAGTGGCGGTGCCCAACATCACGCACTGCTCTACGGTCAGCCCCAACAGCAGCCCCATGCAGAAACCGGCGTTGAAATTGTCACCTGCTCCGGTGGTAAGGCGCGGCCTGCTGGTGTAGGGGCCCGGCGTGTAGGCGTACTCTCCGTCCACGACAGCAGCGGCGGCGGTTGTGGGATGAACCATCAGGCACCAGATGTCCATGGCCTCAGCCAGTGCTCGCGTAATCTCCTCCACTGACACCTCTGCTGCCGGAGCGCTGAGCTTCAGGCCGAGGACTTCGGCCACTTCGGTAGCTTCTTTGCGGTTGAGCCCGAGAGCCACTCGGAAGATAGAGTTGAACCGGCGGATCAAACCCATGGCTTCCCGGATATCTTCTGCTTTGCGTTTTTCCGGATCCGCCAGGTCCACAAACAGGATGGGCCGATTGGGGCTGTCGTTGGCAGGGAGAACCCGCAAGAGGTTTTCCCAGATCTGATTCATATAAGGCATCATGGTCCAATTGACGGTAGCAACCAGGTCGCGACTGGTGAACAGCTCCTTAATCTGCTCTTCGCCGAGGGCTTCCACCATGGCTTCCCAGGTGACCTCATTGAGTGAGGTGATCTTGCCCAGCATCACTTTACCGTCGTTGAACTCCAGGGCATCGGTGAGGCCAGGCTGAGCCAAAGATACGACTCGTTCGCAGCCGTCAACGAGGCTTTGGAACACTGGGTTCACAGTTGGTTTGCCCAGAGCACCTATGTACGAAACCTTCACTCCCATAGAGAGCATCGCATTGGCCATAATCGGCCCATTGCCCCCCAGTTTCTGTGTCTTGGGCACAAATTCAATGTTGGTGCTCAGGCCGGCAGCTCGCGAGATTCTGGCGCCAAAATCGGCGATGGTCGGGATGCGTGTGTAGTCAGAAAAAGAATGCCGCTTGTCCACGACATCAATGATAGTATCCACGAACCCGTCAAAACCGATTACTGCCGACAGCTGCCTACCGCCCACCTGTTCCAAGCTGATTCTGAGCTGCTTCAGTTTTTGCTTCAAATCACTCATTGGGGAACAACCTCCATCAACAAGAGTCTACTCATAATTCGGTTTGATTCAGCCTTTTCCTGCCAACCTCAATCGATGAGAAAGATCACGGCGTAGCGGGCCAGGAAGTCGTAAGTTGACAGTGCATCCAGGATGCGGGCCGCGTCCTCATCGCTGATAACCACCGCGGTGCGGGCCGGTTCCAGCGTGGCTAAAGCCTTGACTGTCAGTGGCAGGGCATATCCGTATTCTGGATCAACCTGGATGCGCTTAATCAGTTCCGGATCAAGCTCGGTGCCGTAGGCCACGACACCAACACCCTGCACGAACTCAGAAGAGGCGAGCACACCGCCGTAGATGAGCTGGCCCGACTCGGAGTACACCCGGGGGCTGATGCCTCGGCGCAGGCCCAAGCCTCTGGCATCTACCACCAGGCCCGTGTAGATTGGGCCGTATTTGGCAAAGCGCTCTTCCCAATACTGCTGGGCCTCAAAAGAGGTGCTTCTGATGCGCTGCACAGTGAGGCTGTCCCAGCGGTAGATGCCTGGAGTGTCGGCGGTAAGCACCAGGTCTGCTCGCAGTGGTTCCTCAGGTGCCTTGAACTCGAGCCCCAACAGAGTCCACCGCTCAGCGGCGCCCAATCCCCGCTCTGTCGAGACAAACTCCTTGACCTGCCCATCAGCCCCGATAAACTGCACAGACAGGTTAACCTGGGTGTTCGCTTCCACGCTTTGAACGGCGATTCCCACATGGTATCTTTCACCGGGCTCCAGTTCCAGCGCATAACGAAACTCCTTGCCGTTGCCCAGCTCTACCTCTTCACCGAGGTAAGCCGCCACAGCAGGAGTGGGCCAGGCTGAGCAAATCAAAAGCACGCATACCAGGGCAATTCGTAGGCCCATAATCGATCCCTCCACCAAACAGGTAATTCGCTGTTGGCCTTCTCCTTCCTTCCCGGCTGAATTTACCATTATTGAACACATTCCACAGCGCCGGTACAATATTGCTGTAGTCGGTACATTATTACTGTAGTTGGTGGTTTCTAGGAGGCGATCAAGCTGCACAGACACTCTGTGGCAGTATTGTGTGTTGCCGTGCTGGGGTTGGCCTGCCTGCTCGCCCTCACGGGCTGCAGCCCCACGGGCCTCGGGCCCGGCGGCAAGGATAACCGCATACCCACTGCCGATGGTTTTGACTTCCCCGTCGGCGGCCCCAACGGTGAAGGATGGGCTGTGACGGGCTACGATTACCTGGAGTGGAGCAGTGTCAGCGGCTCTTGGCACCCAGGCGAGGACTGGAACATCCCCGGGGCGGGCAACAACGATCTAGGGGAACCAGTGTACACCATCGGCCACGGCCAGGTAGTATTCTCAGGGTGGAACTCCGCGCTGGGCAACGTCATCCTGGTGAAACACCGTCTACCGGACGGCGTGTACATCTGGTCACAGTACGCCCACCTCGACAGGCGGCTGGTTCAGGCCGGTGACATCGTTTGGCGCCGACAGCAGATCGGTACGGTGGGGCGAGGGCCCAACAACCGGTTCGCCGCCCACCTCCATTTTGAGATCCGCCGTGAGGACCTGCCGTATAATGCGTGGCCGCGCACCAACGGCGTCCCTTGGGATGCGGCACGAGTGGCCCAGTACTGGCTGCACCCAAGTGATTTCATCAAGCAAAATCGAGCCTACACGATCAAATAAGGGCGGTGTGCCGCCCTTTTTGTGTTATAGTAATACTGAAAAAGGAGGTTGTGCTGTGTTCATCCGTGATTATCCCCTGTCCCAGGTGACCTCACTAGGAGTGGGAGGCCCCGCTGACTATTTCGCTCGCCCCACCACAGAAACAGATCTCATCTCTGCTCTGAAGTTCGCAGAGGAGAACAAGCTGGATGTGGTGGTGCTGGGTTACGGCACTAACGTGCTGGTGCGCAGTGGGGGTATTCGAGGCCTTGTCATTCAGCTGGCAGATAACTTCGCCCATGTGAGGGTAGAGGGCTGCACCATCACAGCCTCCGCGGGATGCCTTTTCAGCTCCGTGAGCAAACTGGCTGCCCACCACTCCCTCACCGGCCTCGAATTTGCGGTCGGCATACCCGGCAGCATCGGCGGTGCGGTGTTCATGAATGCAGGCGCCTACGACGGCGAGATCGGACCTCTGGTGCGCAGGGTGAACTTCGTCTCTGCTTCCGGCCGGGGACAGTGGGATGCGGATGAGTTCTCATACGCCTACCGCCACAGCCGCGTGCAGCAGGAAAACGTAGTGGTAACCAGCGTCGTCTTGGAGCTCAAACGGGGAGATCAGCGCCAGATCCTGGCACACATGGAGGAGCTGCAGCAGAAGCGCCGCGCCAGACAGCCCCTAGAATTTCCCAGTGCCGGGAGCACTTTCAAGCGTCCGGCCGGGCATTATGTCGGCCCCATGATTGAACAGGCAGGGCTGAAAGGTTTCCGCATCGGTGGGGCGGAGGTTTCCACCAAACATGCAGGGTTTGTTGTCAACCGCGGCGGAGCCACCGCGGAGGACTTCCTCCAGGTGATCGAGCACATTCAGCTGGAGATCAAACGGCGCTTTAACGTTGACCTGGAGCCGGAAATCCGCATTTTAGGTTCGCTGTGACAGAGCCCGCCGCTCGAGGATCTGCAGTACCGCTTCTGTACGCTTGATCACTGTATCTATTTCAGGCAGGGATTCGCAGTCTGGGTACTCCTGACGGATCAAGGCCAGTGCCCGGCGGATTTTCTCCGCATCAAAGCGCTGCGCAGCGCGAGCGCGCGGCGTCAAGCCATCGACCTGAACCGCCAGGTGATCACGAAGTGCCTGTCGGACGAGGCCCCGGCAGTAGCCTACTGGGCAGTCCTTGCCGCGGCAGCCGCCACAGCTGGTTTCCCCCAAGCAGATGTCGTCCACCGCCTGCTCAATCTCTGCCAAATGCAGCCGCAGCTCTCGGGCCAGCTTCTGCATCCGGCCGTATTCTCCAGCGGCCTGCGCCGTCCGCCTCCTCACCAGCGGCGGTACAATCACGATCAGGATCGCCGCTGCCAAGGCAGCCAGAAAGAGGGCGATATTGGGCCCCGTCAGGTAACGAGGCGGCACGGCCCTCCATAACCCTACCGCACCAAAACCAATGAACACGAATCCTGAAAGCAGCTTGAGCGTTGCCTCAGGCACTTTTTCCCCCAACTTGATGCCCACCAAGATGCCCACTAGACTGGTGAGGACCATGCCGGCCACGGTTCCGGCTAGGACCGCCGCATAGTATTCCGCATTCGTGGCCAGTGCGATCGCACTCAGCTGCGTCTTATCACCCAGTTCCCCGATGAAAAACGCCAGAGCCACCACAAGTACCGGATGCCCCTGCCGCGCGGTGTGCAGGGACTCATCCTCATCGCCGTTGGCCAGAGTCCACAAGCCGAACGCTAAGAAGCCGCAGGCGGCGGCAATCCGCACGGTTTCCAGCGGAACCACGGACGATAAGTATGCTCCCAGGGCCACTGCCAAACCGTGGTTGAGCATTGCACCCAAGGCAACCCCGACTAAGACCTGGCCGATGCTGTACTGCAGCGCAAATGCCATGGCTAGAAGCTGTGTCTTGTCGCCCATCTCCGCTGCGAAGATCAGCAGCGCGGCCTGTACAAATTCTTTGATCATTACTGTCGCTCCCAACTGCTGTGACTGCACCCGTCCATATACTTAACTGCATACGACAGATTACCTTGTTTTGGCAAGCGAATTCTCCGCCGAAAAAGGTTAATTCCGGCAGGATTTCCTTGCCTGCGGCGGGTATCTATTAAGTAAACACTTAAGGGGGAATGCGCCATGAACACCATGTTTCAAGTAGGAGATTTCTTCGTCCGCGTGCGAGACAAAGGAGACCGCCCCAAACTCACCGTGTGGAACAAAGCGGGCACTAAGATCGTGAGCGAATTCATCAACACCGCCACACCTGGTTTGTGGGAACAGATAGAACAGCTGACATCCTCGGAAGTAGTTGAACAAGTCCGTGCTTTGGTGCAGCAAACCGAATAGCGTTTACCGGTAACGGCCTTACCATGTAGCCCGCGTGGTAAGGTTTGTTTGTTTAAAAAGGCCGACCGACGCCGGACGGCCTCTTTCCCATGCACAGCGTGAGATACTTCCGCTAGGAGCGTAGAAAGTCCCTATACCACAGGCCGCTGTCCTTGATGATGCGCTTCTGTGTCTCGTAATCCACATACACGATGCCAAAACGCTTGCTGTATCCGAATGCCCATTCGAAATTGTCCAGAAGGGACCAGATATAGTATCCCCGCAGCGGAACTCCACTTTCGATGGCCCGGGCAGCGGCATCAAAGTGAGCTTGCAGGTAGTCGATCCTGGCCTTGTCTCGCACCCTCCCATTTTCGGCCTGATCGGGATAAGCCGCTCCGTTCTCTGTAATGTAGAGCGGGATCGCCCCGTAGTCTCTGGTAAGGCGCGTGAGCAGGTCGTAGAGCCCCTGTGGGTAGACTTCCCAGTTCATGTCTGTTACCGGGCCCTCTGGCGGGTATTCTTTCACACAGCAGGGGTCTTCATCGCTGTGGCCCACAATGCCGCGGGTGTAATAGTTGATACCCAGGAAATCGATGGGCTGGGCGATTTCTTTCAGGTCGTCCGCGGGCAGATCAGGCATTACCTTCCGTTCGTTGTACCATTCCACGATATCTTCAGGATACTTCCCTTTCAGGGCCGCATCAAGATACCAACGGTTGGTGATTCCATCCATCCGTCGGGCCACGGCCAGATCTTCTGCGGAATCACTGTGGGGGTAATATGGAGTGAGATTGAGCGCCAGGCCAACCTGGCCGGGCAAGTTCATCTCCCGGAATACCTGTACTGCCAAACCGTGGGCATAGAGCAGATAGTGGCCGGCTGTGATGGCTGCTTTGAAATCCCTTATGCCCGGAGCATGAGTGCCGAAGCCGTAGCCGAGCATGGCCGCAACCCACGGCTCGTTGATCGTCACCACCCAGCTGAGGCGTTCTCCGATCTCCTCCAGGACATAAGCCGCGTAGTCACGGAAATACAGTGCCACATCTCTGCTCACCCAGCCGCCGTACTCTTCCTGCAGTACCTGCGGCAAATCCCAGTGGTACAGTGTGGCCATGGGTTTGATGCCGGCCTTGTCCAGCTCATCGAGGAGCCGCTTGTAAAAGTCCAGGCCTTTGGGGTTGGGCCTGCCCTTCCCAGTGGGGAACACGCGCGGCCAGGCAATAGAGAAACGGTAAGCATCAACACCCAGCTCCGCCATGATGCGCACGTCCTCGGCATACCTGTGGTAATGGTCGCACGCGACATCACCGCGATCGCCGCCCGCCACCCGGCCGGGCATCCGGCAGAACCGATCCCAGATGCTCTCGCCTCTGCCGTCCTCAAATGCAGCGCCTTCTATTTGGTATGATGCCGTGGCTGTGCCCCAGATGAAGCCTTCAGGAAATCTTGCCTTCATGTCAACCACCCTTCCCTCGGACTTTGTGTTAATACTTTCGCAATTGGAGATTGGTTTCCTGCCGTGCTGGGGCAGTTTGCGCCCGGCGGCACCAAGTTGACAGCACCGGGCAGGCAACGTAAGATTTCCCTAGGATGATTCACGCAGAAAGAAGGTGCCGCATGATTCGGGTCATCAATGAAAGCACAACTCCCCAGTTTAACTTGGCGTTGGAAGAGTATGTCCTCAACCACATGGACCCCAGCCACCCCTATGTCATCCTCTGGCAGAACGAACCGGCAGTGATCATCGGCCGCAATCAGAACGCCTATGCAGAAGTAAACATGAAGTATGTAAAGGAGCACGGAATTCACGTAGTGAGAAGGCTGTCCGGCGGTGGTGCGGTTTACCACGACTTGGGGAACCTCAATTTCACCTTCATCGTGGACGGCGAAAAAGGTGTGGTGAGCAACTTCGAGTTCTTCACCCGCCCGATCGTCCGGGCTCTGCAAAGCCTGGGGGTCAAAGCCGAGTTCTCGGGCAGGAATGACATCACCATCGACGGCAAGAAGTTCTCCGGCAATGCCCAGTACTGGTCGCGGAACCGCCTCCTCCATCACGGCACAATCCTCTTCAATTCCGACCTGGCGGTCGTCCAAGAGGCGCTGAATGTGAAAACAGACAAACTCCAAGCGAAGGGGATTAAGTCAGTCCGCAGCCGTGTCACCAATATCTATCCGTATCTTAAGACACCGGTCACCATCGAGGAGTTCGTGGAGATACTGCTGAAATTCATGCAGGAGGAACAAAGCGGCCCGGATGTGGTACTCACTCTGGAGCAGATTGCAGAAGTGGAGAGAATTAAGGAAGAGCGCTACGCCCGCTGGGAGTGGAACTTCGGCGAGTCCCCAGAGTGTGAGGTTGTGAAAGAACAGCGCTTCACCGGCGGGAAGCTGGAGCTGCACCTCAACATCCGCGAGGGACGTATTGCAGACCTAAGAATCTACGGCGACTTCTTCGGTACTCTGCCCGTGAGTGAACTCGCGGAGCGGATCAACGGCCGGCAGTATAGAGAAGCTGATGTGGCAGTGGCCCTGGCGGAAGTAGACTTCAGCCAGTATTTCCTGGGCATAACCCGAGAAGAGTTCTTGGAGTGCCTGTTCAGCTGACCTCCAGCCAACACAAAACGCGCGTCCCGCAGTCCGGGAACGCGCGTTTTTCTGTGTGATCGGCCTGGGAGCTGTTACCGCCTTGCCACGTGGATGGGCATGCCCAGGCCCACATGGGCCGCTTCCATCAGCACCTCCGACAGGGTGGGGTGGGGATGGACAGTGTGGGCGAGGTCGCTCAACGTGGCTTCCAACTGCAGTGCATTGGCCGCCTCCGCAATGAGATCGGTGGCATGGGGGCCGACGATGTGGACTCCCAGAATCTCACCGTACCGTTTATCTGCCACCACCTTAACGAAGCCATCCCGTTCTCCTTCCGCCAGAGCCTTGCCGTTGGCAGCAAAGGGGAACGTCCCGGTTTGCACGTCGTACCCTTCCTCCCGAGCCTGTTCTTCCGTGAGGCCCACCGCGGCAATCTCAGGGAACGAGTAAACACAGGCAGGTATTCTGCGGTAGTCGACTGAAGCCGAACCACCCAGGATGTTCTCCACCGCAGCAATCCCTTCGGCGGAGGCAGTGTGGGCCAGCATCTGCTTGCCGTTCACATCCCCGATAGCGTACACGCCAGGGACGCTGGTCCGCATCTGCCGGTCGGTCTTGATGCCTCGGCCCTCCATTTCCAGGTTGAGGTTCTGGACCGCATCTGTGTTAGGCGTCCTGCCCAGTGAAACCAGTACCACATCACCGGCAAAGCGGTGAACCTCATCTCCAACCTTGGCTGTGACGGCAGCACCGTCGATGCGCTGGACATCCGCATCTTCGAAGATTTGGACTCCTTCCCGCTTGAGGATGCGGCGCATGGCCCCCTGCACTTCACGGTCCAGGCCATTGAGGATGCTGAACTTCTCCAGTACCACCACTTCCGATCCGAGGGCACGGAAGAGTGCGGCAAACTCGATGCCGATGACTCCGCCTCCCACCACGATAAACCGCTCCGGGATCTTGGTGAGGCTGAGGGCGCCGGTGCTGTCCACTACGGCACCACTGGCGTACGCTTCGGCGAGGCCGGGAATGGGCAGCATTGTGGGCCGAGACCCCGTGGCGATAATCAGGTTGTCAGCTGTGATGGTGTCCCCCGCCACTTCAATGGTGTGCTTGTCTTTCACGGCTCCCCTGCCGTTGATCACCGTAACTCCGTTGTGTTCCAACAGTTGGGAAACCCCATCTGTCAGCTGTTTTACTACCCTATCCTTGCGGCTGAGGACAGCCGTCCAGTCGACCTTTACGTTGCCCTCCACGACAACACCAAACTCGGCTGCCCGTACCGTCTGTTGATACACCTGAGCGCTGCGCAGCAGAGTCTTGGTGGGAATGCAGCCCACATTGAGGCAGACGCCGCCCAGTCTGTCTTCTTCCACTAGAACCGTTTTGGCGCCCTTTTGCGCGGCGCGGATCGCCGCGACATAACCGCCCGGGCCGCCGCCCAAGATGGCGATATCGTACTGAGCCATAGGCTTCCTCCTCTCAGCTCAGCACCAGCAGCGTGGGATTCTGCAGGTACTCTTTGACTTTCGCCAGGAACCGCCCAGCAGTGGCCCCGTCCACAAAACGGTGGTCGAAGCTCACCGTCAGCGGCATGAGGTGGCGGATGACGATAGTGTCATCCTCGCGCACCACCGGCTGCTTTCTGATTGCACCGATTCCCAGAATGGCTGCCTCCGGGGGACGGATTACCGGGATGCCGGACCCCACCCCCACTGCTCCGTAGTTGGTAATGGTGAACGTTCCCTGCTGCAGATCTTCCAGAGCCACCGTGCGCGCCCGGGCCGCGTCAATCAGCTCGTTCATGCGCTGAGCAAGGGGGATGATCCCCAGCTTGTCGGCGCCCTTGACAACGGGCACCAGCAGCCCATCAGGCGTATCCACGGCGATGCCGATGTTGTACTCTCCCTTGAGCACAACCGCCTGGCCGGCCTCGTCGAAGCTGGCGTTGAGCTTGGGATACTCTCTAAGTGCCAGTGTCACGGCCTTCACGATAAACGGCAGGTACGTGAGCTTGACACCCTGGGCCTCGGCCATACTCTTAACTTGCGAGCGGTAGGCCACCAGCTCCGAAACATCGGCGTCGTCCATGACCGCGGCATGGGGAATCTCCCGCTTCGACTGAGCCATGTTGCGAGCAATCGTCTTACCAAGCGCAGTAAGGGGAACACGCACATCGCTGCTCCCCATGGGAACCGGTGCAGGCTGTTGCTCTGCCGGTGGTACTGCTGCGGGCTGTGCGGCTGCGGATCCTGCCGCCGCGGGCTGCGAAACCACAGGTGCCTCGGGCGCAGACGAGCCCAGGGCGAGGGGTGTCTGACTGCGCTCACCGGCCGCTCGGTAGATGTCCTCTTTCATGACGCGACCCTGCGGGCCCGTGCCTTTCACGGCCGTTATATCCACACCCAGATCCCGGGCCAGCTTGCGCGCGACAGGCGTAGCCAGTACCTTACCCTTCTGCGGCTCGGCGGCAGGCCTTGTCTGGGCTTCGCCGCTTGGGGCCAGCACTTTGCTGGAACTCTCCAAAGCTCCCACCACAGCGCCCGCATCCTCTTCACCTTCACTGACCGCCGTTGTTGCCGTGGCCTGCCCCTCCGCCTCAGAACCATCGCCGGTGTCGATGTGCACCACCACTTGACCCACGTGAATGGTTTCCCCTTCTTGCGCCAAGATGGCAGCGATACGCCCGTGAGCAGGTGAAGGTATCTCTGCATTGACTTTATCTGTCTCCACCAGGAACAGGGAGTCTCCTTCCTTTACTTCCTGCCCCACTTCCACCAACCATCTCAGGATGACACCCTCGTGGATGCCTTCACCGATATCTGCGAACTTGAACTCGAGCACGGTACCACCTCCTAGAAGTTCACGACTTTCCGGATGCCTGCGGCAATGCGGCCAGCATCCAGGAAGTAGTGATGCTCTCCCCGGGGGAGAGGAATGGTGATATCAAAGCCGGTCAGCCGCGTGGGCGGCGCTTCTAGATACAGGAACGCTTTCTCGTTCACCAGTGCAATCAGCTCCGCCCCGGGCCCGTAGGTCTTCATGGCCTCGTGTACCACGACGAACCTACCGGTCTTCTTGACTGACTCCACCACCGTCTCCCGATCGATGGGCGAGATGGTGCGCAGATCGATCACTTCGGCCTCGATACCCTCCTCAGCCAACTGCTCAGCGGCTTTGAGGGTTTCATGCACGTAGGCTCCCCAGGTGACGACGGTGACGGCTGACCCTTCCCGGGCCACCTTGGCTTTACCGATGGGGATCGTGTACTCACCCTCCGGCACTTCCTGGCGAAAAGCACGGTAAATCTTGGAGGGTTCCAGGAAGATCACTGGGTCATCGTCCCTGATAGCCGAGAGCAGCAGTCCTTTCGCATCGTATGGCGTGGAGGGGACCACAATCTTCAGCCCGGGAATATGGCCCAAGATAGTCTCCAGGCTCTCGGAATGGTGTTCCAACGCCTTAATGCCGCCTCCGTGCGGCATGCGGATCACGAGTGGAAGGTGGAGCCGGCCGCGAGTGCGGTTCCGCATGCGGGCCACGTGCGAAATGATCTGGTTGTAGGCAGGATACATAAACCCAGAAAACTGAATCTCTGCCACAGGGCGCAGGCCGTTGACCGCCATGCCCACAGCCATTCCCACTATCGCGCCTTCGGCAAGCGGGGTGTCAAAGCAGCGCTCAGGGCCGTATTTCTTCTGCAGGCCGACGGTGGCTCGGAACACGCCGCCTTCCACACCCACGTCTTCACCAAAAACCACTACCCGCTGGTCGCGGCCCATTTCGTAGTCCAGTGTATGGTTCACAGCAGTGACCAGATTCATCAAGGCCATGCTACTTCACCTTCCCTTCCAGGTACTGCACGTACTCCTCATACTGCTCCACTAGGTGCTCTGGCATCTCCTTGTAGGTGTACTTGAACAGGTCTTCCACCTTCGGTTCCCCAGTTTCTTCCTCAACCTTGCGGAACACCTCCAGTGCGTAGGCCTCGTACTCGGCAATCTGCGCTTTGTCCTGCTCTTCACTCCATAAGCCCTGAGCAATTAGATAGAGCTTGGTGCGTTTGATCGGATCTCTACCGTGCCATACAGCCACTTCGTCATCCTCGCGGTACTTAGTTGGATCGTCGGAGGTGGTGTGGGCACCCAGGCGGTACGTATACGCTTCAATTAACGTAGGGCCTTGGCCCGCCCGAGCCCGATCCACCGCTTCCTTCGTGGCAGCATAGACAGCAAAGAGATCGTTGCCGTCCACCTGAATGCCGGGAATGCCGGCGGCAACTGCCTTCTGGGCCAGTGTGGCCGCTTTGGTCTGGATTGTCCGCTTCACGGAAATGGCGTACTGGTTGTTCTGCACGAAGAAAACCACAGGCGCGTCAAACACGCCGGCAAAGTTGAGCGCCTCACTAAAATCGCCGATGGAGGTGCCGCCGTCGCCGACGTAACCAACGGTAACTACGTCTTCCCCCTTCAACTTGGAAGCCACAGCGATGCCCAGCGCGTGGTTAAGCTGAGAACCGATAGGGATAGAAATGGGCAGCATCCGCACATGTTCCGGAAAATGGCTGCCCCACTCGTTACCGTACCAATATAAATAGATGTGATCCAGAGTGACGCCCTTGACCAGCCATGCGCCCAGTTCGCGGAACGCGGGAACCAACCAGTCGGTCTCGCGCAGAGCGGCCGCCGAGCCAACCTGGGCAGCCTCTTGGCCGGTGTTGGGGGCATAAGTCAGCATGCGCCCCTGGCGCTGCAGCTGCAGGGCTTTCGTATCTGCAGCCCTCGTTAAGAGCATGACTTTATACAGCTTCAGAACCTGCTCATCGCTCAGTTCCGGTTTTAGTTCTGGGGCAACAATCTTCCCCTCTGCATCCATAATCTGAAGCATTTCACCTTTGAGTGGGTCGAAACGCTTGGTAAGCATGGTTGACCACCCTTTCCACTGAGTGCTGCATGCTCACCATACCATATATGAGAATGATTTTCAATCTCATATAATAAAGGTTCTGTCACTATTTGGTTAGAGAATGATGACAGCGGCAGGCGTTGACTAGAGAAACAAAAACAGCCCACCGGTTGGCGAGCTGTTGCAGCTGTGAAAAACAAAAAAGCCCGCATTCCGCGGGCTTCTCGGTATTCTAGATGGTGGACCCAAGGGGAGTCGAACCCCTGACCTCTTGAATGCCATTCACGCGCTGAGTAGGCAATACACGGCCTTTGTCGCCCGTTTTGTGTATTACCTGTGTATTACGGGTGGCATTTCTCCGCGTCTTGGGAACTCTTAATCCTTCTCCCACGTCGCCCGCGGCCCCCGTTCGCCGGGTAACACCCGTAACGGCCTGGGGATGACCCAGTCTCGTCCGACGCGGCGCGCGCCAACAATGCGGCCCTCGCTACAGAGGGTGCGGACCCTCCGCTCACTGACACCCAGCTCCGCCGCCGCCTCGGCGACGGTGGCGATCTCCTCGTCCCGACCGGGTGCCCGCAGAGGCTTGACCAGCCACGACGTGCTACCAGGTGCATCATACCGTGCGGCGTCCAGCGGCCCCAGCGGCCGATATATCCCTCAGGCAGTGGCTACTCACCGACCGCTCCACGCGCCGCCTGCGCAAGCAGATCAAGCATGCCGACCGCCAGGGAGCCTCCAAAAAGGATATGCAGGAGATGGCCAAGCAGTACGCCGCTGAATATGCTCCTCCGCAAGTACCCCCACATGGCAGTCGTCGTCGTTGACCATACCGCAAAAAAACCGTCGGACGTTCTGGTGTATGCCAGCAGGGGTCTTCTGTCAAAGGGGCGGAAATGGACGGCGTGATAGACATCCGCAAGTTCCAGAAAGACGAAGATGTAGGTGTAGTCGTTACCGGAGAGTTCCGCGACGCTGAGACTGTGGAGAATTTGAGCTTAAAATTCGAGGACGGGAATTTGGTTTACGACGACGGTTTCCGCATCAACATCAAGCTGAAAGACAGCGAAGTGCGCCTGCAGAAGCTGGCGAAGCTGTTGACACAGAGGAGCTACACGCAGAAAGAGTTGACGGACTTGCTGAAAGTCAGCGACCAGACTGTCAGAAACGACATCAGCAAGCTGCGGGCAGGCGGATTCACCATTGAGGAAGAAGGGGGACATCAAGGGTCTCCAAAAACTTACACTCTTACAAAGACGCCCGATGGGTGGAAAGCGGACGATGAAGACAGCGGTGAATGAACACTTACAGCGCACGGAAGGTCAAAATGTCAAAACCGCTATATATATTTTTGAGCTTTGACCTTGGCCAAAGGCGGGTTCGTCTGAAGCCGCTGAAGCGGGACCGCGTTGTAGACGACGGTTCCACGCTCGCAGGGCTTCAGCAAACCTTACCCGCGGTTTGAGGCAGTAAGCCCCAAACAAGAATTATTACCAAACTTTGAGCTTTGAGCTTGATTGTTTGATAACTCTTTCCGATAAATAACCAAAGGAGGTTGGCGCAGTTGACTGTTCTCCAAAAAGAGGTTGCACAGCCGCAGGTGGTTGTCCAATCTGACGGGCGCATTAATATACCCAAAAAGGAAGACGGCAGCGTCTGGACGCTGGAAGAACTGAGGGATAAAATGAAGTGGAGCCGCTGGCCGATGTTCGATGAACTTGAGCCGCTTTTCCGCAGGTGGTGGGAACTCCGCTTCAAAAACCGGTTCCACCGCTACTGGACAGTTGAAGAACTGATAGAGATGAAGGACATCCAGCAGTTTTTGGGGTTGGAGAGCAGTTGATTTAATAAGTTGTTTCTAAACAAATGGCGACTCCTAAAAAAAGACCTTTTCCTTCAATGCAGGAGTTCATTGTTTTTGGTAGTATAAGAATGGCGAAAATGGCAGTCTAATTTTCCAGAGTTGGGTAGAAAAAGGAGTCACCGCATAGCACCCTGGAAATAAGCCTCTAAGCAACTTGTTTGTAAGGAGGCA